>Ga0183097_10099_pt1 | contig 318187 bp, 301 predicted proteins | sample BioMet8_FD_128883 | JGI IMG/M metagenome (GOLD analysis project Ga0183097, IMG submission 128883) | Microbial communities from bioreactor (seeded with sewage sludge) at Lawrence Berkeley National Lab, California, USA - Biofuel... | ecosystem: Engineered > Bioreactor > Anaerobic > Unclassified ... | reverse complement strand
TCATTTGACGACCAAAGCGGATGTTTTCCTGGCCGGTATCGCAAGCCTTTTGACGGTCATTGTTGCCAGCCGGATGAATTGTCCACAATTTCTTCGAAGTTTAAAACCGCTGATTGCCTGATTGGTGTCCCTTTTGGTCTTGATTCTTCCGGGCTTGGTTTTGCTCGCCCTTTTTAATCTTATTTCTTCTTTTTACCTGTGGATAACTCAGTTTTGCTTTGAGTTCTCATTTATCAATTACCTACATATTATCTTCTGTGTTAAATTATACAATAGGACCCGGCTAAAGTAAAGGAATCCGCCGGTTTCTTAAGGTAAATCAGTGCATTTCTTTATTGACAACGGGCATAACGCAATTATATTAAAATATTATATTATATATATTGCGTTGTGCACCATCCATCCTTTAAGATGCCTTCGTTTTCCAAGGGTTCCGGCTCCGGACAAGAGAAAACACCAGAAATCGCGATGATTTCTGGTGTCCTTGATGACTGAATGGTGGAGATGAGGGGATTCGAACCCCTGACCTCGTACATGCGAAGCACGCGCTCTCCCAACTGAGCTACACCCCCATTGGAACTACTTATTGAATTAAAAATACCTGGCGGAGAAGGTGGGATTCGAACCCACGTGCCCCGGAGGACAACCGCATTTCGAGTGCGGCTCGTTATGACCACTTCGATACTTCTCCACACGGCTACCTTACATATCTTAAACTTCTTTCTCCCCAATGTCAATTATTTTTTTGCGATTTCTCAGATTTTTCATTTTTCTTCCGTCAAATCTTGTCCCCTGCACCCAGATGAAGTAAAATAAAGGAATCAAATCACCAAAGGAGAACCACACACATGAAAAAAATCATCGGATTCATCGGCTGCGGCAATATGGGCCAGGCCATGATGAAGGGCATCATCGCCAACAGCCCCTATACAGCGGACCAGATCCACGTGGCGGACGTGGACGGAGCCAAACTCAAGCAAGCCCAACAGGAAATGGGCGTCGTGCCAGAAACGGACAACCTCGCCCTGGCGGGTAAGGCGGACATTCTGATCCTGTCCATCAAGCCCCAGTTTTACCAAGGGGTCATCGCCGCCATCAAGGATGTGGTGAAGGCCGGTGCCATCATCATCACCATCGCCGCCGGCCAGATGATTGCCACCACTGAAGAACGCTTCGGCCACCCCATCAAGCTGGTGCGGGTGATGCCCAACACCCCGGCCATGGTGGGCATGGGCATGACGGCCCTGACCCCCAACAGTCTTATGACGGCGGAGGAAACCCAGGAAATCGTCGCCTTGTTCGACAGCTTCGGCAAGTCGGAAATCGTGCCTGAATCCCTGATGGACGCCGTGGTGGCCGTCAGCGGCTCCTCCCCGGCCTTCGTGTTCATGTTCATCGAAGCCATGGCCGACGGGGCCGTGGCCGCGGGCATGCCCCGGGCCCAGGCCTACACCTTCGCCGCCCAGGCGGTCATGGGCTCGGCCAAGATGGTCCTGGAAACGGGCAAACACCCCGGTGAACTCAAAGACATGGTCTGCTCCCCCGCCGGCACCACCATTGACGCCGTGGCCTGTTTAGAAAAAACAGGCTTCCGCAGCGCCGTCATCGGCGCCATCGAAGCCTGCGTGGAAAAGTCCAAGGCCATGTCCTGACCATCATTTATTCTTCCAGCGCCCTTTCCGGGCGCTCTTTTTTAGCACAGTGTGGAATAAGGCCCCATAGAGACGGACAGGCCAAATACCGTATCGCGTCCGATGTCCTTGGGTTCCAATACACCATCAGAGGAACCACCGCGAACAGTGCTTTCCTGTCCGCGGTGATGATTATTGGGGTGTATTGGAACCCGGGGACAGTGGACCTGTTTCCTGCGATTCCTGTCCGGTTTCATCGGCCTTTTCAGCGCCCTCAGCGGGCGCTTTTTTCTTATTCTTTTTCGGATGCCCCACTGCGTAATCCCAGCAAAGCAGCAGCACGTACAGCGCCGCCATGATGCCGAAAATGACTAAGAACGCCGTGCGCACGGTGAGCACCGTGGTCCAGGCCATGGTCATCCCGTAGGTAAATGGGAAGGCGATGACGAACATCGCCAGGGCCAGGCCCATGAATACCCACTCGTAGCCCTTTTTATACGGCTCCAGCGACGGCTGCAGGGCCGTGTGCTGGAACAGGTAGATGACCCCTAAAATCAGGAAGGCCACCAGGGGGAAGTAATGGTACAGGAAGGTATCCCGGGTGATGAAGAACCACGGGATCAGCTGGGACAGGTAGGCCACTGCGATGGTGACCCCGGCGTCGTCCATTTTGGCGATGCCCCGTTCCAGGGCGTACAGGACACCCGCCAGGCCCATCCCCCACACCATGGGGTTCCCCGAGGCGTAGATTCGCACCTCGGTGGCCGCCTGGTAATAATAAAACACCGGATTCATGGCCAGGAACCAGGTCCACCACTTGGATGAATAGGGGTGATGGTAGCTGGTGGCCGGGCTGTTGTGGTAGCTGTACATCTGCTTGGTATGATTGATGATGGTGGTGAACAGCCCCTGCCCCGGTATGGTGGCGGCGTAGGGGATGTAGCTGACCACGTAGATGCACACCGGGATGGCGATGAAGGTCAGGACGCACCAGCCGCATTCCCTCAGGGCCGCCTTCTTCTGGCCCTCATCCCGCTTCTTCCAGCCGGAGATCAGCCAGTAGAAGTACAGGATGGCCAGCCCCAGGGCGGCGTAGCACCCCGACCACTTGGTGCCGATGGCCAGCCCGGTCATGATGCCCGAGAAAAGCAGGAAGAGCCGCTGCCACTTTTTGGTGGTGCTGATGTGGTAAAAATACAGAAACGCGAACATGGACAGGATGAAAAAAGTGAGAAACGCATCAAGCGTCCCAATCCGCGTTTGGGTGTAGTGCATGAAATCGAGGGCAAGCAGGGTGGCCGCCATGGCCCCTCCCTTCCCCGATTTGAACAACGCCCGGCCGAAGAAGTACATCAGGGGCAGCATCAGGATGCCGAAGCACACCTGCATGAAGCGGAAGCCGAAGGGATTCCGGCCCCAGAGGTCCATGCCCAGACCGATGATCAGCCGTCCCACCGCCGGGTGGTCCATTTCGGCCACGGGCAGGCGGTCCTGCATTTCCAGGGCAGACGACGGGAAATAGCTTTCGTCGAAGTAGGCGCTGTTCATGCGGTCGCTCTGGTCAAAGACCGTGGCCGGTTCGTCCAGGGTCTTCTCCCCGCCGGCGGTCAGGGCCGTGGCCGCGATGGTGTCGTTGCTGCTGTCCCGGAAGGAGACCTCGGCCAGGGCCAGCCGGTTGGCCGCCGTGTGCTTGTCGATCTTGATGTAACGCATGTCCGGGGTGGTGTTCAGGCTGTAGTGGTACCAGATCATGGCCGCGGTGTAGTCCTTCTGGTCATCGTCGGTGTCAAAGACCCGGGTCCAGTTCTGGCCGTCCGCCGACCCGTAAATGGAAATCGCCACGTATTTGGACGAATCGTTGACCGGCGGGTACAGGTCGATGGCCGTGGGCGCCGAATCCATTTTGTAGACCAGGGGCGCCGTGCTGCTGTCGATGATGTAGTAGGTCCGGGGGGCGACGTGCCCGCCCAGCTTCCAGAAGGCCACAATGGCGTAGGCCACGATTAGAATGACCAGGAACAGCTTCTCTTTCTTGCTGACAGTTGACAGCTTGTAATAATAATCATTGCCCAATTTTCTTGCCTCTTTTTCTAATAATAAACCAGGCCGCGCCGCCCGCCAAGGTCACCAGGCTGATGATGCCTGAAGCCTTCCGGAGCGCCGTGCCGGTGAAAACAACCTTGAGGGTCACCGTGCCCCCGTTTCCGGCGTCGGTGAGATGGACGCCCACAAAGCCGCCGGAGGTGCGGTAAACCGCCGCCGGCTGGCCATCTTCCCAGGCGGAATAGCCCTCGTAATAGACCAGGGGCAGCTCCACATCCGCCGGGGCGCTCACCAAAAAGGTGAGCTCATTGTAATGCTCCCAGGTCATGCGGCTGGCCGCGTCGGCTGCCTTGGTCGTGAGCACATCGTAACGCGTTTCCTTTGGCAGGTACTCACACCCCGCCGCAAAGGTCGTATAGGGATTGGCTTCCACGAAGTTGCGGGTGGTGCACATGGCGTTGAGGTTGTAAGTGTAGGACCCGAGGGTGCCGATGAGGACCACCAGGATCACCGCCCGCTGGTACTTCTCCGGCGGGATCGCCTTCAGGACGGCACCTCCGCAGAAGGCGAAGAAGGCCGTAGTGAAGAAATAAAACCGCCAGGGAAACTGCAGGGTCTGGAGCTGGCCGGCCAGCAGGCGCCAGGGGAAAATCGTGGTGGCACAGAGGAGCAGCACGAAGCCCATGATCAGGAGCTGGAAAACCAGGGGGTCCCGCTCCCCTTTCCTTTTCACACCCAATACCAGGCCGGTCACCGCCACCGCCGTTAAAAACAGACCGATGCCCGCCGGGGGCACGTACTGCACCCCGATGGTGGTGGGCAGGGCCAGGATGGTGGCCCAGGGGGCCACGGCCCAGTCAGCGATGGACCCCAGCAGGCCCGTATCCCCCCACACGGGGTTCTTCACCATCTGTTCCAGGAAGGGCAGGGTGAAAAAGGCCGTCAGGCCCAGGGCCAAGGCTGCCGCCTTAAGCAGGGCCACCAGCCGGGACCGGTCCTTAAAGGCCTTCCAATTGATGGCCAGCAGGATCACGCACAACGCGAAGGTGATCACACTGGTCAGCAAATGGGAGAGCACCACGCCGGTCATGCCCAGGGACAGCCACAGCCAGTTCCGGTCCCCCCATAAAATCTCGTACACCCCGGCGATGACCAGGGGCAGAAAGACGAAGGCCGTGAGTTCCCCCAGGGTAGAGCGGATGAAGAGATCGGTGAGGTGGTAGGAGGACAGCATGTACAGCGCCGAGGAAAGCAGGGCCGCTTCCTGGCTGACCCAGACCTTTTTCACGGAAAAGTACATGGTCAGGCCCATGGACAGGGACAAAAGAATTAAAAACAGCTTGTAGGCCACCGCTCCCGAGGCCCCCATGGCCATGAAGAAGGCCGGGATGTACAAAAAGAAATCCGGGTAGAACAAGCCGTTGCCGTAGCCCATGCCGTTGAAATAATCGGCGTAGACCCCCACGAAGAATTTGCCCTGGATCATGGCCTCGTACACCGATTGGATCCGGCTCATGTGGAAGCTGGTATCGTGGCCGAAGGGGATGCCCTTGTACAGTAAAAACGGCAGGATGGAGATGATGAAGACCACCGCGAAGACGACGATCCCGATCCACCGGTCCCCGGCGTCCTTCCCCATTTTCTTTAAATCCGTGTTTTCTTCATTCATGGCTGCTGCACCAGGCCCAGCCGGGTGATCATCTCCGGCAGGACCCCTTCAAAATCCACGCCGTCCCGCAGGGGAGTTCCCCGCTGGACCGTGCGCAGGATGGCCTTCTGGGTCAGGGCCACCGCCAGCCTCACCGCCTTGTGGAGGTTCCAGCCGTTCAAGAAGGCGCTGACCAGGAAGCTGCCGAACACGTCCCCGGTGCCGTGGAACTGCCCCGGCACAAAGTCCCCCATGATGAACTCCGTCTGGTCCCTTTCGGCGTCGTAGCAGGCCGCCCCCAGGCTGTCCCCGTCGAAGTAGACCCCCGTCAAAACGATGCGGGAGGGTCCCAGGGCCGACAGCCCCCGGAGCATGTCCACGATGTCGCTGCCCTCGTAGGGCCCTTCCTCGTAGGGCCGGTCCAGCAGCAGGCAGCCCTCGGTGATGTTGGGCATGAGCAGGTCCGCCTTGGCACAGAGCCTGCGCATCTGCACCACCATCTCGTCGTCAAAGACGCTGTACAGCCTGCCGCTGTCCGCCATGGCCGGGTCCACGCAGACGCAAGTCCCTTCCCCGCCGAACAGGTCGATGAACCGGGCGATGCTGTCCACCTGCTCCGGCGAACCCAGAAACCCCGAATAAATGGCGTCGAATTCCAGGCCGATGGCCTTCCAGTGGTCCATGAAGGGGTTCAGGTCCGCCGTCAGGTCCCGATAGGTAAAGCCATCAAAATCGCCGGTATGGGTCGACAGGATCGCCGTGGGCATGCAGCACGCCTCCAGCCCCGCCGCCGACAAAATAGGCAGGGCCACGGTCATGGAGCACTTGCCGAATCCCGATAGATCGTGGATCGTCGCGACCCGCTTCAGGGGCCCCGCCAATGTGTTTTCTTTCATGTAATAGTAACTCCTATCAAAATGGATATTGTTATATGATACCATATCTGAGCCCATAAACCAAAAAAAGTGCCCGGAGGCACCTTTTTTGTCATCAATATCCACTTATTTCTGGATGGCCTGGATGGCTTCCAGGGCCTTGGACAGATCATAGGCCGATTCGGGCACCTTTTCAATGTCCCCTTCATCCATCAGCTTGGCGATCTGGGGATCCAGGGGCATCTTGCCCAGGACGGCCACGCCTTTTTCCGCGGCGATGTCGTCGATATGGCTTTCCCCGAAGACCTGGATCTTGGACCCGCAGTCCGGGCAGGTCAGGTAGCTGTAATTTTCAATCACGCCCAGCACCGGGATGTTCATCATCTGGGCCATGGTCATGGCCTTTCCCACGATCATGGACACCAGGTCCTGGGGGGAGGTGACGATGATGATGCCGTCCACCGGCAGGGACTGGAACACCGTCAGGGGCACATCCCCGGTTCCCGGAGGCATGTCCACCAGCAGCACGTCGGCGTATTCCCAGATCACATCGGTCCAGAACTGCTTTACCGCTCCGGCGATGACCGGCCCCCGCCAGACCACCGGGTCCGTGTCGTTTTCCAGCAGCAGGTTCATGGACATCACGTCGATGCCCGAACGGGTTTTTACCGGGAAGATCCCCGCTTCCGACCCCTGGGCCTTTTCCTTGATGCCGAAGGCCTTGGGGATGGAGGGACCGGTGATGTCCGCGTCCATGATGCCCACGACCAGGCCCGCCCGCTGGAGGGCGATGGCCAGCTCCGAGGTCACCGTGGATTTACCCACGCCGCCCTTGCCGCTGACGATGCCGATGACCTTGCGGATATCGCTCATGGGATTGGGGGCTTCCAAAAAACTCTGGGGTGCGGTACGGCTTTCGCAGTCCACGCCACAGCTATTACAATCGTGTGTACATTGTTCTTCACTCATACTAACGCAAACCTCTTTTCATTCGATAAAATTCCTTCTGACCTATCATAACACAAGATTACCCCGCTTTTGTACCCAATATCATCTTTTTTATGAATCTTTTTTGGCCGGGCCCTTTCCGCTCCGGACCAGGGCCAGCTTCTGCCTGCGGTTTAACTTCTTGATGGCCCGCTCCCGGCTCAGGGCGTCGTGCTGGTTATCAAATTCCTCGTGGTAGACCAGGCGCACAGGAAGACGGCTCCTCGTATACTTGGCACCCTTCCCCGAATTGTGGGTTTTCACCCTGTTTTCCAGGTCCGTGGTCCATCCCGTATACAAAGAGCCGTCGCCGCATTCCACAATATAAACGTAATGCTGGCCTGTTCCTGCTTCCATCAGGATTCGACCATCATTTCCTTGACCTTCATGAGCCGGGTGATGTTGCCCCGTTCGTTGTCCTCCAGCTTCATGGTGATGTACTTGATGGTTTCCTGCATTTCTGGAATCATCACGTGTTCCAGGGCGTTGACCCGGCGGCGGGTCTTTTCGATTTCGTCGGCCAGCAGGTTACAGGTCTTTTCCACCTCCGCCAGCTCGATGAGCAGGGGCATGAGCTCCGCCATATCCAGCACTGACTGGTCCAGTTCCCCGGAGGTGAAGGCGAAGCCGTAGGGCAGGTCCGCCGTGCCCTCTTCCAGATTAGCGGTGAAGGTGGGCACATCGGTGTTCATGATGTTTTTGGTGCCCAGCTGGATTTCCGCCTCCCGGGCGGGGCACAGCAGGGCCTCGGTCACCGCGTCGGCCCCCATCTTGGCCTCGGCGATGGAAAACCGCCCCATGGCCGCCACCAGCCGGTCGTCGATTTCTTCCCGGAGGGCCTTGTTCCGGCGGATGTAGACCATGAACCGCCGGACCATTTCGTCCCGTTTATCCTTGAGGAGCTTGTGACCCCGGGTGGCGGTTTTCAGCCGCTTCTTCAGGCGGGTCAGCTCCATCCGGGTTGGATTAACGCGCGTCGCCATGGCTTAGGCCTCCTCTTTAGAGGGTTCCGGGCAGTAGGTGTCGATGTATTCGTCCTTGATCCGCTTGAGCTCGGTCCGGGGCAGGATCGAAAGCAGCTCCCATCCAATGGTTAACGTTTCTTCAATGGAGCGATTGGTGTTAAAACCTTGCGAAACGTAACGTTCTTCAAAAGCCGTGGCAAACTTGGCGTAAATCTTGTCCACGTCGGACAGGGCCGCGTCCCCCAGGATGACCGCCAGCTCCTTGGCGTCCTTCCCCCGGGCGTAGGCGGAGAACAATTGGTTCATGGTGTCCGCGTGGTCCTTCCGGGTCTTGCCTTCCCCGATTCCCTTGTCCTTGAGTCGGCTCAGGGAGGGCAGCACGTCGATGGGCGGGTTGATGCCCCGCATGTACAAATCCCGGGACAGGATGATCTGGCCCTCGGTGATGTACCCCGTCAGGTCAGGGATGGGGTGGGTCTTGTCGTCTTCGGGCATGGAGAGGATGGGGATCTGGGTGATGGACCCCTTCTTGCCCCGGATCCGGCCGGCCCGTTCGTACAGGGTGGCCAAATCCGTATACAGATACCCGGGGTAGCCCCGGCGTCCGGGGACCTCCTTGCGGGCGGCGGAAACCTCCCGCAGGGCTTCGGCGTAGTTGGTGATATCCGTCAGGATGACCAGCACGTGCATGCCCAGCTCGTAGGCCAGGTATTCGGCGCAGGTGATGGCCATACGGGGGGTGGATATCCGCTCCACCGCCGGGTCGTTGGCGTAATTCATGAAAAGGACGGCCCGTTCGATGGCCCCGGTCTTCCGGAAATCCTTGATAAAGTAATCCGCCTCTTCAAAGGTGATGCCGATGGCCGCGAAGACCACGGCGAACCCTTCATCGTCGTCCAGCACCTTGGCCTGTCTGGCGATCTGGGCCGCCAGCTGGGCGTGGGGCAGGCCAGAGCCCGAAAAAACAGGGAGCTTCTGGCCCCGGACCAGGGTGTTCAGGCCGTCGATGGCCGATACCCCGGTCTGGATGAATTCCGCCGGGTAGTCCCGGGCCACGGGGTTCAGGGGCGAGCCGTTGATATCCAGCTTCTTGTCGGGGATGATGGCCGCTCCGCCGTCCTTGGGACGGCCCATGCCATCAAAGACCCGGCCCAGCATGTCCGCACTGACCCCCAGCTCGATGCCGTGGCCCTGGAAGCGGACCTTGGAGTCGGAGATGCGCAGGCCCTGGGAGCTTTCAAAGAGCTGGACCATGGCCTTGTCCCCATCGATTTCCAGGACCTTGCCGATGCGGCGCCCACCGTCGGACTGGACGATTTCCACCAGCTCGTCGTACTTGACGCCCTCCACATGATCCACCATCATCAACGGACCGACGACTTCATTGATCGTTTTGTATTCCTTATTCATTTTCCATCAGTCCTTCCGTCAATTTTTCATACTCATCATTGAGCTCCGCCTTGATTTCCGCAAAGCGGGCGTCCTTCTGGTTTTCCGGCACGTACTTCATCCGGGCGATGGCCTCCCTGACCGACATGGTGATGATGTCGTTAAACTTCACATCGGCCTTCAGGGCCTCCAGGCCCCGCTGGTACCAGGTCAGGATGGTGGCCAGCATGGCGTGCTGTTTTTCCAGGGAGGAATAGGTATCCACGTCGTCAAAGGCCGACTGGTGGAGATAATCCTCCCGGATGGACTGGGCGCATTCCAGGGTCAGCCGGTCGCTGAAGCCCAGGGCATCCACCCCCACCAGACGGACGATTTCTTCCAGCTCCGATTCCTCGTGGAGGATCTTCATGGTTTCCAGCACCTGGGCCGACCAGTCGGCGGCGATGGCGCTGTCAAAATACTCGTGCATGCGGTCGCTGTACAGTGAATAGCTCTGGAGCCAGTCGATGGCCGGGAAATGGCGCTTGTAGGCCAGATCGGCGCTGAGGCTCCAGAAGACCTTGACGATGCGCAGGGTCGCCTGGGAAACCGGCTCGGAAATATCCCCGCCGGGGGGCGACACGGCCCCGATGGCCGAAATGGCGCCGTAGCGTTCCTCCGAGCCCAGGCAGCGCACGTAGCCCGCCCGTTCGTAGAACTCGGCCAGCCGGGAGGACAGGTAGGCCGGGTAGCCTTCTTCACCGGGCATTTCTTCCAGACGGCCGGACATTTCCCGCAGGGCTTCGGCCCAGCGCGAGGTGGAGTCGGCCATGATGGCCACCTTGTAGCCCATGTCCCGGAAGTATTCGGCGATGGTGATGCCGGTGTAAATGGACGCCTCACGGGCGGCCACGGGCATATCCGAGGTATTGGCAATGAGCACCGTCCGCTTCATCAGGGACATCCCCGTCCGGGGATCGTGGAGCTCAGGGAATTCCATCAGAACGTCGGTCATCTCGTTGCCCCGTTCGCCGCAGCCGATGTAGATGATGATATCGGCGTCCGCCCACTTGGCCAGCTGATGCTGGACCACGGTCTTGCCCGAGCCAAAGGGCCCGGGGATGGCGGCGATGCCTCCCTTGGCGATGGGGAACAAGGTATCGATGACCCGCTGGCCCGTCACCATGGGTTCGTCCGGCGCCAGCTTTTCCGCGTAGGGACGGCCCCGGCGCACCGGCCAGGTCCGCAGCATGGTGATCTCCCGGGTCTTGCCGTCGGAAGTCTTCACCCTGGCCACGGGCTCTGTGATGGTGGCTTCCCCGTCAAAGATCCAGGTCACCTCTCCGGATACCTTAGGGGGCATCATGATCTTCTGGACCACCGCCGGGGTTTCCTGCACCGTTCCCAGCACATCCCCGGGTTCCAGCACGTCCCCCGCCTTGGCCGCGGGCACGAAGGCCCACTTCCGGTTCCGGTCCAGCTTGGGCACGTCGATGCCCCGGGTGATCCGGTCCCCCGCTTCTTTGTAAATGGTCGTCAGCGGCCGCTGGATCCCGTCGAAGATCCCTTCAATGAGGCCAGGGGCCAATTCCACGGACAGGGCCTCCCCTGTCTTATAGACCGGTTCCCCCGGTCCCAGGCCGGCTGTTTCCTCGTAGACCTGAATGGAGGCCCGGTCCCCCCGGAGTTCAATGACTTCGCCGATCAGCTTTTTTTCGCTGACCCGGACCACGTCGTACATCTGGACGTCGCCCATTCCCTCGGCGATGATCAGGGGCCCTGCCACTTTGACGATCGTCCCTGTCTGGTTTTGTTCTGGTTGTTTATTGGACTGAATCACCAGCTTCTCCTTCCTACAATATATCCGCCCCAATGGCTTTTTCAATGTTATCCTGGATGCCCTTCATGCCGAATCCCTGGGACCCGTTGCGTCCGGGAATGGGAATGATGACAGGAAAGGTGCTGGTCTTGTAAAGCGCCACGGTGTCCGCCGCCAAAGCGGCCGATTCCTCCGTGATGTAGATCAGCGAATAATCGTCCCTCGCCAATTGGTGGATCGTACTTTCAATCTCTTTCTGTTCCGTTGCGTAAAATGTCTGAAACCCCAGGGCCTTGAAAACCATGATGGAGTCCTGGTCGCCGACCACGGCGATTTTTGCTTTTTTGTTCATCCCGGCCTCCTATTCGATTCCCAGCTCAGCCAGTGACAGGGACATCCCCGCCCGCTTGCCGGCAAAAAGCACCCGCAGGGCCTGGGCCTCCCGTTCCTTGAGCAGCAGGTAATTGAGGATCGGGCCGATGCCGAAGGAATCACTGCGCGCCTCGTGGATGATGGACAGGGGCACGTTGTCCAGCTGCTGTTCCAGCTCCCCGATGTTGTGATGGGAAGCGTAATTGTCCAAAGCCCCCTTGATGGCGTCGCTGAAATCCCCCACTGCCAGCGCCTTGGGCAGCTGGTCCGGCTCCAGGCCGATGGCCGCCGTGAGGATCCGCTTTTCAAGCTGGCCGCCCTCCAGCAGGAGCCTGGTCACCTGGGCCACATCCCAATGCAGGGCGTTGCCCCTGACGATGGTCAGGATGTTGGTAAAATCGATCTTCGCCTGGAAGTACTGGATGAGCAGCGGATTCTTGTGCTCTGTGAGCTCGTCCAGGATGCATTGATACACGGCCTGGTCCACGCACAGGCTGATCAGCCGGGGGTCTTCCACCCCCTCCAGCTTTTCCAGGGCTTCCTTGAAGGGCTCCGGCAGGGCATCCGCCGGCTCATCCTCCACCGAGGCCAGAAGCACCTCCAGGGGGATGGTCCCCCCCTCGTGGAGCAGGTCCTTGACGTCGGTCCGCTGGAGGATCCCCTTTAAAATGATCTTGAGGTTGTAGCCGTCGGTGGGGTACAAAAATAAATTGGTCAGGTCCGGATCCGGCGAAATGCCGGCGATGAGCTGCTGGGTCTGGGTGACCTCGGCGTCGATCAGGGCCTCAATCCGGGTCTGATCATCGGCGTCGCTCCCATAGCCGCTTTCCTGGAGGATCTTCAGGGCTTCTTCCCCGTCGGCCTCCAACAGCCGGTTCCAGGTGGCCCGGTTCAGGATCCGGCCCTCCCGGGCCTTGATCCGTCCCACTGCGTATTCGTAACTGATATCGGACATGGTCATCACACCCTGTCTTCAAACAAGATCGCCGCCACCTCTTTTTCACAGGCGGCCCGGACATCGTCCAAAAGGATGTCGAAGCTGCAGTTGACGTCACTTTCTTCCCCGATGACCATGAATCCCGCGTCAAAATCCGCCGGCTCTTCCTCCAGGGTCAGGCGGCCCGCCAGTCCCCGCTTCTCGAGCTGGCCGTTCACACGCTTCAAAAAGCCGTTTTTGTAAAGGGGAATGTCCTTTTGGGGGACCCGGAGCTTTTCCCTGCCCGTGGCCACCGATTCCAGGATCAGCTTTTCCGTAAAAGCTTCCCACTTCTGGCCGCTCAGCTCCGCCAGCCGGCGGCTGGCCGCGGCAAAGGCCTGGTCCAGCATCGCCCGTCTGGCCGCCAGGGTATTCTTGCGCACCTCCAGGCGGCTGATGAGCTGGCTGCGGTTGTGGATTTCCGCCACATCCCGCTGACTCTTTACCTTCAGGGCCTCCTGCTCATCCCGGGCCTTCTTTTCAAAGGCTTCCACGAGACGGGCAGCTTTTTCTTCGCCCTCTTTCTCAATGGACGCGGCATCTGCCTGGGCTTCGCTTATAATTTTTTCAATAATGCTATCTATTGCCATGAAGACACCTGCCTTTCATGCACGATGATCAAAGCTTGATGCCGAACAACAACAGGATGGAAGCCAGCAGGGCCAGGATGGCGTAGGTTTCGACCAGGGCCGTCATGGTGATCCCCTTGGCCAGGGTTTCCGGATCCTTACCGGTCATGTGGATGGAAGCGGCCGCCGTCCGTCCCTGATAAAATCCGGAGAACAGTCCCACGATCCCCACGGGCACGCCGGAGATGAAGAAGGACCAGCCCTGGGCGATGGTCAGATCCGCCGGGTTGCCGGAGATGACCCCGGTCTGCACCATGATGAGCACCGCCACCAGGAAGCCGTAAATCCCCTGGGTGCCCGGCAGGGCCTGGAGCACCAAAAGCTTACCGAAGAGCTCCGGCTTTTCCGCACACACGCCGGCTGAAGCCTTCCCTGCAACCTGCACGCCACCAGCCGATCCGATACCGGCAAACACAGCGGCCACAGCCGCTCCAAGCATAGCGAGAACAACACCTGTATTCATTTTTTAATCCTCCTCTTTCGTCTCAATGATTGTTTAAATTTTCTGAATCAACCACATCAATAAATTTTGATTTGACCGACAGCGGACGGAACACGATGCCGCCGCCTTCGTAAAACTTGTTGAAAAACTCAATGTACTGGAGCCGGCTGTCGTGCACGTAGGCCGACAGGAGGCTCATCACCAGGTTGAAGGCATGGCCCACCAGGTAGATCAGCAGGGCGAAGATGAAGCCGATGATGCTCCCTGAGATCATGTGGGCCAGCAGGTTCATGACCATGCCGATGACGCCGGTGGCCAGGGACAGGGCCATGATCCGGGAATAGGACAGGATGTCACTGAAATAGGAGCTGATCCCGTAGAGTCCCAGCACGCCGCCCTTGATCTTGCCGAAGATGGACTTTTCGCTGCGGCCCGCGGTGCACAAAATCACCACGGCCCCGGCGATGGCCATCCATTTCCCCGCGGCGGCCAGAGCCGGCAGGAACAAGAATCCCAGACCGGTGAGGAGCACCATCCAGCTCAGCTGATCGAAGATGGCATCCAGCACGTGGCCGTTTTTGATATCCTGGGCCATGGCGATGCCCATCCCGGAAAAGATGTGGAGCATGCCCACCACCAGGGTGAAGATCAGCATCCCCATGGGGTTGTCCATGGGCGCCAGGAAGATGGGGTTCCAGGTCTCACCGAAGTAGCTGCCGAAGAGCACCCCGAAGATGATGGTCGGGAAGCTGGAGTACAGCAGGATGTTGATGATCTGCAGGCTCTGTCCCTTGGGCTTCTTGACCTTCCGGTACAGGTAGAAGAGCACCAGCATGATGGCGCCGTAACCCACATCCCCCATCATCATCCCGAAGATGATCCAGAACCACGGCCCGGCGATGGGCGCGGGATCGATGTCCCCGGGCAGGGGCAGGGCGAACATGGCGGTGATGGCCTCGAACTGGGACAGAAAATGGCTGTTGCGGGTGACCGTCGGCGGGATCTCCCCTTCCTGGGGATCCTCGCAGTGGAAGTCGTACACCTCCGTCGTTTCCTCAATGGCCCGGTGGATCACATCCTCCCGGTCGGCGCAGATCCATCCGTAGAGACAGATGGTCTCCGCCGTTTCGGCGTAGGGCACGTTGTCCCGTTCGTTCTGGGCCAGGTACTGCTCGGTCAGCAGCTCCAGATCCTGCTTGTGCCCGACAAGGCCGGCGACCGCCTCTTCAATGGCCGTCTTTTCCTCGTTGAGCCGCCCAATTTCTGCCAGGTTGGCTTCACAGATGGCCTGGGGTACGCCCTCGGCCCGGGGAGGTGTGGCTTCGGTGAAGCCGATTTCCTTGATCTGCTGGATCAGCTCCCCTTCACCGGCCTTGTACAGGATGAGCAGGACGGCCCTTCCTTCGGCCCCCATGGCCAGAACGGTCAGATCACAGGACATATCCTGGATGATTCCCCTTAGGTCATCCATTTCATTGTCCGGGATGAAACCCGTCAGAAAGCGGACGTGCTCAGTATCCTTGAGCTCTTCCAGGGGCAGCTCCAGGGGCATCCACGGGATGAGGGCTTCATTCTGGTTTTCAAGGACGGTCACCCGGCTTCCCAGATCCCCTATCTGCTGGTAATAAGCCGAAAGGGACTGCCTGGTCGCCAGGCCTTCTTCGCTGATCCGGTCAAATGCCTCGGAGCTGACCTCCGGTTTGGGTGCGAGGAGGCTTTCCTTTTTTCCGAAGCGGCTCAAAAAACGGAGCATGGCTTCCGATTCCTGGGCTTCCGTTCCCGCCTGGGAACCGCCGGGTGCCGCGTGTTCGTTCTGACCCTCTGTGATAACCATGAATTCCCCGGTTTTTTGCAATGCTGCCAGCAATGCCTTTTGGTCGCGTTTCAATACGATGATCCGCGCCTTTTTCATCGGAGCAATCATAATTCCATAACCCTTTCAATAATGTAATCAACTGCTTCTTCCAAATGGGCTTCCGCTTTTTTGGTCATCTCCAGGTCATTCTGTTTTTCAGACTCAAGCCGGGCCTCCATCTCTTCCCTGGCCTTGACCGTTTCGTCCTGAGCCACCGTTTTAGCCTTCTCCATCGTCTCCTTGATGCGCGAATCATGGTCCGCTTCAGCCGTGGCCTGGACCTGCCGGATATGATCCCGGGCATCGGAACGGGCCTGATGACGAATGTTTTCAGCTTTTGCTTCCGCCTCATGAATGGAATCCAAAATAGACACTTTTTCTCACCACCCTCTTAAAAATAGTTTGAAATATAAATAAAAATCCTCATGTTTATTATAACATGAGGATTGCAAAAAGGAAAGAATTTTATATCATCTAAGATAAACAATTATCAAGTATGGCCACGGCTTTATCGATGTCCGCCTTTTCCACCACCAGCGGCGGCACGAAGCGGATGGTCGACGCCCCGGCCCCCAGGATCAGCAGTCCCTGGTCCATGGCCTTGGCCACTACCTCACCCACGCTGCCGGTGATTTCCATGCCCAGCATCAGGCCCATGCCCCGGATTTCCACAATGCCGTCGTGTTTTGCCTTGAGGCCTTCCAGCTTTTCTTTGAGGTAGGCGCCGTTTTCGGTGACCTTGTCCAAAAATCCCGGTTCCCCGATCCGCGTCAGCACGTATTTGGACGCGGCGGTGGCCAGGGGGTTGGCCCCGAAGGTGGAGGCGTGGGTCCCCGGTGTAAAGGCGGTGGCCACCTTTTTATTGGCCAGGATGCCGCCCATGGGCACCCCGCCGGCCACGCCCTTGGCAAAGCACACCACGTCGGGCTTCAGGCCGTAATTCTGGTAGGCGAAGAACCTGCCGCTGCGGCCGATGCCGCACTGCACCTCGTCGAAGATCAGCACGATGTTTTCCTCGTCGCACAGGGCGCGGACCTTTTTCAGGTAATCCTCATCCGCCGGGTAGATGCCCCCTTCCCCCTGGATGGGTTCCAGCAGGATGGCGCAGGTCCGGGGGGTCACCATCTTCTTGAGGGCGGAAAAATCGTTGAAGGCCACGTGCTTGATTCCCGGAAGCAGGGGGTCCAGGTTCTTCTGGTACTTGGGCTGGCCCGTGGCGGTGATGGCCGCGTAGGTCCGGCCGTGGAAGGAGTGGTCCATGGCGATGATTTCAAAGGCTTCCGGTGCCTTGTTGAGCTTGGCGTAAATCCGGGCCAGCTTCATGGCCGCTTCATTGGCTTCGGCGCCGCTGTTGCAGAAGAAGGCCTGGTCCAGGCCGCTGAGTTTCGTCAGCAGCTCCGCCGTCTCGATCATGGGCACATGCCAGTACAGGTTGGAGATGTGCATCATCTTGCCGCATTGTTCGGCGATGGCCGCGTTGAGGCCGGGGTCGTTGTAGCCCAGGCAGTTGACGGCGATGCCCCCCACAAAATCCAGATAATCCTTGCCGTCCACATCGGTGAGCACACAGCCGTCGCCGTGGTCAAAAACCAATGGGAACCGGGCGTAGGTCGGCATGATCACCGCATCGCCCCGTTTGATGTATTCTTCACTTTTCATTGTAATGACTTCCTTAATATTTTTTATTGGGTTTCACATAATCCGGCAGCTTCTGGCGGATCATGGTGCCGCAGCCGGCGGCGGTAAACAGTTCGAGGAGCAGGGAGTGTTCCACCCGCCCGTCGAGGATATGCACCGAGTTGACCCCGGACTGGATGGCGTCCACGGCGTTTTCCACCTTGGGGATCATCCCCCCGGAGATGACGCCGCTGCTCACCAGCTTGGGCACCTCGTCCACGCTGAGGCGGGTGATGATGGAGTCCGGATCGTTGTAATCCATGTAAACCCCGTCGGTATCCGTCAGGTAGACCAGCTTTTCAGCCTTGAGGTTCTTGGCGATGGCGTAGGCCACATGGTCGGCGTTGATGTTGTAGGTCTGGCCGGCATCGTCGCTGGCGATGGGGGCGATGATCGGCACGTAGTCGCTTTTGAGCAGGGTGGTCAGCAGCTCGTTCTTGACCCGAGTGATTTCCCCCACGAAGCCGATGTCCTTGCCGCTTCCCGAAACCTTTTTTTTGACCCGGAGCAGGCCCCCGTCCTTCCCCGTGATCCCCACGGCGCCGATGTTCCGGTCCTGAAGGAGCTGGACGATTTCCTTGTTGATCTTCCCTGCCAGGACCATTTCGGCGATTTCCACCACATCCTCGCTGGTCACCCGCAGGCCGTCCACGAATTCACTCTGGATTTCCAGTCGGCTCAGGAAAGACGAGATGTCCTTGCCCCCGCCGTGGACCAGGATGGGCCGCAGGCCGACCAGCTTCATCAGGGCCACATCGTCCATGATGGATTCCTTGATCTGCTGGTCGTACATGAAGCTGCCGCCGTATTTGATCACAACCGTCTTTTTCCGGAATTGCTGGATATACGGCAGGGCCTCGATGAGGGTGTTGGCCTTTTCGATGTACAATTCCATGTTTTCAATACTCATAACGCATAACTTCCTTTATCGTATTTTTCCCATTCTGACATTTTAAGATCATCTATTATTATTGGTATCAGGTCCGGTACTCGCCGTTGATCTTCACGTATTCGTAGGAGAGGTCACAGCCCCAGGCAGTGGCGCCAGCGGCGCCCATGGCCATGTCCACGGTGATCTGAATCTCATTTTCCTTCAGGATGGCTGCCGCCGTGTCCTCATCGAAGGGGATGGGGCTGCCCTTTTCCAGAAGCTTGATCTTCCCCGCCGTGCTGGCGAACCACAGGGACACGGTGACCGGATCAAAAGCCACACCGGCGGCCCCGATGGAGGACAGCACCCGGCCCCAGTTGGCGTCTTCCCCGAAAATCGCCGTCTTCACCAGGCTGGAGTTGATAGCCGCCTTGGCCAAAATCCGGGCGTTTTCCTCGGTATCCATTCCCTCGACGGACATTTCGATGAGCTTGTTGGCCCCTTCCCCGTCCCGGACGATGGATTTGGCCAGGGTCTCGTTGATAAAATACAGGGCGTCGTAAAAAGCCTGGTAATCGGGATGGTCTTTGGTTAAAACCCCATTGCCCGCCTGGCCGTTGGCCAGGACCACCACCGTATCGTTGGTGCTCATATCCCCGTCCACGGACATCATGTTGTAGGTGTTCCGGGTGATGGCTGCCAGCATTTCCTGGAGGACGCCCGGGTCCACCACCGCGTCGGTGGTCACAAAGGAGAGCATGGTGGCCATGTTGGGGCAGATCATCCCCGAGCCCTTGGCCATGCCGCCGATATGGACGGCCTGGCCATCCACCGTCACTTCCACTGCCAAGGTCTTGGCCACGGTGTCCGTGGTCAGGATGGCCCGGGAGGCCGTGTCCCAGCCTTCCTTGGACAGGCCGGCCACCAGAGCGTCCAGGCCCCCCACGATCTTGTCCACCGGCAGGGGCACGCCGATGACTCCGGTGGAGCTGACGAAGACCTGTTCCGTTTCACAGCCGATGCGTTTGGCCGTTTCTGCCGCCGTGGTTTCCGCGTCCTTAAGGCCCTGTTGACCGGTGCAGGCATTGGCATTGCCGCTGTTGGCCACAATGGCCCGGATGGCCTTGCCCTTGGTCCGGACGATGGCGTTGTCCCACAGGACCGGCGCCGCCTTGACCGCGTTGGAGGTGGTCATGAGGGCCGCCACCGCCGGGGTGTCACTGGTGATCATGGCCACATCCAAAACGCCGTTTTTCTTCAGACCCGCCGCCACGCCGCTGGCCTTAAATCCCAAAGCGGCTGTGACGCCGCCTTTTATTTCTTTCATATTAAATAACCTCGCTTATTTCCGTTTTCCCATTTATTAAAATTCTGTCAATAACCCTGATCGCTGCTCTGCTGGGGAAAAGCTTATACGGGGAAGTCCGTGACAAAATCGATGCCCGTCTTTTCGTCCAGGCCGAACATGAGGTTCATGTTCTGCACGGCCTGGCCCGCTGCTCCCTTGACCAGATTGTCGATGACCCCCATGACGATGACCCGGCCTGTGCGCTTGTCCACCTTCAAGCCGATGTCGCAGTAATTGGATCCCTTGACCCAGCGGGTTTCCGGGACCGCCTCTTCCGTCAGGCGCACGAAGTATTCGTCCTTGTAGAAATCCCGGTAGACCTGGCGCAAATCTTCCTCATCCATATCGGTATCCAGAAGGTTGGCGTAGCAGATGGCCAGGATGCCCCGGTTCATGGGGACCAGGTTGGGGGTGAACAGCAGCTGGAGGGGTTTCCCCGCCAGGAGCCCCAGCTCCTGTTCGATTTCCGGCGTGTGGCGGTGGCAGGCCACCTTGTAGGCCTTCACCGACTCGTTGCACTCGCAGTACATGAAGGGCAGGTTGGTCCCCCGGCCGGCGCCGGTGACCCCGGATTTGGCGTCGATGATGATGGACGCGGGGTCGATGAGTTTATTTTTGATGAGGGGCGCCAGGCTGAGGATGCTGCAGGTGGTGTAGCATCCCGGGTTGGCGATGAGCCGGGCCTTTTTGATTGCTTCCCGGTGGAGCTCGCACAGTCCGTAAACCGCTTCCTTCATTAAAGCTTCGCCGTGGTGCTTGACCTCGTACCATTCTTCATAAATATTCAGGTCGTTGAGACGGAAGTCCGCCCCCAGGTCGATGATCCTGGTCTGGTCCAGAATCGCCGCCGTCACCTTTTCAGAAGCGATGCCGTGGGGCAGTGCCAGGAAAACCACATCCGCTTCCTTTGCCAATTCATCCAATTCCCTATGTTCACAAACAGCGTCGCTTATGTTATTATAAAGATGATAAACGTCTTTCAGCGGCTGGCCGGCAAAACTCCGGGACCCCACTGAAACCACATCCACATCTGGATGGCGGTACAGGATTCGCAGCAGCTCCTGCCCTGCATAACCCGTTCCGCCGATAATCGCTGCTTTTATCATGATAATCACTCCAATTTCTTTACAGGATACCATGCATTATACTCTTTAACAGATGAATAATCAAGCAAAAGTTATGCATATTTATAATTTTTTGCGCATAACTTTTCATTTTCCCCTTGATTTATCGGGAATGTTATTGTATAATCATTCACAACTTAACGAATTGCAAATCATTCAGGAGGAAGCTACTATGGAACAAAAGAAAGTCATACTTGCCTATTCAGGCGGATTGGATACAACCACCATCATTCCCTGGCTTAAGGAAACCTACGATTACGAGGTCATCTGCGTCTGCGTCAACGTGGGCCAAGGCAACGAAACCGAAGGGCTGGAAGAAAAGGCCAAGGCCGGCGGCGCCAGCAAATGCTACATCGTCGACGTGACCGATGAATTCGTGGAAGATTACTGCTGGCCGGCCCTGAAGGCCGATGCCATTTATGAAAAGAAGTACCTGCTGGGTACCTCTCTGGCCCGTCCCCTCATCGCCAAGGTCCTGGTGGAATACGCCCACAAGGAACACGCCGAAGCCATCTGCCACGGCGCCACGGGCAAGGGCAATGACCAGGTCCGTTTCGAACTGGGCATCGGCGCCCTGGATCCCCAGCTCAAGATCATCGCCCCCTGGCGGATCTGGGACCTCCAATCCCGGGAAGACTGCATGGACTTCTGCATCGAACACGACATCAAACTCAGCCAGAGCCACGACCAAAGCTACAGCCGGGATACCAATATCCTCCACATGAGCCACGAAGGCCTGGAGCTGGAAGATCCTTCCATCGAACCCAATTACGACAAGATCCTGCGCATCACCAACACCCTGGAAAAGGCGCCGGACGAACCGGAAGAAATTGAAATTGAATTCCTCAAGGGCGAACCGGTCAAGATCAACGGTAAGGCCATGTCCCCCAGGGAAATCCTGGAAACCTGCAATAAGATTGGCGGCAAGCACGGCATCGGCATCGTGGACCTCATCGAAAACCGGGTGGTCGGCATGAAGTCCCGGGGGATTTACGAAACCCCCGGCGGCACCATCCTGTACCACGCCCACGAAGAGCTGGAACACATGTGTCTGGACCGCGATACCTTCGCCTTCAAGGAACAGGCGGCCGTCCGTTTCGCGGAAATTACCTACAGCGGCCAGTGGTTCACCCCCCTGCGGGAAGCCCTGTCGGCCTTCTTTGACGAAACCCAGAAAACCGTCACCGGTACGGTCAAACTCAAGCTGTACAAGGGCAATACGATCCTGACCTCCGTGTCCTCCCCCTATTCCCTGTACAACGCGGAAATCGCCAGCTTCACCACCGGCGACCTGTACGACCACAAGGATGCCGAAGGCTTCATCCACCTCTTCGGCCTGCCCCTCAAGGTCCGTGCCCTCATGCGCATGAGCAGTGAAGAAAAAGAAAAAAAGGGTAATAAATAATGAGTGCAAAAATGTGGGGCGGCCGGTTCCAAAAGGGAACCGACGCCCTGACTGATGATTTTAATTCGTCCATCTCCTTCGACGCCCGGCTTTACAAGCAGGATATCCTGGGCAGCATCGCCCACGCCAAGATGCTGGGCAAGCAGCGGATCATCCCCCAGGAGGACGCCGATCTGATCGTCAAGACCCTGAAGGAAATCCTGGCTGACATCGAATCCGGCAGCATCGCCTTCTCCGTGGAAATGGAGGACATCCACATGAACGTGGAAGCCATCCTCACCGAACGCATCGGCGACGCCGGCAAGAAGCTGCACACCGGCCGCAGCCGCAACGACCAGGTGGCCACGGACATGCGCCTGTACGTCAAGGATATCTGCGCCGATATGGCGGAGCTGATCAAAAAATTCGCCAACACCCTGATGGACCTGGCGGAAGCCAACACCACCACCATCATGCCCGGCTACACCCACCTCCAGCGGGCCCAGCCCATCACCTTCGCCCACCACCTCATGGCCTATGTGGAAATGCTCAAGCGGGATCTGATCCGCTTCAAGCAGGCTTCCGACATGGCCGACAGCCTGCCCCTGGGTGCCGGCGCCCTGGCCACCACCACCTATCCCCTGGACCGCTATTTCGTGTCCCAGGAGCTGGGATTTTCCAGCGTGTGCCTCAACAGCCTGGACGCGGTTTCCGACCGGGATTTCTGTCTGGATTTCCTGGAAGCCGTATCGGTGCTCATGATGCACCTGAGCCGCCTGGCAGAGGAAACCGTCCTCTGGAGCTCGTCGGAATTCCACTTCATCACCCTGGACGACGCCTTCTCCACCGGATCCTCCATCATGCCCCAGAAGAAGAATCCGGACATCGCCGAACTGGTCCGGGGCAAGACCGGCCGCACCTACGGCGATCTGACCGCCCTGCTGACGGTGATGAAGGGCCTGCCCCTGGCCTACAACAAGGATATGCAGGAGGACAAGGAACCGGTGTTCGACGCCTACGACACCGCCAAGATCTGCCTGGTCACCTTTGACAAGATGATGGCCACGGTCAAGGTCAATAAAGAAGAAATGCACGAAGCCGCTGCCGGCGGATTCAGCAACGCCACCGACGCCGCCGACTGGCTGGTCAAGCAGGGGGTCCCCTTCCGGGATGCCCACGCCATCGTCGGGAAGCTCGTGTTTTACTGCCTGGAACACAAGAAAAGCCTCAACGCCCTGACCCTGGAAGAATACCAGGCCATCGATCCGGTCTTCGACGATTCCATCTACAAGGCCATCGACTTAAAGACCTGCGTCAATCAGCGGGACATCATCGGCGGGCCGGCCAAATCCACCGTGGACCGGGCCATCGCCATCAGCCGGAGCTTTTTCAAAAAACAATAAGAGAACAAAAAAAGACCAAGACCCATTCTTCCGATTATCCTTCGAAAGAATGGGTCTTAGCCGTTGAACGGATCTGTCATGTTTAGAAACGCTCCTTTCTTAACACTCCAAATGGTTCGGTCCACAATCACCGTTCCTCGTCATACCCTTTTCTGTTATTTCCCTGTTCGATTGTTAAAATATGTCTCCGCCAAAATGGGGATGGACACCTTCAGTTCAAACGTACTAAGCGATATTCCTAAACAATGATCATGCATTTAATCAAATCTCTTTTGATTGACTCTATTATAAACCATTTTTGCCGTTTTGTAAACGGTCCTTTCAATATTTTATATCAATTTCAGGAAACATTTCGTTTCAAAATACTGGCTGCTGGAATAACTAAGACCACCCCCAACAACTCGCTGCCTTTGCAGTTCATTGCTAAAGATGGTCTTAGCGTTCAGATTCTAAATCAAGTATCATGCCTTTTGGACTCACTCCTTTCGAATCTTACCTCCATCAAAAGTCAATGCGCCATTCGCTTTCTCATTATCATCGTGTCCAAGTCTCTATATGCTATGGATCACAACAACGCTTTCACACACATTCCCGATTTCCAGTCTCTTACTAACTACACTTTCTGAAAACGAACAATTCTTTTTTGTTTCTGCTCTGCTCAAGACTCTATATGCTATGGGCAATCGCTTCGACAAAACAACTACTGTTACCTGCCCAACCAATCAGCTTAAGACTCTATACGCTATAAGCTGTCCTGGCGGACATTTTTCCTACTCATACACTTTTCAAACTAGGAACTTCTTTTACTTCCAAGTACTTCTCCAACCGAATGATGTAATGCACTGTCTACTGTCCGGTGTGGTTGTGGCCACGCCCTTCGGTAAATGTCATCTATTCGATTATCAGCCAAAACTTCTTAAACAACTTATTGCTCTAATAAGGTAATTCCGTTCTTGCTGTTGATCTTCTTGGAACCACGGATATGCTTTTGTGAAAGACCTGGGAAAGAAATTTGGGATTTGAATTTCGGATTGTGAAGCTTATCTTTGATTCGAATCTTTGATTTCTTTGACCTTTGATTTGTCTCTATTATAGCACGATTTGGGAGGATGTAAAGGGTTTTTCAAAAGTTAATTAAATGAATCCAATAATAATTCTTTACATTTATTTATTTTATAAATATAGTATATAATTTTAATCAATCCACTATATTCAGGTGCTTCCGATGGATGGAGCTGGCATTTTCAAAGTGCAAATCATCCTTAAACATTTCTTGGAATGTACCGAGCACGATCTCCGGCTTCACACACTGCTGTTCCACAAATTTTAAATCCAAGGCGAAACGGAACCCGGCGGGCTCTGCTTTTTCCACGGTCATGGCCCCGATGTACGGACGGATATCCTTCTTGACCATCTTCCCCTTTTTGTTGCGCTTGTCGATGACGATCTCCTTTTGCTCCAGAAACCGCCCCAGGGCGTCGTCGATGGAAAAACCGTCCCTTGCTTCCCCGGGCATTTTCACCTCGTAGGACGCCGAGGTCACAGAAGCCGTAAGGGAGATATGGCCCTCGGGCAAAACCCAGGCGTCGGTGACCACAAGCCCCTCCGGCAGGGCAGCGTTGATGGCCGCCGTAAAGGCATCGGGCGCCATATCCTCTGAAAGCACGATATCACCGTATTCCCCGTCACTGGTCATGCCCACGGGCATGGCCTGGGCAAAGGCCACCCGGGGGTGGGGGTTGAACCCGTTGGAGTAGGCCATGGGGATGGCTCCCCGACGGAAGGCACGCTGGAACACCCGCTGCTGGTCCAGGTGGGATAAAAACCGCAGGGCCCTCGTTCTTTTAAATTTAAATCTAACAGTTTCCATGGCAGCTCCATTCCGGATCAAATTTCAAGATGCCGCAGCCCGCACAGCCTTCCCGGCAAAAAACCGTTTTGTTAGCACCGCAGGCCTTCTTCCATTCCCCTTGCAAAAAGGCCTTGGATACGCCCATGTCGATGAAATCCCAGGGCAGGATCTCGTCGAAATCCCGCTGGCGCAGGGCGTAAAAATCGGGGTCCACCCCGGTTTCCGCAAAAGCGGCTTCCCATTTCTTGGAATCGAAGCACTCATTCCACCCGTCGAAGGCGCAGCCGAGCTCGTGGGCCTTGAGGAGCACGGTCCCCAGCCTGCGGTCTCCCCGGGCGAAGACGGCCTCGTAGTAGCTCACCACTGACTCGTGCCAGTTGTACTTGATCTTGCGGTTTTTAATGGTATTTTTAAGCAGGGTCTGCTTTTCGTTGAAGGTCTGGATGGTTTCCTGGCCGAACCATTGGAAGGGCGTGAAGGGCTTGGGAATGAAGCACGCCGTGCTGACCACCACCTGGCACTGTTTGTTCCGCTCTTCCCGGGGGATGCCGAAGTACTCGTCCACCACCTTCTGGGCCAGGTCCGCGATGCCGGTGATATCCTCGTCGGTTTCCGTGGGCAGGCCGATGATGAAGTACAGCTTGATGTGGCCCCAGCCCTTGGCAAAGGCCTCCCGCACCGTCCCAATCAGGTCCTCTTCGGTGACGCCCTTATTGATGACATCCCGCATGCGCTGGGTCCCCGCCTCCGGCGCCAGGGTGATGCCGGTCTTGCGGACCTTCTGGATTTCCTCCAGCATTTCCACGCTGACGGAGTCGATGCGCAGGGACGGCAGGGCCACCCCGATGCGCTTGCTTTCGTATTTTTCCACCAGGTCGTGGATGAGGGTCTCGATTTCCGGGTAATCCCCAGAGCTCAGGGACAGCAGAGATATTTCTTCATATCCCGTGGTCCGGACCAGGGCGTCGATTCCCGATTCCACACAGGACAGGGTCTTGTCCCGGGTGGGACGGTAGATCATCCCCGCCTGACAGAACCGGCAGCCCCGGCCGCAGCCCCGGAAGATTTCAAAGGGAATCCGGTCGTGGATGCTTTCCTCGTAGGGGATGACCAGCTTGTCCGGAAAATAACAGGCATTCAAATCGCGGACGAAGCGCTTGCGGATGACCGCCGGAAAAGCCTCGTCCTCCGCCACGAATTCGGCGATGGTGCCGTCGTCGTGGTAGCTGGCCGAATAGAGGCCGGGCACGTAAATGCCTTCAATACCGGCCGCCTGCCTCAGCCATTCCCCACGGCTTCCCCGGTCCGCCGACGCCTTCCAGGCCCGGTAGGAATCCATGAGCTCCAGCAGGACCTCCTCCCCTTCCCCGACGACGAAAAGGTCAAAGAAGTCCGCCAGGGGCTCGGGATTGCACACACAGGGTCCCCCGCCGATGACCAGGGGATCATCATCTCCCCGGTCCCCAGCCAGCATGGGGACCCCCGCCAGATCCAGCATGTTGAGGATATTGGTGTAGCACATTTCGTACTGGATGGTGAACCCAAGGAAGTCAAAATTGGCCACAGGCTCCATGGTTTCCAGGCTGAACAGGGGGATGGCGTGCTTTCTCATCTGCTCTTCCATGTCCGTCCAGGGGGCGAAGACCCGCTCGCAGTAAATGTCCGGCTGTTCGTTGAGCAGGCTGTACAGGATTTTCATCCCCAGGTGGGACATGCCCACCTCATAAAGATCCGGGAAGGCGAAGGCGAAACGGATCGCCATGGCCGCCGGATCCTTATGGACCGCGTTCACTTCATTGCCCTGGTAGGTAATGGGTTTTTTTACCAGGGGCAGGATTTTTGTTTCTATGGTTTCTTTATCGATTATTTTTTTCATAAGTCCCATCTTATTATATGTGGTGGATAATGTCAAAACAAAAAACAACCACCGCTTAAATTAACGATCATCAGAAAGGCTCTGATAAAAGTCATTCAAACGGTGGTCCGTTATTGACTTATTGGCCGCGGTTCTTATTTGACGTAGGAAGCGTAGACTTCGTCCAGATCGTCACGGGACACGGTGTCCATGACGTACTGGGCGTATTCACTGCCCGTAGCGCCGGTATCCCGGCCTGTGAGCACCAGCTTCTTTTCGTACTGGCTGCAGATGTCCAGGGCCTTTTGAAGCTGTTTCGCCTTGTCTGCGTAACCGATGTGTTCCAGGAGCATGCCCGCCGCGCGGATGATGCTGCAGGGATCGGCGTACTGGCCCCTTCCTTCCTTGACCATCCGGGGTGCGGAGCCGTGGATCGCTTCGAACATGGCGTATTTCTTGCCGATGTTGGCTGAGCCGGCTGTGCCCACGCCGCCCTGAAATTCCGCCGCTTCGTCGGTGATGATGTCGCCGTAAAGATTGGGCAGCACCACGACCTTGAACTGGGAACGGCGCTTTTCATCCACCAGCTTGGCAGTCATGATGTCGATGTACCAGTCGTCCATTTCCACTTCGGGGTATTCCTTGGCGATGGCCTTGGCCGTATCCAGGAATTTGCCGTCGGTGGATTTGATGACGTTGGCCTTGGTGACGACGGTAACCTTGTTCTTGCCGGATTTTCTGGCGTAATCGAAGGCCGCGCGGATGATCCGGTCCGAGCCCTGCTGGGTGGTCACGGTAAAGTCGATGGCCAGGTCGTCGTTGACGTGGATGCCCTTGCTGCCCACGGCGTAGCCGCCTTCCGTGTTTTCACGGTAGAACATCCAGTCGATGTTCTTTTCAGGCACGGATACGGGGCGCACATTGGCGAAGAGATCCAGTTCCTTGCGCATGGCCACATTGGCGCTTTCGATATTCGGCCATTCATCCCCTTCCCGGGGTGTGGTGGTCGGTCCCTTGAGGATGACGTCGCACTGCTTGAGTTCAGCCAGGACATCGTCGGGAATGGCCTTGTTGCAGGCGGCGCGGTTTTCGATGGTCAAGCCGTTGATTTCCCGGATTTCCACCCGGCCGGACTGGACATCGTCCTTCAAGAGGAACTTCAGTATCTTTTCCGCTTCCGATGTGATAAAGGGTCCGATTCCGTCTCCGCCGACCACGCCGATGATGATCTTTTCCTTGCTGGCGTAATCCACAAAGTCGCCCTGGGTCTTCATTTTTTCAATGCGTTCGAATTGTTCTTCGATGATTTTTCCGAAATGTTCCTTTGCCCTTTCAATCTGACTGGCATTTGCTGTGCTCATTTGTGTCCTCCTAATGAATGATGTGATTATTATTCAAGACGGTCAGGCCGCCATTTTAAAGCGATGACGCCGGTAAATCCTGCGCGGTGTGTGTTCCCGCACCAGTTCTCCAATGGCGATGCCCTTATCCACCAGCGTGATCAGCCAGGTTTCGGGATAAGAGGGCAGTTTCAGGGTCATGGGAAACATGTGCTTGACGATGATGTCCTTTTCCTTGTCGTTGAGTTCAAAATACATGTTGGAATAAGCCAGGGCATCCTTGGGATGCTTGAAAACGTGCATCTGACGGATATGGTCCAGGCCTTTTCCCTCATTTTTGGTTTTACGCCAATCTTTTAATGAAAAATCGTGAAGAAGAGCACCTCTGGCCATGGACTGAGTGTCCAGGCCGAATTTCTTGGCCATCCGGAAAGAATAGTACCCCACCGAAACGCAATGCTGGTACCGGCCGCAGCCGTGGTGAGGAATGGCGCTTAAATCCTTAAAGTGTTGATTGTTTAAAATGTCAGCCACAAAATCGTAGAATTCATTATAATCTTTTTTTTCTTTCAAATTCTCCACCTAATTTGTATTTGAATCTTTCTAAACAAATTATAACTCATTTTCTTTTAATGAACATTAAATTATTGAAAATATTTCAAAAAATGAAAAAAACCGAAAAGAAAAATCTCTCCGGCTGATGCATCTTTATTCGGCATTTTCCAAAATGGCTTCTTCTTCCGGCTCCCGTTCAGCTTCAGCGGCATCCCTTTCGGCATCCAGCTTGGTGTTTCTGAAATACAGTGCCATATCGATGGAAATTTCAATGATGTTCAGGAAGTAGAAGAAAAATCCCAGGTAAAAGAGGAAATCCAGCCCCGCGCCTGAATTCAGGATGATGAACTTCCGGGCGATTCCAAACACGTAGCCGATCCACAGGAAGACCTCGAAAAACAGGCTTTTCCCCTTGGCGGTCCGGGAGACGTAGGAACGATAAATGGAGATGGGCCAGGAAAGCCCGAAACAAAGAATCATTATCGCTTCAAAAAGATTTGCATACATGGATGAACACACTCCTCATGGTCTTGATTTGTTTTTATATTATTATTATACTAGATAAATAAGATACGTAAAATAAAACTTAGATATCAACTATATATCAAAAGCGTATGATAAGGAGTCCTTCCGCCGTGAACATCAATTTTGAATACTACAAGATTTTCTATTATGTGGCCAAGTACAAACAATTCACCCTGGCGGCCAAGGTCCTGATGACCAGCCAGCCCTCCATCACCCGCTCCATCAAGAACCTGGAGCACGACCTGGGCTGCGAGCTCTTCAAGCGGTCCACCAAGGGGGCCGTCCTGACCCCCGAAGGGGAGCTGCTGTTAAGCTACATCGAGCCCGCCTGCAAGACCATTTTCAAAAGCGAGGAGGTCCTCAGCGACAAGCTGAATTTCAAAAAGGACACCCTCTTCATCGGCAGTACGGAAACAGCCATCCACGGTTTCCTCCTCGACAAGCTGGAGGGGGTCAAGGCGCTGCTCCCCAACATCCAGATCAAAATCGTCTGCGGCTCCACCCTGTCCGTGCTGGACAAGCTCAAAGCCAACCAGATCGACCTGGCGGTGGTCACCACCCCCTACCCCGAATCTTCCTCCTACTCGGCCCTGCCGGTCTGCTCCGTGGACGACCGGCTCATCGGCGGGCTGAAATTCCAATCCCTGGCCGACGCGGAACTGGACTTCCAGGCCCTGTCAAAGCTCCCCCTCATCGGCCTGGCCGAAGATACCATGAGCTTCCAATTCTTCAACACCCTCTTTGCGGAGCACGGCCTGTCCTTCAATCCGGACATCGAGGTGGCCACCGCCGATTTGCTCCTGCCCTTCATCAAAAAGAACCTGGGGGTGGGCTTCATCCCCAAAAGCCTGGCCTCCACGGCCCTTGACCGGGGGGAGGTCCTCCAGCTCAGCTTCCGGGATGAAATCCCCCGGCGGGAGATCTGCCTCGTCCGCAGCCTGGCCAAGCCGGAAAGCCTGCTCCTGCGCCAGTTTATCGAGGCCCTGCTTTAAAGGGCCTTTCCCGCGGCTTTAATAATAACTGAGCTTGTAGGCCCCATTGCTGGCACTGCTGTTGAAGGAAAGCACGTCCTTGAGGCCGTTTGAAACCAAGACCCGGTTGTCCGTGGTCACGAGAATGACCATGATGTCCGAATGGGCCTTGACGTAGGCCTGGGCCTTCTCGCTCCCCATCAGGAACAGGGATGTGGAAAGGGCGTCGCTTTTAAAGGGATCGTCGGCCACCACGGTGACCTGGTGCAGGTCGTTGTCCGCCGGGTAGCCGGTCCTGGCGTTGAGGATGTGGCAGTAGCGCTTTCCCGAGGAATCGGTGAAATAGCGCTGATAGTCGCCGGAGGTCACCACCGCCTTGTCCTTGAGGGTCAGATTGCCGACCATGCTTTTATCCGGGTCGGCAGGATCCTCCACTCCCACGGAGAAATCCTCGGACCCGGTCTTTCCGCCCACCAGGACCACGTTGCCCCCCAGGTTGACGATGGCGTGGGTCACCCCTTCCTTCACCAGGCATTCCTTGACCTTTTCAGAGATATACCCCTTGGCCACGGCCCCCAGATTCAGGGCCATCCCCGGCTCGGTGAGATAAACTGTGTTGTTGGCCTCATCCACCTGGACCTTGGTGTAGTCCACCTGGGCCTGGGCCGCGGCCACGGCATCCGCCGAAGGGGGGTCCTTGACCACCGGGTCACCGATATTCCACAGGGTGACCAGGGGGCCGACGGTGATGTCGAACGCCCCATCGGTTTCCTTGGAATAGGCCAGGCTGTCCTTGATGATTTCCACCGTGTCGTGGCTGACAGTGACGGCGGAAACCCCGGCGGCAGCGTTGATTTTTCCGATTTCACTGTCCGAGGAAAAAGCGTCCAGCTTGCTGTCGTAATCCTTGATCACATTGAAGGGCTCGGTGAGCAGGCTGTTGTCCTTGGTCCCGTAAATGGTCACCGTGACCACCGTGTCCAGGGCGAAATCGCTGCGGGTCACTGTGTCCGAGGCGCAGCCGGTGAAGCCCAGGGCGATAAAAACAAAAATAACGGCTAATAAAAGAGATCGATATAATTTCATTGAATCATCCTATAAATCCATTGATTTTGGAATAACAGCGTAGGCTTCCACCAGCTCATCCAGGTGCATCCGGCAGTTGGCCGGACTGGTGGAGGGCAGATTGACGTGGGGAACCGGTAAATCCCCCCATCTTTTTTCGTACAGGGCCCCCGCCTTTTTCCCCGTCGTATAAATGGCCGCGATGGGCGTCCCCGCCATCAGTCCCGGCAGATCGTTGTACTGCGCGTTTTTAATGGATGAATCCGAGGCCCCTGTGATGTTGCAGGCCGCCAGAACATCCCACAAAGCGACGTGATGGCGCGTTAAAAAGGTTTTTTTGTCTTCATTGGATTCCGGTACCCCATCCTTAAAAACGGCGGCCAAAACCCGCCAGAAGCGATTCTGGGGATGGCCGTAATAAAAACCCGTCTCCCTGGATTTGGGCGAGGGCAGGGTTCCCAGAATCAGGACCCGGGCGTCCTCCGGGCAAAAGGGCTCCAGGGTATGGGTGATCCATTCTTCAGTGTTCATGGGCCAGCCTTCCCTTTATGACCACAGGCTTGTTGAGTCCCGTCGCCCAATTGATGAATAATCTTTCCAGCTTGATGAAATAATAAATGCCCAGCACCATCCCCGGTCCGGCGAAAATCCAGTAAAAGGGATAAGGGATGCGGTGGAGGACCGGAATGCCGTCTGCCTTTTTCATCAGAATGTAATTCTGGCCCAGGGCGTTGGACATGATGAAGGCCACCAGCAGCATCAGGCAGAGCCCGATCACCGGCTTCTTCAGCTTTTCCTCATCGGGGTGATAGCCGTAGGAAGCCATGGGCATGGTCAGGGGGATGAGCACCATCAGCCCGTGGGATATCATGCTCTGGACCGCCATGGTGTGGATGCCCGCGTAATCGTAAAAGACCCACAACGGATAAAACAGGACGAACAGTCCCCCGATGAATGACAGCACATCGATGTAGGGGTAGGCCTTTTCGATTCGGAAGATGGCGATATAGGGCAAAACCATGCAGATCTGGTTGCACCAGTCAAACCGGAAATTACTCAGGGAAAAGCCGAAATAATAGGTCCGCCAGCAAACCCGGAAGATTTCCAGTGACAGCATGAGGCAGCCCAAAAAGGTCAGCAGCTTCTGGCTCGCGACCTGATCGTTCTGACGCTTCTGCCAGCGCATGATCAGGTAGATCAGGGCAAATATGATGGTCGAAATGATGATGTGTTCCTTTGAAAAGATCCTGTTTTGAGGGATGACATTCTGGGGTTTGAAATAATGTTCATAAAAATAGTCCACACAATACCTCGTCGTTGAAACTCGAATAAAGAGAAACCGGATTTGGTCGAGACCTCATCCGGTTTCCGCGTCATTTTTTCATTTGTACCTTCTGTCCAACCTTGCTTTCCGTTCCCGCAGCGATGCGCTTGATATTGGATCGATGCTGGAATACCGTTGAACAACACAAGAAGAGTGCCAGCAGCAACTCCGGAGAAAAAACGGGGCCGTATAAAATCAGTACCACGATGGGGAGGGATACCATCCCCACGATGGAAGTCAGGGACATCATCCTGAAAATCGCCAGCATAATCAGTCCGGCCGCGATGCAGATCAGGGCGACCCGCCAGTCATAGGTCAGGAAGATGCCGATGGATGTGGCCGTTCCCTTCCCTCCCCGGAAGCCGAGGAGCGCCGGCCAGTTGTGGCCGCAGATGACGGCGATGCCGGCCAGGGCGATCCAATAGGAGCTGATGTCCAGATTGGCACACATAAGCTTGGCCACCGCGATGGCGATGGCGCCCTTCAACGCGTCCAGCATAAAGACCGGCGCCGCGTATTTAAGGCCCATGGTCCTGAGCACATTGGTGGTTCCCGCGTTGCCGCTGCCGTAATTCCGTACATCCTCATTGCGGACTTTCTTGACCACAATGTAGGCCCAATCCAAATTGCCAATCAAATAGGACCCAACCAGTAAAAGTATCCCTAAAAATAGACTCATTTCGTATCCTCCCCACTGCATCTTCCTTTATTGAGATTATCTTGTTTTACCGTATTAATCAATACCTTCAGCTTGGCCAGAACCGCGCTGTAATTTTCCCTTTTGTGGGGGAAGGTACAGTCCGTGCAGTTCTTAATCCCGGATTTTTCAATTTTGAAATTTCCGCCACACGCATCACCCAGAGCATAAAGCGGGCAATAGCAGAACAAACAGTTAAACTCTTCAGGATCGATCGAACGATGGCATGGAAAATATTCGCATCGCGTATGTTGAAAAAAACAGTACTCCTTCGATTGCGGATTCATCAGGAAACCAGGTCCATTCCCTTCGCCATCGCTTCAATATTCAAGTCAATAAATTTAGGTTTCACGTTATTGCGGATGATGGAGTCCCAATCGATATTGTCCAGTCCCATGGATTTGATGATCGTTCCAAGGAGGATGACATTGGTCACCTTTTCGTTGCCCATTTCAATGGCCAGCTTGGACGCTTCAATGACCTTGGTCGTCGCTAGCTTCTTCAGCTCCCCGATGATGTCCTGGTGGTACTGGGCCTTGCCGATGACCACGGGCATGGGCCAGATTTCCACATCGTTGACGATGACCTTGCCGTTGGGCTTGAGGAAATCGATGTAGCGCATGGCTTCCATCTTTTCAAAGGCGACAATCACGTCTGCCGTGCCCAGTTCGATGACCGGTGATTCCACATCGCTGCCGTAGCGGACCTGGGAACAGACGGAGCCGCCACGCTGGCTCATGCCGTGGATTTCGCTCATCTTGACATCAAAGCCTTCTTCCATCAGGCCCGTTGTAAGCAATTTGGCTGCGGTGATGGTCCCCTGGCCGCCAACCCCTACTAATAAGATATTCTTTGTTTTCATCATTATTCCCCTTTTACCTTAATCGCGTCCACAGGGCAGATCTGCGCACAGACGCCGCACCCCAGACAGGAATCCGATAAGATTTCCATTTTCCTGGCTTCGGCTTTTCCAAATTCCAGGGCCGGGCAGCCGGAATTCAGGCATTTCTTGCAGCCGATGCATTTTTCTGTTTCCACAACGTACTGGCTCTTGAAGACGTCCGTGAATTCGTCCTTATCTTCCTGGGACAGGCGCTTGAGGGCGCAGGGCCAGCGGGTGATGACCACAGAAGGTCCTTCACAATTCACACCCCATTCCATGGCTTCCTTCATTTCCTTGAGATTATTGGGATCCACCGTCCGCACATTCTGGATGTTCAGCGCCCGCACGATGGTTTCAATGTCGATGATCGGTGAATGTTCGCCCTTCAAATCGTAGCCGCTGCCAGGATTTTGCTGATGGCCGGTCATCCCGGTGATCCGGTTATCCAGAATCACCGTCAGGAAGGAGCTCTTGTTGTAGGCCGCGTCCATCAAGCTGGTGATGCCGGAATGGAAGAAGGTGGAGTCGCCGATGACGGAAACCACTTTGGTGTCTTCCCCTTTGATCTTCATGGCCTTGGCCACGCCGTGGCCGCCGCTGATGCTGGCGCCCATGCAGATCATGGCATCCGTCGCGTTGTAGGGTTCGGAAAGGCCCAGGGAGTAGCATCCGATATCGCTGAAGATCATCACATTCTTCATCTTGCCCAGTTCGTAGAAGAAACCGCGGTGGGGGCATCCGGCGCACAGTGCGGGAGGACGGGCTACGATGGTTTCGGGATTCGGCTTGATTCCACCCTTGTTCTGGCCATCCATGGCTTCGCGGATGCGTTCAGGCAGCAGTTCCCCCATGGAGGGGAACAAATCCTTACCGATGCATTCCACACCGGCGGCCTTGATTTCTGTTTCCATGATCGGATCATTTTCTTCCAGGACGTACAGCTTGTCGACCTTGCCCGCGAATTCCCTGATCAGGTCAAAGGGCAGCGGATAGGAAAAACCGATTTTCAGATAAGAAGCCTTTTTGCCGAAGACTTCCTTGCCGTAACGGTAGGCGACTCCCGAAGCGATGACCCCGATTTTGGCGCCATTGTCTTCGATGTAATTCCATTGGCAGTGGTTGGAATAATCTTCCAGTCTTTTCAGATTCTTGGCCAGCTTTTGCTGCATGACCCGGGCAAAGGCCGGAAGGGGGCAGTTCTTCATGACGTCCTTGACGTATTTCTTGTCAGCCACCTCTTCCCTGTCCGCACATTCCACGATGCTCTTGGAATGGCAGACCCGGGTGGTCATGCGGAAGAGGACAGGGATGTCGTATTCTTCGCTGACGCCGTAGGCATCCTTCATCATGTCCTTGGCTTCCTGGCTGTCCGAAGGTTCAAACATGGGCATCTTGGCATGACGGGCGTAATAACGGTTGTCCTGTTCATTTTGGGAGGAGTGCATCCCCGGTTCGTCGGCGGAGACGATGACCGAACCGCCATTGACACCCAAATAGACAAAAGTGAAAATGGGATCGGCCGCCACATTCATCCCCACGTGCTTCATGCAGCTCAGGGTCCGGATACCGGCCATGGAGGCGCCGGCGCTGGCTTCCACCGCTACCTTTTCGTTGGGAGCCCATTCCGCCACGATTTCATCGTATTTTCCCACATTTTCCAAAATTTCCGTACTGGGCGTTCCCGGATAAGCGGATGCAAATTTAACACCTGCTTCCCAGGCCCCTCTCGCCACTGCTTCGTTACCTGTGAAAAGTTTCTTCATATTATCCTCCTGGCTTTGCAGCCTATGACTATTTATTATAACCTGTGGTATGGCTTGAATGCCATTTCCAGGCGGTTTTTATGACGTTATCCAAAGACGAGTTCCTGGGCTCCCAGCCCAAAAGCTCCCTGGCCTTCTGTGAACTGGCCACCAGCTGGGCCGGATCCCCGCTTCTTCTTCCTGTGACCTCAACGGTAAAATCCTTCCCCGTGATTTCCTTCACCTTGTCGATGACCTCCAGGACAGAAAATCCCTCGCCGTTGCCCAGATTATAGGTATCCGTCTGGCCGGTTTTAAAGAGGTCTTCCATTCCCAGGATATGGGCATCGGCGATATCGAGGACGTGGATGTAGTCCCGGATGCAGCTGCCGTCCCGGGTATCGTAATCATCGCCAAAAACCATGATCTTGTCCCGGACGCCCAGGGCAGCCTGCATGATCAGCGGGATCAAATGGCTTTCCGGATGATGGTCTTCCCCGATCCGGCCGTCCGGCCAGGCGCCGGCGGCGTTGAAATAGCGGAAGACCTTGTAATTGAGGCCGTAGGCGTGGTTCATCCATTTGAGCATTTTTTCAACGGACAGTTTTGTCTCGCCATAGGTATTGGTGGGATGGGTTGCTGCCTGTTCTGAGATGGGCAGGGCTTCCGGTTCCCCGTAGACCGCCGCCGTGGATGAGAAAATAAAATTTTTGATGTCATTGTTGATCATGGCCCGAAGCAGGGTCAAGGTCCCGCACACATTATTGTCGTAATACTCGATGGGCTTTTCCATGCTTTCGCCCACCAGGGAATTGGCACAAAAATGCATGACACAGCGGATGGAATGGCGCAGGAACACCCGTTCCAATTCCCCGTAATTGCGTACATCCCCTTTTTCAAAGGTCACGCCTTCGGGAATGGATTGCTGATGCCCCGTGGACAAATTGTCATAGACCACCACATCATAACCCTTTTCCTTCAGCTGACGGACCACATGGGAGCCGATGTACCCGGCACCGCCACAAACAAGAATACTATCCATAACTTATATTTCCCTTCAAAAATTCAATGTATTTCGATAAAGTCTTTCATTTTTTCCGAAATGAAGGTCTCCACACCGTCACACTGGCGGTCAATGATGTTTTTCAGCAAAAACACCACCATTTTTTCCGTGCCGAAATGGCCGGCATCAATCACCCAAAGATTGTTTTCCAACGCTTTTTGGGCTTCATGGTAACGGATATCCCCGGTGACGTAGACATCGGCCTTCTTAATCTTTGCCAAGCCGATGAATTCCGAACCACTGCCCGTACAGAGGGCCACCCGATTGATTTTTTGAGGCGGATTGCCCGCTGTCCGGACGGTTTTAAGCTTCAATGCGTTTTTCACCCTGTCGATGAAGGCTTCCGGCGTCACCGCCTCGGCCAATTCGCCGATTTTGCCCAGGCCGTTGGATTCCCTGTTCAGGGAATCGTCCATGGGGAAAAGGTCGTAGGCCATTTCCTCATAGGGATGGACATTCTTCACCCTCCGGACGATGGTTTTGATCATCTGTCCGTCGATGATGGTTTCAATGCGGTCCTCGGGCACGGTGGCGATCTCATCCACCTTGCCCAAAAAAGGCCTGGCGCCCTGGAGGGGCTTGAAGGTCCCCTTCCCCACGGTGCGGAAGGTGCAGTGGCTGTATTTGCCCACGTACCCCGCGCCGCTTTCACCCAGGACCTTGAGGATGCGGTCGCTGTGGGACTGGGGCGTGTAAATCACCAGCTTGTAGAGCTGATCCCTGGGCGAGGGGTCCAGGGGCTTCTTGTCCTGGATGCCAAGCTGGTCGGCGATATAATCGTTCAGGCCCAGCTCCGCCGAATCCAGGTTGGTATGGGCGGCGTACAGGGAGATATTGTTTTTAACCAGCGTAAAAATCTGCCCGCCTTTTTCATCGTCGGCACAAATGGATTTGACCCCGTTGAAAATAAACGGATGGTGGGACACGATCAAATCGACGTGCTTGTCCAGGGCTTCCTCCACCACATCCTTCGTCACATCCAGGGCCAGCAGCACGCGGCTGACATCCTGACGGTAGGAACCGACCTGGAGCCCTGGATTATCCCACTGCTCGGCCAGATATTTGGGTGCCACCTTTTCAATGGCCTCAAAAATTTGACTGCTTTTCACACTCATTTAATACCTCCTCCAAAAGGCGAATCCTTTCCTTCGACTGCTCTTCCTGCTGCTTCACCCTTTTTGACTGGATATCCGGCAGATAGTTCAAGATCTTCTTTTCATCGGCGATTTTTTCACGGACGAAACGGCCAAAGACCGGTGACGGTTCCCGGGCCGGTCCAAAGCCGATGATGTAGTCCATTTGATCCGTGATGGTCATTTCCCCGGGGTATGCCGTAATGACTTCATAGATGATATCACGGTCACATACAAACTTTTCTTTAACGATCCGGTAATGATGGTCTTCCAGGAAATGCCGGACCAGGGCCCCGTTGTTCATGGGCTGAAGGACCAGCCACAGATCCTTTAACCGTGACGGAGGGGTTTCCGCCAGCAAATCCCGGATCAGATAGCCGCCCATCCCCGCCATGATGACGCCGTCACATTCTCCCGGTCCGATGACCGTGAGCCCGGAACCCAGCCGGGTGTCGATCCGACCTGCCAGATTTCGGGCAGCCACGGACTGACGGGCCTTTTCCAGGGATTCCGGGCTGACGTCCGACGCGATGGCCCCTTTGACCCGGTGGTTCTCCACCAGCCACACCGGAATGTAGCCGTGGTCCGTTCCCACATCCAGGACCCTGGAGCCCTGGGGGACGCACCGGGCGATTGCCTCTAGCCGGGGGGATAATATCACGTCAAATAATCCTTGAGCTTTTTACTGCGGCTGGGGTGTCTCAGCTTCCGGAGGGCCTTTGCTTCGATCTGGCGGATCCGTTCCCGGGTGACGTTGAATTCCTTCCCCACTTCTTCCAAAGTCCGGGCACGGCCGTCGTCCAGGCCGAAACGCAGGCGGAGGACCTTTTCTTCCCGGTCGGTCAGGGTGCTCAGCACGTCGATGAGCTGTTCCTTGAGAAGGGCATAGGAAGCCGCTTCCGCCGGAGCCGGCGCTTCATCATCGGGGATGAAATCCCCCAGATGGCTGTCTTCTTCTTCCCCGATGGGGGTTTCCAGGGAAACGGGATCCTGGGCGATCTTTTGGATCTCCCGGACCTTTTCTTCAGAAAAGCCCATTTCCTTGCCGATTTCCGCCGGCGTGGGTTCCCGTCCGTATTCCTGAAGGAGCTGGCGGGACACGCGGATCAGCTTGTTGATGGTCTCGACCATGTGCACGGGAATCCGGATGGTCCGCGCCTGGTCGGCGATGGCCCGTGTGATGGCCTGGCGGATCCACCAGGTGGCATAGGTACTGAACTTGAAGCCCTTGGTGTAGTCAAATTTTTCCACCGCCTTGATCAGCCCCAGGTTCCCTTCCTGGATCAGATCCAGGAAGGACATGCCCCGGCCCACATAACGCTTGGCGATGCTGACCACCAGACGCAGGTTGGCTTCAGCCAATTTCTTTTTGGCCTCGTCATCCCCTTCTTCCATCCGTCTGGCCAGCTCCATTTCTTCGTCGGCTGACAACAGGGGGACCTTCCCGATTTCCTTCAAATAAAGGCGGACTGGGTCGTTGACGCTGACCCCATCGGACAAATCCACTTCCTTGTGGTCGATGGAATCCTCATCCTCTTCAATCTGCTTGAGTTCGTCCAGATCCACATCGTCGTCCACATCCAATTCGATATCCTTAAACGTCAGGGAAATCCCTTCCTTTTGCAGATAGATGTAGATCGAGTCGATTTCCTCCGGATCCAGATCCTTGTTTCCCAGGGCCTGTTCGATGTCGGTGCTCGTCAATATGCCGCTTTTCTTGCCCTTTTTAAGCAGAGCCTGAACCTCAGGTGTTTTTTCAAGGTCGTCGGATATACTGACGCTATCGTCGAATTCCTTTAAAACTTCTTCTTTTGTGATTTCTTCTTTTTTATCAGACATGATTATTCCTCCTGAACATCGCCTATCTGTTTTTTTAGTTGGGTCAGCTGATTCAGCAGTTTCACGGATTCAGCATCGTCCGAAGCCAAGGTGCTCAGTTGTTGCTTTATTTTCTTCATTTGTTCCACATTGTGGTAGTGGGTCAGGGTTGCCAGGCTTAGCTGCCAATCAGCCTCATCCTGGCCGTCGCCCTTCATCAGCACGGCCGACAATTGCTCCTGTTCCTCTTTGGTCAACCGTTCAAAGATCATGGGAACCGTCAGCGTTGCCTGCCTGGCGCCGGCTTCCTCCAAAAGCTCGTAAACCGTCCGCCAGAGCCCCTCGGAAAAATAAGAGGCGTCGCACGCCAGCTGATCCATGGCCAGGGTGTGGTTGATGATGCCTGTAATGATCATTTCCTGGGATTCTAGATACGCCTTGGGGATTTTTTCATTGCTGCGCTGCAGCAGGTTCCTCCCGATATCCTCGGGAACCGGGGCCTTGTCCCTGGCCAGACGCATGACCGCATTGAAGATGATCCTGGGTGAAACCTCCGCCTCCCTAGCGACGATTTTCGAGTACAGTTCGATCTCCGCCGGCGTTTCCGCCTTCATGATGATCGGGATGGCCTGGTTGATGTACTTTATTTTATCATCATTCGTGGCCTGGGGGGTGTGCTTTTTTAAGTACGCCAGCTGGTATTCCACCACCGTCATCGCCTGGGCGATCTGATTGCGGTAGGCCTCCACCCCATTTTTGCGGATATAGGAATCCGGGTCGTCTTCTTCGTTGAGCCGCACCACCTTGATGGCCAGTGAGGAGCCCCCCAGAATCTCAATCGCCCTTTGGGTGGCCTTTTCCCCCGCCGCATCGCCGTCAAAGCACAGCACCACCTCGTCGGCGTAGCGGCTGAGGACCGTGGCATGATAAAGGGTAAAGGCCGTCCCCAGGGCGGCAACCACATTTTTGATCCCGTACTGATACAGGGCGATGACGTCCATGTACCCTTCCACCACGATGATCTGCCGGTTTTCGATGTTTTTCTTGGCGTTGTTGAGATTGAACAGCTCCTTGCCCTTGGAAAAGATTTCCGATTCCGGCGAATTAAGGTATTTCGGGCCCTTTTCATCCTTCTCGATGACCCGTCCCCCGAATCCGATGATCTTTCCCCGGGTATTGATGATGGGAATCATCAGCCGGTCCCTGAAGCGGTCGTAGCAATCCTTCTTGTCATTTTCAATGACGATGCCCGTCTCAATCAGGGCCTTCTTGTCAAAGCCCTTGGAAGTCAGGTACTGGAGGGCCGTCCGCCATTGCCTGGGGGCGTAGCCGAGACCGAATTGGCGGATGGTCTGAGCGTCAATCTGCCGGTCAGCCGCATATTCGCTGGCCCTGGGATCATGCTTGAGCATGAGATAATAATAATTGGCCAGGTTGCGGTTGATCTCATAATATTGTTCTTTTTTTTGATAGGCCTCATCGTTCTGCGCTTCGACCTGGGGCAGCCGGATATTGGCCCTGTCCGCCAGAAACTGCAGGGCCTCGGTAAAGGAAAGATTTTCAATCTCCTTTACGAAGTTGATCACATCGCCGCCGACCCCGCAGCCAAAGCAGTGGTAAAACTGCTTTTCCGAAGAAACGGAGAACGAGGGGGTCTTCTCATTGTGAAAAGGGCATCTTCCCATATAACCCCGCCCTGATTTTTTCAGGGTGACGTATTGGGATATCACATCCACAATATCATTGGCCTCAATGACATTTTGAATGACATCCTCACTGTAACGAGCCATTTTATCATCCCCTGCCTAATAATCTGATTTCTGTCCTGTCATGGCTTCAATTTCCATCTTGTCGATGATTTCGAGATCCCGCAGCCCCGCCCGGGATTCCATGTGATGGCGGAATTCGTGGCGCAGGGTCTCCCGCATTTTCTGCCGGAGTACCTGCTCCGAAGCGCCGCCGTAGCACTGCATGAAGGAGCCGTAATAAATGACGATGCCCCTTCCCACCATATCGTGCCGGTATTCTCCCAAAATATAAAGGGGGGACGCGGCACTTTTGGGATGGATTTTTTCATTTTCTGAAATGACGATGCCCAGATTGAGCTCATCGTAAAAGGCGACAGGCAGCTCTTCACTCAATTCGTTCAAAATGGTTTCAAAACTTTCGATATCGATCATTTGTTCTGCCGGTATTCCTGATCAATGAGCTGGATGTCATTTCTAATCTGGGTAAAGAGGGCATCCAGAGACGGAAATTTGATTTCATCCCTGTGCTTCTTTAAAAATGAGATCTTCATGTGCCTGCCGTAAATATTCTCATTAAAATCATAAATATAGGTCTCGATGCTGTAGGGATGTTTTTCAAAGGTCGGATTGTGACCGAGATTGGTCAATCCGTCGTAGCTTTTCCCGTCAATCTCAACCTTGGTGTAATACACCCCCCGTTTTGGGAGGATGACCTTGTCGTCCAGGTGCAGGTTGGCCGTTGGAATATCAAATTGATGGCCCAGGCGCTTGCCCTCCACCACCGTTCCCTCGATGGCGTAATTCCGTCCCAAAAAGGGCTCCACTTCACAGACCTTGCCCGTGCTGATCAGTTCCCGGATCAGGGTGCTGCTGACGGACTGGCCGTTGATGATGTACGGAGGGATGATGGAAACCCCGAAGCCATAAATCTTGCCCAATTCCATCAGGTCGGAGGTCGTCCCCGCCCCCTTGTAGCCAAAGGTGTAGTTAAAGCCCACGACGATGTGCTTCACATTGTACTTCATGAGCAGGTAGTCGCGGATGAAAGCCTCCGGCTCCGAATTCATCAGATCTTCATTGAAATCATTGAGATAAACATGATCAATTCCCATCCCTTCCATGATCGCGACCTTTTCTGAGTTGGCGGTGATAAGCGCCGGCACATAGGAAGGAAAGATCAAAGTCAGCGGATGGTTCTTAAAGGTCATGACGCCTGAAGTCAAATTTTTCGCCCGGGCGATGCTGATGGTCTTGTTCAACAAGATCTTATGACCATTGTGCACCCCGTCAAAAAAACCCAACGCCAAAGCGATGCCTCTTTGCTTGTTTTCCATGCTTACTCCTTACGTTAATATTTTCAGGGGCTTGACGTACGGATCATCCGTCAAATCCCTTATGAACTGGCCGACACCGATAAAGTGTCCCTTGCTGTCGTAAATCCTCATCCTTTGGCCGTCTGAAAACCGGTCGAAATCCTCGTCGGCATTCCATTGGTACAGGACATTGCCATTGGCGATGAACCGGTCTCCCCGCTCATTGCTGGTGACCTTCGTCAAATCCTCCAGGGCCTCATCGATGGGGTGCAGGCAAAGGCAGCGCTGCTGCAGATCCATCGCCTCCAGCTCCTCGAGGGTCACCGCCTCAGACAGGCGTTCCCTGCCGCAGGTCGTGCGGGTCAGGTTCCCCATGCAGGCGGCCGTCCCCAGCGCCAGTCCGATGTCGTGGCACAGGCTCCGGATATAGGTTCCTTTGGAACAATGGACCTCAAACAATGCCCGTTCGGGCAATCCGGCCGAATCCCTTTCCTCCAGGCTGTAAATGTGGACCGGTCTGGATGGAATCTCCAGGGGAATCCCCCTGCGCGCATATTCGTAGTATTTCAGGCCATCCTTTTTCAGCGCCGAATAAATCGGCGGCTTCTGATCGATGTCCCCCACAAAGGTGTCCAGCACCCGGCTGTATTCTTCCCTTGAAAAGGCACAGGCCTCCCTCCGGATCACTTCACCGGAAACATCGTAGGTGTCCGTGGCCGTCCCGAAAAGAATCTCTGCGACGTACGTTTTGTCCGCAGTATCCAGGAACTGGATGCACCGGGTCGCCCCTCCCAGGCAGAGGATCATCAGACCATCCGCGTCGGGGTCCAGGGTCCCGGTGTGTCCAACCTTTTTTAAGCCGTACAGCCGCCGGACCCTGTTGACGACATCATGGGAGGTCATGCCCCGGGGCTTGTTGATTTTCAAATAACCCGTCACTGTCCCGGCCACGGCTTAACTCTCCAGGGATGACGCTTCCAGAAAACGGGAAAGTTCGTCCTGCAGGTCCGAAAGCTCACCTGTATAATCAAAGCCGGCCGCCCGCTGATGGCCGCCGCCGCCGTATTTCTTGGCGATGACGGACACGTCGATATCAAAGGGCGAGCGGGCCCTCAGGGAAACCCGGTAATGGCCGGGTTCCTGTTCCTTCAAGGTCGCCGAGATGATGACCCCCGTGACGTTCATGCCGATATTGGCGATGTCGTCGGTGATGTTGATCATGCCGCCGTATTGGTCGATGGTCTCCCGGTTCAAGCACGTCCAGGACAAACGGCCCTTATCCAGCAAAGTCAGGGATTCAATGGCCTCCCCGTACATCTTCATCTGGGCAAAGCTCTTTTCGTGATGGAGCTTCTTCGACAGGGGCGCAAAATTACCCTGGTATTTGTACAGCTCGCTTAAAATCCGATGGGTGTCCGTGGTCACGTTGGAGAACTGGAAGCTGCCGGTATCCGTGGAAATGCTGGTAAAAACGGCATTGACCATTTCATCGTCCAGGGTGATATCCAGGGCTTTCAAGACCCTGAAGACAATTTCCCCGGTGGAGGAGGTCTCTTCCACGTGGTTCAAATCCCCGAAGGCATCGTTGCTCCGATGGTGATCGAGAACGATAATCTTATCCCCCGCCGGCATGGGATCCGGGGTGAATGCGTACTCCTGGGTCGAACAGTCCAGGAAAACCAAGCCGTCGTAATGGTCCTTCAGCGGGCCGTTGAAGCGGGCGATTTCATCAAAGAAATTCAGCTTGTCCTCCAACGGAACGTCCACACAGTAATCCACGTCTTTTCCAATGGATTTCAGTCCCTTTCCCAGGGCGATGGCCGATCCAACGGCATCGCCGTCCGGTTTCTTATGAATCAGGATCAAAAATGTCTGATGATCCCGCAGGTATCCGATAATGGTGTCAGAAATTCTTTCCATGTCGCTTCCTTATCTTTATTTTTTCAGGCTTGCCAGAATCTCATCGATGTGCATGCCGTATTCCACCGAATCGTCCAGCTTGAAAGTCAGTGCCGGCGTCATGTGGGTCTTCAGAACTTTTCCCAAATTGGAGCGCAGGAAGCCCTTGGCGTTTTCCAGGGCTTCCAATGCGTTTTCCTTTTCTTCCTTCGATCCGTAGACGCTGATCAAAACCGTCGCCATCTTCAAATCCGGCGTCGTTTTGACATTGGTGATGCTCAGTGTATCCTTGTGCAGTCTCTGATCCTTGACCTTTTGCTGAATGATCAGGCTCAATTCCCTCTGAATCTGCACGTTAATTTTTTCCATACGATGGGAAGCCATTTTCAACCCCTCCTGATGTTCTTATAATTCGCGCTTCACCGGTTCCATGACGAAGGTTTCGATGATGTCACCCACATTGATGTTGTTGTAATTTTCGATGCCGACACCACATTCATAGCCTTCGGCCACATCCTTCACATCGTCCTTGAAACGACGGAGGGAACCGATCTTTCCTTCGTGGATGACGATGCCGTCGCGGATGACCCGGACTTCATCGTTTCTCGAAATCTTGCCGTCGGTCACATAGCCGCCGGCGATGATCGTGCCTCCCGGAATCCTGAAGGTATCCCGGACTTCGGCGTTTCCTGTGACTTTTTCCACGAATTCCGGTTCCAGCATCCCTTCCATGGCCTTCTTCACATCCTCGATGGCGTCGTAAATGACGCGGTACAGGCGCATATCGACCTTTTCAGACTCGGCCTGGGCGATGGCGTTTTTATCGGGGCGCACGTTGAACCCGATGATGATGGCATCCGAAGTGGAAGCCAGCATAACATCCGTTTCATTGACGGCGCCCACGGCCCCGTGGATGATATTGATGCGGATATCGTTGGTGCTGAGCTTGAGCAGGGACTGGGACAGGGCTTCAACAGAGCCCTGGACATCGGCCTTGATGATGATGTTGATATCCTGGATCTGCCCTTCCTGGATCCGCGCGAACAGATCGTTCAAAGAGATCCGGCTCTTGGCCTGACGGGCATCCTTTTCCATCTGCTGGCGTTTTTCTGCCAGCTGGCGGGCTTCCTTATCCGAAGGCAGCACGATGAAATCATCCCCTGCCACAGGAATATCGGACAACCCAGAAATTTCCACAGGCTTGGAAGGACCGGCCTTCCGGATCCGGCGGCCCTTGTCGTCCACCATGGTCCGGACCTTGCCGTAGGTCGTCCCGGAAATAATGGAATCCCCCACGTGGAGGGTCCCCTGCTGGACCAGCATACTGGCTGTGGAGCCCTTGCCCTTTTTCACCCGGGCTTCGATGACGCAGCCCCGGGCCGGTCTCTTGGGATCGGCTTTGAGCTCTTCCACTTCAGCGACCAGCAGGATGTTTTCGAGCAGCTCTTCGATGTTGGTTCCTTTTTTGGCGGAAACCGGCACCGCGATGACATCGCCGCCCCATTCTTCCACCACGATATTGTGTTCGGTCAGCTCCTGCTTGACCCGTTCGGGGTTGGCCCCGTCCTTATCGATCTTGTTGATGGCCACGATGATGGGCACCTTGGCCGCTTTAGCATGGTTGATGGCTTCCACGGTCTGGGGCATGACCCCATCGTCGGCAGCAACCACCAGCACGGCAATATCCGTCATCTGGGCACCGCGGGAACGCATGGCGGTAAAGGCTTCATGCCCCGGCGTGTCGATGAAGGTGATGGACTGGCCCTTGATCTTGACAGTGTAGGCCCCGATGTGCTGGGTAATCCCGCCGGCTTCACCCTTGGTGACGTTGGAACGGCGGATTTTATCGAGGAGGGACGTCTTGCCGTGGTCCACATGGCCCATGACGGTGACCACAGGGGGACGGATGACTTCATTGCCCGTTTCTTCTTCGTCGTATTCTTCCAGGATCTTGGTGACCACATCTTCCATTTTGACGGCCTGGATTTCAAAGCCCAGTTCATCGGCCACCAGGCTGGCTGTTTCAAAATCGATCTGCTGGTTGATGGTCGCCATGGTTCCGGCCATCATCAGGGTTTTGATGATTTCCGTGGCGCCGCAGTCCAAAATTTCGGCCAATTCGCCGACGGTCACCATTTCAGGTACTTCGTATACCTGATTCTTCATTTTTTCCGATTTATTTTCAGCCTTTATTTTTTTATAGGCACTGCGGGAAGTCTTTCCCTTTTTGCTGTGGTCCTTGACCTTTAAAGGTTGTTCCACGTTGTGTTTGGGCTGTTTATAGGCGGTTTTTTTCTTGCCATCGTGTTCCGGATTGCCCTTTTTACTGTGATGGCGGCTGCTCTTGGCGCTATCTTCACCCAAATCTTCCATCTCATCGAAGTTTTTCTTTATCGGTTCTTGGGAACCGGTTCCTTTTTTCTTTTTCCTGTTCATATTTCTATTTGCAGAAGACTGATTGTCACTCCTATGATCTGTTTTTTCATTCCGGTTATTCGAATTGCCTTTGGGATGGCCATTCGGATTGTTTCTAGGTTTTCCGCTGTGTTCGGTCTTTTTCTGTTCATGATTGCGGGAATTGGAAGCCTCGGCCTCATTCTTCTTTTTGTCCTGTGTCACTTTTTTATTTTCCGGCACGTTCTTTTTACCCTCATCATTTTGTTTATTTTTAACAGCAGCCTGTTCTTTGCGAACCGGCTCTTTCTTTGTTTCCTTCTTTTCCTTTTCCGGTGCAGCCTTTACGGCCTCCTGTTTTGGCGCAGCTGGTTCCTTAGGCGGTTCCTTGGGCGCATCCTTCACTTCGCTTCCACCCTCTGCCTGGTATTTGCTTTTAAAGTCCTTTACCTGCTGATCGGTTAAAGCACTCATGTGATTCTTCACCGGAATCCCGTGCTGATTCAAAATCGTTACAAAATCCTTGCTTGGAATTTTATATTGATTCGCTAATTGATAAACTCTCAATTTCGCCATATAATACCTCCTTAGTGTGTCTTGGTTTACATGGCTGTGTCCCTTACTTCTTTACCAAGACTTGCCTTTAAAGCTTCAAAATCAGCGTCGCTGATCTGGGTCTTTAAAGCATTTTCAAGAGCGCCCTTTTTCAGTGCGTCCAAACACGTTTGCGTCAGACAAATATAAGCGCCCCGACCGTTCTTCTTTCCCGACAGATCGTACATCAATCCCTCTTCATCACTCAGTAATATCCGCACCATGTCTTTTTTGGACTTCTTGCTGCGGCAGGCGATGCATGTACGCATTGGTATCTTTCTCATGGTTCCATCCTAATCTAATTTTAGAACATCTTCCAGACTTTCCGTCTCATCATCGAAACCTTCCAAATCATCAAAATCAAATTGATCATTCATTTCCAGCTCCCCTGAACCGGCTTCATTGTCCAGGACTTCGTCCATTCCTTTTTTGATTTCGTCCAGCAGGAGTTCGGGATTATTTTCCTTTTCCGAGAATTCATCCCGGAGATTGGGGTTATCCGCCAACATCTTGTCAAAATCAGAAACACTCTTTATATCGATCTTCCATCCGGTCAGCTTGGCGGCCAAACGCACATTCTGGCCTTCTTTTCCGATGGCCAGTGAAAATTGGAAATCATCCACGATGGCGTAGGCCATCTTTTCCTTTTTATTGGGCAGGACTTCCACGACCTTGGCAGGGCTGAGGGCATTGGAAATGTAGTCACAGATGTTGTCACTGTATTTGATGACATCAATTTTTTCGCCATTGAGCTCGTTGATGATGTTCTGCACCCGCACGCCCTTGAATCCGACGCAGGATCCAACCGGATCAACCGACGGATCATTGGCCTTCATGGCGATCTTGGTACGCGATCCGGCTTCCCGGGCGATGCCCACGATGTCCACAACGCCGTCGTAAATTTCCGGAACCTCCGATTCAAACAGCCGCTTGACCAAACCGGGATGGGTCCGGGAAACGGTTATCTGAGGGCCCTTGGTCGTCTTCTTGACCATGAGCATGTACACCTTCAGCCGCTGTCCCTGGCGATAGGTTTCTCCCTGGACCTGTTCCGATGGCAGCATGACGCCTTCGCCATCGCCCACATCGATGTTCACGATGCCCCGTTCCACACGGGTGACCAGTCCTGTTACAATTTCATCCTGCTTTTCCAGATATTCATTGTATATGATATTCCGTTCAGCCTCTTTAATGCGCTGGAATATCAGCTGCTTCGCATTTTGGGCTGCGATCCGGCCAAAATCCTTGGGAGCGATTTCCGTTTTGCATACCTCCCCAACCTGGATGTTGGGATCAATTTCCCTGGCCTTTTCCAAATCCATTTCGGTTTCAGGATTTCCCACTTCTTCAACCACAGTCCAGCCGGCAAAGACCTTTATTTCGCCGGACTCCCGGTCAAGGACCACATCCACAGCCTGGGCATTTCCATAATTTTTCCGATAAGCTGATTCAATCGAGCTTTCGATCGCCTGAATCAATTCTTCCTTGTCAATTCCCTTTTCCTGCTGCAGGGCGTCCAACGCTTTTATAAATTCCGCATTCATTCTTTAACTATTCTCCTAAAACTCAAAATGAAGTGAAGCTTTTGATATTTCATCATAACCTAATTTTAATTCATCACCCTTATTTTCAATAATTATTCCTGTTTCATCTGCGTCCTTCAAGAGGCAGCAGAGCTTTTTCTCACCATTCCAGGACTGAAACAGCCGTATGTCAATTTCATTTCCCACATTGGCGGTAAAATGCTTGACCCGTTTCAGCGTCCTCTCCAGACCCGGAGACGATACTTCCAGGGTATAGGCCGTTTCGATGGGATTTTTTTCATCCAGAAAGGGGCTGAGATGCCGGCTCACCGTTTCACAGTCTTCCAGGGATATCCCTTCGGGCTTGTCGATGTACACCGTCAGTATCCAATCCTTCCCATTTTTTTCATAATCCACGTCGTAACATTCATAACCGAGTCCCGTCACTTCGGGCTCGATCATCTCATAGAGAAAATCTTTCTTTGATTTTTTTGCCACTTTGCAACTCCTTGATTCCCCATTAAAAACACAAGAGTGGGTTTCCCCACTCTTGAATAGAGATTATTCGCTTGTAAACCTAGACTTCCAGAATCTCCTTCTCTTTTTCCTTTAAAACAACGTCAATACCCTTGATTTCCTTGTCCGTCAAATCCTGGATATTCTTTTCGCCTTCGCGCAGTTCATCCTCGCTGATGTCCCCGCTCTTTTCGCTGTCCTTGAGCTTCTGGACCGCTTTCCGGCGGACATTGCGCATGGCGACCTTGCATTCTTCGCCGTATTTCTTGGTCAGCTTTACCAGTTCCTTCCGGCGTTCCTCTGTCAGCTGGGGAACGATCAGGCGGATGATCTTGCCGTCATTGGACGGATTAAAGCCCAAATCGGCTTTTAAAATGGCCTTTTCAATGGCGGACATCATGGATGAATCGTAGGGCTGGATGGTAATCATCCGGGGTTCAGGAATGGAGATATTGGCAATCTGATTGATGGCGGTGGGTGTGCCGTAATAATCAACCGTCACCTTGTCCAGGATATGGGCATTGGCCCGGCCGGCGCGCAGCCCGGATAAGCTTTCATTCAAATTGTCCAGAGCCTTCTTCATCTTGTCTTCTGCGTTTTGTGTGATTTGATTTAACATCTGTTATTCCCCCTCAATAATCGTACCAATTTTTTCGCCGGAAACGGCTCTCAATATATTATCAGGATCATCCAATCCAAACACGAGGATTGGTATATCATTATCCATGCACAAGGTTGTCGCTGTGGAATCCATCACCTTGAGGCCCTTGTTGATGACGTCGATATAAGACAGGGCATCGTATTTGACCGCATCGGGATTGGTGACGGGATCCGAATCGTACACGGCGTCCACATTTTTGGCGAGCAGGATGATATCCGCATCAATTTCCGCCGCCCTCAGTGAAGCCGTGGTATCCGTCGTGAAGAAAGGATTCCCCGTTCCTGCCGCAAAGATGACGATCCGGTGCTTTTCCAGATGGCGCATGGCCTTCCGCTTGATGTAAGGCTCCGCGACTTCCTTCATCTCGATGGCCGTCTGGACCCGGACGGGCACGCCCATCTGTTCCAGGGCATCCTGCAGGGCCAGGGCGTTGATGACGGTGGACAGCATCCCCATGTAATCCGCCGTGGACTTGTCCATTCCTTCGCCAAGACGTCCCCGCCAGAAATTGCCGCCGCCCACGACGATGGCCACTTCCACATCGTGATCAAAGACCTCTTTAACCGATTCGCTGATTTTCTGCACCGTAGGGGGATCGATTCCAAAACCCTTATCACCCGCTAAAGCTTCACCACTTAACTTTATGACTACACGTTTATATTTGATCTCCATTCAACGCCCTCCAAAGTGTAAACATTATGCCGCAAATACGGGCCTGATTCAAGAAACAGTCCCCACTGTCCGAATGCTAAAAAAAAGAACACGATGCGTGCTCTTCACCATAAACTATCCCATGCTTTGATGGATTCGCACCAAAACAATATAACTTCTTATATTATACACGAATGACAGAAAAAGTAAAGCCCCATTCCAGGATTTTTTGACAGTATCATCCCTCAGGATTATAATGAGAGAAAAAAACGAGGTATCCCATGAAAATCGCACTCATTACCGGGGCATCCAGCGGCCTGGGCCGCGAATTCGTCCTCCGGATTGACAAAGAACAACGGGTGGATGAAATCTGGGTCATCGCCCGCCGGGCCGACCGTCTGGAGCAGCTCAGGGACCAGACGACCACCCCCATCCGTCCCCTTCCCATGGATTTGACCGATCCAGCCAGTCTGGAAGGATTATCCAGACTCTTATATGAGGAAAAACCCCTCATCGATATTTTGGTCTGTGCCGCCGGCTTTGGCCGCATCGGCCGTTCCCGGGACATTCCTTCCGGGGACAACCTGGCCATGATCGACCTCAACTGCAGGGCCGCCGTCGCCGTCACCTCCATGGCCTTCCCCTTCCTGGAAAAAGGGAGCCGCATCATCGAAATTTGCTCCACCGCCGGTTTCCAGCCCATGCCGAGCCTGGGCGTCTACGCGGCGAGCAAGGCCTTTTTGTTGAGCTACACCAAAAACCTTCACCATGAACTGCTTTTGTCCGGCATCCATGTGACGGCGGTGTGCCCCTACTGGGTCAAGGATACGGAATTCATCCCCACGGCCCAGACGGCGGATGTGAAAAGCTACCATCATTTCCTGCTGGCCAACCGCTCAAAAAGCGTGGTCTGGCTGGCCATGATGGACAGCCGTCTCAATCTCTGGGTCTCCACGCCGGGGCCCGTTTGCCTGATCCACCGCTTTTTTGCCAAATTCATCCCCCACTTCATCATGGTGCCCCTGATGGATTTGCTGCGGTTCATCCTGTAAACCAGCGCCTTCTAGGCGGTGCGGCTGCTTTTCTTTAATTCTTCCAGATACCTTTGGGCCAATGAACTGAGGACGGCGCCCTTCCGCGCCACGTAGCCGATGGTCATCACCTCGTCGGAATCCAGGGGTATGCTGGTGTATTGCTCCCCGTTGAGCTCTTCGCAGATGATGCCGGAGCACAGGGTATACGCGTCCAGCCCCACCATGAGGTTTAAAAGGGTGGCCCGGTCGTTGGCCTTGATGAGCTTCTTATAATCGTAGGTGCTCAAAACCTCTTCCGCCAGAAAAAAGGAATTGTTGTCCCCCTGGTCAAAGGACAGGCAGGGGTAGTCCCGCAAATCCTCCATGGTGATCAGGTCCCGGTCCGCCAGGGGATGGCCCTGCCACAAAAAGACATAGGCCCTGCAGTCGAAAAGCCCGTGGAAGGTCAGGTTATTTTCAGCCAAAATCTTTTCCATGACCTTACAGTTGAAATCATCCATATAAAGGATACCCAGCTCGCTCCTGAAATCCCTGACATTTTCGATGACTTCAAAGGTTTTGGTTTCATGGATGGCAAATTCGTATTCATTCATGCCGACCTGCTTCACCAATTCCACAAAGGCTTTGACGGCAAAGCTGTAATGCTGGGTGGAAATCCCAAACTTTTTTTTGTACGGCCCCTTGTCCAGATACCTTTCCTCCAGAAGCTGGTACTGGGAAAGGACCTGACGGGCATACCCCAGGAATTCACTGCCGTCGGGGGTCACGCTGATCCCCCTGTTGGAACGGTTGAACAGGGTGATGCCGGTCTCCCGTTCCAGCTCCTTGATGGTGCCGGAAAGACTGGGCTGTGACAGAAACAGCGCCTTGGCCGCCTCGTTCATGGACCCCTTGTCGGCAATGGTCACGGCGTATATCAATTGCTGGAGTGTCATTTCATCACCTTTAATTCATTCCGGCCAAAGGCAGCGCCCGGGGTCCGCCTACTCATCGGAACCATCAAGGACGTCCATTCCGCCGTTCATCAGGCCTTCAATGGTAATTTGATCAAAATAATGATTGACCAGGTCTTCAAGCCCTTCCCACATCTTAAGGGTTTTACATTGATCGGCCCGGCTGCAGCGATTCGGTTTTTTTTCCAGACAGGCGACCGGTGCCAGAGATCCTTCGGTGGCCCGCAGGATTTCCCCCACCGTATAGTCTTCAGGCTTCCTCGCCAGCTTGTAGCCGCCGCCCTTCCCCCGCAGGGAAAGCAGCAGCTCATTCTTGCTCAATACGGACACGATGGCCTCCAGGTATTTCTTTGAAATCTCCTGGCGGCTCGCAATATCGATCAGCGGCACGTATTCGCCGTTGTTATGCTCTGCCAAATCGATCATAACCCGAACGGCGTAACGCCCTTTCGTTGAAATCTTCATTCCAATCACCTCCCGTGTTACTTTACCACATGGATTTGTCCCCCACAAGTGGAATTTTTATGCCAATGTCCCGGAAATCTGCCCGAAGTTTTTCTCACCACAAAATCTTCATTGGAAAACAAGGACCACTGAAAAACGCCTACTTCACAAAACTGTGAAATAGGCGCAGTGCAATGCGATTTTCGAAGGATTATTTGCCCATCTGTTTGGCAACTTCTTCTGCGAAGTTTTCTTCCTTCTTTTCCAGGCCTTCACCCATCTGGAAACGGGCAAAACGGCGAATCTTGACATTTTCGCCAATGGCCATGATTTCTTCTTTGACGAAATCGCCAATGGTGATGTCCGGGTTTTTGACGAAGGGCTGATCCAGAAGACAGATTTCTTCATAGAATTTGTTCAAACGGCCTTCAACCATCTTGTCGACGATTTTTTCCGGTTTACCTTCATTCAAAGCCTGAACCTTCAAAATTTCTTTTTCATGTTCAACTTCTTCGGCCGGAACTTCTTCACGGCTCACGTATTTGGGATTGGAAGCGGCGATGTGCATCGCCACGTCTTTGGCAAATTTCAAAAAGCCATCGGTCTTGGCCACGAAGTCTGTTTCGCAGTTGACTTCCACCAACACACCGATTTTTCCGCCCATGTGGATGTAAGACTGGACAACGCCTTCAGCCGCGATGCGGCCGCTCTTTTTAGCTGTTTTGGCCAGGCCCTTTTCACGCAGGATTTCAATGGCTTTATCGATATTGTCGTTGGCTTCCACCAGGGCATTTTTGCAATCCATCATGCCGCAACCGGTTTTTTCACGTAATTCTTTCACTAATTTTGCATTCATGTTCAGATTCCTCCAAAATTATTCTTCCGTTGCTTCGGCTTCCTGTGCCGCTTCATCCGCAACGACTTCTTCCGTCACTTCTTCCGCGACAACTTCCACAGCGGCTTCTTCCACTGCGTTCTGTTCCCCTTGTTTTCCTTCAATGATGGCATTGGACAACACATTGAGGATCAGGGCAACAGCACGGATGGCGTCGTCATTGCCTGGGATGACATAATCAATTTCATCCGGGTCACAGTTGGTATCCACGATGCTGATGATGGGGATTCCCAATTTGTGGGCTTCAGCGATGGCGATCCGTTCTTTCTTGCTGTCGATGATGATCATGGCACCGGGCATGCCCTTCATTTCTTCGATACCGCCCAGGAATTTTTGTAATTTTTCCCGTTCGCGTTTTAATTTAATGACTTCTTTTTTAGGAAGCAGATCAAAGGTGCCGTCTTCTTCCATGTTCTTCAGTTCTTTCAGACGGTTGATCCGTTTGCTGATGGTTTCAAAGTTGGTCAGCGTACCACCTAACCAACGGTAGTTGACATAGAAGCTTCCTGAACGCTTTGCTTCGTTTTCGATGCTGTTCTGGGCCTGTTTCTTGGTTCCGACGAACAAGATGTCCTTGCCGTCAGCCGCGATGTCCCGCACGAAATCGTAAGCCACATCGATCATCTTGACCGTCTGCTGCAGGTCGATGATGTAGATGCCGTTGCGTTCTGTGAAGATGTACCGCGCCATTTTAGGGTTCCATCTTCTGGTCTGATGACCGAAGTGAACGCCTGCTTCCAAAAGCTGTTTCATTGTTACAATTGCCATTTTAATTCCTCCTGGTTTTTTTCTTCCACTCTCTTCATTGACGGCAATGACCCATTGGGCACCCATGACCGTCTCAGAAAATGTGTGTAATGACATAACGTTAATAAGATATCATAAACATTCACAAAAAACAATCATTAAAGTAAATATTTCGAATAACTTCTTTCTTTTTCTTCTGTTTTGAACACCGAATGGACGTAATCCTGGTCGATGACGAACTCATCCTTGTCGTAATCGCTGGCGTAGAACGAGATTTCTTCCAGCAGCTCCTCGAACACCGTGTGGAGGCGCCGGGCCCCGATGTTCTCATCCTCTTCATTTTTGGCGTAGGCGATGGCCGCGATGGCCTTTAACGCATCGTCCTCAAACTTCAGGGTGATCCCTTCGGTCTGGAGCAGATAGGTGTACTGCTTGACCACGGAATTTTCAGGCTTGGTCAGAATTTCCACAAAATCATCCACCGTCAGGCTGTCCAGCTGGACGCTGACGGGGAAACGGCCCTGGAGCTCGGGAATCATGTCTTCAATCTTGGAGACGTGGAAAGCCCCCGCCCCAATAAAGAGCATGAAATCCGTTTTGACCGGCCCGTACTTGGTATTGACCGTGCTGCCTTCCACAATGGGCAGGATATCCCGCTGCACGCCTTCCCGGGACACGTCGGGGCCGCTGCTGTTGGTGTTCGACCCGACAATCTTGTCCAGCTCATCGATGAAGATGATCCCATTCTGTTCCGCTTCCCGCAGGCCGATTTCGTGGACTTCATCCATATCAATCATCTTCTGGGCTTCCTGGCTGGTCAAAATCTTCCGGGCTTCGTTCACCTTCATGCTGCGCTTCTTCTTTTTCTTGTTAGGCATCAAGCCGTCAAAGATATTGCCGATTTCAATGCTCATGTCCTCGCTCATCCCTGCCATGATGCCGATGGATTTCGCGCCGTCATCCTCGATCTCGATTTCGATCATTTCATCTTCGAGCCTGCCGTCCTTTAAATCCTGTTCGACCTCTGTCCGTTTGACATTGAGCCTCTGCTGGCGTTCCTGTTCTTCGGCCTGATCTTGCTGGCTGCTGCCATCGTTCGAATCCGTATTGGACTGGACCCCTTTGGACAGGATTTCAAAGGGATTCACCAGTTTTTCACCGGTTTTTTTCTTATGCAGGGGCACCAGGATATCCAGGATCATCCGGTTGGCCTTGTCTTCAGCCTCTGCGTACACTTCCTTCATCTTTTCCTGCTGGACCATGCGGATGGAAGTGGCGACCAGATCCCGGATCATGGATTCCACATCCCGCCCCACGTAGCCGACTTCCGTAAACTTGGTGGCTTCCACCTTGATGAAGGGCGCGGAAACGAGCTTGGCGATCCGTCGGGCGATTTCCGTTTTCCCCACACCGGTAGGTCCCATCAGGATGATGTTTTTCGGGGTGATTTCGTCCCGGATTTCTTCCGGCAAAAGGGTACGGCGATAGCGGTTCCTCAGTGAGACCGCCACGGCCTTTTTCGCCTTGTCCTGGCCGATGATGTAACGGTTCAATTCATTGACGATGACCCGTGGTGTCAAATCTTCCATTTTTTTCTTCATCGTTTTACCTATAAGCTTTCCACAATGATATTGCCATTGGTGTACACACAGATTTCCGAAGCGATCTTCAGCGATTCCCGCACGATCTCACTGGCCGGCAAATCCGAATGGGCCTTTAGTGCCCGGGCCGCGGCCAGGGCGTAATTGCCCCCGGAGCCGATGGCGGCAATTTCATCGTCCGGTTCCACCACTTCACCGGTTCCTGAAATAATCAGGATGTCACTTTTATCCATCACGATCAGCATGGCTTCCAGCTTGCGCAGCACCTTGTCGGAGCGCCAATCCTTGGCCAGCTCCACGGCAGAGCGTTTCAAATTGCCATTGTACTGTTCCAGCTTATGCTCAAACAGTTCACACAGGGTAAAGGCATCGGCCACTGATCCGGCAAACCCAGCCAGGACCTGGCCGTTGTACAGCCGTCTGACCTTTTTGGCCGTTGCTTTCATGATAACACTTTCGCCCATGGTCACCTGGCCATCGCCGGCAATGGCGACTTCGCCATTTTTTCGCATACCCACAATTGTTGTAGCTCTTAACATTTTTTCCTCCCTAGGATTCTTTCTCGTTTGCTTCTTCACAATGAATGCAGTATTTTCGCTTTCTCTTGCCCAATCCCTTTTGGAACAGGGTATTGCCGCAGACCTCACATTTTTCCTTTAACGGAAGATCCCAGGTCTTGAATTCACATTTCGGGTAATTGGAGCAGGAGTAAAAGGTCCTTCCTTTTTTGGTCAGGCGTTTGACCAGATCCCCACCGCATTCCGGACATTTTCCCCCGGTTTTTTCCAAATAGGGTTTGGTGTTCTTGCATTCGGGGAAGCCTGGGCAAGCCAGGAATTTTCCGTATTTCCCGTCCTTTATGACCATCCGCCGTCCGCACAATTCACAAATTTCGTCCGACTCGGGATCGACCAGCTTGACCCGCTGGGCATTTTCCTGGGCATTGGACAGTTCCTTGGAAAAAGGATCGTAAAACCCTTCCATCAGCTGGACCCAATTGAGTTTTCCATTGGCCACCTCATCCAGCCCGTCTTCCATCTTGGCCGTAAAGGCCATGTCCACGATATCCGGGAAGAACTCCTTCATCAGATCGGTCACCGTTATTCCCAATTCCGTGGGATAAAACAGCTTGTTCTTGACCTCCACGTAGTTGCGGTTCTTGATGGTCGCGATGGTCGGCGCGTAGGTACTGGGCCGTCCAATGCCCTTTTCTTCCAAAAACTTGACCAGGGATCCTTCGTTATACCGCGGAGGAGGGGTCGTGAATTTTTGTTCCTTATTGATTTTCACCAGATCCAGGGGATCGCCCTTTTCCAAAACCGGCAGCGGATTGTCCCGTTTGGTGGAGGTGCTGAGGACCTTGGTGAATCCGGGGAACCGCAGGACCTCGCCCTTAACCTTGAACAGCAGGGAGCCGCAGGTCACATCCGCCTTGGTCACATCGTAAACGGCTGCCGACATCTGGCTGGCAACCATCCTTTCCCAGATCAGCTTATACAGGCGGTACTGGGCCGGTTCCAGGGAACCGTACAGGGATTCCGGCGTATTGAGGATGGACGATGGCCGGATGGCTTCATGGGCATCCTGGACATTATTCTTCCGGTTCTTGGCCGCTCCCGGTCCGATGAAATCCTTGCCGTATTTCTTTTGGATGAATTCCTTGGCCTCTGCCTTGGCTTCATCCGCCAGCCGGGTTGAGTCCGTACGGATATAGGTGACCAGCCCGATCTGGCCCCTTCCCTTGATCTCCACCCCTTCGTACAGCTGCTGGGCAATCTGCATGGTCCGCTGGGTCGAAAATCCCAGGGCATGGTAGGCCGTCTGCTGCAGGGTACTGGTGGTAAAGGGCATGGGCGGCGCCTGTTTCTTCGGTTTGGTTTCCACCGCCGACACCTGGAGATGGTCCTTGTTATCCTGGACGATGCCGTCCAAACGGTCGGCCTCTTCCTTGTTTTTGACCTTGAGCCGCTTCCCATTTTCGGAATGGAACTCAGCGACGAAGACCGCGGGATCGTCCGTTTTCTTCAAGTCCAGATTTAATTTCCAATATTCCTCGGGAACGAAGGCTTCGATCTCCTTTTCCCGGTCGACGATGATCCGGGTGATGACCGATTGGACACGGCCGCCGCTCAAGCCCTTCTTCACCTTTTTCCAGAGGAAGGGACTGATGGAATACCCCACCAGGCGGTCCATGATCCGTCTGGCCTGCTGGGAGTTGACCAGATCCATATCCACCCGCCGGACATTGCCCAGGGCTTCATTGACCGCCCGTTTGGTGATTTCATGGAATTCGATCCGGCACTGGCTTTGGGGATCGATGCCCAGCGTGTTGGCCACATGCCAGGAAATGGCTTCCCCTTCGCGGTCGGGGTCCGTCGCCAGCAAGACCTCCTGATTCTTCTTGGCTTCCTTTTTCAGCTTCTTTAACAATTCGCCCTTCCCACGGATGGTGATGTAATCGGGCTTGAACCCATTTTCCACATCGATACCGATGCGGCTCTTGGGAAGATCGATCACATGGCCCATCGTGGCCTGGACTTCATAGCCCGCGGGCAAGTATTTTTGGATTGTCTTCGCCTTTGCAGGGGATTCGACAATTACAAGTGTACTCGTATCTGCCACCTAAACACCTCACTTACGGTTAATCCAGGCATCCCCAACGGCCTTGGCCACGGCTGGAGCCACCCTTTTGTCAAAGGGGCTGGGGATGATGTACGTTTCATTCAGTTCACTTTCTTCAATGATGCCGGCGATGGCGTACGCTGCAGCCACCTTCATCTCTTCGGTTATCCGCTTGGCCCGTACGTCCAAAGCGCCGCGGAAAAGTCCGGGGAAGGCCAGGACGTTGTTGATCTGATTGGGATAATCCGACCGGCCGGTCCCCATGATGCGGACACCGGCTTTATGGGCCTTTTCAGGCAGGATTTCCGGATCGGGATTGGCCATGGCGAAGATGACGGGATCCGTATTCATGGCGCGCACCATTCCTTCTGTAACGATATTGGGCGCTGACACGCCAATGAACACGTCCGCTCCCTTCATGGCGCCTGCCAGACTGCCGTGGCGGTCCTGTTTGTTGGAATGCTCCGCCAGCCAGCGCATATAGGGATTGAGGGACTCGTTGTCCCGGGTGAGGATGCCGCTCTTGTCGCTGATGATGACATCCTTCAGGTTCATGTTGATCATCATCTTGGCGATGGCCGTCCCCGCGGCGCCTGCGCCATTGACCACGGCCACCACATCCTTCAGGTCCTTCCCCAGCACCTTCATCGCGTTGATGACCCCGGAGGTCACCACGATGGCGGTGCCATGCTGGTCATCGTGGAAAACCGGGATATCCAGGGCGGCCTGGAGCTTTTCTTCCACTTCAAAACAGCGGGGAGCGGAAATATCCTCCAGATTGATCCCGCCGAAGGTCGGGGAAATCCGTATCCCCGTTTCCACGATTTCGTCCACCTTCTGCGTATTCAGGCAGATGGGGAATGCGTCCACCCCGCCAAATTCCTTGAACAGGATGCACTTGCCCTCCATGACCGGGATGGCCGCTTTTCCGCCGATGTTGCCCAATCCCAGGACGGCTGAGCCGTCGGACAGGACGGCGATCAGATTTCCCTTGGATGTATAGCGGTACACATCTTCTTCATTTTCAGCGATCTTCCGACAGGGAGCCGCTACCCCTGGTGTATAGGCGATGCTCAAATCCACTTCATTCTTCACCGCCATCTTGGACACAACCGCAATCTTTCCCTTTGACGCTTCATGTGCTTTTAACGCTTCCTCGTTATAATTCATTCTTTCCTCCTTAAAATCATGGGAAAAGCCTGTCTTTGGGACAGGCTGTGGCATCAAATATCAATTGAACATTTTATTAAAGGCTTTTTCATCCCCATTGAACAGGTCCAAGTCGATGAACTGTTCGTCACCATCATAACCATTCAGAATCCCGCGCTGGGTATATTGCCAGAAAACCCATTGATGCTGGCCGGATAAATCCGGTTTCTGATTGGATAAATCACAGATCCAAATCTTCACATCCGTCTGATAATTGGCCAGGTAGGCATTGTAGGTCTGGTAATTGGTGTATATGATCGGCGTTTGGTCGTATTTGTCTTTTAATACACTGATGATGGTGCTGACCTTCTGCTGGACCGAATCGGCACTGGGCATGTTGGTCTCATCCATATCCGAAGACAATTCGAGGTCGATCACCGGCGGCAAACTGTTTTTTTGAACCGAAACCGTCTGGGTGAAGAACTCCGCCTGCTTTTTGCCGTCTTCGTTCAAATCCACAAACATGTAGGCACCAACCTTGAGCTTGGTCTTCCGGGCCTGTTCCCAGTTGGTATCGAACTGCTTATCCTTGTAGTCCGTGCCCTCGGTGGCCTTGATGTAGGCAAAGTAAAGGTCCTGGTCCGCCAGCTTCTTCCAGTCGATGGTCCCCTGATAGGCAGATACATCCACGCCGCGGATCAGGGTTTCGTTTTTAAACTGAGAGGCAATGGCCATGCTGATTCCAATGATGCACGCCAATGCGATGACAACGGCCACAATGATCTTAGTCCTGCTGTCAAAAAAATCTTTTATTCGATCCATTTTTGTACCCCATTTCCTAATAGTCTCTAAAAGTATAAACGTCCATTCTTAATTAATCTTTATTATTCTTTTGAAAACATGCTATAATAGTAATAAAATTTTTTAGAGGTGATTTTATGAAATGGATCAAAAATGTCCTTCCCTTTTCCCTGGAAAACCCCGAAGTTGACGAAAAAAATGAACTGGATTGGGACGAAATCCCCAAAATCCAAAAGGGAAGGCATCAGTACATCCAGGTTTCCGTTGTTGATAACGACATGTACGACCGTTACTTGAAAAACGATATCCTGTTTATCCGGCTGGTTGATGAATGTGACGATGAGAGCGAGGCCCTTATCTATTTATCGGCGGATGATGAGGTTGTATTCCGTCATCTCCACTTTGACGATGACCAGGTCATCCTGTCCAGCCTCAATCCCTTTACAGAGGATGCGGTGGCCTATCCCAAATCCGATGTCCGGATCCTGGGGATCCCCACATCCATCCTCCGCCTGTGATGAACATATAAAAAAAACAGACGCGATGTCTGTTTTTTTAATCAAAGAAGATGGTGCGAGAGACGGGAGTCGAACCCGTACGTACGGTGTACACACGCCTCTGAAACGTGCTTGTCTGCCTATTCCAACACTCTCGCGTGGACCATATTTTTCAGTGCTCACTTATAATAAACTTTTCTTTATCTTTTGTCAAGTATGAATTATAATGAAATTGAAAAATATTTGAAGGGAGTTGGAATTATTACTAAAAAAGAATGGATCATCATCATTGGAATCGTTATTGCAGCCCTCCTGGGAATATTGGGGTATCATTTTTACAATGCCCAGGGCAAAACCAATTATGAAGTAAAAATCACCCAGAACACCAATGTCATACGGCTTCTTCCCTTGAATCAGGATTACGAAGAAAAAATTTCAGACGGCGATGCCTACAATGTCGTTCAAATTAAGGATGGCAAGGTGTCCGTCACCGAGGCCAACTGCGCCAACCAGATCTGCGTCCGCAGCCAGGCCATTTCCCAGCCGGGGGAAACCATCGCCTGCCTCCCCCACAAGCTGCTCATCGAAATCGTCCAGGAGGGAAATGAATGAACCGCACCAAGCGCCTCGTCTACATCGCCCTGCTGACGGCCATCGCCATGATCCTGAGCTACGTGGAATCCCTGATTCCGGCCTTCATCCCCATTCCCGGTGCCAAAATCGGCCTGCCCAACATTGTGACCCTGCTGGCGCTGGATACCCTGGGCATGCCCATCGCCCTGCTCATCGTCATCGCCAGGGTCCTGCTCACCGGATTCATGTTCGGCAGCATGAGCGCCATCCTCTACTCCCTGGCCGGGGGCATCCTGAGCTGGCTGGTCATGGGGTTTTTATTCCGCATCAAAAAAGACGGCCTGTCGATTTATTTCATCAGCATCATGGGAGCCATCTCCCACAATGTTGGTCAACTCATCGTCGCCGCCCTGGTCATTCAAAATAAAAATTTGTTTTTGTACTATCTGCCCTTCCTGCTGCTCATCGCCATCCCCACCGGCCTGCTCATCGGCGTCATCGGCAAACGGCTCCTGCGCTATCTTAAGAAGACCCTGCCTTCGACCTGATGGGGACGGCCCGGACATCATGGAATAAATTATTCCTTGCTCCGCTCCCGAATGAACACACGGATGGGCGTGCCTGAAAAATCAAAGGTCTCATTGATCTTGTTTTCCAGGTAACGCTGGTAGGAAAAGTGCATCAGGGTTTCATCGTTGACGAAGATGACGAAGGTCGGCGGCGTAACCCCGACCTGGGAACCGTAGTAAATCTTCAGCCTCCGGCCATTTTTTGCCGGGGGTTGTTTTAATGTGACGAAGTCGATGATGGCTTCATTCATCTTGCTGGTCGGAATCCGCTTTTCACTCTGGGCCTTGACGAACTGGATCATCGGAAAGATCTTGTTCGTCCGGCTTCCCGTTTTGGCGGACAGGAATAAAATGGGCGCGTAGCTCAAGAAAGCCAGGCCATTGCGGATGTCCTTGGTCATCTTGTCCATGGTCTTGGTTTCCTTTTCAATGACATCCCATTTATTGACGACGAGGATGGTCGGTTTGAAGCGGTTGTGAGCGATCCCCGCGATTTTGCTGTCCTGCTCCGTCACCCCTTCCTTGGCGTCGATCATCATGAGCACCACATCGGCCCGGTCGATGGCGGCGATGGCCCGGATGATGCTGTACCGTTCGATGTCGTCGTAAATCTTTTTCTTCCGCCGCAGCCCCGCCGTATCGATAAAGGTATAATCCACTCCATCATGCTGGATGTGGCTGTCGATGGCGTCCCGGGTGGTTCCGGGGATATCGCTGACGATCAACCGTTCTTCCCCCAGGAGGTAATTGATCAGGGTGGATTTGCCGGCGTTGGGCTTTCCAACCACGGCCACCTTCAGAGAATGGTCTTCTTCTTCTCCGTCGTCGTACAGGGCTTCCACCTTTTCGACGATCATATCCAGGAGGTCCCCCAGTCCCAGTCCCTGTTCGGCCGAGATGGGAACGGGATCCCCCAGCCCCAGATTGTAAAATTCGTAGGTCTGTTCATCCAGATTGACATGGTCGAGCTTGTTGACGACGAGGATGACCTTCTTCCCGCAGCGCCGGATCATTTCCGCCACCTCCGCGTCGGCGGCGGTCATGCCTTCCCGGCCGTCGGTGAGCAGGAGGATCAAATCCGCCATATCGATGGCCATTTCCGCCTGGACCCGCATCTGGTGCAGGATGGTATCCTTGGTTTTGAGCTCGATTCCCCCGGTATCAATCAGGGTGAAGGGATGGTTCTGCCACTCGGCGTCAGCGATGATCCGGTCCCGGGTCACCCCCGGCGTATCCTCTACGATGGCGATGCGCTCGCCGACAAGTTTATTAAAAAGGGTGGACTTACCGACATTCGGCCGTCCAACCACTGCTACAATTGGTTTCATTGGGCAATTCCTTTCTTGTTTCCGTTTTGTTGTTTGATTTTCACTTTTATTTTACAAGCCCTGAATAGGGACAATTTGCCACACACAGGCCGCAGACCGAACCCCTTCCAATTCCCTGGAAGTGTTCCTTCATGTATTGGCTGCAGCCGGTCACATCGATCATCTCGCTGCGGGATATGCCCGGATGCCATTCAACGCCTTCAATGGCCATGGCCGGACAGCGTTTTTTACAGATTGTGCACGAGCCGCACCGGGATGCCTCCAATACCGTAGAGCTGGAAAAATCGGCATCGCAGAGCACCGTGGCCAGACGGACCCCGGGGCCCCATTCATGGTGGATGAACAGGGCGTTCTTGCCGATCCATCCCAAACCGCTTAAATGGGCGGCGGTTTTGTGGGGAAATACCCCCCCATAGCGTTTTTGGGGGTCCGACTGGGATGCCGGTATGGGCAGGGCGCGATATCCGTCGGATTCGATGATTTGGGCTGTTTTCAGGGATAACCCGTCCAGCGCCCGGTTCACCGCCCGGTAATGGGCAAAGTAGGTGATCGTCGGTTCCCCGTCGATCTGGGCCAGAACGCCCCGGGACAGGCGCATTATGATGGCGACCGCCGATGGGTATCCCAGATTCATCTCCGGTTCCAGATTCCGCAAATCCGCGCCGCCCACATCCACCGCTGCCGGCACGCCAGACAGATTTTTAATTTTATCCTTCAGTTCACTTAAATAATTCCCGTTTGGCATATTGTTTCCATTTCCTATATGATATAATCTTCTGGAAGAGAGGAGCGTACCCCCGTGCACGAATTTCACCACCAAACAGAAGATAAACTTATTATATTATATGTTCTCAATAAAATCAAAACAGGATTAAGCCGCGAGCAGATTGCTTACATCATCATTCAGAATCTCCAGATCAGCTACATCGATATCCAGATGTATCTGGACGATCTGAACCGGGAGGGCCTGATTCTGGAAAAAACGGCGGACCACCCATCCTCCCAGCTCATGATCACACCGGATGGCATCCGCACCCTGGATCCTCTAATGGATAAGATTCCCCAATATATCCGGGAAATGCTGGATGTCTTCATCCTCAATAACAAAAAAAAGATTTATCGGGAAACAGATACCACCGCCACCTATGAGCAAACCGGCCCCGATGACTTTCAGGTTTATTTAAGCCTTCGTGAGAACAACATCGAACTGATGACCCTGAGCATCAACTCCCCCTCCAAGGAAGGGGCATTGGCCATCTGCGACAATTGGAAAAACAATACCCAAAAGGTTTACGCGGCCATCATGAAAAGCCTCGTTTAGTTCATTCAACGCCATCCAATCAACATTCAAAAGCCACATCCAAGGGGTTCTTCCCCCATGGATGTGGCTTTTTTAAAACCAGGTTTCTTTTTAAGCCGATTATTTGGTCTTGAGCCAGCGGCCCAGCCGGGCCAGCAGCTTGGTGCATTCGACGATGACCAGGGGTGCCAGGGATGCGCCGATGACGATCCACCATTCCCGGGCGTTGAGGGCCGTCACATTGAATACGGCGTGGGCTCCCGGAACCACGATGACGACGAGCTGCAGGGCCATCGAAATGGCAATGGCGCCCCACAAATACCGGTTCGTGAAGAAGTATTTGTTGAACACGGAATTCTTTTCTGACCGGGCATTGAGCACGTGGGTCAGCTGGGACAGGCCAAGCACGGCAAAGACCATGGTCCGGCCGGTCGCCAGGCCAAAGTGGGTCTGTCCGTAATAAAACACGCCGAGGGACAGGATGGACAAGATGATTCCCTGGAAGATGATCCGTCCTCCCAGGCCGTTGGCAAACATGCTCTCCGTGGGCTTGCGCGGCGGCTGCTTCATGATGCTGTCGTCGTTGCGCTCCACGCCCAAAGCCAGGGCCGGCAGGCTGTCGGTGATCAGATTGATCCACAGGATATGGATGGGCAGAAGAGGCTGATCCCAGCCGACCACCGTGGCGATAAACAGGATCAGGATTTCCGCGATATTACAGGACAGCAGGAAATGGACGGCTTTTTTGATGTTGTTGTAAATGCAGCGGCCTTCCTTGATGGCCGAGACGATGGTTGAAAAATTATCGTCGGTCAGGATCATGTCCGCCGCTTCCTTGGACACATCGGTTCCCGTAATGCCCATGGCACAGCCGATATCGGCCTTTTTAAGGGCAGGGGCATCGTTGACCCCGTCCCCGGTCATGGAGACCACGGCGCCCTTGCGCTGCCAGGCATCGACGATCCGGACCTTGTGCTCCGGCGACACCCGGGCAAAAACTGCCACATCTTCAATTTGGTCATCCAGCTGCTGATCGGTCATTTCTTCCAATTCAACGCCGGACAGAGCCTTGCTGTTTTCGCCATAAATCGTCAGATTTTTGGCGATGGCCACCGCCGTGTTTTTAAAGTCACCGGTGATCATGACGGTTTTGATGCCCGCGTCATGGCATTCCTTGATGGAATCCCGCACCTCTTCCCGGGGCGGGTCGATCATCCCCGTCAGTCCGGCGAAGATCAGATTGTTTTCCAGCAATTCCATGGATTCTTCCGGCTTTTCATTGTACTGCTGGAAGGCGTATCCCAGGACCCGGTAGGCGCCGTTGCTCAGTTCTTCATTGGCCGCCGCCGCCTTTTCCCGGGCTTCCCCGTCAAAGGGCTTGAGCTCGTACCCCTTGAGGTACTCGTTGCAGCGTTCCATGAGGATGTCCGGTGCCCCCTTGGTAAAGCTGAGCCAGATATCCCCGTAACGGTGGACCGTGGTCATGAGCTTCCGGTCGGAGTCGAAGGGGATTTCCCCCACCCGGGGAGCTTCCTTGGAGGCCGCCCCTTTATTGAAGCCCAGATCATCGGCGTACTGGACCATAGCCACCTCCGTCGGGTCTCCGATTTCGATGGGCTTGACGTCATTTTCTTCATCGTAAATAATAGAAGCGTCGTTGCAGAGCTCGCCGATGCGCACCACGAATTTCTCACTGGGTGTAAAACCGTCCTCCATGATGTCTTCCGCTTCCACGATGCCTTCATTGGCGTAGACCTTTTTGATGGTCATGCGGTTCTGGGTCAAAGTCCCCGTTTTATCAGAGCAGATGACTGAGGCGCAGCCCAGGGTTTCCACCGCCGGCAGTTTCCGGATGATGGCGTGCTTGGCCACCAGCTTCTGGGTCCCCATGGCCAGGACGACGGTCACAATGGCCGGAAGGCCTTCGGGAATGGCAGCCACCGCCAGGCTCACCGCCGTCATGAACATCAGCAGGGGATTCCCACCCCGGGCGATGCCGACGCCGAAGATGACCGCACAGGCGATCAGCGCACCGATGGCCAGGATCTTGCCCAGCTGGGCCAGATTCTTTTGAAGGGGTGTCTGCATGGTTTCCGTCTGCTGGATCATCCCCGCGATCTTGCCGATTTCCGTATCCATCCCGGTTCCCGTCACAATAAAGCGGCCGCGGCCGTTGGTCACCGCACTGCCCATATAGACGGTATTGAGCCGGTCTCCCAGGGGGGTCTTTTCATCCTGGATATCTTCCGTGTTCTTTTCCACGGGAAGGGATTCCCCGGTCAGGGCCGATTCCTGGACCTGGAGGGACGCCGCTTCAAAAAGCCGTCCATCCGCCGGAATCCGGTCCCCGGCGTCCAGCATCACCACATCCCCGGGCACCAGGTCCTCCGATGGGATGACGATTTGCTGGCCGCCCCGAATGACCTTGGCTTCCGGTATGGTCATCTTCTTGAGGGAGGCCATGGCGTCTTCCGCCTTATTTTCCTGGATGACGCCGATGATGGCGTTGAGGATGACGATGACGATGATCAGGATCATGTCACTGATTTCCCCAAGACAGCCGGAAATGATGGCCGCGGCCAACAGCACGATGATCAGGAAGTCCTTGAATTGGAGCAGGAACTTCTTGAACAAAGTATCCTTCTTCCCCTCGGCCAGCTTGTTTTTTCCAAATTGGGTTTGCCGCTCAGCGACCCCTTCATCCGTCAAGCCCTTTTTGCAGTCAATGCCAAAATTTTCTTCCGCTTCTTTTACTGTTAATAAAAATGATTCATCATGACCGAGCTTTCCCAAATAACAACCTCCTTTTGAATACAAAAAGACCTTTGTCCCATCACACCACTGACAAAAAATCCACTTCTGCCATGGGTTTTGAAACAAAGGTCTTACTCTCAATAAAATTGACGTTTAACCGGAGCATCAGCTCGTAATGACGGCCAAACAAAACCTTTCGGCGAGTTACTCCCCTTCGGATTGATACAAATTATATCTTAAAGTGAGGCTCGTGTAAAGATAATTATTCACCTATTTTTACTTGGAAAATTGTTCCAGCCGCTGGTTCAATTTGTCCAATTTTTCCATATTGGCCTGGTGTTTTTCTTTTTCCTTTTCCACCACCGCCGCCGGGGCGTTGTTCAGGAATTTTTCATTGGCCAGCTTCCTGCCGGTCTGCTGCAATTCCTTTTCCAGCTTCTTCTTTTCACCGCTCAGGCGGGCGATTTCCTTTTCCTTGTCCACCAGATCGTTCAGGCAAAGGTAGATGGTGGACTCTTCCACCACGGCGCCAGTGTAGCCCTCATCCACGTCTTCCGGCGAGATGGTGACGACCTTGGAGACAGACGCCATTTTTTCGAGGATATCCGCCGATGCTTCCAGGAAGCGGATGTGGCCCTCATTGTCCGAGGCCACGTATAACTCCGCCTGCTTCTTGTTGGGCACGTTGGCTTCCTTGCGGATGTTCCGGATATTCCGGATGACGCCCATCAAATACTCGACCTGTTTTTCTTCTTCGGAGAAGCGCAGATCTTCCCGGAATTCCGGCCACTGGGCCACGATGATGGCTTCCCCGGAATCCGGGAGATAACCGTAAATCTCTTCGGTGATGAATGGGATGACCGGGTGGAGGAGCTTGAGCACCGTCTGAAGCACGCAGTTCAAGGTGGTGCAGGCCGCCTTCTTGCTGGCCCTGTCTTCCCCGCTCAAACGGGGCTTGACCAGCTCGATGTACCAGTCACAGAATTCATTCCAGGTAAAATCGTAGACCTTGGACGCCGCGATGCCCAATTCGTATTTGTCCATGTTCTGGGTCGCCTCGTCAACCACGTTGTTCATCCGGCTCAAGATCCATTTATCCGTGGTTTCCAGGACCACATCGTCGATGTCTCCCACCGAATCGTCGTCCATATGCATCATGACGAAGCGGGTGGCGTTCCAGATCTTGTTCAGGAAGTTCCGGCTGGACTCGATTTTTTCCTTCATCCAGCGGATATCGTTGCCCGCCGAGTTCCCGGTGATGATGGCGAAGCGCAGGGCATCCGCCGAATATTCTTCGATGACTTCCAGGGGATCGATGCCGTTCCCCAGGGATTTACTCATTTTCCGCCCCTGGGCGTCACGAATCAGGCCGTGGATGTACACATCCGAAAAGGGCACATCCCCCATGGTGTAAATCCCCATGAAGATCATCCGGGCCACCCAGAAGAAGATGATGTCGTAACCCGTCACCAGGACGTTGTTGGGGTAGTGCTTTTTCAGATCATCGGTTTCCTCCGGCCAACCCAACGTGGAGAAGGGCCACAGGGCCGAGCTGAACCAGGTGTCCAGCACGTCGGAGTCCTGGGTAATGTGGGATCCCCCGCATTTGGGGCACACGGCTGGTGTTTCCGCGCTGACGATAAGCTCCCCGCAGTCGTCGCAGGTATAGGCCGGAATCCGGTGGCCCCACCACAACTGTCTGGAAATACACCAGTCGCGGATGTTTTCCATCCAATTGAAATAAATCTTGTCAAAGCGTTCCGGGACGAATTTGGTCTTGCCTTCCTTTACCGCGGCGATGGCGGGCTCTGCCAGGGGCTTCATTTTGACGAACCATTGTTCCGAGGTCATGGTTTCCACCGTGGTCTTGCAGCGGTAGCAATGGCCCACATTGTGGACGTGGGTTTCCGTCTTGACCAAAAGCCCCAGGGCTTCCAGATCCTCGAGGACGGCCTTCCGGCAGTCGTAGCGGTCCATGCCGGCGTATTTTCCCGCCAGCTTGTTCATGGTGCCGTCCTCGTTCATGATGTTGATTTCTTCCAGGTTGTGGCGTTTCCCGACTTCGTAGTCGTTGGGGTCGTGGGCCGGTGTCATCTTGACCACACCGGTTCCAAATTCCATATCCACATAATCGTCCGCCACCACGGGGATTTCCTTGTCCACCAGGGGCAGGATCACATTGCGGCCGACCAGATCCTTGTAGCGGTCATCGTTGGGATTGACGGCAACCCCCGTATCTCCCAGCATGGTTTCCGGACGGGTGGTCGCCACCACCACGGAGCCTTCGCCCTCTGCAAAGGGGTAGCGGATATGCCACAGATGGCCCTGTTCTTCCTCGTATTCAACCTCGGCGTCGGACAGAGCGGTCTTGCAGTCCGGGCACCAGTTGATGATGCGGCTGCCCTTGTAGATCAGGCCTTCTTCGTACAGCCGGACGAAGGTGTTTTTCACCGCATTGCTGCAGCCTTCATCCATGGTGAACCGTTCCCGGTCCCAGTCACAGGAAGCACCCAGCTTCATGACCTGCTTGCGGATCCGGTCCCGGTAAAAATGGGCCCAGTCCCACGCCCGGTTGAGGAACTCTTCACGGCCGATGTCTTCCTTATTCTTTCCTTCTTCTTTTTTTATTTTATCAAGCACTTTGACTTCCGTCGCGATGCTGGCGTGGTCCATGCCTGGCACCCAAAGGGCGGCATAGCCCTGCATCCGCTTGTAACGGATCAGCGCATCCTGCAGCGTATCGTCAAAAGCGTGCCCCATGTGGAGCTGACCGGTGATATTCGGAGGAGGCATGATGATGGTATAGGGCTTTCCCTGGGGATGGACCTCAGGTTTAAAATAACCTTTTTCCTGCCACCATTCATAAATCCGGTTTTCCACTTCATGGGGTTCGTAAACCTTGGACATCTCTTTTTTCATACAATCCAAACCTTTCTGCACTCAAATATGTAAAGATACTTTATTTATTATAGCAAAAGCAGGTGATAAAATCACCTGCTCTCCATTATTTTTTCTGATTCAAATACTCCTCGTAGGACAGGCCGCTTTTATATACATCCGTCGCCAGCGCTGTCCCCAGATAACGGATGTGCCACGGCTCGTAGGCATAGCCGGTGAATGCGGTCTTATCCTGCGGAAAGCGGACGATAAAACCATATTCGTGGGCATGCTTCTGGATCCACTGCCCCTCGGGCGTGTTGATGAAATCCGTATCCAGATCGCCGCCGAAGGCATCGCAGGACAAATCGATGGCCAGACCGGTCTGGTGCTCGCTTTCCCCGGCTTTGGCGCTGTAAAGATCGGTTTCCGCCTGCCCCTGGGAATCCACGTACTGTTCCCGGATGGCTTCCTGGTAGGCGTAGTCCCGGTAGCCGGAGTTACAGATCAGGGACAGCCCATCTTTTTGCGCTCCTGCGAACAGGGCGCACAATGCATCGGCCGCTTCTTTGCGCAGGAAGGTATCCCTCACACTGGGCAGGGACAGCTGGACCAGGTCCGAAGGGACGTAGCTGCTGGAAAGGGGATGGGTCTTATTGACCAGCTGGGCAATGCTCCCCAACTGGTTCGCCTGTTTCTGGGCGGTACTCAGTACCGTCGTTTCCTTTGGCTGGTCTTCCCCTTTCTTGTCGTACTCCCTGGATTGGACGATGGCCGCCCAGGCATCCATCTTTACTGTGGAAACGGCCTGGGTGATGAAGGACTGGCTGTCTTTCCTGCCCAGGACGTCTGCCAAAAGGCCGCCGGCCTTCAAATCATCCGCTCCCGCTTTTTGCACCTCTCCAGCCGGTCTTACCGTTACCGCCGGCTGAGTCTGGGCCGGATCCTGTCCCCCTTCAAAGGGCCTCCAATGGAAACTGCCAACAAACACACACAACACAATGAAAATCACCAGGATGATGATCAGTTGAAAACAGAGCGCTATCCGATTTTTTTTGTATTTTTTTATGACAAGTTGATCAAGTTGATTCAGGTTGTTTTTTTTCAGCATTCAATCACGCTCCATACTTTCGTAGCCATTTCCTCCTGATTTTTATTTTTTAAATAAAGGACATCTGATTGGACGCCGGCATGCTGCCCAGGCACCCGATCTTTTCCAGTTTTTCCAGATTGGACTTGTTGACATGGGCCCGGCGTTGTAAATCCTCCATGGACATGAAAGGCTTGACCTGGGCCTCTTCGTAAATGCTTTTGGCCACCACTTCCCCCAATCCCTCTATGGAAATCAGCGGCGGGACCAGTTTCCCATCGACAATGCGGAAATCGTGGTAATGGGACTGGTAGATATCCACTCCCGTAAACTCAAACCCCCGGCAGTACATTTCCAAAGCCAATTCCAGGGACACGATGAGCTGGGAGTCCTTGTTACTGGCATTTTTTCCCTGGGCCTTGATTTCTTCCATTTTCTGCTTGATGGCATGCTTGCCCGCCACCATGGTCTCCAGGTCAAATTCCTTGGCCCGGATGCTGAAATAAGTGGCGTAATAGGCCAATGGGTAGTACACCTTGTAATAGGCGATCCGGAAGGCCATCATCACGTAGGCCACGGCGTGGGCCTTGGGGAACATGTAGGAAATCTTCTTGCACGAATCGATGTACCATTCCGGCACATTGTGCTCCCGCATGTAGGGCTCTTCGTCGTCCAGAAGCCCCCGTCCCTTCCGCACGTGTTCCATGATCTTGAAGGACCGTTCGGAATCCAGCCCCATGGCGATGAGTCCCAGCATGATATCATCACGGGTACAGATGACCTCCTTGATGGAAGCCGTGTTGGTTTCAATCAGCGTCTGGGCGTTGTTGATCCACACGTTGGTCCCATGGGACAGGCCGGAAATACGGACCAGGTCGGCGAACATGGTGGGCTTGGCGTCGGTCACCATGTCCCGGACAAAGGTGGTCCCGAACTCCGGCACCCCGCAGGTCCCGATGGGGATGTCAAAATCATCATCGACCATCTTCAGAGCTTCCGTCCCCCGGAACAGGCTCAGGACATTCTCGTCGTCCAAAGGGATGGACTGGGGGTCTACCCCGGTGAGGTCCTTGAGCATCCTAAGCATGGTGGGGTCATCGTGCCCCAGGATATCCAGCTTGAGCAGGCGGCCTTCGATGGAGTGATAGTCAAAATGGGTGGTGATGGTGCCGCAGTCCGGGTCATTGGCAGGGTACTGGATCGGCGTAAATTCGTAAATATCCTTGTTCTTGGGCACGACCATGACCCCGCCGGGGTGCTGGCCCGTGGTCCGGGTGATGCCGGCGCAGCCCTCTATGATCCGCTGGGTTTCGGCCCGGCTCACGCATTTCCCCTTCTCTTCCAGGAAATTCTTCACGTAACCGAAGGCCGTCTTGTCGGCCAGGGTGGCGATGGTCCCGGCGCGGTAGACCTTGCCCTTGCCAAAGAGCACTTCTGTGTAGCGGTGGGCTTCCCCCTGGTTTTCCCCGGAGAAGTTGAGGTCGATATCCGGTTCCTTGTCGCCCTTGAACCCAAGGAAGGTTTCAAAGGGAATGTCAAAGCCGTCTTTATTCAGGGGATGGCCGCATTCCGGACAATTGGCGTCGGGCAGGTCCGGCCCCACCCCGACCTTGGTGCTGTCGAAAAATTCCACATGCTTGCACTGGGGACAGATATAATGGGGCGGTAACGAATTAACCTCCGTGATCCCGCAGAGCATGGCCACCAAGGACGAACCCACAGACCCCCGGGAACCGACGAGATACCCGTCCTCCAGGGAATGGTGGACCAGCTTCTGGGCGATCAGGTACAGCACGGAGTAACCGTGGCCGATGATGGAATCCAGCTCCCGCTTGATCCGGTCCTCCACGATGTCCGGCAGGTCATCGCCGTAGATTTCCCTGGCCCGCTTGTACACCATGCCCCGGATTTCTTCATCCGAGCCTTCAATGATCGGTGGGAAGGTCCCATCGGGAACAGGCTTGACCGTGTCGATCATGTCCGCCACCTTCCGGGTATTGGTCACCACCACCTCATAGGCGGTTTCCGGATCCAGGTAGTCAAATTCGCTGAGCATTTCCGCCGTGGAATGGTAGTACAGCGGCGGCTGGTTGGCCGAGTCGCGGTACCCCTGGCCGGCCTGGAGGATTTCCCGGAAGTAAGCGTCTCCGGGATCCACAAAGTGGACATCCCCGGTGGCGACCACCAGTTTGTTTTCCTTCCGTCCCAATTCCACAATCTTCTTGTTGTTTTCAATCAGATCCTCTTCACTCAAATCGCCGTTACGCACCATGTACTCGTTGTTGCCCAGGGGCTGGATCTCGTAATAATCGTAGAAATCCGCCAGCTCCTGGAGCCGGGTCTCGTTCCAGTGCTCCTTGATGGCCGTGTAAAGCTCACCCGCTTCACAGGCCGACCCGATGAGCAGATTCTCGCGGCGCCCGGCCAGCAGGGATTTGGGAATCCGCGGCTTCTTGTAAAAATAATCGATGTGGGCGATGGACACGATCTCGTACAAATCCCGCAGCCCATCCTGATTTTTGGCGAAGATGATCACGTGGTACGGTCTTTCCGTACGGATGACCTGCTTTTCATCGATCAGGCCGTTGAGGGACGAGGCGCAGTGGCAATCCCTTTTTACCGCCAGGTCGATGAGCTTGATGAAGACCTTGGCCGAGCAGATGGAATCGTCCAGCGCCCGGTGATGGTGGCCCATGTCGATTTTGAAATAGCTGGCCAGCTTTTTCAGATTATGCCGGGCAATGGTAGGAATCAGCGCCCGGGACATGGTCAGGGTATCGATAAAGGTGATTGCATTGGGAATGCCGTATTTTTCCATGGCGCATCCCATGAAGCCCATATCGAAGGTCGCGTTGTGGGCGACCAGGATCTGGCCGTCGGCAAAGGCCAGAAAATCCCTGACGGCCTTTTCCTCTTCCTCCCCATCCTCTACCATCTGGTTGGTGATGCCTGTAAGCTCGGTGATCTTCTGGGGCACCTTCCGGTGGGGATTGACGAAGGTGGAAAAGGTATCCAGGATATGGCGGTTCTTGATTTTAACCGCCGCGATTTCGATGATGGCGTCCCTGCCCGATACCAGGCCGGTGGTTTCCAGGTCGAAGAAAACAAATTCCCCGTCCAGATTCTCTTCCTGGTCCCCAAAGGTGATGTGGACATCGTCGTTGATCAGATAGCCCTCCACACCGTAGAGGACCTTGATATCCGTCCCCTTGGTCATCTTCATGATTTCGGGGTAAGCCTGGACCACGCCGTGGTCGGTGATGCTGATGATGTCGTGGCCGAAATCCTTGGCCTGTCCGACGATTTTCTTGACCTTGCTCACCGCGTCCATGGCGCTGTACTGGCTGTGCATGTGGAGCTCAACCCGCTTGATTTCCGCGTCATCGGTGCGTTTGGGCCGCTCGGCTTCCTCGATGGCCTTGGGCATGAGCACCAGCTCGTGGACGTACTCGTCGTATTCCACGACGCCCTCCACCTTCACCCACAGGCCATCCTTCAGGCGTTCCAGCAATTCCTCCGCGTCCTTTCCCGCGAAAATCTTGCAGGAAATGGAGCCGTGCTCGTCGGTGATGTTGAATTCGATGAGCTGTTTTCCCTGGCGCAGCTCCCGGTTGGTAAACCCGAAGATCCGGCCCTGGTAACAATGCCTTTCCCTGTCCGTGGACAGGGTATCGGAAAAATCGATGGTGTCCAGGCCTTCAACCGGCTTGGATACCTTTTTACCCAGACCACCCCGGCCCCTTCCTCTGCCGCCGCCTGTCCAGCCCTGTTTCTGGGGTGCTGGCTCCGCTGGCGTGGGATTGCCCTGAAAGGTGATGATCTGGCTGTTGGTCTCCATCACCTTGGACATGCGCTGGGCAATGAGGGACGGAGATGATTTTTCCTCTGCTTCAGCCACTTTTTGAGCTGCCGGAGCCTCAGCCACCGCCGCTTTTTTCAAAATGGCTTCGCGGGATACAACCGGCTGGGCCTCCGCCTCGGGGATGACCACACTGACCGATTTGGAAAAATCAAAAATCGTGCGCAATTCCTTTTGCACGGAGTAATGGTCGCATTGGGCGTGGCCCAGATGCTCAAAGGTGAAGACCAGCTCCTTGTTTTTATTGGATACTTCGATGCTCTTGGGAAGCAGCGCGTACTTCTTAATAATCTTGTCCATGGCCGCCTGTTTTTCAACAATCGGATTCACCGTCCACCTCTCACATTCTGTTTATTTCATCCATCAGCGCGTCCACAATTTCTTCTTCTTTAACGGTTTTAAAAATTTCACCTTTTTTGAACAAGACGCCCTTGCCCTTGCCGCCGGCCACACCGATGTCCGCTTCCCGGCCTTCACCGGGGCCGTTGACCACGCAGCCCATGACGGCCACCTTGATATTCTTATCCATGTGGTACAAACGGCGGTTGACTTCTTCCGCGATGCCGATCAGGTCGATTTCCGTCCGGCCGCAGGTCGGGCAGGAAACCACTTCCACCCCGGCGTCCTTCCGGTCATAGCGGCCGGCGCTTTTGAGGATCTCCCTGGCCACATCCACTTCCCCCACCGGATCCCCGGTTACAGAGACGCGGATAGTATCGCCGATGCCATTGAGGAGCAGGTACCCCAGCCCCACGGAGGATTTGACCGAGGCGGACTGCATGATCCCCGCCTCGGTAATGCCCAGATGGAGAGGATAATCGTACTTTTCAGAAAACAGGGTATAAGCGTCGATGGTGGTCAGCACATCCGATGATTTCATGGAGACCACGATGTCCTCAAACCCCTCATCCTGGAGGTAAGCCATATGGCGTTCGGCGCTTTCCACCAGGGCTTCCGCCGTGGGCTTCCCATATTTTGCCAGCAGATCCTTTTCCAGGGAGCCGCCGTTGACCCCGATGCGGATGGGGATCTGCCGTTCCTTGGCCTTTTCCACCACGGCCTTCACCTTATCCCGGCCGCCGATGTTGCCGGGATTGATCCGCAGCTTGTCCACGCCGTTTTCAATGGCTGTGAGGGCCAGGCGGTAGTCAAAGTGGATATCCGCCACCAATGGAATGTGGATTCCCGCCTTGATGCCGCTCAGGGCTTCCGCCGCCTCCCGGTCGGGAACGGCCACGCGGATGATATCGCATCCCGCGTCCTCCAGCCGGGCGATTTGTTCCACCGTCGCCTTGACATCCCGTGTATCCGTATTCGTCATCGACTGAATTAAAATAGGATTATCTCCACCTATTTTCAAATCGCCAATGGAAATAATCCTCGTTTTCTTTCTATTGTTCTTCATGATTTCCAATCCTATCTGTTCCTGAATTCACTCTTCCTATCCATTGATAATCCGCAGCACATCGTTGACCGCCACGATGATCGCCAAAAACATCATCAGCCCAAAGCCGATCAAATTGATCAAATTGGCCTTCTGGGGACTTAAATCCCGACGCACGATCAGCTCCACCAGGGCGATGAAGATCTGGCCGCCATCCAAAGCCGGAATGGGCAGCAGATTGATGACCCCCAGGTTGACGGAGATGAGGGCTGTAAATGACACCAATGTCAGGAATCCGTATTGGACGAAGCTCTGGACCATGCCCACCATGCCGATGGGCCCTGCAAAATCATTGAGGCCGAGCTGGCCCGCCACCAATTGGTACAAGCTCTGATAAATCAAGCCGCTGAATTCACCGATGGTCTTGAAGCTCCGGAGGATGGCCGGAAAGAAGGCCACATTCCTGCCAAGATACACCAGCAGGATGCACAAAAAGGCAAAGATGAAATTCATGGCGGCACCGGCCACCAGGATCAGGATTTTCTGGCCCTTTCCCTTGTTGGAAAAATACCGGCTTTCGTCCAGATCCTCGGGCAGGTCAAACTCCTCCAGGTCCTCCTCACTGTCCTCCCCCAAAAGCCGGCAGAAGCCGCCGATGGGAAACAGTCGGACGGAGAAAATGGTTTCCTTCACTTTTCTGGAAAAGATTTTGGGACCCATGCCGATGGCAAATTCAATCACGTAGACGCCGGTCTTCCTCGCCACGATGAAGTGGCCGAATTCATGAACCACAACCAGCACGGTGAGGATGAGCAACGTCAAGACAATCATTAAAAATGTATTCATAAGCCTTTAGAGATACCCGAAGGTGTAAATCGCGTAGAGATAAACCACGGGTATGATGAATAAAATACTGTCAAACCGGTCCAGGATGCCGCCGTGTCCCGGCAGGCAGGTTCCAAAATCCTTAATGCCTGTTTCCCGCTTGATCATGGAAGCCGTCAGATCGCCGCATTGTCCGGCGACGGAGCCGATGAACCCGACGACGATGTTGGGAATCAGGGGCAGATTGATATTGAATCCCTTTTGGAGGATGAGGCTGTAGGCCACCATGGCGAGGATGGCAAAAACCACCCCGCCGATGGCACCGGCCACCGTTTTCTTGGGGCTGATGGCCGGGGCCAGCTTGCGCTTTCCAAAGAACATGCCGATGAAATAGGCAAAGGTATCCGTTGAAAAGGCGATGACGAAGACCATCCACATGTAATACACCCCATTTGGCAGGGCATCAAACAACTGAAGATGGCCAAACAATACGGGGATATAGATCAATCCGAATACCGTCGCCACACCCCGGAGCAGATCGTGGTTCCCGCCAAAGATTTCCCCGCAGAAGACCAGGATCAGGCAGATCAGGATCACCGGCACCGTGCTGTTGTAGTTGAACTTCATGGCGACGACGATGATGGCCGCCAGTAACATGGTAAAGACATACTTGATGGGATGGTCCAGGATTTTGTTGACCCCGCGCACGTACTCGTTCATGCCGATCACTGACAGGATAATGCATACCCCCATGACGTAATAGCCGCCCAGATAAAGGAGGCCGATCAGAATGGGCAGGCCGACGACCGCCGTAAAAATCCGTTTTGCCATTCTACTTCACCGACCCGTAGCGTCTGTCCCTGTTCTGGAAAGCATAAATCATGCGGCAGAACACTTCCTCATCAAAATCCGGCCACAGGATATCGTCAAACATGAATTCCGCGTAAGCATTCTGCCACAGCAGGAAGTTGCTGAGCCTTTCTTCCCCACCCGTGCGGATCATTAGATCCGGATCGGGCTCGTCCCCGGTATAAAGCCGGGCGCCGATGGCTTCCTCCGTGATTTCCGAGGCAGGAACCCCTTCATCCACCAGAGAGCGGACGGCGTGAACGATATCATCCCGTCCTCCGTAATTTAAAGCGACATTGAGGATCAGCCCATGGTTGTGCCGGGTCTTGTCGATGGCATTCTGGGAAGCCCGCCTCACATCTTCCGGCAGGCCCGCCATATCGCCGATGACCCGGAACTGGACGCCGTTGGCATCCAGCTCTGCCAGCTCCTTGATAAAATACTCCACCGCCAGGTTCATCAGCCCACTGACCTCTTCCACACTGCGTTTCCAGTTCTCCGTGGAAAAAGCGTACACCGTCAGTATTTTGATGCCCATATCCGATGCCAGCTTGACGGTCTTATGAAGGGTCTTCATTCCAGCGTTGTGCCCGAAAATCCGGGGACGCATCCGTTTTTTAGCCCACCGCCCGTTGCCGTCCATGATGATTGCCACATGTGCGGGCAATCGGTTTTCATCTATTTCGTAACCGTATAGTTCCATCGATCATTACCTGTCCCTTTTTTACTCACCGTTGCCGGTTCTTTCGTTCATTATAGTCCATTTTCCCCGTGTTGTAAATCACCGGTCATACGGCATCCGATTTTTCGATGTTCCGCCAGGCCGTTTCCACCATGAGCTTGATCCGGTTGATCTGGTTGACCTCCGAATCCCCGGGATCGTAGTCAATGGGCGCGATATTGGCCTTGGGGTATTTCCGCCGGATGGGCTTGATCATCCCCTTGCCCATCACGTGGTTGGGCAGGCAGGCGAAGGGCTGGACGCACACGATGTTTTCCACGCCGCTTTCAATGAGCTCCATCATTTCCGCCGTAAGGAACCAGCCTTCACCGCCCTGGTTCCCCAGGGAAATGAGTTCCGCCGCCTTATGGGCCTTCTTCTCAATGGTGGACGGTGCGTGGAAATGGACGCTCTCGTTAAGGGCCCGTTTCATGTTCTTCCGGTAGTGCTCGATGATCCGGATGGCCAGCTGGCCGTTGCGCTTAGCTGACGCCGTCCCCGACAATACCTGGTACTTGTAAATGGAATTGTAGGAGCAGTACAGGCAGAAATCAATCAGATCCGGCACAGTGACTTCCACCCCTTCTTTTTCCAGAACCTTGACCAGGTTGTTGTTGGCCGTGGGATGATACTTGACCAAAATTTCCCCGACGACCCCCACCTTGGGGATCTTCTTTTCCACCCGGGGCAGGTGGTCGAAATCCGATACGATCTGCCGGACGTTCTTCTTAAAGACCGACATCTTGGGATTGCGCACATTTTCCTTGACCTTTTCCCGCCACTTCTGGTACAGCTTGTCCGCACTGCCCTTGACCTTTTCATAAGGCCTTGACGCGTAAAGGACCCGCTGGAACAAATCGCCGTACACCGCCGCGATGATAACCCTGTGGGCCATGGGCAGGGAAATCTTGAACCCGGGATTTTCTTCCAGGCCAACCACATTCAGGGAGATGACCGGGATTTGTTCCATCCCCGCCTCCTTGAGGGCCTTGCGGATGAAGGCGATGTAGTTGGAGGCCCGGCAGGGTCCCCCTGTCTGGGACATGATGACCGCCACCTTGTCCAAATCGTATTTCCCTGATTCCAGGGCCGCCATGATCTGTCCCACGGTGAGGATGCTGGGGTAGCAGGCGTCGTTGTTCACGTAGCGCAGTCCCGCGTCCACCGCCTTGTCGTCCACGCTGGGCAGGATTTCCAGATTGTAGCCGCTGGCCCGGATACCCTCAGACAATAGGTCGAAATGGATGGGCGACATCTGGGGCGACAAAATCGTGTAATTTTCCTTCTTCATCTCCTTGGTGAAGGGCACCCGTTTGGTCAGGGCCTTCCCCGGAACGTGGATATCATTGGCATCCCGTTCTTCGATGGCCGCCTTGAGGGAACGCATCCGGATGCGGATGGCCCCCAGATTGCTGACCTCATCGATTTTGATCAGGGTGTAAATATCCCCCCGGTGTTCCAGGAGTTCCTGGGTCTGTTCCGAGGTCACCGCGTCCAGGCCGCAGCCGAAGGAGGTGAGCTGCACCAGCTCCAGGCAGTCGTACTTGGTAACCACCTCCGCCGCCTTGTACAGACGGCTGTGGTATTTCCACTGGTCCAGGACCCGGTAGTCTTCAGCGGTGGAGGAATCGGCCAGATGGGCAATGGAGTCCTCGGTGAGGACGGCCATCCCCAAGGAGGTGATGACGTTGTCCAGTCCGTGGTTGATTTCCGGGTCCACGTGATAGGGCCGTCCGGCCAGAACGATACCCTTTTTGCCGTGCTTTTTCAGCCAGGCGATGGTTTCTTCCCCTTTTTGCTCGATATCCTTGTGGAAGTGGTCCTTTTCCCCGTTGGCATGGCGCAGGGCGATGGCGATTTCTTCCTTGGTAACACCTTCACCTTCAAAGATCTCACAGAGCCTTTCCTCCAGGCGCTTGTGGTTATCCAGGGCCACAAAGGGATTCATGAAGGTGACATCATTATCCTTGAGGCTGTCCATGTTGTACTTGATGGTTTCAGGGTAGGACATGACGATGGGACAGTTGTACCAGTTGTCCACCGAATCAAATTCCTTTTCTTCATAGGCCACGCAGGGATAGAAGATCTTGCGCACTCCCCGGTCGATGAGGTCCTGGATGTGTCCGTGGACCATCTTGGCCGGATAACAGACCGACTCCGATGGGATGCTGCTCATACCCTTTTCGTAGATCTTCCGGGTCGACTCGGATGAAAGCTCCACCCGGTACCCCAGATTGGTCAGGAAGGTGAACCAGAACGGAAAGTTCTCGTACTGGTTGAGCACCCTGGGGATGCCGATGGTCCCCCGGGAAGCCTGATCCTCGGGCAATGGCTCATAATCGAAGAGCCGCTTGTATTTATACTGGAACAGATTCGGAAGGTCGTTCTTGTGACGGCCCAGCCCGGCCCCCACTTCACAGCGGTTGCCGGTGATGTGGCGGGTTCCGTCGTTGAAGATGTTCACCGTCAGCTGGCAGTTGTTGCTGCAGCCACCGCACCGGCGATGCTTGATTTTCACATCGAAGTCGTCCAGCTGGTCCAGCCTCAGGATGGTGCTGCGGCTGCCTTCTTCATAGCGTTCCAGGGCGATGAGCGCCGCGCCAAAAGCCCCCATGAGGCCGGCGATATCCGGACGCACCACATCCTTTTCCGTAATCTTTTCAAAGGCCCTCAGCACCGCGTCGTTGTTGAAGGTCCCTCCCTGAACGATGATGTGTTCCCCCAGGTCCTTGGGATTGTGGATCTTGATGACCTTCTGAAGGGCATTCTTGATGACCGAGTAGGACAGACCGGCGGAGATATCGCCGACGGAAGCCCCTTCCTTCTGGGCCTGCTTGACCTTGGAGTTCATGAACACCGTGCAGCGGGTACCCAGATTCACGGGATTCTGGGCTTCCAGAGCCGTTTTGACGAAGGCGTCCATGTCCAGGCTCAGGGATTTGGCGAAAGTTTCCAAAAACGAACCACACCCCGAGGAGCAGGCTTCATTCAAAATGATGCTGTCGATGGTGCCGCCCCGGATCCGCATGCACTTCATGTCCTGTCCGCCGATGTCCAGGATGAAATCCACCTCGGGTTTGAAATATTTGGCCCCTTTAAAATGGGCCATGGTTTCAATTTCACCGATATCCACCTTCAGGGCGGACTGAATCAGGCCTTCACCGTAGCCGGTAACCGCCGCGTTGCCGATGTACGCATCCTCGGGCAGCAGGCTGTAAATATCCCTTAAAATTTCGATGCTTTTGTGGAGGGGATCCCCTTCATTGCTTTCGTAAAAGCTGTAGAGGAGCTCGCCGTCCTGGCCGATCATGGCCATCTTGGTCGTCGTCGACCCCACGTCGATGCCCAGGAAGCAGGCGCCCTTATAGGTCGCCAGATTTCCCCGTTTCACCTGGTCCTTGTCGTGGCGCTGCTTGAATGAACGGTATTCCTGTTCATCCTTGAATAAGGCTTCCAGGCGTCCCACGCCGGAATCATCCGAGAAACGGTTGTGGGCCACCCGGTCCATGATGGTATCGAAGGGAATCTCGTCCTTCTTTTCCGAAGCCAGGGATGCCCCCAGGGCCACAAAAAGGTTGGAATTCTTGGGGAAGATGATCTGGTCCGGTTCCAGCTTCAAAGTTTCAATGAAGCGCTGGCGCAGCTCGGACAGGAAAAACAGGGGGCCGCCCAAAAAGGCCACGTTGCCGCTGATGGTGTGGCCGCAGGCCAGGCCGCTGATGGTCTGGTTGACCACCGCCTGGAAGATGGACGCAGCGATGTCCGAGCGTTCCGCCCCTTCGTTGATCAGGGGCTGGATATCCGTCTTGGCAAAAACCCCGCACCGTGAGGCAATGGGGTAAATGATCGTGTGCTGGGCCGCCAGATCGTTCAGTCCCGAGGCGTCGGTCTTTAAAAGGGAAGCCATCTGGTCAATGAAGGCCCCGGTCCCACCGGCGCAGGTCCCGTTCATGCGCTGTTCGATATTTTCTTCAAAAAACGTGATCTTGGCGTCTTCCCCACCAAGCTCGATGGCGCAGTCGGTCCGGGGAATCCTGTTTTCCACAGCCAGTGTCCCGGCGACCACTTCCTGAATGAAGGGGATGTCCAGCCATTTGGCCACCAGCAATCCGCCGGAGCCTGTGACGCTGATATGCGCCATGACGCCCTCTCCAATTTTTTCATAAACTTCATTCAGCAATTCAGCCATCATCTCCCGGATGTTGGACAGATGGCGCCGGTATTCACTGAATACCAATTCATCCTGTTCATCCAAAATGACGACTTTGATTGTCGTTGAACCGACATCCAATCCTATTCGATAATGTTTCATTCAATACCATTCTTTCCTGTTGATTTCAAAACCTTGTACAAAGGCCGATATCTTTTATATGCCTTCTTATAAGCCTTCTTATAAATCCGATTGTAAATTTCGTGGTTCTTCTGGTTGGGAACAAAGAACTTGGTGGGATGGACCATGTGATTGCTGGCATCCTCCAGATCCATGTAGAAGCCCATGGCCGTATAAATGGCCATGGCCCCGCCCAGTCCCGTGGTCTCATCGGTCTGGACCCGGTAGGTCCGGCGCCCCAGGATGTCCGTCATGATCTGGTCGATCTCATCGCTTTTGGCGCCACCTCCGGACAAAGCGACCTCGCTGATCTTCGTCCGGCTCTTTTTTTCAATCAGTTCCAGACCCTCCCGCAGGGCATAACCGATTCCCTCGATCACAGCCCGGTACACATGGAATTTGGTCTGCCCCTCGGTGAATCCAATGATGGAGCCCATGGCCTCATCCTTAAAGTTTTCCTGGCCCCAATAGGGCTGCAGGAGCAGGCCGTTGGCACCGGCGGGAATATCCCTTAATTTCCGGTTGAGGAAATCCTTGATATCCACACCCCGCCTCCGGCAGATTTCCTGCTCGTATTTGGCGAAATTTTCAATGTACCAGCCGATCATCCAAAAGCCGCCGTAAATCGTGATTTCCGGATTGTAGCACTCGGGATTCACCGCTGCAAAGGAGGGATAATAGGGCATCACTTCCACGTATTTCCCCGTCATAGTCTCCACCGTGGCCTGGGTTCCCAGCGAAATGCTGGCGATCTCCCGGTCAACACAGCCTACGCCCACGGTTTCGCAGCCCTTATCGGTTCCGGAACCGATGACCGGCAGTCCTTCGGGAAGGCCCGTGTCTTGTGAGGCGTTCTTGGTAATATACCCCAAAACGGTACAAGAATCAACCAATTCGCAAAGTTTTTCCCTCTCAATTTGAAGGACCGCTCCCTTGACGGAGTTTTTGGAGCACCATTTTTTCTTTTTAAAGTCATAGGGGAAGTGTCCGGCGATGTCCGATGTGGCGTCGACGATCTCTCCCGTCAGCTTTCCAATGAGATAGGTGGACAGCAGAACGTACCCATGGGCCTCTTTCCACAACTCCGGTTCATGGATCTTGATCCAGTGGGCGTGGGTCCCCTTGTTGAACATCTCAGTATAATCTTTTTTCCCTAAAATTAAAAATAAAAACCGCCAGGGTTGGGGAATCCTTAAGGGCTCTTCAAGGGTTCTCCGGTCGCGCCAGCTGATAAAATCCCGGAGGGCTTCCCCGTTTTTATCCACAATGGTCGCCGTATCCCTCTGGGCTGCCACGGTTACGCCGCAAAGGCGGTCAAAGGCACCCGGATACTCCTCCTTGATTTCTTCCAGCACCCTGCACAGGCTGTCCCAGAACATGGAAGCCGGAGCCTCCACGTACCCAAACTTCTTTGAGTAGTAATTCTTATACTCTGTGTGGGCTGCGGCCAATTCATTACCCAGTTCATCAAAAATAACGGCCCGCACGCCTTTTGTACCACTATCAATTGTTAAAGCCAGATCTCTCATCGTTTTTTTCCTTAGATTTTGTTATTACTATTTGAATTTCAATTAAATATACTATATTATAACAAAAGAACTATTTCAATTCATAAAAAACTGACAATTATTTAAAGGAAGGCCAAAATGAAAGCTCAAATAGCCTGTTGTCAAATGATTCCCATTGATGACAAACAGAAAAATCTGGAAAAAGCGGCATCCATGGTTCGTCGGGAGGCTGCCGCGGGGACCGATATCGTCGTTCTACCGGAAATGTTCATCTGCCCCTATTGCCACGCTTCATTCAAGGATTACTGTGAGCCGGCCTCGGGGGCCTCGGTCCGATTTTTATCCGCACTGGCCAGAGAAACCGGCGTCATTCTTTTTGCCGGTTCCATCCCGGAAAAAGAAGACGACCGGATTTACAACACCTGCTTCGTCTTCGACCGTCAGGGCCGGATCATCGGGCGCCACCGCAAGGTCCACCTGTTCGACGTCGACATTAAAGGCGGCATCTCATTTAAGGAGTCCAAGGTCCTTTCACCGGGCAACACACTCACCGTCGTGGACACGGAATTTGGAAAGATCGGGGTGGCCATCTGCTTTGACATCCGTTTTGTGGAGCCCTTCCGCATCATGGCCGAAGCCGGGGCCAGGCTCATCGTCGTACCCGCTGCCTTCAACATGACCACCGGCCCCCTCCATTGGGAGCTGGCCATCCGCTCCCGGGCTGTGGACAATCAGTGTTACATTGCGGCGTGCTCCTCCGGCCGGGATACATCCGCCGACTACTGCGCCTGGGGCCACTCCTCCGTGGTCGATCCCTGGGGAAAGGTGGTTGCCACCGCCGGGCCCGAGGAATCCATCGTCCGCCAAACCCTGGATTTCGATCTGGTGGAACAGGTCCGCCAGGAACTGCCCATCCTGGCATCCCGCCGCCAGGATCTTTATACATGCACCCTTTCCGGAGGTAAACACATTGGATAATCACATCAACAAAGACGTATTTGGCAGCCGGCTCAAACAGCTCATGAAGAACTTCAACGAGACCACCTACTCCCTCTCCAAGCAATTCAAGCTTTCCCCCCCAAGCATTTCCCGGTACACCCGGGGAGAAATGGCGCCCAAGATGACCACGGTCCACGCCCTTGCCGAGTATTTTGACGTCAACCCCGAATGGCTCATGGGAAAGACCGTCTCCATGTACGAGTCGGAAATCCTGGACGACGAGGGCCCCCAGCAGGAAACCTGCTTCGATATTTCAGTCTTCGATGAGATCCGGTATGACAAGCCCATCTTTTCCAACCACAAGAACGACCGGCACCTCAAGCTCCCCATCGACCGGCTGACGGAATGGGGCCCGGTTTTCGCCTTTGAGATCCCGGACGACACCATGGCCCCGGTGCTGAGGCCCTCGGACTTGGTGGTCATCAAGCTGGACACCCAACTGGTCACCGGGGATTTTGTCGCCCTCCACGTCAACGAAGAGCCCCTGATCATCCGGAAGATCAACATCGACAAGAACAAGATCATCACCCAGCCCTTCAATCCCCAGTACGACGCCAGATCCTACGACCTTCACAAGAACAACGTCCAGATCATCGGCTCCATCGTCTACTGCCTGCACACGGAGGAACGGTTTTTCAGTTATTCTTCCAAATAACCACTCATATAAAACAAAAAACCGGATTTCTCCGGCTTTATCGACAATCCAACGGGAGACCGTGGATGCAATCCATGGCTCCCCGTCCTTCAAGGATTCATTATACGATGAATTTTTTTATCTGTTCCAATACATCTTCCTGGCTCGTATCTATCCTCAGCTGCAATTTCTTGGACAGATCCAGGCTCAATATGCCCATAATCGATTTGGCATCAACCACATACCGATCCAAAGCCAAATCAAAATCGCCGTCGATCTGGATAATGATGTTGACAAATTCTTTTACATCCTGGATTTGTCCCAATTGGACATATACCATTTTTTCCATTTTATTTTGCTCCTTTTATCTATTCGAAGGTTTCCTTTTTCAAAATTCCATTCATTCCTATCGGTCTATGAAAAAATCATCTTTCTTGATATCCAGCTTTACCTCGCCGTCACAGTCAAACCAGATGGCATCTGCTTCAAGCGGCGTGTAATACGCCGCAGAAAAGCATTGTTCCCCATCATTTACAAACAATTCGATGGAGTAATAATCCAAAATGAACCGTAATTCGACCCCGCCGTCACGGAGATTCACTTTCATTTTCCGGCTATTCCCGACATCCCGCACAACACCGGAATAGGTTCGGTCATATTCAATGATTCCATTCCTTTTGTGGAAGATAAAATCCGTATGATGGACTTCATCACAGGCAAAGGAAATTTTCAACGATTCAAAATCACCTTCCAGCAAATCAAGTGTCAAATCCATGCACCGTCCGGAAATGGAATCGACGGAAACCCTGCCCTGGATCGTACGACCCAATCGTTCCTGATGATTTGTGTGATATTTTTCCAATTCCCGGATTGGCTGTTGGATCAACCGTCCATTTTTAACCGAAAGTTCCCGGGGAATGGTCATCATACCATTCCAATCCTGTTTTGCCGGTTTGATATTGCCATCCCAGGATTGCATCCACGCGATCAGCACACGTCGTCCGTCTTCCAGCTGCGTCGTCTGGGGGGCGTAAAAATCCAAACCATAGTCCAGAGAGGTGGCTTCGTCATAAGCGAATTCCCATTCTTCTTTGTTCCAATCCCCTGGAAAATAAACCGCATTGTTTCCAGGATGGAATTCATATCCCCGTGCCGGCATATCCTGGGGAGAGACGATTAAAAATGATTTGCCTTCAATGGAAAAGAAATCGGGACATTCCCACATCCGTCCGTATCTGCCGTCATTTTTTGCCAGGATTTTAACGTATTTCCAATCGATCAGGTCTTTGGATTCGAACAAGAGGATCTGTCCCCGCTCTTCAGTATCTAAATTTGCGACGATTGCCAAAAATGAATCGCCTTCCTTCCAAATCTTCGGATCCCTGAAATCCTGACGGCTGCATCCTTCTGGCAGCATTTCCCCTGTGATGACCGGGTCCGCAAATACTTTTTTGTATTTCTCTCCATCCCCAATCGCGATTGATTGATTTTGAAAGAGGGTCTCCGGTTCTTTTAAGTCTCCCGATACTGCGGTGTACATCAAAACATGCTGATCATCGTAAGCAACCGCGGTTCCGGAAAAACACCCTGCTTCATCGGCCCCACTGTCAGGTGCCAATGCGACGGGCAGATTTTCCCAGGTAATCATATCCTTTGATTTTACGTGGCCCCAATACATCGGTCCCCATTGATCGCTGTAGGGGTGGTATTGGTAAAACAAATGAATATCTCCCTGATAGACTGAAAAGCCATTTGGATCATTCATCCAGCCAATCTCCGGTGCCACATGGATCTGCGGTCTTTCCTTTTTTTTCGGATGCTTATTCAGACGGATAAACTCATTGGCTCTTTTTAAACTGTTCAATGATTTTTTCCTCTACCCTTCAATAATTTCCTCTGTTTTAACATCAAAGAAATGCATTTTATGCGGGACGAAGACAAACTCCACTTGATCGCCGATTTGGCTGACTTCATATTTTGATACCCTGGCGACCGTCGCACTCCCACCAAAGGAAAAATAGAGATTATTTTCGTTGCCCATGATTTCGATATTGTCAATGACAGCTTTTTGTACATCTGTTTTATAAAGCTCTAAATTGGCCGCGTCAAATTTAATATCTTCACCGCGGATTCCCATAATCAACCGATCGTATTTCGCCAGCTTCTTCATTCTGGTTTCGGGCAATGATATTGTGCTTCCATTCTCAAAAATAAGCTTCTGATTTTGGATTTTTACATCATAAAAGTTCATTTGAGGTGAACCGATGAATCCCGCAACAAATTTGTTCACCGGATAATCATATAAATCCATGGGCTTCCCCACCTGCTGGATGATGCCATCCTTCATAATGACGATGCGGTCGGCCATCGTCATGGCTTCTATTTGATCGTGGGTGACATAAATCGTCGTACTTCCCAGGTTCCTGTGGAGCTTGCTGATTTCATTCCGCATACTCACCCGGAGTTTCGCATCCAGATTTGAAAGGGGTTCATCCATCAGGAAGACCTTCTGATTCTTTACGATGGCCCGTCCAAGGGCCACCCGCTGTCTCTGACCACCTGACAAATTTTTGGGCTTCCGTTTGCGGTATTCTTCCAGGCCCAATATATCAATGGCCCAGTCCACCTTTTCTTTGATTTCTTTTTCCGGCACCTTCATATTTTTTAATCCATAGGAGATGTTTTTTTCCACGGTCATGTGCGGATAAAGGGCGTAATTCTGGAATACCATGGAGATTCCCCTATCCTTCGGTGCTATTTCATTAACCCGCGTCCCGTCAATCACAACATCCCCGCTTGAAATTTCCTCAAATCCCGCAATCATGCGAAGGGTCGTAGATTTCCCGCAGCCAGATGGGCCGACAAAAGCGATAAATTCTTTTTCATTGATGTCCAATGTAAAATCCGAAACTGCATTTTTTTCTGAGCCTGCATATTTTTTACAGACATTGTTTAATTCAATAAAGCTCATTGCTTAACCCTCCTTGGATCCTGTGGATATCACTCCTTCGACAATCTGTTTTGAGAAGAAGCTGTAGATAATAATAACCGGGATTGTAATCATTGTGATGACGGCCAGTGTTTGACCCATCGTTGTATTATCATTGGATGTAATGGCGTTAAGGCCGATTTGGACCGTTAACAGATCACTGGAGGTAAACACCAGCGATGGCCACAAATAATCATTCCATACGCCCAGGAATGTAAAGACGCTTACCGTCGCGACGACGCTCTTGGACATGGGCAGCACCATCGTAAAAAAGTACTTGACGGGTCCGCAATAATCCAATTGGGCCGCTTCGTAAAGATCGTCGGGAAGACTTAAAAACACCTGCCGGAAAAGGAAGATATTGAATGGATTGACGATCATCGGCAACACATAGCCAACGACGGTATTCAGCAAACCCACCTTGGCAATGATCAGAAAATGGATGGTAATGATGGTTTCCATCGGTACGATCATCAATAACATGATGATCAGGATCCACCGTTCCCTGAATGGGAAGTCGATCTTTGCAAGGGCATACCCCGCGAGTCCATTGACGACCACCCCGAGGACGATCAATACAAAAGCGTAAAACAAGGTGTTCACCATATATTTTAAAAATCCGGTGTTCGTCAATACTGTGAGATAGTTGTTAAAAAAGGTTCCGCTGAGGGCCGGTGGAACAAATGCACGCAGCGAATTCATATCCGCCGTGATGGCTGCATCGCCTTTAAACGAATTGGCCAGCATCCAGATGACTGGAAACAGGAAAAGCAATGAAGCGACAATCAGGATGATCGCTACGATCCAACTAATTCTTTTTTGCTTGTTTGTCAACATTTTTATCCTCCTTATCCCTCGTCAAGATTGTTTGGATGACCGTGAGGATCATAACGAAGAATGCAAAAACAATCGCCATTGTCGATGCCAGGCCGATTTCCCAATTGACCGTACCGGTCTCGTATATATCATAAACCATGGTGTAGGTTGAAAGTGACGGTCCGCCACCAGTCATCACCATTGGCTGAACGATCATCCGGAAGGCTCCGATGGTGATGGTAATCAACACAAACACGCAAAGCGGTTTTAATTCTGTCAATGTAATGTCTCTGAATTTCTGCCAGGCTGTCGCATGGTCCATTTCCGCAGCTTCGTAAAGTGCTGGGTTAATCGCCTGGATTCCTCCCAGGAAGATGATCATCTGGTATCCGACCCCTTGCCAGGCGCTCATAATCGCAATGGATGGCAGGGCCTGGCTCGCGCTGTTGATGAAGGGTTGGGCCGGTACATTGAAGAATCCCAGTATTACATTTAAAATTCCTTCCGGACTGTAAATCTGCATCCACAAAGTTGACACAACTGCCAAAGACATGACGACTGGAATAAAGAACACGACTTTAAAGTATTTTTTGCAATGGGTCATTTTATTAATGATCAAAGCCAATCCCAGTGCCCCTAACCCCTGCAAAGGCACGATGATCAGAACGAATTTAACCGTATTGAAAAACGCCTTGGAGAAATCGTCATTTTTAAAGATTCGAATATAATTTTCGATTCCGACAAAATGGGTCAAACCAGGGTTGAGGGCAAAGAAATCTGTAAAACTAAAGATCAGCGTTAAGATCATCGGCAGAAATAAGAAGATGGTAAGCAATACCAGCGCCGGTCCAAAAAAGGCCATCCCTAAAATTGATTCTGATTTATTATTCATCGATCCCTTGTATAACGCTCCAACTTGGCGTCAATCCTTTCTGTAGCTTTATCTAATTCTTGCTGTGCATCGCTTCCGTTCAGTACAACATTTTCAAGTACCCGTTGGAAAGAAGTACTAACTTGCGGATATACAGGCGTTACAGGTCTCGGATGACCGTAGGTGTTCAATTGATAATACAATTCCTTGTAATTATCATCTTTTTCAAACAAATCGATATTATCAAAGGCAGCATACGTCGATGGGAATGATTTTGTCTTTTGAAAGAGCAATGTGCCGCTTTCAACGCCGCTCATCCATTTCACCAGTTCCGTCGCACCCTCTATATCATCCGTCGCCGTAGATGCTGCAAAGGCCCAGGAGCCTGTTGGCGTATATCGGCCTCCATTCCAGTTATCTGAAACGACGTAAGGGGCTACTCCCAGCTTTAAATCTGGATAACTGGTATAAATCTTGTTGACTTCCCATGCGCCGTCGATTTTAAATGCGGCCCGGCCGCTTTCAAACAAATCCGTAACGGCAACCTTTGACATATAACCATTTTTCAGTATTTCATTAAAATAGTCCAACGTCTCTTTGTTTTGTTGTGAGTTGAAGATGCCATCTGCCTTTAATCCGGTTTTATCAACCAAATCTCCACCGTTGGACCAAAAGAAAGGTGCGTAAAAATAAATCGATGATTCCCCTTCGGGGAATGTCATGTCAATCGCATAGCCATTTTTCGCTTCAACAACCGGTTTTACTTTTTTCAGGACTTCCAGAAATTGCGAATAAGTCCATGGATGGTTGGCATCCGGTATGGTCACGCCAGCTTCAGCAAGAATTTCCTTGTTGTAATACAGCCCGACGCTGGACTCCATCGCCCCCAGGGCATACAGCTTATCATTATACGTCCCTTGGGCGATGATCGAGTCAAGGTATTCGGATTTCTCTTTATCGGTCAATTGTGCCAAAGGCTGAATGATCCCATTTGCGGCATATGCGGCAACGTTTGGTCCGTCAACCGTCATGACATCGGGCAGATTGCCGGACATTACAGAAGCATTGATTTTATCGGAATAACCACCGCCGCTGTCATTCCTCGGAATAAATTCAATTTGCGCAAAATACTTTCCATTGAATTTCTGATTGAATGCCTCCACCGATTGCTTATAACACTGACCTTCATCGGTATCCTCTATGGCATGAACCCAAATTGACAAATATTTCTCGCCCTGATCATATCCATCAATTTCACCAGCTTTGGGTTTTGAACCATGACAGCCTGCCAGCAAGCCCATAGCCAGTAATGAAATCACCAACAGCACAAGCCTTTTCTTCATCTTCATTCTCCCTTCTGAGGTAAGTAACCGGTAAAGTAACCAGTTACTTTATGTTTGAATTATAGCATCATCCCCTTATACTGTCAACTGTTTTTTTTGGCGTATTTAAGGGAATGGAACCAGTTACTTTACCAGTTATTTTTTTATTGCATCTTTCAGAATGGATTGTTATACTATTAATAAAATTAATACACGAATAACGAGGCATTTATGACTAAGAAAAAAGTTACATTTGCTGATATTGCAGCCTACACCCATTTCAGCAAGACAACGATCTCCCGTTACTTCAATAATCCAGAATCATTGACTGTGGAAAACCAAGATATCATTGCCAAGGCCTTGGTTGAATTGGATTATCAGGAAAATAAGCTTGCCAAAGTACTGGCAAATGGAAAGAGTGAATTTATCGGCATCATCATTCCCAATTTGTATTTGCATTACTATTCTGAATTATTAAATCAAATCTTACTATCCTACGAAAAGTATGGCTACAAGTTTTTGGTTTTTGTTGGCAATGATCACGAGGATGTGGAGAGACAATATATTCAGGAACTTTTGGCTTACAAGATTGAAGGCCTGATCGTACTCAGCCACACCATCTCCTCCAAGGAACTGGCTTCCCATAATATTCCTCTGGTGGCCATTGAACGGGAGGATCAATACATCCCCAGTGTCACAACCGATAATTATCTCGGTGCCACCCAGGCAGCCAGCGTTCTCCATAAAAGTGGATGTGACATTTTAATCCACATCAATGTGCCTGTTTCTGAAAAAATCCCCTCCTACAACAGGATCAAGGGTTTTGTGGATATTTGTACGGAAAGACATCTGCCCTACGAATTATTTCTTGAAGAGCTGGGAAATACGTATGAGGAAAATTTCAGAACCTTGGGCGATATCCTCGATCGGATCGAAAAAAAATATCCCCAGAGGAAAAAAGGGATCTTCTTAGCTAATGATACCTATGCCAATATTTTTTTGAACCACATCATCCGAAGATACGGCAAGCTGCCGGAAGATTATAAAATCATCGGCTTCGATAATTCACCAATTTCAAAAGAAGCCATTATCCCCATAAGCACGATTGGGCAGCAAATTGACAAGATTGCCCTCACCGCCATGGGGCTTCTTGTCGACCAGATGAATGAGCGAAAAAAAAGACGTCCCAAGATTGAAACACAAATCATCCACAAACAGATTACGCCGGTTCTGATTCAGCGGGAGACCACGGACGCCTGAAAGAAAAAAACTTATGTCAGATAGGATGTCACATCCTGTCTGACATAAGTTCCATACTAAACCTATAAGCCGAGTTCTGTCTTGATAATCATCTATCTTGTTTCACTGTTGCCAGTGAACTCCAGCGACCTACCACTGAGCAACGACGGGCAGCCGTTTTTTCTACGCTCTATCTTGGTCTTGCTCCGAATGGGGTTTACATAGCTGGCGGATTACTCCGACCACTGGTGAGCTCTTACCTCGCCCTTTCACCCTTACCATTTCTGGCGGTTTACTCTCTGTTGCACTTGCCTTGAAGTCACCTTCACCGGGCGTTACCCGGCATTCCTGCCCTATGGAGCTCGGACTTTCCTCAGATTGTTCATCCGCGATTATCCAGCTTAGTACCTGATTATTATACCATTTTTTCAGGAAGATTCAAGCTTTTTTGTGCCACGGACAGGATATTCATTTCGAACCAGAAGTCGCTGCCTTCACCGGGGGTGCTTTCCACCCCAAAGGGCAGGCCGTGGAGCTCCAGGATCTTCTTGACGATGGACAGGCCCAGCCCGGTCCCCTTGACCGATTGGGCGTGATTCTTGTCGATCTTATAATACCGGTCCCACACGTAGGGCAGCAGCTCAGGGTCGATTCCTCTACCCGTGTCAATCACCTCGACGCGCACCCGTTTGCCGTGGATGGTCTGGCGGATGGTCACCTTTTTGTCCGGTCCAGTATAGTTGATGGCGTTGTTGACCAGGTTGTACACCACCTGGGACATCTTGAGCTCGTCACATTCCACCATGATGTCGGCGTCCGCCTGGAAATCGATGCGGTAGCCATCCTGCTCCATGATCTTTTTGTAGCGGCTCATGATCTGGCGGATGGAATCGGTGATGCACACCTCGGACACCGCCAGGTTTTCCACTCCGGCCTGGAGCTTGGATATATCCAGCATATCCCGGACCAGGTCCGCCAGGCGGTTAGCCTCGTCGATGATGATCTGGACATTTTCCGGGGTATTCTCCCCGGGGAGGTCCCGGATGACCTCGGCATAGCCCGTGATCATGGTCAGAGGCGTCCTCAGGTCGTGGGACACGTTGGCGATGAGCTCCCGCCGGAAGTCTTCCGACTTGGACAGCTCCACCGCCGCGTAATTCAGGGTCTCGTTGAGCTCGGTGATTTCCTTGTACCCCCGGCCTTCAAAGCGCACGTCCACATTGCCCTTGGCCAGCTCCTTGGCCGACTCATTGGTCACCATGATGGGCTTGGAGATGCTTTTAGACAGGAAGGTGGCGAACCCTAGGGCGATGATGGCAAAACCGAAGGTCAGGTAAATGAGCTGGGTGCGCAGGGTGCTGACCGTGGCGTTGACCGGTGAAATGGCCGTGTTGAGGAAGATCAGGTACACCCTGTCGTTGTGGTTCACAATCTGGCTCAGGTAGAGCTCCTCATCCTGGCTGTTGCTCCCGAAGCCGTTTTTCTGCAGGGAATTAAAATCCAGGGATCCCCCTGCGCGGTTGTCCAAAGCCGTTGGCGCGGTGCCCAGGACATCATTGTTGCGGAGGGGCTGGGACTTCCAGTCCGCCATGCTTGAAAACCCCAGCTCTTTCCCGCCGTTGGCCTTGGCCTTGAGGTAATAGGCCACCATCTGGGACGGGTCGTATTTATCCTGACCGCTGGTCGGAAAATGCTTGACCTGGATCACCGGCGCCTTCCCCATTTCCAGCATGGTCACGCTGATATTGCTCTGGACCGCTACATCCTCGGCGTAGGACTGGAGATTGGTATTGTCGATGTTGGCCACCAGCTGCTCCGCCACCTTCTGGATCTCGTCGATTTTGCTCCGTTTGTAAAAATCGTCGAGGAACACTGTCTGGAACAGCCAGATGACCGAAATCACGATGGCGGCGAAGACGATGATGGCGAAAAAAATCTTCCATTGGATGCTGATTTGCTTACCCTTACGCTTCAAACCGATAACCCACCCCCCTCAATGTGACGATGTACTTGCTGTAAGGCCCCAGGCTCTTTCTCAGAAGCTTGATATGGGTGTCCAGGGTCCGGTCGTCCCCAAAGAAATCGTACCCCCAGATATTGGTGATCAGCTTGTCCCGGGTCAGGGCGATGCCCCGGTTGCGGATCATGTAGAAGAACAGGTCGTACTCCTTGGGGGTCATGACCACCTCCTGGCCGTCGACGGTGACCTTCCGGGCGTCCAGGTCGGCAATCAGGCCATTGATTGCAATGACATCGTGTTTATTTTCTTTTTTCATGGCGTCGCTCCGCTTGATGATGGCGCCGATGCGAAGCATGAGTTCCTTGGGGGAAAAGGGCTTGACCACATAGTCGTCGATCCCCAGCTCAAAGCCGTGGATCCGGTCGTACTCCTCGCCCCGGGCGGACAGCATGATGATGGGTGTATTGTTGGTCTTGCGGATCTCCCGGGCTGTGGAAAAGCCATCCAGCTCAGGCATCATCACATCCAGCACGATGATGTCGTAGTCGTGATTCCTCACCTTTTCAATGGCTTCCATGCCATTCTTTGCCTCATCAAAATTATAGCCCTCGAACTCGGCGTATTTTTTGACCAAAAGCCTGATCTTTTCTTCATCGTCTACCATTAAAATCTGATACATACTTCCCTCTCCTCATGCTATTATTTAATAATCTTATTTTAAACTGCCTGTGTGAAAAATGCATGAAAAAAAGCGAAGCATTTAACACCCCGCTTTTCCCATTCAGATTCATTTAAGTTATGATATGACAATCCAGTTATTCTTCAAATTTTCCCAGTTCAAAGGCATCCTCATCCCCATCGGCGTCGGTTTTTTCTTTTTCCGGCCCGTCGGTTTTGGGTTCTTCCTCTTTATCCTCATCCTTGGGCATGAAATGATCCCGGATCTTCTGTTCGATCTCATCGCAAAACTCGGGATTTTCCTTCAGGTATTCCCGGATATTGTCCCGGCCCTGACCCAGACGTTCGTCGTTGTAGGAAAACCACGAGCCGGCCTTGTGGATGATATCCAGGTCTGTGGCGATATCCAGCACATCCCCTTCGTGGGAAATGCCTTCCCCGTAGATGATGTCGAACTCTGCGGTCTTAAAGGGCGGGGCCATCTTGTTTTTCACGATCTTGCACCGGGTCCGGTTGCCGATCATTTCCGTTCCCTTTTTCAGAATTTCGATCTTGCGCACATCCATGCGGACGGAGGAATAGAACTTGAGGGCCCGGCCCCCGGTGGTCACTTCCGGATTGCCATAAATGACACCGACCTTTTCCCGAAGCTGGTTGATGAAGATGACGGCGGTATTGGCCTTTTTGATGATCCCCGCCAGCTTACGCAGGGCCTGGGACATCAAACGAGCGTGAAGCCCCACATGGGAGTCCCCCATTTCCCCGTCGATTTCCGCCTGGGGAACCAGAGCCGCCACCGAGTCCACCACGGCCACGTCGATGGCGCCGCTGCGGACCAGGGCTTCCAGGATTTCCAGGGCCTGTTCCCCCGTATCCGGCTGGGATATGATCAGATTTTCCACATCCACTCCCAGGGCCTTGGCATAAATGGGGTCCAGGGCGTGTTCCGCATCGATGAAGGCGGCGTTGCCCCCGTTTTTCTGGGCTTCCGCCACAATGTGCAGGGCCAGGGTGGTCTTCCCGGAGGATTCCGGTCCGTAGATTTCGATGATCCGGCCCCTGGGAATCCCTCCGATTCCAAGGGCCATGTCGATCCCGATGGAGGAGGTGGAAATAACATCCACGTCCATTTTTAAATTGTCGTCACCGAGGCGCATGACCGCGCCCTTGCCAAAGTGTTTTTCGATGTTCTTGAGGGCAGCCTCCAGAGCCTGCTGTTTCGCTTCGTCATTGACCTTTTCTTCCACAGTTTGAACTGTTCTTTCCTTTTTAGCCATCAACGGAACCTCACTTTCTCTCCTGATTTATTTAATTATAAATGTTTTTTCGATCAATGTCAAGGACCATTTGGCGCATGAGTACAAAAGCTTTCTGGGCCGAGCGGTTTTGGATGGCCTTGCGGTTCCCGTTGAAGCGGCATTCTTCAATGTGGGTCTTTCCTTTGTAATGGACGCCGATATAGACCAGTCCCACGGGCTTTTCCGCGCTGCCGCCGTCCGGCCCCGCGATGCCTGTGACGGACACGTTCATGTCACAGCCCGAAATGCGCCCCAGGTTTTCGCACATTTCCCGGGCGGTTTCCGGGCTCACCGCCCCCTTGTCCGCCAGTGTTTGTTCACGGACCTGGAGCAGGGACATCTTGGCTTCATTGGAATAAGTGACCAGACCCATCTTGTAGGATTGGGAGATCCCGGCGATTTCCGTGAATTTAGAGGCGATTAGCCCACCGGTGCAGGATTCGGCCGTTGCGACGGTGATCCCTTCCTTCATGAAATACTCAGCCATGACCTGACTCAGGGTCTTCTGGCTCCGAGTAAAGATATGCTTGCCAAAGCGGTTTTCGATGACCTGTTCGTAGCCGTCCAGCAGCTCATTGACCGCGTCGTAATCCTGGCCGTCGGCGGTGATGCGGATCAGCACCTCCCCGGGCTTGGCGTAGGTGGCGATGGTCGGGTTGTTCTGTTCGTTGACCAGGTCCATGATCTGGCTTTCCACCATGGATTCCCCCATGTCGCACAGATTGAAATAACGTGACACCACCAGCTGGTCGGTGCGGTTGTTCAGGATCGGCATCACGTAGATATCGAACATGGCCTTCATTTCCGACGGAGGCCCGGGCAGCAAAAACACTGTCAGGCCGTCCTTTTCGATGTGGATCCCCGGCGCCGTGCCGCAGGTGTTGTCGATGGCCTTGGCCCCCACAGGGATATCGCACTGGCGGTAGTTGTTTTCCGTCATGGTGTAATTAAAGCGGTCAAACCGCTTTTTCAGGTTCTTGACCTGCTGCTCGTCCCGCTTCAGGGGCATGCCGAAGTAATCGGCCACGGTCTGCTTGGTCAGGTCATCCTGGGTGGGTCCCAGGCCCCCGGTGAGCACGATGATGTCGCTTCTTCCGGCGGCGATGCCGAAGCATTCCTTAAGGCGGCCGGGATTGTCCCCGATGGTCGTCTGGTACAGCACGGAAAAGCCGTGCTGGGACAGCTGCTTGGAAATGTAGTTCACGTTGGTATTCAAGGTGGCTCCGGTCAAAAGCTCGGTGCCCACACAAATAATTTCACAATTCATTCTTCGTCAAATCCTCCTCATTCTTTGATAAAAACCATTTGATCCCCGCCGGAGCAGGCGGCATCAAAATGGTAGTCCATGCCATCAAAGGACCTCAGCTCTGCGGGGTCCTCCACCCGGTTTTCCAAAAAGAACCGGGTCATCAGCCCCCTGGCCATTTTGGCGTGGGCCGTCACGACCTTCAGTTTGCCTTTCTTGTTTTCCAGGAAGGCGATGTCGATCAGCCGGTCTTCACCGGTCAGATACTTTCTCACCGCCTTGGCGTATTCTTCCGACGCCAGATTTAAGATCAGACGATCCGGCGTTCCCTGAATCACCTGCTGGTAAAGGGTATCCTGCCAGAAGCGGTACAGATCCTTATATTCCCCCACCGCCAGCCGGGTTCCCATTTCCAGGCGGTAGGGCATGATGGCATCCAGGGGACGCAGCACGCCGTAAAAACCGCTCAGGACCCGCAGGTGTTCCTGGGCCCAGTTCATGTCTGCCTCAGACAAGCTGGCGGCGTCCAGATAGCGGAAGACCAGACCCTCGTAGGCCAGCAGGGCCGGGGTTTCTCCCTGGTCCACCGCCATTTTCTGAAAGTCCATCCAGGCTTCCACCGCCAATTCGGAGTTGATCTTCATCAGGTCCTCCAGCTGCCAGGCGTCGTAGGAACGCAGGGCCGCCAAAATTTTCGATGAGCGGTTCGTCAAAGCCGGGGTTGTCATGGGCAGGCCGGCCGGCGATGCCCCGCGGTTCATCCGCTTGGCCGGGGATAAAATACAAATCATCTTTCACCTTCAAAAAAACGCCTGTTGCCAGGCGTTGAAATTTACATTTAGAGTTAGACTCTTAATTACATTTTTATAATGTTTAAATTGGCTTTGCCAATTTTTCCGGGGCAAGCCTTGCGTTTGCCCAGCAGTAACCAGTTGCCAATCAGCCTGCGCCAAAGGCTTGGCTTCTTGGACTGGCCTTGCATGGGTGCTATATCCTGGTTTGTTGCACAAACCAGATAGCACCGCATCAAGCGGCGCTCCCACCTGGTCGCGCCTTACATCGTCCTGAATACCCCTTTGTTCAGGCGGAAATAATCGATGCCGGATATGAGGGTCAGGACCAGGGCTACGTAGATCATGACAGTGCCGAAGAGATTCAGGGGCATGACCTGGCAAACCGGCCAGTTGTACAGCAGCAGGGCCACGATGGCGATCATCTGGGACATGGTCTTGGCCTTGCCCCATTTGCTGGCTGCGATGACGATGCCGTCGGAGGCGGCCAGTGTCCGCAGACCGGTGATGGCGAATTCCCGGGCGATGATGATGATGACCACCCAGGATGGGATCAAATGCAGCTCCACCAGGCAGATGAACGCTGAGCAGACCAAAAGCTTATCCGCCAGCGGGTCCATAAACTTGCCAAAGTCTGTGATCAGATTCCGGCTGCGGGCGATGTGCCCATCCACGGAATCGGAAACCGCCGCGATGATGAACAGCGCCACAGCCAGAGGCTGATGGCCTGGAAAATCAACGAGCATGGCAATAATAAAGAATGGAATCATAATGATTCGAAACATGGTAATCTTATTCGGTAAATTCACTTTCTACGACCTCCCCAATTAGATCAAAATCTATGGCGTCCACGATACGCACCAGATAAAACCTCCCTCTCTCAAGATCCGGACGCTCGATGATGACGCTGCAATCCACTTCCGGCGCGTCGCTCCGGGTCCTGCCGACGCACACGCCGTCCACACCGGCCTCATCGATGATGACTTCCAGGACCTGACCGACCAGATCCCCGTTGCCCTCTCCCGTGATCGGCTGCTGCTGATCGTAAAGCCGCTTCACACGTTGGGCCTTCACGTCCTCATCAACCTGATCCGGATAACCGTGAGCCGGTGTTCCTTCTTCCCGGGAATAGGCAAAGGCACCCAGCCGGTCAAAACGCAGTTCTTCCAACGAGGCGAGCATATTCGTAAAATCTTCCTCTGTTTCCCCTGGAAAACCGGTGATGACCGTGGTCCGCAATACCGCATCCGGCAAGTTGTCCCGTATCAATTTAACTTTATCATAAATCTGAGCTTTGTCAATGCAACGGCCCATTCGTTTTAAAATTGACGATTCCGTGTGCTGGATGGGAATGTCGAAATAATGACAGATGGAAGGGTGGTCAGCGATGACCTGGAGCAGCTCCTCATCGATGCCCTCGGGGTACAGATACAACAGACGGATCCAGTGGAAATCCATGGCTTCTGCCAATTGGGTGAGCAGCCCCGCCAGGTTGATGTCCTCCGCCAGGTCTGACCCGTACTGGGTCAGGTCCTGGGCCACCAGGATCAGCTCTTCAACGCCGCTTTGCCGCAGGGCCCGGGCCTCCTCCAGGATGGCCTGGGGCTTCCGGCTCACGTGGCGTCCCCGGATCTTGGGAATGACGCAGTAGGTGCAGTGGTGGTCGCAGCCGTCGCTGATCTTCAAATACGCCGTCTTCTGGCCCTGCTCCATGTACCGCGGGGTCTCCGCCGCCTGGATCTTCTCATGGGCGTCCAGGCCCACGTCGATCTTATCCGCCGGCTTGCCACCGACGATCTCCGATAAATCGGGGATGTGCCCCACCCCCACAAAATAATCCACCTCAGGGAGCTCGTCCTCCAGTTCCCGGGCGTAGCGCTCGGCCATGCACCCTGCGACGATGAAGCACCGGCAGTCCCCCTGGGTGCGGTAGGGCAGGAAATCGAAGATCGTCTCGATGGACTCCTTCTTGGCGTCCTCGATGAAGCAGCAGGTATTGACGATGATCACCGCAGCCTCCGACGGGTCCCTGGTCAGCTCAAAACCGCTGCCCAGGAGGTTGCCCGCCATGTGGTCACTGTCCACCGTATTCTTGTCGCACCCCAGGGTGACGATAAAAACCTTTTGTCTGATATCAGCCATTGTACTCCTCTCTGGTCACGAGCAGCTGCCGGGGCTTGCTGCCGTTGGGGCCTGAAATGATGCCCTTGGTCTCCAGCTCGTCGATGATCCTCCCCGCCCGGGCGTAACCCACCCGGAGGCGGCGCTGGACCATGGAAGTAGAAATCTGGCCGCTGTCAAAGGCCAGCTCCACTGCCTGGGGGAACAAATCATCCTCCGTTTCTTCCGTTTCCGTCTTTTCCTGGTAGCGGTTGATCACATCCTCGATGTGGTCATTGAACACCGGCTGCTTGCCCCCGGATACGGCAGCGATGACCCGGTTGATCTCACCGTCGGACACAAAGGTCCCCTGGACCCGCAGAGGCTTGGACTTGCCCACCGGGAAGTAGAGCATATCGCCCTTGCCCAGAAGCTTTTCCGCCCCGACGCTGTCCAGGATGGTCCGGCTGTCCGTGTTGGACGCCACAGAGAAAGCGATCCGCGACGGGATGTTGGCCTTGATGAGGCCGGTGATAACATCCACCGACGGCCGCTGGGTCGCGATGATCAGGTGGATGCCGCAGGCCCGGGCCAGCTGGGCGATCCGGCAGATGGCCCCTTCCACTTCCTTGGGAGAGGTCATCATCAGATCTGCCAGCTCGTCCACTACGATGACGATCCGCGGCAGGGCCGCCTCACCTTCCCCTTCCATCTTCTTGTTGTAGCCGATGATGTCCCGCACCCCGGCGTCCTTGAAGAGTTGGTAGCGGTCCGTCATCTCCTTGATCCCCCAGTTCAGGGCGTAGGCCGCCTTCTTGGGCTCGGTGACCACGGGGATGAGCATATGGGGGATGGAATTGTACTGGTTAAGTTCCACCATCTTGGGGTCGATCATGATGAAGCGCAGCTCCGCCGGCGAAAGCTTGTACAGCAGGCTGACGATGATGGTGTTGATGCACACGCTCTTCCCGGAGCCCGTTGCCCCGGCGATGAGCAGGTGGGGCATCTTGGAGATGTCCCCGATGATGTTCTGCCCCGACAAGGTTTTGCCCAGGGCCATTGGCAGGGTCGCCTTGGTGCGTTCAAAGGCCGGGGACTCGATGATCTCCCGCAGGGCGACAATGTCGCTCTCCTTATTTGGCACCTCGATGCCCACCGCCGCCTTCCCCGGGATGGGGGCTTCCATGCGTATGTCCGAGGTGGCCAGGCTCAGGGCCAGGTCATCGGACAGGTTAACGATCTTGCCCACCTTGACCCCCGGGGCCGGCTGGACCTCGAAGCGGGTGATGGAGGGCCCCACGTCCACGCCGATGATCTTGGCGTCGACGTTGAAATTGTGCATGGTATCTTCAATCTGTTTGGCTTTCTTTACGACATCGGCCTTTCGGTCACTGCCCCGATGGACGCCAGGCTCCAGAAGTGCGACGTCCGGCCGCTGGTACTCCCCCGACGTACTGTCTCCGGGTGCCACATCGTCCAAATCCAGATCCGCCAGGTTGATGACCTGGGTATCGTCAGGGGATGCCGCCCGGGCCTTCCGGGCATTCTGTCCGGCCTTGATGGCCTGCTTGACCGCCTGGTCCTCGGCTTCCTTGGCCGCCGCCCGCTGGGCCGCCTTGCGGGTACGCTCAGCCCGTTCTGCCCGGGCCTTTTCAGCGTCCTCTCCATCCAGGGCGTCGATGACGTCGTCCACGTTGAGGTACTGGGTATTGACGGAAACCTCCCCGATGTCGCTGGGGTTGAACAGGCTGTCGTAATTCTGGTCCGCCAGCTCCTTCTGTTCCCGCTTGGCTTCCGCTTCCTTCCGCTTTTTCTGGAGCTCCCGGTCTTCCTTCATGGTGTCCAGCTTACCCTTGGCGCTGCCGATCCATTTGGTTTTGGCATCCTCCACGATGGAAGGATTGATGGTCTTCAAGATCATGATGATTTCAAAGATGAACAGGGCCAGCACCGCGAGGATGGTCCCCGGCAGTCCGATGATGGTCCGCAGGATAAAGGTCAGCACCATGCCGACAATGCCGCCGTAGCCGCCGGCCCGGGCCACATCGAAGAGCTCGATGAGGGAATACTCGAACATGTTGTGCATGTTCAGGCTGAAGAGAATCGTGAAGTTGGAAATGAGCAGGAAGACGTAGATCATCAGTTTCTTGAATTGCTCCCACTTGCCGGCCACCAGCATGATCCCGGTCACGATGGCGAAGAGGGCGTAAATCACCGTCACATTCCCCATGAGGTAAGTCACCACGCCCTTACCCCAGATCTTGTCAAAGCCACTGGGGGTCACCGTGGAAAAGGAGAAGGCACTGTATAGCGCGACGATGATGGTCACGATGCCGATGAGCCGCTGTCTGGCCGGTGAATCCGTCTGTTGTTTCGTGTTCTTTTTCGCGGTGCTGGTCCGCTTCCTTCCGTTTGTTTGTCTGGCTCTGGTTTTCTTTTTCGTATTGCTTTTAGCCAAATCAATCACCACCTTGTCTGATTTTAAAAAAGGACTCCTTTTACGGGTCCCTGTTTAAATCTGTATTAATTTCATTTGCCGCTGTGTCCGAAGCCGCCCTCGCCCCTTTGGGTCGCACTTAAGGCTTCCGCGTCCTTTACTTCTGCGAAAGAAGCTTGGGCGATTTCCGCAAAGACCAGCTGGGCGATGCGGTCCCCCGGCTGGATGGTAAAGGGATCGTCCAGCAGGTTCATCAAAATCACACCCACCTCACCGCGGTAATCGGAATCGATCGTCCCCACACCGTTGACCAGTGTGATGCCGTGTTTCAAAGCCAGGCCGCTCCGCGCCCGGACCTGGCCTTCGTATCCCACGGGGATTTCCAGAAACAGCCCGGTGGGAACCATGTAAACCTTGCGCGGCTCCAACACCAGGGGTTCTGAAAGCGCCGCCCGCAAATCCATGCCGGCCGCGCCCTCGGATTGATATTCAGGCAACGGATAACCGGAACGGTTATAGATGCCCACCTGACACATCTTCATTATATACGCACTAACCTTATTTTTGCTTAGGAAGGCAGGCCTTGCGGGAAAGATTGATCCGGCCCTGGTCGTCGATTTCGATGACCTTGACCGTCACTTCATCGCCGATGTTCACCGCGTCTTCCACCTTTTCCACCCGGTGGTGGTCCAGCTTGGAGATGTGGATCAGGCCGTCCTTGCCGCCGGGGATGTCCACGAAAGCGCCGAATTTCATGATGCGCACGACCTTGCCCTTGACGATATCTCCCACTTCCACCTCACGGACGATGTCATTGATCATGTCGATGGCCTTCTGGGCCGAATCGCCGTCGGTGGAGGCGATGTACACCGTGCCGTCGTCTTCGATGTCGATGGTGACGCCGGTGGCGTCGATGATGCCGTTGATGACCTCACCGCCCTTGCCGATGACCTCACGGATCTTGTCGGGATTGATGTGGATGGTGATGATCCGCGGCGCGTAGGGTGATAATTCTTTCCGGGGTTCGGAAATGGCTTCATTCATGATGCCCAGGATGTGCATCCGGCCGTCCTTGGCCTGGCTCAGGGCCCGGGTCAGGATTTCCCGGTCGATGCCGTGGATCTTGATGTCCATCTGGATGGCGGTGATGCCGTCCTTGGTCCCGGCTACCTTGAAGTCCATGTCGCCCAGGAAGTCTTCCATGCCCTGGATATCCGTGAGGATGGCCAGCTTGTCGTCTTCCTTGATCAGGCCCATGGCGCAGCCTGCCACCGGCTTCTTGATGGGCACGCCCGCCGCCATCAGGGACAGGGTGCTGCCGCACACCGACGCCTGGGAGGTGGAGCCGTTGGAGCTTAAAACTTCCGACACCACGCGGATGGCGTAGGGGAATTCATCTTCTGAGGGAATGACAGGCAGCAGGGCCCGTTCCGCCAGGGCGCCGTGGCCGATTTCACGACGGCCGGGTCCGCGCATGGGGCGGGTTTCCCCTACGGAATAGCTGGGGAAATTGTACTGGTGCATGTAGCGCTTTTCAGTTTCCAGTCCCAGTCCGTCGATGGTCTGGGAATCCTTGAGGGTCCCCAGGGTCACCACTGAGCAGACCTGGGTCTGGCCGCGGGTGAACAGGCCGGAGCCGTGGACCCGGGGGATATAGTCAACCTTGGCCGTGATGGGTCGCACTTCCGTCATTTCGCGGTTGTCCGGACGGATGCGGTCGTTGAGGATCAGGCTGCGCACTTCCTTCTTCTTCATGGTGTTGAGCACCGTTTCGATGTCCGCCTTGCTGTCCGGGTAGATTTCCCGGAAGTGGGCGGTGGTTTCATCGATCAGGGTATTCATGGCATCCAGCCGTTCGTCCTTGTCCTTGGTCTGGACGGCTTCGTGCATCTTGTTGCCCACGTAGCCTTCGATTTCCGCCGTCATTTCTTCGGTGGGCAGATACAGCTTGTATTCCTTCTTAGGCTGGCCCACTTCGGCCACGATGCCTTCGATGAAGGTGATGATCTTCTTGATTTCTTCGTGGGCGTAAAGGATGGCGTCCAGCATGGTTTCTTCGGACACTTCGTTGGCGCCGGCTTCCACCATCATGACGGCTTCCTTGGTGCCGGAAACGGTCAGGTGAAGATCGGATTTTTCACGCTGTTCCACCGTGGGGTTCAGGACGAACTGGCCGTCGACCAGGCCCACCTGGACTGAAGCTGTGGGGCCGGCGAAGGGCAGGTCGGAAATGGACAGCACGATGGAGGATCCCACCATGGCGGTGATTTCCGGCGCGTTGTCCTGTTCCACGGCCATGACCGTCGTCACAACCTGGACATCGTTGCGGAAGCCCTTGGGGAACAGGGGCCGGATGGGCCGGTCGATGAGCCGGGAGTTGAGGATGGCCTTTTCCGAGGGGCGGCCTTCCCGTTTCAAAAACCCACCGGGGATCTTGCCTACGGCGTACTGTTTTTCTTCATAGTCCACGGACAGCGGGAAGAAGTCCATGCCTTCCCGGGGTTCCTTGGAAACCGATACGATGCAAAGGACGCTGGTGTCGCCGTAGCGTACCATGGCAGAGCCCTTTGTGAGCTGGGCGACCTCGCCGATTTCGACCTTGAGGGGTCTCCCGGCGATTTCCATTTCAAATACTCTCATTAATTCCTCCTATAAAATATGCAGATGTGCTCCATCTGCCAATCAAAATGCAAATACCCTAAAAATACAAAAAAGGCGGAAGAAACCGCCTCCAAAATACTACTTTCTCAAACCTAATTTTCCAATCAAATCACGATACCGGGTGATATCCTTCTTTTTCAAATATGCCAGCATGTTGCGGCGTTGGCCGACCATTTTCAAAAGCCCGCGGCGTGAATGATGGTCCTTCTTATGAACGGCGAAATGATCGTTCAAATCGTTGATACGGGCCGTCAGAAGGGCAATCTGCACTTCCGGTGAACCTGTATCCCCTTCATGGGTACCGTAATCCGCCACAATCTGTTCTTTTTGTTCTTTCGTAATCATTATTATTTCTCCTTTAAGTAATTTGCCCTATTCGTAGTAACCTGTCGGAGACTCGGGAAACCAAGAATAGGCTAATGACACTTTTGCTATTGTAACATTTCATCCGGTTCTTGTAAAGAAAATAATGATTTTCAAAGTCCGGATTAAGATTCGCTTTCGTCCTTCTGGGTGGTCTTGTACCTCTGGATCAGGTCTTCGCACACGTCCAGGGTGGCGTCCAGGGAATGGCGTTTGGACTCTTCGGACATGTTTTTGGACATCTCCTGGATGATGTACTTATTCTCCACCAGGAAGTCCACCATGGAGGTCAGGTCCTTGATCTTGTCGATCTTAATGCCCATGCCCCCTTCCACCAGGTAGTCCACGTTTTCCTCTTCCTGGCCCGGGTAGTAATACGGGATGAGCATGGGGATGCCCTTCATCATGGCTTCCGAGGTGGTCAATCCTCCGGGCTTGGAGATGATCACATCCGACTCGTCCATGAGCTCGGGAATGTTGTCCATGAAGCCGTGGACCTCCACCACCTTGGAGGGATCCTGGTACACCCGGGCCAGGAAGTTCAAATCGTGGACCAGGGCGTCGTTGTGGCCGCAGACCACGATGATGCGGATCTTCTGCTCCGCCTTCATCACCGCGGCAAAGGCCTTTTCCATCTGGCTGGAGCCCATGCTCCCAGCCATCATCAGGATGGTTCCCCGGATGGTCTCGTCGGTAACCTCGGGCACATTATCGGGGTTCTTCCTGGTGAAAGCCTCCCGCACCGGGATGCCGAAGGGATAAATGATGTCCGCCGGGATTCCCCGCTTGATCATGTCGTCCTTGGTGTACTGGCTGCCGACAATATAGGCGTCGATCATGGGGTGGATGTAAGCGCCGTGGATCTTAAAGTCCGTCACAAAGGACAGCACCGGGATGTCGAAGGCCCCCCGCTCCTTGAGCAGCCCCAGGATGTTGGTCACAAAGGGATGGGTTGAGACCAGGAGCACTGGCTCTTCCTCCAGGATCATGGGGACGATTTCCGGGTTCATGATCCGGGACACCGTCTTGAAGATGTTCTGCTGGTAGCGGTTCATCTTGTCCATCTGGTAATAAAAACGGTGGTACAGCTTGGGGGTCTTCTCCACCATCTGCTTGTAGCCGTGGGTGAGGAAGCGGTTAAGCACCGGCACGTTGGCCGCGAAGGCGTCGATAATCCGCACGTCGTACTGACCCCGTTCGTCAAACCCCTGCTTGAGGGATTGGGCCGCGAGATTGTGCCCGCCCCCGGTGGAGGCGGAGAAGATGATGACGACGTCCTTCTTGATATCAGTCATCGAAATCCTTGGTGAACCGGTAGTTGACACGCATCAACTTGCCGCCCATGCGTTTTTCATTGCGTTTTTCATAAATATAAACCACACCAAAGCCCGTGGCGATGCCCACGGCGATTGTCCCTGCGTATACCATTACCTTTTTCAACATATCAGTCCTCCTGTTTCTGAATACCCGCACTTTCATCTTTCATGAAAAGTGTGCCGATGGCCTCGCCATCCATAATATTATATAACGTTTTGACATTTTCTCCAGAGGCGATCACTGTATAAATTCCATGTTTTGTCGCATACTGGGCCGCTCCCAGCTTGGTGGCCATGCCGCCGGTTCCCAGGCTGGAGCCCGAGGAGCCGCCTCCCGCCAGAATCTCCGGCGTGATGGCCTCCACCACGGGAATCTTCACCGCCTGGTCGTCCTTGCCGGGATCGGCGTCGTAGAGCCCATCCACATCGGAAAGGATGACCAGGGCATCGGCATCGATGAGGTTGGCCGTCATGGCCGACAGGATGTCGTTGTCCCCGAAACACTCTTCCTCGATTTCATCGGTGGAGATGCAGTCATTCTCGTTGACGATGGGGATGATCTTCCGCCCCAGAAGGGCCTTGAAGGTATTCTCCGCGTTGTTTCGCTTGATCTCATTGTAGAACACATCCTTGGTCAAAAGGATCTGGGCGATGTTCTGGTGGTAGCTGTCGAAGGAGCGGTGGTACAGCTCCATGAGCAGCCCCTGGCCCACTGAAGCGGCGACCTGCTTATCCTCCAGGGTTTTGGGGCGCTCCTCCATGTTGAGGCGGTGCATGCCGCAGCCGATGGCCCCCGATGATACCAGCACCATGCGGTATCCGTAATTTTCCATGTCTGTCAGGACCCGGGCCAACTGGTCCAGCTTTCTCAAATTGACGATGCCGTTGTCGTGGGTCAGGGAGGTCGTCCCCATCTTCACCACAACCGTCCGTGCCTGTGACAGTCCTTCTCGTATCTCTTCCACTTATTTTCTCCTTGACGTTGCACATAAGTTGCTCTGATACATCTTATCAAAAAGCAGGCCATTTATCAAGATGAAACTGCGGCCGGCTTCCAATAATCCGGCCGAGAAAAAAGGACTGCCGGCCGTTGGATGGCGGAGGGCAGTCCCTGGATTTTCAATGGCGATGATGCCCCTTTAGATTTGGGACAGCAGTTGCTGGAACCATTGGCCGACCTGGCCGATGTAAACACGGCAGGATGAGACCACATCGTCCCAGATAGTCGTGGCGGTTTCCGAGGACAGCTTGTCCAGGATCCCCGGTTCCCCGGTACTCACTGATCCAGTCGCTGTGGTGACCTTCAGGGGACTAGAAATCTGGCCGGCCACCGTGTCCGGCGTCTGGGCTGTCCGGGTGACCACCGAATAGTCATTGCCTGCCTTGAGACCGGTGAACAGGCCTGTGCTCTGCCAGGTGGCTCCGCCATCGATGCTGTATTCCTGGCCCGATTCCGTATTGACGGAAAAGCTGGTATCGCTGAGATTGGACAGGACCGGCGTGGCAGGGGCAGCCGGTGAGGCGGCCTTGGTGGTGGCTTCCACCGAAGCGGTGTCCGTCTGGCCCAGGATGCGGGTCAGCACCGTGTAGGAGGTGGCGGGCATCAGTCCCGTAAAGACGCCGTCAGACTGCCAGGTGGCTCCGCCGTCGATGCTCAGTTCCTGGTCTCCAGACACCATCACGTGGATTTCCGTATCCGTGGTGCTGTCAATCACCGGCACCACCGGCAGCACTGAATCCATGATCTGGAGCTCATAATGGCGGGAGATGGTCCCAGCCTGGTTGCTGGCCTGGACCACCAGGCTCACCGTACCGCTTGCCGGGCTTTCACACTGGAGCAGCCCCGTGGCGGCGTCGATAGTCCAGCCATCGGGAACATTGCCAGTCAGGCTCCAGGACACCGGTTCGGTGCCTGTGGCTTCGATCTTCTGGCCGTAGTAAACGCCGGTGCGCCCATTGGGCAGGGTTTCGGTGGTGATCACCGGCTTTTCAATCTTCTTGAAGGATCCCACTACCTGGGTATCCTGGGTGATTCCCGTCAGGGTCAGAACCGCATCGGTGGAATCACTGACCACGCCGTTCACCGTCCAATGGTCAAAGGCGTAGCCTTCCGCCGCCGTCGCCTTGATTTCCACTGAGGTGTCTGCTTCGGCCTGCTGGGCTGACGCCGTCACCGTACCCTCAGAGGTGTTTTCGCTGGAAGCATTGATGGCAAAGACGGTTTTGGCTTCTGCAACTGTCAATGTGGCGGCTTCGGACTGGAGGGAGGTGCTCCCGCTGGTGACGACGCAGTAGAACTGCTTGCCATTATCCGACAGGGCGATGTCTGACAGGGACAGGGTTCCCTGGTCCGCTCCTTCCAATGCTGTGGCCACCCCCGTGGCCGGATCGATGACGTACCACTGGTAGCTGGCATCACCGGAGGTCTGGAGGGTCACGGTGAAGGCCATGGTTCCGCCGACCACCGCCGACTGGCTGACGGGCTGGGCAATAATCACCGCGTCGGCCGCTGTTTCCACGGTTGTAGCCACGGAAGGTTGAACTGATGCCGATGGTGCCGCCGTCTCCGCTGCCATGACCTGGAAGCCAGGGGTAAATACCAGCATAGCCAACAAGCAGCCGCTGATCATCCAATGCTGTTTCATACTCTTTTTCGTCTTCATTTCGATAACTCCTTACTCAAAATCATTGTGCCATAACAATTTAATGCTGTTGTATATAATATATATTGTTCTTGGGGAAAAGTCAAATTATACAGGATGAATTTAAGGTTTTCTTGCGTATTAAGGGAATATTAAGTTATAATCGCATTTTAATCTTTAATTTAGTGTAGTTTTTATTGCATATTGCAATAAATTTATCCGGTTTTAATCAAAATAAAATCAAATTGTAACTTAAATAATGCCATTTTATAGGTGGCAGCCATTTCCCCTTTTTTCTTTATCTGCTATAATAATTTATATTAATTCTAAACTACAAGGAGTTCACTATGACATCTACATTTTTTGAAACCATTAAAAATCGCCGCACTTACTACGCCATTGGGTCGGAATCCCCGATTTCCGACGATAAAATCAAAGAAATTGTCGGGAATGCCGTAAATCTGGTTCCCTCAGCCTTCAACAGCCAGAGCGCCCGGGCGGTCGTCCTCCTGGGAGACGCCCACCAGAAGCTTTGGAGCATCACCCTGGAAACCCTGCGCAAGCTCGTCCCCGCCGAAGCCTTCAAGGCCACCGAGGACAAAATTGCCTCCTTTGCCGCCGGCCATGGCACCGTACTGTATTTTGACGACATGGAAACCATCGAAGGACTCCAGGCCCAGTTCCCGTCCTACAAGGACAACTTCCCCATCTGGGGCCAGCAGGCCAACGGCATGCTCCAGTTCACCGTGTGGTCTGCTTTGGAAGAAGCCGGCCTGGGAGCTTCCCTCCAGCACTACAACCCCCTGATTGATGACGAGGTCAAGGCCAACTGGCAGCTTCCGGAAAAATGGAAGCTCATCGCGGAAATGCCCTTCGGCGCCCCCACCGGCCAGCCGGGACCCAAGGATACCATGGCCCTGGAAAAACGAATGCTTTCCTTTGATAAGTAAATAAAAAAATGAATAACCACCGGCCCTCCTCCTGAAAGCGGAGCGGACCGGATGAAAAAAAACCAACCTCTCCTGGCATCCCGCCGTGGAAGGTTGGTTTTCTTTCTGGAAAGAGCTCCCTCAAGAGGCTGACATCCCCTTGTGTGGCTTCCCTTTCGAACTATATATTGCGTTTTGCAATGATTTTTATGAGTTTATTCGGAAAAATTCCCTTGATGTCCCCTTCTCCGGTCGTATTCTGCGTGGAAGTAGCTTTGCTTATCCGAATACATATCGTGGTCCGCTTCCTGCTCCACCTCTTCCAGGGAGTGGCCGCAGTCCGCTGTATACACAGCGCTGCCCCGGGCGATGCTCAGAGGAATCCTCACATCCTCCCGGCGGTTGCGGGCTTCCAGGACTTCGTCCAGATTCCGGATGCACTGGCTGTACCCGTCGTCCTCGCCTTGCTCCAGGGTCAGGAAGACCGTGAACTCATCGCCCCCCATACGGAAGCAGTCCGCCTGGCTTTCAAAAGCCTGGGTGATGGCCTGGGCTGCGGCCATGATGTAGCGGTCGCCGTAGTCGTGGCCGAAATGGTCGTTGACGTATTTCAAATCGTTGATATCCAGCTGGCAGACCCGGATGCCGGCAATCTCACCAGAGGCCACCGCGTCCTCCAGCTCCTTCTCCCGCTTCACGAAAGCCGTGCGGTTGGGCATGCCCGTCAAGGCGTCGGTGTAGGCCAGGTGGCGGATGGCTTCGGTCTCCCCGGCCAGCCGCATGCTGGCAATGATATAACGCAGGGATTGGAAATAGAAGACGACGATGAAAAACAACAGGCCCAAACGAATGAACAGCCCTGCGTCGGTGCTTCCGGAGCCGGAGAAGATGTAACGCATCAGGTCAATGTAGCCGCTGACCGCCAGGACGAGAAAAGCCACAGTAATCGGCCGGTTCACCTGAATCGCCTTCCACTTTCCGCGATGCTTCTTGTCCCGAAGGATCATGACGGTGAACAGGACAACGGTGCCAATAATCACCGAATGGATGATGGGCAGGCACTGGTGGTAGTCCAGAATGTGGCTGTAGTTCAAAAAGGTGGTGACAATGAAGTCCCCCACCACAGCGAAGGAGATGATCCGGTCATACACCGGGTCGGGCTTTTTGAGCAAAGAGTTGATGAATTTGGTCGCCGGGTAGGGCATGAGGATGAGCAGAAGGTAATTGAGGCCATGAAAAATCACCGTAGTGCCCAGGAGCATCTGGGGCACCAAGGTCTCCATGCCGGACCAACAGCCGATCATCATAGCGAAGCACCCCAGGGAGCGCAGGTCAGCACTGTACATCCCCCCTCTGCGAGCGGAGAAGGACAGGCCCAGGGTGATGCCGCCGAAGAGGAAGATGATCACGCAGACCATGAAGGAGGGCATGTGGTTGTGCATGAATTCCTGGTAGTAGGCCCCGGGATTGCCGATGGCCATGAGGTCGAAAAGGCTGCTGTTGTCAGAATACAGGGGGGTGTACTCGATGGTGAGGGTCTTCCCGCCATCGGACACCGGCAGGGCCACGCTGTGGAAGCAGCTGCCGTAGGAGTTGCTGGCCACGTAGTCCATATCCGGCTCAAAGGTGTAGATCACCTGACCGTCCACCAGCACCCGGAACTGGATGTTCTTGCTGCGGAAGTTCAGAGCCTCCCCCTCCTGGAGATGCTCGGTCAGAGTTTTGGAAATGTGCGTTTCCTGGCCCTTATTGGAAACGACGTCCAGGCGGTTGATCCGGACAGACTGGCCTTCCCCGTCGGTCCAGCCCTGGGAGAAATCCGTCAAATCCGACGCGTTGAAGGGCAGGAAAGTCAGGCCAGGGCTGATGTGGGCGGCCAGGAAAACCAGGCTCACTAAAAAGACTCCAAGGATAATCCATTCCGACTTGATATGACGCTGCAGGTATTTCATTTTTTTCGACCGCTCTTTCTTTCCCCAATCATTCCCACTTAATATAACCATTATAATCCCGTTGAGCCGCTTTAGCAAGGGAATCTTCCTCCCTTTTTCACCCCCCCTCTGTCTCCGGGCACCGGCCCCGGACTCCAAGACTTCCTTTAAACTTTCTGGCTGCTTTTTCCCTTTTTAAGACATCCTTCAAAGGTTGTCGTGTTTTTTATGCCACACTGAAGATTTGGGGACTGGTTGTTGACATGCATTTGTTATGATGAATCTGAAGCCGGATACTGGAGCCACACCCCGGACCGGCCATCACCCATGAAAGAGGTAAAAACCATGAATAAAATGTCCAAAGCAACCGTCACATCCTGCCCCATCGTCCTGAAGTCCCTGACCTGGACCATGTACAAGATTGACGACGAAACCGCCGTCACCCTCTACAACTTCCCAATGCCCCGGGCCGAGATTGAACACGAAAAGCACAACGCCATGGAAACCATGAAGCTCGACATCCCCACCCTGATTTCCTTCAACGTGGTCCAGGTGGACGAGGAATACGGCATCATCCTGGAGCATTTCAAATACACCCACATGTCCCAGCTCCTGCGGGAGGACCCGGATCACTTTGACCGGTACGTGGAAGATTTCACGGCCCTGGCCCATCTCATGCACCGCACCCATGTGGCACCGGGCATCTTCCGCCCTGTGACGGACATGTTCGCCCCCTACCTCGACGAGGTGGAGCAGCGGGGAATCTTCACTGCTGAGGAGGTGGCGGCGGCACGGCGCATGATGGACGCCATCCCCGAACGGGACACCTACGTGCACATGGGCTACCATCCCATCTTCGTGCTCTGCGGCGGCGACGAGACGGTGGTGACCAACATGCTGGTAGCCAGCACCGGCCATCCCATCTTCGACCTGGGGGCCACGGCCCTGTCCACCATTATGATCGCCCAGAATTTCGGCGACGCGGAGACCATGATTGCCTCCAACATGGACCGCGCCACCTGCATCCGCTTCTTCAAGGCGTACATCCGCCAGTACTTCCGCTGCCAGAGCGAAGCCGAAGCTGAAGCCCTTGAACAGCTCATCGCTTTTGCCTCCCTGCTCAAATACATGGTGGTGCCCGCCATCGACCACGACCTGACCGAGGACTATATTAATAGTGTCCAGACCCAATGCCGGCAGCGATTCTTCCCCGGCATCGATTCCTGGATCACGGCCATGGAACCCCTGTGGGCCCGGTTCGAGTGAGGTGCCGTCACGCGGCCTCGATGGTCTGCCTTTTTTAACTGGCACAGACGCTTCAGACTGTTCTGGGCAGCTGACCTGTCATCCAGCTTGTAATACAACGCAATCATGGGCAGCCACATGAAGCTTCCCTCATCCTCTTACCTTTTGACATCTTCTTCACTTTCAAAGGTCTGTCCGTCCATAAATTGCTGTGATTTTCTGAGTATTTTTCTGTTTCCCTGTCCATTCCATGCTCCTGTATTTTTTTATAGAATCGAGTAGGAGGTAGGTGATTACTTCACCTACCGACCTCTCACACCACCGTACGTACCGTTCGGTATACGGCGGTTCAACCGCATAAGTGCATTTTGCGAAGTCGCTCGTATTGGGCAGGAAAATCATAATATCCTGCCTGTGCGAGCTTTTCGTTTGTGATGGAACGTTCCAAGACCGCGCTCCCGGCGATTCGCCAATAGCCCAGTCTTGTGTTTCCCCATTGATAGGCCTGCCATTCTGGTATTCCCAGCTTTTGCAGGTTCTTTATCTTTGTTCGGGGCTTCTTCCATTGTTTCCAGATATAGGCACGTAGTCTCCGCCTTAGCCAGCCGTTCCAGTCCCTCAGGATTTGTTTGATGCTGGCGATATAATAATATCCCAGCCATCCGCGTATGAAGGTCTCTATTTCCTTCATCACCTTCCGGACATTCCGGCCCCGGTTGCGCTTTGTCAGCTCCTTCAGCTTCCTCTTTGCTTTCGCCAGTGATTTCTTATGGGCGCGGATATGAATCCCACCCTTATTCTTTCCCATGGCGTAGCCAAGAAATTTGAACTGCCTCGAATAAATACTGATGGCTCTGCTCTTCTCTGTGTTCATCTGGAGCTTCAGCCGGCCTTCCAGTATCTTCTGACAGGATGTGAGCAGTCTTCCGGACGCCCGCTTGCTTTTCGACAGCACGATGATATCATCAGCGTATCGGATGACGGGTACTCCGCGTCTTCCCATTTCCTGGTCGAATTCATTCAGATAGATGTTGGCGAGCAGGGGCGATAAAGGTCCGCCTTGCGGGGACCCTTCCTTTGTTTCCCTTACCACGCCGTTTTCCATAACGCCGCTTTTCAGGTACTTTTTGATAAGTGCCGTCACGCGTCCATCGTGGACCTGTTTCCGGATGAGGTTCATGAGCTGTTCATGGCCGATGGTGTCAAAGTATTTGGACAGGTCTACGACGGTTGCGTGTGTGTATCCCTGTTCCGCATATTCCCTGACTTTCATCATGGCCTGTTGGGCGCTCCGTTTCGGACGGTAGCCGTAGCTGCCGTCTGAAAACAATGGTTCCCAGATGGGTGTTAGTTTCTGCGCGATGGCCTGCTGGATGATGCGGTCGATGACCGTCGGTATCCCCAGCTTCCTTACGCCTTTCCCATCGGGTTTGGGGATTTCCGCCCGCCGCACCGGCTGGGGTTTGTATTTCCCATCCCGGATGCTTCCGAGCAGTTCTCCCTTGTGTTCCTTCAGCCATGGCAGCGCTTCTTCCACGGTCATTCCGTCGATTCCTGGCGCTCCATGGTTCCTCTTGACCTGCTTGTAGGCCTGGTTCAGATTATTTCTGTCCAGTATGGCTTCCAGCAGGTCGGCACCGTCTCTTTCTCCGGCTTCCCGAGGTCCGGCGCTCCGCGCTCCCGCATATCCTTCACGTTCCACGCTATCCTTTTGCGGGCAGCCCTTCCGGTATTCTGCTTTCTTCACGCCGTCCTCCTTCCTCCGTCTACTAAAGACTTACGATTGTTCAGCCCTTCCCGAAAAAAAACTTCCGGTACTATGGCTTCGGCTGAGAGTCTGCCCCAGCCATCCATTGTCAGCGAAGAATGAGCTGCAACAATGGATAGGCGAGGGTACTTCTCACAGCAAGCTTTACTCCGCCTTCGGATTTCCTACTGGCGTCTGTGAGATCTCCCCGGGTAAGGTCGATGACTTTCCTTCCATGTGGCCGCCTCATTTACCGTATGGGATTCGGACAGCATTGGATTTCGTCTTGTAGAGCAGACTCGTCCATCCCAATTCGGCCTTTTATGAGATTTCTGTTCGTCGGCCCGGAATTTTGCCCATTGGAGCGTTTCTCAGCTCCGCAATCCGGCTTCCTTCGGATTCCTTGTCGCCAAGGACACCCTTGCCTTCGGCTAACGCTTCCTGCTGTCGAGCGCGTAGTGGACTTTCACCACCTAGTCATCGCCCATGCCGGGCGCACAAGAAAAAAGCAGACCCCACTTCTCATCGATTGGGGTCTGCTTTATTTTAATCACATTGTTTTTGAAAAATCTACTTCACTTCCGCCGTCGGGTTCCCGTTGTCAAGCTTCAGGGTTACTTCTGAAATCTTGAACAAATCCAGGTTCTGATAAATGATCTGGGTTCCGGCGGAATCCGTAACCATCAGGTCCCAATACTGGGAATCTTCCTTCGGATCGAAGGTGATTTTAACGGAAGACCCGTCTGCCAGAGTATCCTGTCCCATGATGTCGTCGCCCCATTCGGATTTGCTTACCGGAGAAACGTACACGCCGTAAATTTCAACCCCTGTCGCATTTTTTAGGGTGAAATCCTGGGATACCACCGTCGAGCTCGATGAACTGCTGCTACTGCTGCTGCCGGAGTCACTGCTGGAATCACTGCTGCTGGAATCACTACCGCCACAGCCGGCAAAAATACCGACGCACAATAACAAAACCGCAACCAACCCCAAAACTTTTAACCGCTTCATTGTTTTTTCCTCCCAATGAATATTTGATGGCCCTATTATATCTGGTTTTCGGATCATAATCGTCAACCTAAAGGTTGATATCGGGGTTGATTTTTGGAATTATTTAAGTTTTTTCGCTTTTGATTCCTTTTTTATTTCCCGACGACGACGATCCATCCGAGGCCGTCCACTTCCTGGTAAACCCCTGCACAGGCAGTCTTTCCCAGGCGGAAGCGGACCTTTCCTGTTTTCTCTGACAAATCCCCCCGGTAAGCGTGGTCGCTCAGGTCTCCCAGGCCGTCAGCCAAGTCCGAGGTATTTTTAAGGGCCGGCTCCGTCTTTCCGTCCCACAGGATGCTCTGGTTGTCGTTGCCGATGAGGACCACGGTGTATCCTTTTGCGTTTTGGGCGGCGATTTCCCCCGCCATTTCCGGCAGGGCCCGTGTCATCTCAAAAAATCCCGACAGATTCTGGGCAGCGGGGACCCTTCTTTCAGCGATAATCACCGGCTGCCCGTCCGCCCAGCCCAGCACACCAAAATCCGTTGAATCCGCCCGGACACGCCGGTTGACCCGGCTGTCCCACACGCTGGCCCCCACCCTGCCCGCCTCGGTGGACAGGGTGACCTTTTTCTCCGGGTCGATGAGGGAGGCGCTCAGCACATCCCCCACGGCAAAGGCGGCAAGCTTATCCTGAGCATCTGCCGTCAGGACAATATTCTCGGGATCGGACAGATACGGCTGATAAGCGGCCTTCAGGGTTTCGTCATCGGGCAGGGCCTTCCAGGCGGCGGTGGCGGCTTCCGCAATAGCCGCCGCCCCTTCCTGGCGCCCGGTGTCCCCGGCCGCCGCACACCCTCCGGCCAGGATGGCCGCCAACAGCAGGGCGATCACCAGCCCCCCGCGTTTTCCTCCGGCTCCGCATTCCTTTCCTTTGTCAGTCAGCATCTTCATCCAGCCCTTCGATGAGGAAGCTCACGGGCCGGAAGCCATCGTTGCAGGAAATCATGGCGGATTTGGGATTCTTCATCCAGCCGTCGTAAAAATCCCCGCCGCCGTGGGCCAGGGTCATGACGAAGGGGGACAGGCTCTCCCAGGCGCTCTCGCACATCCCCTGGGGCCGGCACCAGCCATTGGCCACAAAGACCTGTTCTTCGGCCATGTCACAGGCGTGTTCCATGGGGTTTTCGTACTGCTCCGCCAGCTCTTTGTAAAAGGCCTTCTTCATCACGGTGATTCTGCATTTCTTCATAAGGTTCTCCTCCTCGTTTTATGCTTCTGAATTCCCAACCAGGGCCCGGCTCAGCCGCCCCACAAAATCCTCCAGACCGTCTTCTCCCAGGCCGGAATAGTTCATGACCAGGGTGCCCGTGTCCGTTTTCTGATCCGTCAGCTCGTAATCGGACAGGCAGGCCACCCGGATCTGCTGGCGCCGGGCCGCTTCGCGGATTTCCTCATCGGAAAGGCCCGTGTCCAGGTGCATAAGGAAATGGAGCCCCGCGTCCTCCCCGGTCACGGCCGCCACGGCGGCCAGGGGGCTCTTTTTAATCAGCCGCAGCAGCTCGTTGCGCACATTTTTGTAGTGATTCCGGGACCGGCCGATGTGCTTTTCAAAATATCCCTCCTCGATGAAACGCGCCAGGATGGTCTGCTCGAAGGTGGACACGGTGCAGTTGTAAAAGGACAGGTTCTCATAAAACCGCGCCGCCAGCCGGGGCGGCAGGACCATGTAGCTGATGCGGATGGTGGAGGACAGGCTCTTGGAGAATGTATTCATGTAGATGACCTTTTCCGACACGTCGATGGTCTGGAGCATGGGGATGGGCCGGCCCGTCATCCGGAATTCCGAGTCAAAATCATCCTCGATGATGAACCGGCTGTCCTCCCTGGCGGCCCACCCCAGCAGCTCGTACCGGCGCCCCACCGGCGTCACGATGCCCGTTGGAAAATGGTGCCCCGGCGATATATGGAGCACATCGGCCCCCGATGCCTCCAGGGCCGGGATGGCGACTCCTTCCCCGTCCATGGCCACGTACCGGCAGGCCACCCGGTGGCTCCTGTAAATCTGGGCGAGCTTTTTGTAGCCGGGGTTCTCCACGGCGTAAACCCGGTCGAAGCCCAGGAGCTGGACGATGAGTCCGTACAGATACTCCGTCCCTGCCCCCACGACGATCTGCTCCGGGGCCACCCGCATGTCCCGGAACTGGCGCAGGTAATCGGCGATGGCCACCCGCAGGGCCATGACCCCGCCCCCGGGGGACGGGGTCAGCAGATCGTCGTAGCCGTCCCCCAGGACCTCCCGGGTCAGCCGGGTCCAGATGGAAAAGGGAAACAGATCCGGCCGGGTCGGCGGGCTCACCAGATCGTCCCGGACCGCGCCGTCTTCCGGCGTGTCCCGGCGCGCCGCCGTCGCCGGCCCCGGGGGCAGCACCCCATCCCCGGCGGGGATGGCGTTCACGTAGTAGCCCTTCTTGGGCAGGGAATAGATGTAGCCCTCGGCCTGGAGCTGGGCATAGGCGTTTTCCACGGTGATCACGCTTATGCCCAGATTTTTGGCGAAGCCCCGCTTGGAGGGCAGCCGCGTCCCAGCCGCCAGATCCCGGGATAATATGTCGTTCTTGATGCATTTATACAAATATTCGTAAAGGGAATCTGACCCTTTACCGGCAAAGGAATAGGTGAGCAATGGGCGATCCGCCTCCTTTCTGACCTTTTTAAATATGTTCATATTGGCACTTTAATTATGTCCAGAACTTATTATAATGAAACCTGACAAAAAAGTAAAGAAACGGAGAAATTTCATGGAAACTGAAAAAACCACAGCCACAAGATATGAACTCAACGCCCAGCTGGCCCAAATGCTCAAGGGCGGCGTCATCATGGACGTCACCTCACCGGAACAGGCCGCCATCGCCGAAGCCGCCGGAGCCTGCGCCGTCATGGCCCTGGAACGGATTCCCGCTGACATCCGGGCCGCCGGCGGCGTGTCCCGGATGAGCGACCCCAAAATGATCCGCGGCATCCAGGATGCGGTGTCCATCCCCGTCATGGCCAAGTGCCGCATCGGCCACTTCGTGGAGGCCCAGGTGCTGGAGGCCATCGCCATCGATTATATCGACGAAAGCGAGGTCCTCTCCCCCGCCGACGACGTGTACCACATCGACAAGACCCGCTTCCGGGTCCCCTTCGTCTGCGGCGCCAGGGATCTGGGTGAGGCCCTGCGGCGGATTGACGAAGGGGCCGCCATGATCCGCACCAAGGGCGAACCGGGCACCGGCGACATCGTCCAGGCCGTTCGCCACATGCGGCTGCTGAATCAGGGCATCGCCCGCATCGCCGGCCTGCGGGAGGATGAGCTCTTCGACGCGGCCAAGGAGCTGGCCGTTTCCTACGAATTGGTGGCCACCGTCCACGCCCATCACCGCCTGCCTGTGGTCAATTTTGCCGCCGGCGGCATCGCCACGCCTGCCGACGCGGCGCTGATGATGCAGCTGGGCGCCGAAGGGGTCTTTGTGGGCTCGGGCATCTTCAAATCCGGGAATCCCGAAAAGCGCGCCGCCGCCATCGTCAAGGCGGTGACCAATTACGAGGATGCCGCCCTCATCGCCGACCTGTCCGCCGATCTGGGGGAAGCCATGGTGGGGATCAATGAAAATGAAATTGAATTCCTCATGGCCGAAAGAGGGAAGTAGGATGCGCGTCGCCGTACTGGCCCTCCAGGGCGCCTTCGTCGAGCACGAGCAGGTGCTGGCCGCCCTGGGTGCCGACTTCCTCGAGCTGCGCCAGAGGCGGGACCTGGACCAGCCCTTCGACGCCCTGATCCTCCCCGGCGGTGAAAGCACCGTCCAGGGCAAGCTCCTCCGGGATCTGGACATGCTTAAGCCACTGACCGGACGCATCCGGGACGGCCTGCCCGTCCTGGGGACCTGCGCCGGATTAATCCTGCTGGCGGAGAACATCCTCCCCCAGGAGCCCGGCCACTTTAAAACCCTGCCCGTCACCGTCCGCCGCAACGCCTACGGCCGCCAGTTGGGCAGCTTCTACACAGAGGAAGCCTTTGGCGGTCTGGGCCCCATCCCCATGACCTTCATCCGGGCGCCGTATATCGCGGCGGTCCACAGCCCCGAGGCCGAGGTGTTGGCTGCCGTCGATGGAAAAATCACTGCCGTCCGCTACCGCAGCCAGCTGGGTGTGGCTTTTCATCCGGAGCTGGGCGGGGATCTGCGGGTGCATCGGTATTTTCTCAGGATGGCGGCTGGACACCGATGATAATACAACAGGACCACCCACAGACTTCCAACGAAGCCCTGCGGATGGTCCTGTTTTCTACTCTTTATTCTTCTTCCAGCGTCTCTCTCCCCTGTATGGCCTCCCTCAGCATCCCGTACAATTTCCCAGGATCAATGGGCTTGGCCACATGGGCGTTCATCCCCGCATCCAGGCATTTCTGGATGTCATCGGCAAAGGCGTCGGCCGTCATGGCGATGATGGGCACGGCGGCTGCGTCGGGGCGGCCGGCCGAGCGGATGGCCGCGGTGGCGGCGTAGCCGTCCATGACCGGCATGCGCAGATCCATGAGGATGGCCGCGTATTCCCCGGGCGCACTGTCCATGAAAGCGGCCAGACCTTCCTGGCCATTTTCCGCGGTGATCACCTCCAGGCCCTCGTGCTTGAGCAGGGCCACGGCGATCTCACGGTTCAGGTGATTGTCCTCGCACAGGAGGATCTTTTTCCCCGCAAGGGACTGTTGCTCCGACGCTTCGATGCGGACGTGACTTTCCTTCCCATCCCCCTGGACTTCCGGGAAATGGAGGCAGACGTTGTATTCCGTCCCCTTTTCCACCTCGCTGTGCATGGTGATGGTCCCGCCCATGAGATTCACCAGCTCCTTGACGATGGACAGCCCCAGTCCGGTCCCCATGGCCTCGTAGCCCGGTCGTTTTTCCTGGGTGAAGGGTTCGAACACGTGGGTCTGGTACGCCTCTGTCATGCCGATGCCGTCATCCTTCACGGTGATGATGATATCCGGGTCATCCCCGCCGGCGGGATTATCCTCCAGGATGAACCACACGTGGCCGCCTTCCGGCGTGAATTTGACCGCGTTGGACAGCAGGTTGAGGAAGATCTTCTGAAGGTTCAGCTGGTCGGCCAGGATGGTCCGCGGACGCATCCGCGAATCGTCCACCGTAAATAGGACGCCCTTTTCCTGAGCGGCCGGCGTGATGGCCACCGAAAGACTGCGGGTGAGCTCCGTGGTTTCCACCGGCTCTGGGCGCAGCTCCAATTTGCCGCTGCTCATCTTTGAAATGGTCAGGGTGTCGTTGATCAGCCCCAGCAGCAGATTGCCAGACTGCTGGATCTTGCCCAGGTAGTCTTTGACCTCAGGCACCGCCGCCTTTTCCTGGGCCAGGTCTGAAAAACCGATGATGGCGTTGAGGGGGGTGCGCATGTCGTGGCTGATATTGGAGAAGAACTGGTTGCGTTCCTCGGTACTCTTCTGCATGGCCTCTACCTGAAGCTTCTGCCGCTCCGTTTCCGCCTGGGCGGCCAGGACGGCGCTCCGCTCCCTCTCACGGCGGTGAAGCTTGGCCAGGGCCCAGATCAGCCCGAGCACCAGCGCCGTCAGCGCGCAGGTTATGAAGGCGATCACCGTGGGGGACGTGCTGGACACCAGGGTCCGCCAGTTGTTATCCGGCAGGGTGTTGTTGGCGACGATCCCGCTGTAACTGCCCTTGGTCGCGGCGATGCTCTTGTTGAGGATGCCGCAAAGCGTCCGGTTCTCACTTTTCACCGCCCCGCACTGCTCGATGGACAGGCCGGTGAGGGGGGTGATGCTGTAAGCGGCGGAATTGGTCTGGCTGAGGACCCAGGTGGCGCTGGGCAGACCGAGGACCGCTCCGTCCACCGCACCCTGATTGAGCTTCTGGAACACTTCCGAGGCATTGTCGCAGCCGGTGAACTCCGCCTTGCTGATGTCGCCGGAGACGGTGCCCTCCACCGTTTCCATGTCCCGGGCCTTCACGGCCACCCGTTTGATGGACGATCCATCGGCCACCGATTTGGTCACGAGGACGCCGGCGGTTTCCGAATACACATCGGTGAGGGTCAGATCGTTCTGACTGGCGGAAATCAGGCCATTGCTGAACATGGCCAGCACATCGGCCTTGCCGTCCTTCACCGCCTGGATGGCCTCTTCCTGGCTGGTATAGCTGGAATAGCTGAATTTCACGCCGGTATGCTCGGCCAGAAGGGCAAAATAGTCGGGGATGATTCCGTCATCCTTGCCGCTCACCTTGGCGTAGTAGGGCTGGTCGTCCTTGATGACCGCGACCTTGATGGTCGGATGGGCGGAAATATACGTTTTTTCCTCACTGGTAAGGGGCTGGTCCACAATATTCAGCTGGGTGGAATATTTGTTTTTCAAATTGACCAGGTAATCGGGATTTTCGATGATGATCTGGGACATGGCGGCGTCCACCTTGTTTTTCAAAGCCACATCGCTTTTCCGGAACACGTAATAAAAGGAGTCCGGCATGAACTGCAAAACACTCCGGGTCGTCTTGGTTCCGGAGATATCGTAAGTGGCCGCGTAAACCTCGGCATCAATCTGGTTCCCCGCCAGGGCTGCTCCCATCTGGTCGATGGACGGGTACTCTATAATTTGCGGGGTGACCCCGTGGGCCGTGCTCCAGCTCCTGAAGGCCGCGTTATAGGCGTAGCTGGCCACAACCCCCACCTTCATCCGGGAGACCTGCTCGATGTTGCCGTATTCCCAGCGGTCGTCGTCCGCCCGTACTGCCAGGGTGGCATCCGTGGTTCCCAGGGCGTCGTCATTGAAAAGGTAGTTTTCCTCCCGTTCCGGCGTCTTGACCACGTTGGTCACGATGTCGTAGGTCCCATTGTCCAGGCTTCCCATAAAATCGGGATCGGTGCTGGAACCGATAAAGGTCACCTTGAAGCCCGCGCGCTGGGCGATGTTGGTCAGGCACTCGATATCCGTCCCCCGCCAGACGCCCTTTTCATCCTTATACGCGTAGATTGAATTGTCGTACACCCCCACGCGCACGGTGGCATCCTCCTCCGCCGCCCACACTGGATATCCTGCAAGGCACAGCCAACAGACGGCGATGAAAACAGCCACGAATCCCCTTATCCCAAACCTATTTTCCATCCATCGACGTCCTTTCCGGCCTTCAAAAACCATTTTCAATCCTTCAATCGTGTTTTTATAAAACATTTTCAAACAATTAAATTATAACATGTTCCCTTTTTTTCTTCAATGGTTTTCAATCCTTCATTGACAAAAGCCCTGCATGAGCCTTTTCAGGCTTATGCAGGGCTTTTGAATACGGGAAATCATTTCCCATGGATTTTTTTCTTTGCGATGCCGATGCCCGCTGCGATGAGAAGGAGTCCCAGTGCGAGGACTGCAGGGGGCAGCACATCCGATTGCATTATCCCGGTGGCGGGATTGTCCACCACACTCCGGGTGCCGCTGACGTAATCCCCCTTCCAGTTGTCCGTACGCACACGCTTCGCAGCCATCGCCGGGGTGAGGAGGACCAGCTTTTCCGAACCGTTGGCCGAGCTGGATTGATCCGTCGACGGCGTCGGTGCCGCAACGATCTTGTCGGCCACGTGGATGGCATCCCCGGCCGTACTGTGGCAGTCTGCGATCACGATGACATCCGAAAGGTCCCCTTCCCGAAGGATCATGTATTTTCCAATGACGAAGGGCAGCGCCGACAGGATGGCGTGACTGTCCGGACCGAAGCCCCGGGCGGTGACATCGCCGCCGTAAAGGGCGACCTTCCCGTTGGAGGAAAAGAGTCCGAATCCGCGTTCGCTGCTTTTGGACGTGCCATAAGCCTTTACCGTTCCACCGTTGATGATCAGGCCTTCTTCACCGTTAATGCCTTCACCAAATGCGGAATAGCCGATGCCGCTGGCGGTGATGGAACCGCCGTTGATCACGACTTGTCCATTGCCGTCCATGCCGAAGACATTGTTGCCCGTATCCGTCGGTGTTTCACCCAGCGTACCAATGGTTCCGCCGTTGATGGTGATGTCTCCCCGGGAAAAAATGCCCAGGATGGAATGGTTGGCATCGCCCCTGGCCACAGCGTGGATGGTTCCGCCGTTGATGGTCAGATTTTCGGAGGTCTCAATGGCCCCCCAATGATCCGCCGTTTTGTCGATGTTGTTGTCGATGGCTTCCAGGCTGCCGCTGCCGTTGATGATGCAGCTGCCCTTCACAAGGAGGTTGCGAATGACATTATTGCCGAAAAGCATCAGGTTCAGGGTATTGCCCGTCAGATCGGCAAAGACCTCTGAAGCGCTTTGATTGAGCCCGTCGAAGGTGAGGGTCATGGTGCTGGCATCAAAGCTGGTGCCGTCCACCTGGTTTCCCGTGACCGCAGAATTCTGGACCAGATAGACATCGCCGATCTTGAGGGATGTGATGGCCAGGGCGTTCTGCAGCTTCATCGTGACGTCATGGTTTTCGTCAAGGCCCAGGGTCGCGACGGCCGGTGCCGCGGCCGCGGATGAAACCGCCGGCTGGGCTTCCTGGGTGCTTCCCACAGCGGCACTCCCTGGCGTGCCGGTTTCCACCGTTTTTTCTCCGGTAGCACTTTCCGTCGGGGCGCCGGTTTCCTGGGCTTTTCCTGCTACGGCGGAGGTATCCGCCGCGGTTCCCGTCCCCCCGATTCCTTCCGGGGAGGTCCCGGCTGTCGCCGGGGCTGGTTCGATGACCATCGGAGCCGGTACCACTGCCGCTGGAGAGACATCAGTCCCCGTGCCCGCATCCGCCGGTGCTTCCGATGTCCCCACCGTGACGGCCTCGGCCTGAGGAACCGCTTCGTCCGATTTTTCCGGCTCCGCCTGGGTCTGGACCATTGGCGCCGTTTCAATCGTCACCACCAGGGTCTTGGCTTCCGTCTTCGCATCCGCCCCTTCCTCCGCCGCAACGGATCTCCCGGGGAGCAGTCCAAAGGTCATGAGCAGGATCAGCGTCAGCGCAAGGCTTCGCGTTCCGTTTTGATGTATCCATATTGATTTCATGGTTTTACCTGTTCCTTTTAATTTGAAAAATAACCCGATAGCGGACAGTCATTGGCCCATCTGAATCACCTCCCCCGATTTTGTATCCGAGCCGTAATGAAAATGTTTATATGGCGATTATACGGAAATTTTGCCCGTTGGGCAATAGGGATTGACGGGTTGACAATTCCAAGATGTCAACCCGTTGCCCTGCCCCTCCTCCGTGTCTGGACGGCCTGGAATTAAGGATTCCCGATATGGAAATGCCAATTTAGCAATTTCCCTTGTGAAGGGAAGGACAAAGCCCTATAATGATGAAAAAAGACGGCGGCATCAAATAATCTTTGAGCGGCGTGGGAGGCGGATATGTTTAGCGCGGAACTCAATCGATATCTGACGCGTTTGAATTGTACCGGAAAGGACCTGGCCGAGGCGGCGGACCTTTCGCCATCGGCGGTCAGCCGTTTTCGAAACGACAAACGCCTGCCTGGGTACAACAGTACGGTACTTTCAAAGCTTGCCAAGGGTTTGGCAAAATTAGGCGAGGGACGAGGTCCTGATTTTACGGAAGAACAGATTCTGGAGACCTTCCACAGGGCTCTGGAAAGAACGCCCATCGACCAAAAGGCGCTGTCCCTCCATCTGGACCAGCTCATCGACGGCCTGGGCCTGAACGTGGGGGAACTGGCCCATTTTCTCAATTACGATTCCTCCAGCATCTCTCGGATCCGTTCGGGCCAGCGCCAGCCGGCCAATCCCCTGGATTTCGCGAACCGCACGGCGGAGTTCATCATCCGCAATGTGACCCCGGCCCACTACCCTGCCCTGGCAAACCTTACGGGGATCGAGCTCAGGGAATCCAGCGGGCAGCCTGAGCTGATCAACCGGATCACCCAATGGCTCTGCGCCTCAGTGGATGCCCCCCTCGACGCTGTGTCGGAATTCCTGAAGGCGCTGGAGGATTTCAATTTATCAGAATACACCCGGATCAACCCGTCCGACTTCATCCAGGCCCAGGGGGATTTGGCGGAAATACCGATGTCCCGGATTGACACCGGCCTTGGGGAGATGCGCCGGGGCCAGCTGGATTTCCTGCTGGCCACCCTCCTGTCCACGGACACCCGGCCCATGACCCTCTACAGCGACATGCCCATCGAGGACATCCTGGGGAACGACCGTTCCTTTTACCGGCAGTGGCTGACGGGGATCGCCCTGGCCTTAAAAAAGGGCATCGTCCTCAATATGATCCACAACCTCAACCGCCCCATGGAGGAGATGCTCATCGGTCTGAAAAGCTGGATCCCGCTGTACATGACCGGCCAGATCCATTCCTATTATTTTTTGCAGCCGGCCAGCAAGATTTACGGCCACATCTCCTGCGTCAGCGGCGGCGCGTTTTTAAACGGGGATTACATCGTCGGATACCCCAACCGGGGGCGCTACCTGTTCAGCCGCAAGCCCAGGGATATCGACTTCGGTCAGGAGCAGGCGGGTTATCTGCTCAAAAAAGGACGTCCCCTCATGACGAGCTACCGGGAGACCCGGACGGATGCCTTTGACACCTTCCTGCGACAGGACGCCCAGATGCCCGGGAGCCGCCTGGCCATCCGCTCCGCGCCGCCCCTTTTCACCCTGGAACCTGAAACGCTGATGCAGATCCTCAAAGAAAATCATCTGGAGGACGCTTCGGCCCAAAAGATCCTCCAGCACGCCCGGCAGCAGCGGGCCAATCTGGAGGCACTGCTGAAGCAGGGGACCCTTTGGGATACCATCCCCTGTCATCCCGATGGCCTCCTCAATGGAAGGCCCGTGACCCTGCCCCTGCAGGACTGCTTCTTCAAGGGCTATGTGTGCTACTCCAAGGCGACCTACACGGCCCATTTTGAGCAGACCATGGCCTTTGAAAGAAATCACCCCGGCTACCAGTGCCATCTGTGCAATGAATCGGCCTTCACCAACATTGAGATCCGGATCCACCGCGGCAAATGGGCCATCATATCCAAGCAGAAATCACCGGCCATCCATTTCGTCATCACCCATTCGTGGCTGATCGACGCCATTGAAAAGCTCTTTCCAATTAAGGATTATTGACGTTTTTTCAAAGCGACATTGACAATTCCCCTGTACTTTGTTTATAATGAATGCATAAACGACAAAGATGTCATCCCGACTCTTTGCCGTTTTTTATTTTTTGCAGGAGGTTATTTATGAGACTCAATCCGAAGGAACAGGAAAAACTGATGCTCCACATGGCTGGGGAACTGGCCCGGGAACGCAAGTCCCGGGGGGTCAAGCTCAACTACGTGGAAGCCGTGGCCCTGATCAGCTCCGAGCTGCTGGAAATGGCCCGGGACGGCCGGCCGGTGGCCGAGCTGATGAGCGACGGCCGGAAGATCCTGGCGGCAGAGGACTGCATGGACGGCGTGGCGGACATGGTGGGCGAGGTCCAGGTGGAAGCCACCTTCCCCGACGGCACCAAGCTGGTCACCGTGCACCAGCCCATTTTATAAAAGAAAAGAGGCATGATCATGACAATGAAGATCGGCGAAATACTATCGCGCAATGACACCATCGAGCTCAATGCCGGCAAGGCATCCAAGGCCATCACCGTGGCCAACACCGGCGACCGGCCGGTGCAGGTCGGCTCCCACTACCACTTTTTCGAGGTCAACCGCTGCCTGGCCTTCGACCGGGCCGTTGCCTACGGCTGCCATCTGGACATCCCCTCGGGCACCTCGGTGCGGTTTGAGCCCGGTGAAACCAAGGAGGTTTCCCTTACCGCCATGGGCGGCAGCCGGCGGGTCTTCGGCTTCAACGACCTGACCCGGGCCCAGGCGACCCCGGCCACCCGGGCGGCTTCTGTGGAAAAGGCACGGCTTAAAGGATTCATCAGTGTGGAGGCAAAAAATGAGTAATGGGATTTCCGGCGAAAAATACGCCATGATGTACGGCCCCACCGTGGGCGACCGGGTCCGCCTGGCGGACACCAACCTGGTCATCGAGGTGGAAAAGGATTATACGACCTACGGCGACGAGTGTAAATTCGGGGGCGGCAAGACCCTGCGGGACGGCATGGGCCAGTCCGCCACCACGGCCTGGGCCGACGGCGACCTGGACCTGGTCATCACCAACGCCCTGATTGTGGACTACACGGGCATCGTCAAAGCCGATATCGGCATCCGGGACGGCCGGATTGCCGGCATCGGCAAGGCGGGCAACCCCAGCGTCATGGACGGGGTGACCCCGGGGATGACGGTGGGCGCCTCCACTGAAGCCCTGGCGGGAGAAGGCCTCATCGTCACCGCCGGCGGCATCGACAGCCACATCCACTTCATCTGTCCCCAGCAGATCGACTGCGCCCTGTACGCCGGCATCACGACGATGATCGGCGGCGGCACCGGCCCGGCGGACGGCACCAACGCCACCACCTGCACCCCCGGCCCCTGGAACATGGAAATGATGCTCCGGGCCGCGGAGGAATACCCCATGAACCTGGGCTTCCTGGGCAAGGGCAACTGCTCTACTGAAACGCCCCTCATCGAACAGCTCCGGGCCGGGGGCATGGGCCTCAAGCTCCATGAGGACTGGGGCAGCACCCCGGCGGTCATCGACCACTGCCTCAACGTGGCAGAGGAATACGACGTACAGGTGGCCATCCACACCGACACCCTCAATGAAGGGGGCTGCGTGGAGGATACCCTGGACGCCATCGCCGGACGCACCATCCACACCTACCACACCGAAGGCGCCGGCGGCGGCCACGCCCCGGACATCATCAAGGCGGCGGGCACCCTCAACGTGCTGCCCTCCTCCACCAACCCCACCATGCCCTTCACCGTGAACACCCTGGACGAGCATCTGGACATGCTCATGGTGTGCCACCATTTGGACAAGAAGATCCCCGAGGATGTGGCCTTTGCCGACTCCCGGATCCGTCCGGAAACCATCGCTGCCGAGGACGTGCTCCACGACATGGGCATCTTCTCCATGATGAGCTCCGATTCCCAGGCCATGGGCCGCATCGGCGAGGTCATCACCCGGACCTGGCAGACGGCTCATAAAATGAAGGGGGAACGGGGCGCCCTGCCCGAGGATGAAGGCCACGGCAACGACAACTTCCGGGTCAAGCGCTACGTGTCCAAGTACACCATCAACCCGGCCATCACCCACGGCATTTCCGACTACGTGGGCTCGGTGGAAAAGGGCAAATTCGCCGACCTGGTCCTGTGGAACCCGGCGTTCTTCGGCGCCAAGCCGGACATGATCATCAAGGGCGGCATGATCATCGCCTCCAAGATGGGCGATGCCAATGCCTCCATCCCCACCACCCAGCCGGTGATGTACCAGCCCATGTTCGCCGCCCACGGCACCGCCAAAGCCAAGGCCTGCCTGACCTTCGTGTCCAAGGCCGCCATGGAAGCGGATGTGAAGGGACAGTACGGCCTGCAGAAGACCGTGGTCCCCGTCCACGGCTGTCGGAACATCACCAAAAAGGACATGGCCTTCAACGACGCCACGCCGGTGATCACTGTGGACCCGGAAACCTACGAAGTCACTGCTGACGGTGAACCCATCACCTCCAAGCCGGCGGAAAAGCTGCCGCTGACCCAGATGTACAGCCTGTTTTAACTATTATCGAAAGAGAGGAACGACTCCATGCTAGGCGTTTGTTTACTATTTGTCGGCATCGTGCTGATCAACAATGGCATCTGCAACCTCTGCCACATCGAGGGCAGGGCCGCGGCCATCATGAATTTCTTCACCGGGGGACTGTCCCTCTACATTAATTTCGTCAATCTGGCCCAGGGGAATTATTACGCTGCCGGCACCGGCCTGCTCTTCGGCTTCACCTACCTGTTCGTGGGGGTCAACCAGGTCTTCGGTCTGGACACCAAGCCCTTCTCCTGGTTCTCCACCTTTGTGGCGGTCAACGCCCTGGTCTTCGGGACCATGGAGGGCTTCGTGGGCATCCCCGCCTGGGGCATCAGCCCGGACTGGCGGTGGGCGGCCATCTGGTACCTTTGGGCCATCCTCTGGGGCACTTCCTTTGTGGAAGACATCTGCGGCAAAAGCCTGGGAAGCTTCACCCCCAGGCTGCAGATCTTCGAGGGCATCGTGACGGCCTGGATCCCCGGGGTGCTGCTGCTCCTGGGACTCTGGTAAAACGGAAGGAAATCTTATGCTTTGTGAAAAAATATTAGGCAATTTGAAAGACGGCGGCTATGACGGCCGCCGCGTCGATACGGTGTCCATCCCCTGGGACCAGGCCTTCAGCCGGATCCACCGGGGGACCACCGCCGGCGGTACGGACATCGGCATCCGCCTGGACAACGCGGTGCTCAAGCGGGGGCTGTGGCCCGGGGACGTGCTGGCCGATGACGGCCGGACCGTCATCGCCGTGGACATCCCGCCCTGCCGGGCCATCGTCGCCAGGGTGGCGGCGGACCATCCCCACATGGCCGCCAAGGTGTGCTACGAGGTGGGTAACCGCCACGCCACCCTGTTCTGGGGCGAGGAGCCGGGGACCTACATCACCCCCTACACCGAGCCGCTGTACAAGCTGCTGGCCGGCCTCCACGGCGTCACGGCGGAGGTGAAGGACGTGAGCCTGGACTTTTCCCGGGCCATCTCCTCCTCCATCGGCGCCCATTCCCACGACCATCACCACTAGCCATGGATGCAGCCAACGCCTTCCTGCTTCTGCAGATCAACGACGCCCTGTTCCCCATCGGCGGCTATTCCCATTCCTACGGCCTGGAAACCTACATCCAGAAGGACCTGGTGGCCGACGCGGCCCAGGCCCGGGATTATATCGAACACAAGCTTGACGCCGGTTTCCTGACCGGCGATTTTCTGGCGATGCGCCTGGCCTGGGAGGCGGCCGACGCCCGGGACACCCAAAAGATGGCCCGGCTGGACGCCGTCATCACCGCCAGCAAGGCCCCGGCAGAGCTGCGGAGCGCCAGCCTCAAGCTGGGCTCCCGGTTCATTAAGACCGTGAACCGGCTCCCCATCCCCTGGCAGTCGTCTTTTTTTGTGGCCTACTGCGACGGCCCCAAGGGCTACCCCTACCACCACGCCGGGGTCTACGGGGCCTTCTGCGCGTCGGTGGGCATCGGTTTGGAGGAGGCTCTGACCCATTTCCTCTACGCCCAGACCTCGGCCATGGTGACGGCCTGCGTCAAATCCATCCCCCTGAGCCAGACAGACGGCCAGAAGATCCTCTACGGCCTGGCGCCGCGGATGAAGGCCATGGTGGCCGGGGTCCAGACACTGACGGCGGAGGATTTGTTCACCTCCTCCCCGGGCTTCGACATCCGCAGCATGGAACACGAGGCCCTGTACTCGCGGATCTACATGTCCTGAATGATCGGGCGGGGATCCGTCCATTGCCGAGGCTGTCCGTCAATGGCCACTATCGCACTTTAACATTTTTTGGAGGTATTTATGTCATACTTGAAAATCGGCGTCGCCGGCCCCGTTGGTTCCGGCAAGACCGCCCTCATTGAAGCCCTGACCCGGCGCATGGCCAAGGGCCTGAGCATCGGCGTCATCACCAACGATATCTACACCAAGGAGGACGCCCAGTTCCTCTCCGCCAACTCGGTGCTCCCCGAGGACCGGATCATCGGCGTGGAAACCGGCGGCTGTCCCCACACCGCCATCCGGGAGGACGCCTCCATGAACCTGGAGGCGGTGGACGAGATGATGGAGCGCTACCCGGACATCGAGCTGCTCTTCATTGAAAGCGGGGGTGACAATCTGTCCGCCACCTTCAGCCCCGAGCTGGTGGACGCCACCATCTTCGTCATCGACGTGGCCGAGGGGGACAAGATTCCCCGGAAGGGCGGCCCCGGCATCACCCGGTCGGACCTGCTGGTCATCAACAAGATCGACCTGGCGCCCTACGTGGGGGCGGACCTGGCGGTCATGGACCGGGACTCCAGAAAGATGCGCGGGGAGCGTCCCTTCCTGTTTACTGACATCCGGGATGACGACGGGGTGGACGCGGTCATCGGCTGGATCCGCCACAACGTGCTGCTGGAGGGCTGCTAGACCATGGCCAATTCCTTCGGAAAGACCTCGCGCCTGGCGCTGACCGCGGCCCGGCGCCGGGAGAAGACCGTCCTCGCCGACGTGTCCTTCACCGCGCCCTTCACCATCATGCACCCCTTCCCCGGCCCCTGGGACGCCATCACCGTCATGGCCCAGACCGCCTCCGCCGGCATCATGGCCGGGGACTGCCAGGAGCACGCCATCACCCTGGAGGACGGCGCCCGGCTGGTTTATACCTCCCAGGCTTACGAGAAGATCCACAAGATGGCGGGGGGCTCCGCCAGCCGGCACATCGCCATCCGCCAGGGACCGGACACCTTTCTGGACTACCAGCCCCTGCCCACCATCCCCTTCAAGGATTCGGCCTTCACCAACACCGTGGATGTGGACCTGGCCGGTCCCAGCTCCCAGTTCGTCATGCGGGAGGTGCTGTGCTGCGGACGGGCTGCCCGGGGCGAACGCTTCGCCTACCGCTATTACCGGAACCGCATCATCGTCACCCGGGGTGACCGTTTGATTTACCGGGATAACACCCGCTTCGACCCCGTTCGTATGGACATGGAGGGCTACGGACTCTACGAGGGGTATTCCCACCAGGGCAACCTACTGCTCTTCGGCCTGCCCCGGACGAATGATGACTGGCTGGCCCAGGCCCGGGACCTCATCGACGGCTGGACGGACGTCACCGGCGGCGCCACCCGCACCGCTTACGGCGATGTGGTCATCCGGGTGCTGGGAAATCAAGGACAGACCCTGGACGCCCTGTTCGATGCCATCCTCGCCATTTAGAGGTTGTTCCTTCAAAAAAAAACAGGCTCCGTCTAAAAAAACGGGCCTGCCCTTTTGGGTTTCCATATTAAATTAAAAACGTTCATTTACAGGCCGTTTTACTGCCTGTCATTTTCCCATCATGATTCGGTCCTTGCCGGCATTTTTGGCTGCGTAAAGGGCGTCGTCACTGGCCTTGAATATTTTCTCGTACTGCATCTGGCCGTTGTTGCAGATGACACAGCCCACGCTGATCCGGACTCCCACGATGCCAACGGCCGGAAGGGCCAAGGCTTCCAGATTCTTCATCAGCTTTTCAAAACGGCTGCGGCAGGTGTCCTCATCCAGCATGTTGATGGCGTAGATGATGAACTCGTCGCCGCCCATCCGCCAGATGACGTCGGTCCGCCGAAAGACCTTCTGGATTTCCCCGGCCACCGTGCAGAGCACGTCATCCCCTACCTGATGGCCGTATTTGTCATTGAAGTGCTTGAAATTGTCCACATCCATGATGGCGAAGGTCCCCGGCACCTTGTTCTCCAGCAGGCTCCGGACCTTTTCCTCGCCGGTCTTGCGGTTGAAGAGCTTGGTCAGGGAATCCCGTTCCGATTCAAAGCGCAGCCGCACCATGTTTTCCGCGTTCTCCACCTTGCCCATCAGGGAAAAGAGGTTGGCGCCGATTCCCAGTCCCAGATAAAGGGGCAGATAAAACACATCGGTGTGAAATACAGCCTCAGGCTTCAGCCCGTGGCTGCACAGGACGAAGGCGACGGCAAAGGCGACCTGGAAGAGGATGATCCGCCAGGGCTTGTCGATGATGAACAGGGGCAAGATGCACAGGAAGATGATGATGGTGATGGCCGGACTGTTGGGGTCCAGATAGGTTCCCGCCAACACGGCCCAGGTCAGCATGGGCGTCAGTGTCAAATAGAGGATCGGGCGGATGTATTTGTTTTCCCTGCGCTGGCAGTCCCGGGCGATGAAGAACACCGCCAGCATATAGAGGAACAGCATGCCGTGGGGCAGGATCCAGTTCCGGTAAGAGGGCAGGAAGATCGACAACACCAAAATGGCAGAAGCAAGGATCAGTCCGCCGTCAGAAAAGATGACAAAATTCCGTCGGTTCATGCTGTCAATCTCCGAAGCGCACTTGTCAATGCGCAGGGATAATGCTTTTAATGTTTTCATGTTTTTTTCCAAAATAATTTTCGTCCGCCCGCCAAACCCCTTCTCCGGCTTTTGTAAATCCCTCATCCGGCGGTCTCTGGCATTGAAACGATTTTTCGTTTATTTTATCATAAGCCGGGCCCTTCTTCAAATAAACTTTTTCCAAATAGAAAAATACCCCAGGCCGGTAAAATTTTCTGATCCAGCCTGGGGTATCGTGCCGTTTTATTTGAATCCGATCAATGGGTCCTGCCGTCAGTCCTCAAGGATATAGGCGTCCACAATTTCACCGAAATAGGTGATGTGTTCATCCCGGTTGGCGCCGACGGCCAGGCCTTCCACATCCTCGGGGTAAAAATCCTTCAGGATGGCGTCACCCAGGACGGACTTGTCCTGGGCCTGGGCGTAAATCACCCGGCATTCCAGGGTCATCGGAAATTGGGCGATGGCTGGGACATCCACCTGTCCGCCCTCCACCAGGGTGAGGCCGGCTTCCGCCACCTTGTCGATATTCCGGCCGCTTTTGCCGCCGCAGATGCCGATGATCTTCTTATCGTAATCCCCGACGGGGACGTTGATGGTGAACTCGGGATTTTTTTCGAGCTGTTCCTTGGTGAAACGATGCTTGCGGACGTAGGCCGCGAACACCGGCTTGGACCAGTTGACCCCGATGGTCCCCCAGCCGATGACCATGCTGTTGACTTTTTCATCCGTCTTCGTCGTGAGCAGGATGCCCTTGGGGAGGGCCTTCAAAATTTCCCCTGCATAATCCATGGCGTTTATCTTCTTCTTGTGCATCACACATTGCCTCCTTGTGCATAATCTTTGCCCATCTTCCAGCACGGGCCGATGACCGTGCCGGTGCTCAGGTACTGGGCGCTCTGGAACTCAAACAGGACCGGACTGACCTTTTCGTAGTCGATCTTGCCCCGTTCGTTCAGGCATTCTTCCTGGACGTAGGTGTGGACGGGCTTCAGGATGTAATTGGTAAAATTGCCAACTTCCACCTGATCGATGACCCGGCACTCCATGGAAACCGGCGCGTCGTCCAGAATCGGCGCCTTTTCGAGCTCTCCAAAGTGGTATTTGAAGACGCCGGACTTGTCCGTCTGGGCCCCCTTGACGATGCCGCAGTAATCCGCCGCTTCCAGCATCCCCCGGTTCACCAGGCTCACCGACACCACCTTGTTTTCCCGGATGCCCGCATCCGAAAAACCGTGGACCTTGTCCACACTGATGAGCAGGGTTCCGTGTTCCACCACACCCACGTGGGCGATGGTCAGGAAATTCACCCGGTCCCCGTTCATCAATCCGACCACCGTCAAAGGTGTCGGGTACAATCCCATAACCGCTCCAATATCCTTCATCATCATTATAAACTCCTGTTCTGAAGATTTCATTTGCTTTTGACATTATTATAGCCTACAATATTATTATTGCAAGAATGCACTTTTTTGTAATATACTATCCAAAAAGAAACCATAAAGGAGAAATCGTATGATGCCTGACGAAGAAAAACTCTACAACTGCCCGGTGGAAGCCACCATCAGCCAGATTGGCGGAAAATACAAAGCCATCATTTTATACCATCTGCTGGATGAGGGGGTCCTGCGGTACAGCCAGCTCCGAAGGCACATCCCCAAGGCCACGGCCAAGATGATGAGCCAACAGCTTCGGGAACTGGAGGCCAGCGGCCTGATCCACCGCGAGGCCTACCCGGTGGTGCCGCCCAAAACGGAATACAGCCTGACCGAGCGGGGCCGGACCCTGGCCCCGGTGATCAATGCCATCTGCGACTGGGGCCGTACCTATATGGCGGGGACATTTTAAAAGGGCGCCGTCTCCGGCGCCCCTCACATGCTTTGGTATATTAACGTTAATGCAAATCGAATTTAAAAGAACAGATAGGACGTCATGGACATGGAGCCCAGTTCCCGGTACTCGTTGAAGACGGCGATGGTGTCCTGATCCTCGGCGGCGCCCAAAGCGGTGAGCAGCGGGAAGAAGTGCTCGGTGGTGGGCACGGCCAGCCGGCTGTCGGGGAAGGCGGAATAGCCGGTCACCCCGTGGCGGTCACCGGTGGAAAGCCTTCCCTTGATCAGACCGTCAAAGGCATCGGCCCAGTCGAAGCCGCCGGCGTTGTCCCAATCCACCATGCGCAGATTGTGGACCACGTTGCCGCTGGCAAAGATCATGGCGCCCTCATCCCTCAGGGCCGCCAGCTTCTGCCCCACGGCGTACTGTTCCTCCGGCGAGGCGTCGGCGTCCACGCTCACCATGACCACGGGCACATCGGCGTCGGGGAACATGTTGGAGAGGACGGACCACACGCCGTGGTCGATACCCCAGGTGTTGTCCCCTTCGGCGCCGTCACCCAGCAGCTCCAGTGCCTTCCGGGCCAGCTCCGGGGAGCCCGCCGGTTCGTAATGGATTTGATACAGTTCTTCGGGGAAGCCGTACATGTCGTTGATCTGGGGATTGTCCGCCGCGGTGCGCACCTTGCGGCCGTGGGTCAGCCAGTGGGCTGAGACGGCGACGATGGCTTCCGGCTTCTTCAGCTGTTTTCCCAAATCGATCCAGCCCGCCCGGGCGATATTATCGCCGATGGCGTTCATGGGGGATCCGTGACCGGCGAACATCACCGGGGATTTTCTTGGGTCTTGTAATGTATTCTTCATTTTATTCACTTCCTTCTGCGTAATTATTCTCTTGGATATTGCTGTTGTTTTTTCCTTACACCCATACTTTATCCGATTTGATTCAGATTGTAAATAAGGCAATAAAAGGTCATCTTATTACGTCTTAAAAAGCTACTTTAAAAAATGAAGTGTTGACCGGAATCCCTCCGCGCCTCCGTCAGCGACGGCAGCCCCTGATTCTGTCCTTGTTCAGATACATTTTTTTATCCGCCTCATCCAGGATGGCGTCCACGGTGGTCTTGTCCCTGGCACTGCGGAGGGCATAGCCCATGCTCAGGGATAAGGTGTAGGGCGCCTGGCCCGTCCCGTTAAAGGTGTCCACGGCCTCCCCGATTTTCCGGAGGACCTGACGGGCCTCGTCCTCGTCCTTCACGTGGCCGACCAGCAGGAATTCATCGCCGCCGAACCGGCTCACGAAATCGCTGCGGCGGGCGTTGTCCCCGAGGAGCCTGGCCACCTGGATCAGGGCCTGATCCCCCATGAGATGGCCGAATCGGTCATTGATGTCCTTGAAGTGATCCACGTCCAATATCGCCACCATGAGGTAATCTTGGGAAGCGGGCAATCGCCCCAGCTCCCAGGCAAGCTGGTTTCCCGTCTGCCGCCGGTTGAACAGCCCCGTCAGGATATCCCTGGAAAGCTGGTCCTTCTGCCGCTCCATAAAAAGGGTGACCATGCTGACGGCCGCGCAGACCCAGGTGATGGACAGACCGTAAAAACGCATCTGGAGAAGATTGCCGGTGATGAAAAAGAGGGGAAACGCAAAAAGCGTCCGGTACACCCCCGGCTCCCGGCTCTGGGTGGAGTGCCGGTATTCACCGAGGATGATGGCCGTGCTGAATATCCAGTAAAACATCCCGATGATGAAGGGCAGCCAGATCAGCGGGCCGCGGTGGTACACGTTGGCGTCCGACAGGCTGTAGATCCATCCGGTGGCCGGGCTGGCCAGGATTACCAGGGAATTTACCGCGACAGGCACCTGCAGGATCCAGTGCTCCCTTTTGGGGGCCTGGCGCAAAGGGTAAAGGCGCTTGAAGACGTACCGGACCCACTCGTAGCAGAAGACCCCGCCCAGAAAGAAATAGACCACACAGGCAATGTGGGTCAGGGTCATCATTTCCGGCGATCCATGGCCGCGCAAAAGGTAAATAACGATATCGGCAAAGAGGATTATCGTGTTGGATGCCGCCATTATGATAAAGGTTCCGGACTCATCCCATTGCTTCCAGTCCCATCGCCTGCCGGTATACAGCATCATCGTCAGAAGCATGATGATTCCGATCAGATTCACTTCGATGTATTCCGTCATGGTAAGGGACATGGCCGCTGGACCTCCTGTAATGTTCTGGTTGAATGTTATCTTTAGATGGAAATTATAACATAATGTACCTGTGATTTCTTTAATTATATTTCAAAATTCGTCCCATTCTTTTTTAAAAAGCTGCTTTAAAAAATAAAGTGTTAAGATATAATAATGAATGAAAAGAACACCCAATTTGAAAGATACAGGAGGCAGTGAACGATGGAAACTTACGACGCCGTATGTCTGAACAGCATCCAGAAGGTGATGGACGTCTTCGGAGGAAAGTGGGCCTTTTTGGTGCTGGAACAGCTCCATCTGGGCACCATGCGTTTCGGGGAGCTCAGCAAGGCCCTGGACATCAGCACCAAATCCCTGACGGACACCCTTCGCCGCCTGGAGGAAAATGGCATCATCGCCCGGGAGGCCCTTCCCACGGTGCCGGTGACGGTGAATTACTCCCTGACGGAAAAGGGCCGGGCCTTTGACGATGTGCTCATCGCCATGAAGCAGTGGGGCGGGGAGTGGCTTTAAAGCTCCCCGGCGATTTCCGGCCACCACCTGACGGCGGGCTGGTTGTCCCGGTGCTCCCCGATGATCTTTTCCATCCAGACCATGTCGTACCATCGCCCGAATTTGTACCCGCATTGGTGGAATTCCCCCACCATGCGGTAGCCCAGCTTTTCGTGGAAGCGCACGCTGTCCCGGGTCAGGTACGCATCCTCTTCCCGGGGATAGCCGATGCAGGCGTTGAGGTTTAAAATCCCCTGGCGCACCATGCAGTCCTCCAAAGCCTGATAGAGCCGGCGGCCCACTCCCCGGCGCCGGCCGTCCATGGGGACGTAGATGGAGGTTTCCACCGCCCAGTCGTAGGCGGCCCGGCCCTTGAAGGCTTCCACGTAGGCGTAGCCTGCCATCACCCCGTCGTGCTCCGCCACCAGGTAGGGGTATTTTTCCTTGACCCGGCGGATGCGGCCCCGGAATTCTTCGAGCTCCGGCACCTCGTACTCAAAGGTGATGGCCGTTTTTATTACGTAGGGCGCGTAAATTTCCAGGATTTCCCGGGCATCGGCCTCAGTGGCTTCCCGGATTGTCAGCGCTTTTGACGCGGCGGCGTCTTCCAATACTTCCATACTCATTGCAGCACTTCCTTTTGCACCGTCCATAGGGGACGGCGTTTTTCTTTTATTATACTGTTTTTTGCAAAGCAATGGAACGCAAAAGCCGGACGGCGGATAAATTTCATCCGCCGTCCGGCTTTAAGTCTTTAAAATATTCAAATCAATACAGTCCGATGCCGTGCCAGTAAACCAGCCCCACCCCCAGCCAGATGGCCAGATACACCAGGGAGAGCAGGAAGTTCATGGCCCACCACCGGTTCTGGGGCACGTAGCCCGATCCAAAGAGGATGGGCGCGGGACCCGCGCCGTAATGGGTGGTGGAACCCATCAGGCTCCCGACGTAGCCCAGGATCAGGGCCGCCGGCACCGCCGGTACCCCCGCCGCCAGGGCGACGCCGAGGAAGGCGCCGTACATGGCGCTGACGTGGGCAGTGGCGCTGGCAAAGATGTAATGGCTGTAAAAATACACCAGCACCAGGATCAGCAGGACCAGGGGCCAGGCCAAACCGTGGACGGCTCCGGCCACCGCCTGGCTGAACCAGGGGATGAACCCCAGGCTGTTGAGCTGGGTGGCCATCATGATCAGCACCGAAAACCAGATCAGGGTATTCCAGGCGCTTTTTTCCGCCTTCACATCCTCCCAGTCGATCACCTCCAGCAGCAGGAGCAGGGACAGGCCGATGAAGGCCGTGATGGTGGCGTCCAGGCCGATGGAGGAGCCCAGGATCCACAGGATCAGGACCGCCGCAAAGCAGAACAGCATGCGCCGTTCCGCCGGGGACAGGGGGCCCATTTCCGCCAGCTTATCTCTGGCGATCTTCCCCGCTTCCGGCGTTTCCTTTATTTCCGGCGGATAAATCTTATAAATGATCAGGGGGACGAGGACCAGGCTCAGGATGCCCGGCACCAGCGCCGCGACGAACCAAGTCATCCAGGAGATGTGGACCCCCATGCCCGCGGCCAGGGTCACCGCCAGGGGATTGCCCGCCATGGCGGTTATGAACATGGCCGCGGTGATGAGGTTGCCCTGGAAGGCCGTGTAGATGAGGAAGGACCCCATCTTTTTCTCTGTGTGGTCCGCCGGCGACGAGCCGAAGGATTCCGCCAGGGAGCGGACGATGGGATACAGGATCCCGCCGGCCCGGGCGGTGTTGCTGGGGGTCGCCGGGGCCAGGACCAGATCACAGCCCAGAAGGGCGTAAGAAAGGGTCAGGGTGTGCTTGCCGAAGAGGCGGACGAAGTGGTAGGCGATGCGCTGGCCCAGCCCGGTCTTTATGAAGCCCCGGGATATGAAGAACGCGATGACGATGAGCCAGATGGTGGCATTGCCAAAGCCGTACAGGGCCTCCTTCAGGGGGACCAGGCCGGTGACCAGCACCACCGTCAGGGCCAGGATGGCAATGGCGCCGATGGGCATAGGGGCCAGAATCAGCGCCAGGATGGTCGCCGTGAACAGGGCGAACATGTGCCAGGCCGCGGGCTGGATGGCCGCCGTGTGGGGTGCAAACCACAGGACGGCCCCCAGGAGGACCGGCCCCAGCAGACGCGCGGCCCTCGCCCGGTCAAAGGATTTATCAGACTTCTTCATCACTCCGCCTGCCTTATTTTTAACGGGCCTGGTAGTCCGCTTCCCAAACCCCGTCTGCCACGGCCCGGGTCACATCGGCGACTTCCTGGCCGTTCAGCCCCTGGTCCACGGCGCACTGGGCGACGGCCACTGCCACGGTCTTGGAGAACTGGCCGAGCTTGTCCACCGGCGGCAGCACCGCAGCCCCTTCTTTTCCGGCATCCAGATAAGCACCCAGGGAATGGGCGGCGGCGGAAATCATTTCATCGCTCAGGAGCTTGGCCCCGGTGACGATGGCCCCCAGTCCCAGTCCGGGGAAGATCAGGGCGTTGTTGGCCTGGCCGATGGTGTAGGTCTTTCCTTTATGGGTCACCGGCTGGCTGGGGATGCCCGTGGCCACCAGGGCACGGCCGTCGGACCAGCGGATCAGGTCTTCCGCCTTGGCTTCCGCCAACTTGGTAGGATTGCTCAGGGGGAAGATGACCGGACGCGTACACCATGAGGCCATGGCGGAAACGACCTTTTCAGTAAAGGTCCCCGGAGTGGTGGAGGTCCCCACCAGGATCGTCGGCCGCACCGCCATCACCGCTGCTTCCAGGGTGGTCAGCTGTTCCGCCTGGGGGAATTCACTCCGCTTCCTGGCGAAGGGGCGCTGTTCCGGCGTCAAGCCTTCGGTGTCATCAAAGAGCAGGCCCTGGCGGTCCACCATGTAGAAGTGGCTCCGGGCTTCTTCTTCTGACAGGCCTTCTTCCACCATTTCCTTGAAGATGCGGTCGGTGATGCCGGCCCCGGCGGTTCCTGCGCCAAAGCACATGTAGCGCTGGTCCGTCAGCTTTTCGCCGCTGATCTTCATGGCGCCGAGGATCCCCGCCAGGCTGATGATGCCCGTTCCCTGGATATCGTCGTTGAATACCGGGAACTGCTTCTGGTATTTCTTCAGGATCACCGCCGCGTTGGACCGGCCGAAATCTTCAAAGTGGAGATATAACCCGGGGAATAAGGATTCCGCCGCCTGGACGAAGGCGTCCACAAAGGCCATGTAGGGTTCGCCCTCCGCCCGTTTGTGGTGGTTGCCAAGATACAGGGGATCGGCCAGCAGGGATTCCCGGTTGGTTCCGGCGTCCAGGACCACGGGGAGCACCGTGGCGGGGTCGATGCCCGCGGCCGCTGTGTAGACCATGAGCTTGCCCACGGCAATGTCCACGCCGTTGGTCCCCCAGTCGCCGATGCCGAGAATTTCTTCCGCGTCGGTGACGACGATGAGCTGGATCTTCCGGCCGGCAGCCCCGTTTTTCAGAGCCGTTTCAATTTCATCCATCCGGTCGATGGAAAGGAACACCGCGTCCTGGGGTCCTCTGTATTCTTCACTGAAGCCTTCGATGCTTTCGGCGATCACCGGGTCGTAGACGATGGGCATGAGCTCGGCGATGTGTTCCTGGAACACCTTGTAAAACAACGTCCGGTTGCTGTCGAACACCCGGGTCAGGCAATGCCTTTTTTCAATGGGGGATGTCTTTCCCTGAATCTGGCCGTACACCCGGGCACACTGACTTTCCAGGGTTTCCACCCTGGGGGGCAGGAGCCCTTCCAGTTCCAGGCTTTTCCGTTCTTCCCAGGTAAAAGCCGTTCCCTTGTTTTCAAACGCGTCCTGCAACAATTCAAAACCTTTCTTCACCATGATGGCTGCCTCGTTTCTTTATTTTCTTTTCTGATTACGAGTATAGCACCTTAAAAGGTATTTGTGAAATACATTATTTATTGACTTTTATAGGTTATTCCTATATCATTAACGTAAAAAAAAACGCTGTGGTTTTCCAGAGCGTCCATTCCCTTTTATTTTCCATCGGCAACCCAAAATCAACGCAAAAAGCGAGGCGAAAATCATCATGAATCTCATGCAGCTGCGGTATTTCCAGGCGGTGTGTGACGCCGGCACGGTCACCCGGGCGGCGGACGCCCTCCACATTTCCCAGCCCTCCATCTCCGGGGCCATCAAGGAGCTGGAGGACGAATTCGGCGTGGTCCTCTTCAACCGCCATTACCGGGGCATGACCCTGACCCCGGAGGGCCAGAAGCTGCTGGCCCTTTCCCGGACCCTGATTGACGACAGCGACCGGGTCTGCCGGATCATGAAGGACATGGGGGTGAAGAAGAAGACCCTGCGGGTCGGCGTCCCACCCATGCTCGGCTCCATCCTGCTCCCCGGGGTGTTCCGGGAATTTTTGGCCATCCATCCGGAGATCCACCTGGAAATCCTGGAAAGCGGCCGGACCGAGGTCCTCCAGAAGATAAACAGCCTGGAGCTGGATCTGGCCATCCTGCCCAATAAGGATCCCCTTCCCGCCTGCTACCAGACCGCCCCCATGGCCCTGTTCGAGCTGGGGGCCTGCCTGTCGCCGGCCCATCCCCTGGCCTGCCGGAACAGCCTGTCCATCGATGCCCTGGCCCAGGAAGCCTTCGTGTTCTTCAAAGAGGATTTCTACCACAAGCAGATGATCCTCGCCCGTTTCAAGGAACAGGGCGTCCAGCCCCGGGTGCTGCTGGAAACCTCCCAGCTCTCCACCATTTTGAGCTTCGTAGCGAACAACACCGCCGTCGCCTTCCTTTACCGGGAATTGGTGGAAGACAACTCCTGGGTGAAGTTCATCCCCCTGGATCCGCCCCTTTCTATCCAGATCAGCCTGGTATGGAACAGCGGCGCCTACCTCTTCCAGAACATGAAGGATTTCATAACCTACCTGGAAGGGTGGGACGGAGAAGGCTGAACCACTCCCTTAAAACACGCAGATCCCGCAGGCGATGGCCAGAAACACCACGCACACCACCACCACGGGCAGCGGTGATTTCCGCCGTTCCATCAGCGCCCGGGCACCCAGGCAGATGGCGATGGTCAGGACGAAGTACAGGGGCCAGGCCACGCTGTTGGGAATCCCCGGGGCAAAGCGGGCGATGGCGCTGATCACCGTCCAGTGGAACAGATACATGTACAGGGACAGGCTGCCCAGCAGACCCAGAAAGCCGGTGCCGTGGGTGTTGAGGAAATGACTGAGCCAGGTCCGGTCCCAGAAGCTCAGGACGATGAGGACGAAGAAAATGATCACGTAGAAAACGGCGTCGGTGTCTGAAAGGAAGAAGCCCTTCCTGAACAGGGTGAGGACGATGGCCCACAGGACGACCTCCAGCACGGACAGCCCCTTCAGGGCGCCCTCCGAGGGTCTGGCCGATTCCACCACCCATTTCCAGGCCGAGTAGGCCAGGCTGCCCAGGCAGATCCCCGCCACGCCGCGGACGATGGCCAGGCTGATGAAGCCCAGGTACTCGCTGCCCACGTTGAGGGTGCCGTAATACTGGACGATTCCCGCGTAAAACAGGATGGCCACCACCGGCGCCACCCAGTTCCTGAAGATCCTGGTGGCGTACCGCGCCAGGGGGTAGGTGAAGACCAGCCCCAGCATCATGGCCGAAAGGTACCAGTCCTGGCCCAGCAGGTAATCCTTGTTGAAGGCCGGGTTCTTGAGGGTGCCCGCACAGTGGAGGAGCAGGGCCTCCCACTTGAAGTGGAACAGGGCCTGGACGAAGCCGTACACCCCCTGGATGTCGTACTGCATCACATAGAAGATCATCTGGGCGCAGAGGGCCAGGGCGAGGATGGCGTAAAAGGAGAGGACTTTGTGGAGCAGATAAGGTCCCGGCGCCATGGGGTCCTCATGGGTATCGATGTGGCGGATCATGAAAAACCCCGCCAGCATGAAGAAGAAGTCCACCACCACATAGGCGTATTGGGCATTGTCCCCGCCCAGATGGGCGATGCCGAAATGGGTCGTCATTACCGCCAGGGCGGCGATGAATCGCAGAAGTTCGATGGAAGTGGTACGGGTTGTTTTCATGATGAGCCTTTCATTCTTTCGGCAGTTCCAAAACTCAGGATGGCCGTGATGGGGGAACCGCCCTCCCCATCATGGCTTTTCATTTTATCTTGTAGTCTATTTTACATTGAATGGGTTCATAAAAAATCATTTTTCAGCTTCATTCAGCCGTTTCACTGTGCATTTTTTCGCAATAGGGACCAAAGCACCGCTGCACCGCGGTGCCATCCGTTTCTGCCAGAAAAGCAGGAACCATCACCGTGCCGTGATGCTGGACGATACAGATTGTCGCCAGTACGACCCCGACGATCATCGGTGCCACCGACAGCAGATGATTGCCCCCCCGTCATGCCCAGAGCCAGGCGGCCAAACACGTGATTTCTGTCCATTGTGAAAACCTCCTTGTGTTTGATTTTCATTATAACACAGAAATGTCAAAAAATCGTCACCATCCGCCGGCCGAGTCATCCATTTCAACATTTGTTTATTTTTCCCGGGGAAGACCGCAGCCGTCAGATCAGCCGGAACCGCGTCCATTTCTGGCTTCTGAACCGGGCGATGAAGATGGCCCCGCGGATGACCAGGTCGATGCTCATGCCCCAGGCGATGCCCACCACCCCCAGGTTCAGCCAGATGCCGAAGAGCCACGAAAAGAACAGCCGGGCCGCCACCGTCAGGGTGACGGACACCACCATGGTGAACCGGATGTCCCCCGCCGCCCGGAGGCCGTTGCCCAGGGGGCCGGCAAAGGGATAGGCCAGGCCGTTGAAGATGTTGTTGATGAGCACCAGGACCACCACCAGGGCCGCCGTCTCCCGGGAGATGGAATAGATTTTCAGGAAGGCCGGCGTCAAGGCGAAGATCAGGGCGTTCCACCCCACCGACAAAACAAAACCAATCCGCGTCAGCTTGACGAAATAGAAATTGGCGGCTTCGATATCCCGGGCCCCCATGCACTGGCCGATCACCGTGGTGTACACCGGCGCCATGGCCAGTCCCATGAGCGCCGCCAGGGACCAGATGCTCTGGGCCACCCCGTTGGCGGCAATCTGGTAGGTACCGAAGAGGGCCACCATGCTGCTCAGGGCCACCTTCACCAGCTGGTGGACGCCGTTTTCGATGCCGTTGGGCACGGCCACCCCCAAAATCTTCTTAAGCAGGGCCCCGTCCCAGGTCCACACATCCCGTCCGGTATAGCGGATCTCCCGGCGGCGGCCGGCGCAGTAGGCCGTCACCGCCACCGCCATGATCACCCGGGACAGCAGGGAGGGATAGGCCACCCCCGCCACCCCGGCGTGAAAGTAAAAGACCCCGATGGCGTCGCCGACGATGTTGACCACATTGGCCGCGGCAGAGATGATCATGGTGACCCCCGCTTTACCGATGCTGCGGCACAGGGCCGCCCCGGCGTTGTAAACCGCCAGGGCCGGGAAGGAATAGGCGGAGATGCGCAGGTAGGTCACGCAGGCCGCCATCACGTCGGGCTCCACCCTGCCGAACAGCCCCTGGAGGAGGGGACGGTTGAAAATCAGGATGACGATGGAAAAGATGACCGAGCTCACCAGGGAGAAGGTCAGCAGCTGGCTCGCGGAACGCCCCGCCAATCCCTTCTTCCCCACACCGATGTACTGGTTGATGATCACCGCCCCGCCGATGGCCAGCGCCGTGGACAGGAAGATGAACACCGTGTTGAAGGAATTGACCAGGGAGACCCCGGAAACCTCGGCCTCCCCGGCGTAGCTGACCACGAAGGTATCCACGATGCCCACCAGGGCCAGCAGGAACTGCTCGATGAAAAGGGGGACGATGAGCGCCCTCAACTCCCGGTTGGAAAAAGCGACACAGTGTTCCGATTCAGAAAAATGTCTTTTGGAAAAAACCATAAAAGCCTTGACCTTCTTTCGCTGTAAAAGCATAATATAATAAACGAATGTAAAATAAGATTTACAAAATATATTTTACGGCTGTTCATTATACTTGTCAAGGAAAGGACGGAACCTTTATGAAAAATACGGAAGACATTTCAAAGATCATCGGGGACAACCTCAAGCGGATCCGAACGGACCACGGCCTGAGCCTGGGACAGCTGGCCGCCATGAGCGGCGTGAGCAAGGTCATGCTCTCCCAAATTGAAAAGGGCGCCAGCAACCCCTCCATCAACACGGTGTGGAAGATTGCCGACGCCCTGGAGGTGCCCTACACCGCCCTCCTGGACCAGCAGGTGGACGGCGGTACGGTCATCGCCCGGGAGGATGTGCCCGTCCAGCCCCTGGACGGCGGTCTGGGCGAGCTGCGCTGCTATTACCACCACACCCCGGAGCGGCACTTCGAGCTGTTCCACATGACCCTCCGGCCGGGTGAGTCCTTTACCTCCCAGGGCCACGGCGAGCGCACCGACGAGTACACCTTCGTCCTGGCCGGCGCCCTGACCCTCACCCTGGACGACGGCGGTCACCGGCTGGCCGCCGGGGACGCCATCCATTTCCGCTCGGACAAGGCGCATCGCTACCACAGCGACGGCCCCGATGAGCTGGGGCTGATGATCATCAATTACTACCGGTAAGGCCGGCGCGCCCTGTAAAGGCCCTGTGCTTTAATACAGCTCCGTGTAAATCTTCACGATCCGGTCCCGGTCCAGGGCCACAAAATCGTTGGCCAGCAGGCGCTGCTGGTTTTCGATGACCGAATCGGTGAAGCTTTCAATTTCGTCCCTGGTCATGCCGTATTCGTGGAGGGCCTTCTTGGGGATCAGGCAGCCGAGCAGGCTGTCCAGCTCGTCGAAGACCTGGTCCTGTCCGCAGCCCAGGATACCGGCGATGGTCCGGGTCAGGGTGTCGATTTCCCCATCGGCCTTCAATTCCAGGTAATTCTTCATCACCCCGGTGAAGATGGCGTAGTTGGATTCGCCATGGGCCACATGGTAGCTGGCCCCCAGGGGATAGCTCAGTGCGTGGACGGCGGCGCACCCGGCGTTGCCGAAGGCGATGCCGGCGTAATTGGCGGCGATGAGGAAGTCCTCCAGGTAAGGCAGCCTGGCGTCCTCGCCGTGATCCCGGATTTCCAGATAGCCCCGGAGGATCATTTCCATGGCCCGGTAGCTGAACAGCCGGGTGTAGGAATTGGCCTTGGGAGACAAGGCCGATTCAATGGAATGGATCAGCGCGTCGATGGAGCTGGTGGCGAAGAACCGGAAGGGCAGGCTGTTCAGCAGCTCAGGGATCAGCACCGCGGTGTCGGCGTACATTTCCGGCGAGGCCAGGCCCTTCTTGGTCTGGCGGCTGACCAGGGCCAGGATGGCGATGTTGGTCATTTCCGACCCGGTGCCGCAGGTGGTGGGCACCAGGATCAGGGGCTTGTCCTTTTCCACGGGGATCTTGCCGTCGTACAGATCCAGAATCGGCGAGACGTGCTTGAGGGCGAAGAGCTTGGAAATATCCAAAACGGTGCCCCCGCCCATGGCGATGATGCGCTTGGGCGTTTCCCGGATGGACTTGTAAATGGCTTCCGCCATTTCGTCAGAGGGTTCCCCGGCGCCAAATTCTTCCTGGAAAATCACCTCGCATTTCAGGTCAAGGCCGCCCAGCATCGGCTCGTAAATGTAGCGGTTGGTGATGACCAGGTCCCCTTCACCAATGGCGTACGCTTGTGCGAATTCCTTGCAGGTGGCAAACTGCTCGATTTTCGGTTTGATTTCAAATTGCATTGTGATTTCCTCCTTCAGGATTTTTTTGTCTATGATTTATTATAACGCTGTATTAATTTTTCTGCAACCGGCCTGCAGCTACGATCCCTTCTGCTCAGCTATACAGCTTGGGGTCCACCATGTAGATGGTCTGGATGGCCCGGTCCATCTCCTTCTCAAAATCAAAATCCCCGTTTTTGATGCACCAGGTCACCTCATAACCGGAAAAGGCGTAGCACAGGGCCTCGTACAAATCCCGGGGCTTCCCCGTGTTAAAAAACTGCCCCGCCTCCTGACCCCGCTGGGTGATGGCGATGCACACCGCCGAAAAGCGCTCCCGGAAATCAAAGCTCCCCAGATCATCCTCCAGGTTGATCCGGAACATCTGGGAGATGATCTCAACGCCGATGTCCGCACTCTGCTTGACCAGGGACTGGAAGCAGAGACGGAGCTGCTCGTAATAATTGGCCGCCAGGATGAGCTGGGGCACATCCCCCACGATGCCCTCGGTGATATCGTCGTAAATGTGGGTGATGGTGTCTTCTTTATTTTTGAAATAATTGTAGAAAGTAGGTTTGGTGATTTCTGAAGCCGTGCAGATTTCATTGACCGTCACGTGGCTGAAGCCCCTCCGGCGGTACAGATTCCAGGCTTGCTCCAGTATTTTTGCTTTTGTATCCATTTTGGCATCCCTCCTTTATCCATCCATTATAAAGAACTTTTTTTGTGGTGTAAACAGCTATTTCTCTTTACTTTTACTCTAGTAAATGATATTCTTTACTCAAGTAATAATTGTTAATTAATAAACAAAGGAGATTAGACATGAGCAACACATTGTTTGACAAGACGGCCATTGGATCCATGCGTTTGAAAAACCGGATCTTCATGTCGCCCATGGGCACCACCGGCGAAGCGGACGGGGCCTACAATATCGACGGCATCAATTATTTCATGGAACGGGCCAAAGGCGGTGCGGGCCTGATCATCACCGGCGCCAACGTGGTTTCCACCAAATACGAACCCCGTCCCTGCACCGAGCTTTCGGATTTCCACCACGTGGAACGGCTGAACATGCTCATCGACCGTTGCCATCACTACGGCGCCAAGGTCTGCGTGCAGCTGTCCCCCGGCCTGGGCCGCCAGCAGTTCACCGACCCCTTCACCCCGCCATACAGCGCCAGCGACTGCGGCGCCTTCTGGTTCCCCGACCTCAAGTGCAAGCCCTTTGCCGTGGAAGACATCCATTACCTGGTGGGCAAGGTGGGCTACAGCGCCCAGCTCGCCTTCCTGGCCGGTGCCGACTCCGTCGAGCTCCACGCCTACGGCGGATACCTGCTGGACCAGTTCCAGTCCAAACAGTGGAACACCCGCACCGATGAATACGGCGGCTCCCTGGAAAACCGCATGCGCTTCACCCTGGAATGCATCGCCGAAATCAAGAAGAACATCCCCGCGGACATGCCGGTGATCGTCAAATTCACGCCGGTCCAGCGGGTCCAGGGCTTCCGGGATCTGGACGAAGGCCTGGCCATGGCCAAAATCCTGGAAGACGCCGGTGTGGACGCCCTCCACGTGGATACGGGCTGCTACGAGGAATGGTACACCGCCATCACCACCATCTACTCCAAAGAAGGCCACAAGCTGGACGCCCAGAAGGCCATCAAGGAAGTGACCTCCCTGCCCGTACTGGGCGACGGCAAGCTGTTCAACCCCGACCTGGCCAAAAAGGTGATTGCCGACGGAACTCTGGACTACCTGGGGATGGCCCATGAAATGCTGGCTGACCCCTATTGGCCCGCCAAGGTGAAAAAGGGCGACGATGCCGATATCCGCCCCTGCGTCGGCTGTAACGAATGCCTCCTCTCCGGCTTTTCCGGCAAGCACTATTACTGCGCCGTCAACCCCACCTGCTACGCCGAAAAGGAATACGCCCTGCCAGCGGCCCAGGCCGACCTGAAGCGCCGGGTCCTGGTCATCGGCGGCGGCCCCGGCGGCATGGAAGCCGCCATCACCGCCCGTCAGCGCGGCTTCGACGTGGACCTCTGGGAAAAGGAAAGCCGTCTCGGCGGAACCCTGTGGGCAGCCGGCGGTCCGGATTTCAAGGCCGACGTCCTCAAGCTCATCACCTACCAGGAAAGCCAGTGCAGGAAACTGGGGGTGAACATCCAGCTGAACAAGACCGCCACTGCCGACAACGTCAAGGGCGGCCGCTACGACAAGGTCATCCTGGCCGCGGGCAGCACCCCGGCAGTGCCTCCCATTCCCGGCATTGAAAATGCGGCCCTGGTCACCGACTACCTGACCCACCAGACCGGCGCGGGCCAAAACGTGGTCATCATCGGCGGCGGCCTGGGCGGCACGGAAGCGGCCTGTGACATTGCGCCCCACGCCGACCAGGTCACCATCCTGGAAATGCTGCCCGACATCCTGGCCGCGGCCAACCACTGCCTGAACAACGACCAGCACCTGCGGGCCATGGTGGCTGAACGGGGCGTGAAGGTAATTGGCGGCGCCAGGGTCACAAGGATCACCGCCGATTCCGTCACCTATGAAAAAGACGGCCAGACGGAGACCATCCCCTGCGACACCATTTTCAACGCCGCCGGCTTCACCCCCAACGATCAGCTGGAAGACCTGTTGGAAGGGGAATACGACGACGTGGTGGTCATCGGCGACGCGGTCAAGCCCCGCAAGATTTTAACCGCCGTCCACGAAGGGTACCACGCAATCCGTGTGATGGAATAAGCCCCAAAATAAACAACGGTCACACAAGCGTTACCATGCTCCTGTGTGACCGTTTTGTTTTGCATCACTGCCTCATCCAATTTTTTCATGACCTTACGAAAATGGCTTCCCCCTTGTTTTTTCTTTTCCCGTTCACTTTATGCGATCCACGGCAGCGACATCTTTATAAATTCGCAAATAACAAGAAAGAAAACCCTCCTCAAATCCCAAAGATAAAAATCAGAATGAAGGCGGCGATGGCGAGGGCTCCCTGTTTCAGGATGATTTTGGGATTGCTGGAAATCCCGCCATAAACTGCTACAAGGATAATGTAGCCCAAAAGCAGAAGGACGCCGTTTTTGGAATGGAAGCCGAATAGCGCAATCAACAGCAGGATACCGATCAGGCCGTTATAAACGCCCTGATTTTTAAAGAGCAGGGATACGGATTCCCGGCTCAGCTCCTCCGTCGTCATGCCAAATGCTTTTCCAGTCCGCTCCGAGGTCGTCGCCACGGTTTCGAGGTAAAAAATAAAGAAAAATTCCAGTGCTACCAACAGGACCAATATCGTGTTTAAAATTATCATTGATTCCCCTTTCCTCTGAAGACAAAATGATACGTGTTGTTATCATTATACCCCAAACCGGCATCCCAAGTGGTTTATTTTTATCCCAAACTCCATTTTACACATTCAAAGCGCCAAACAACCCATTCAATGGCAAAAAAGAAAACCAGACACAGCCGGTTTTCTCTTGGAAAAAAATGATATTCAACAGGTGTTTCAATCACCTTTGATCAGACTGTCCTGCCCATACTCCGGGCTTCTTCCAGTGCCGGGTGCCCGGCGATATCCCCGGGATCTCCGACGCCGCCGGCAAACACCGTTCCGGCCAGCTCCGCCTTCCCAAAGCAGTCCACCCAGCCCTGGATGGCCGTAACCGATCCTTCCACCGTCGACTTCTGATCTTCCAGGGCGCTGGCCAGGAAGTACACCTCCCTGAAGCGGTAGTCCGATGGGAACAGCGGGTTGCAGCGGTCCAGGAAGGTCTTGAGCTGCCCGGCGATGCTGTAGTAATAAACCGGTGAGGCGAACACCAGAACCTCCGCGTTTTTCACTTTTTCAACCAAAGGCGCCGCATCGTCCTTCAGGACGCATTTCTGGGTTTCCTGGCAGGCCAGGCAGCCGATGCAGAATCGGATGTCCTTTCCCTTGAGGCTGATGCACTCGACCTGATGGCCGGCTTCCTCCGCTCCACTTGCAAAAGCCTGGGCCAGTGCGTCGGAATTGCTCCCCTTCCTGAAGCTTGATGTGATGATCAATACTTTCTTTGCCATGTCTTCCTCCTTAAAACCATACAAATAAGCGGGCCGATGGGCCCGCTCCCTTACTGCAGCTTGGCGTACGCCGCGTCCGTCACCGGTTCCAGCCATTCCGTCGAGGGATTTTCCCCAGGGACTCCCATGGACAGATGGCTGAACCAGCCGTCCTTCCGGGCGCCGTGCCAATGCTTGACCCCCGGGGCGATGTTGACCACATCCCCGGCGTGGAGGGCCTGGGGCGCCTTGCCTTCTTCCTGATACCAGCCGTCGCCGCCGACGCAGACCAGGATCTGGCCGCCGCCCTTGTCCGCGTGGTGGATGTGCCAGTTGTTGCGGCAACCCGGTTCAAAGGTCACGTTGTGGATGGGGACCTGATCGTTCGTCAGGGGCGCCAGATAGGACTGGCCGATGAAGTAATTGGCAAAGGCGGTGTTGGGTTCTCCGATGGGGAAGATCAGGGACGCCGCGTGGCGGTCCTTGTCCGAGGCCGCGGGTTCTTCATCCGCCCACACTTCCTTGGCCATGTTGAAGGCTGCCCAGGCCTTGGGCCAGCCCGCGTAAAACGCCGCGTGGGTCAGGATTTCAGCGATTTCGTCCTTGGTGATGCCGTTCTTCTTAGCGGATTCCAAGTGGAACCGGAAGGATGAATCCGTCAGCCCCTGGGCCATCAGCGCCGTCACCGTCACCAGGGAGCGATCCCGAAGGGAAAGGGCCTCTTCCCGGGACCACACCTGTCCGAAAAGCACATCGTCGTTGAGCTCCGCGAATTTCGGCGCGAAATCCCCCAGCTGTTTTCTGCCTGCCGTTTGTTTGATTGCCATATTGTCTGCCTCCTTATTTTCAGCGATTATCGTCATTTTACATTTAATTCTGGTTGCTCTCTATTCAGTCCGTAGGATTGGAACACTTACATCTTAAATCTTCTCTCCATTTATGTCAAATACTTGTATTTTATGGGGTGGCATGCTTTTTTGCTATGGATTATTTTTTGCCCTCCACGGTTTCCAAAAGGGAACCGCGGCACCTTTTTGTTCCCGCTTTACAAACGGCCGGTAAAACGGCATAATAAGGAAAGAACGAATCCCACGAAGTTTTATTATTTTAACCACTCAGGAGGAAACCAGGATGACCATTGAAGAAATCTATCAGGCCTTTGACAGGATCGGCTGCCTCAGCTTTGCCACGGTGAACGAAAAGGGTGAACCCGAGGCGCGGATTGCCCATCTGCTGGCCTGGGACGACGACGGCCTGTATTTCATGACCATGTACACCAAGGCTTTTTACCGCCAGCTCAAAGCCACGGGGAAGGTATCCCTGAACGGACTCTGCGCCCGGTCCGAGGTGGGCCACGACGGCAGGGGCTTCCCCGTCTTTGACGAGGGCTACGCCATCCGCCTGACAGGCACGGTGGCGGAAATCCCCATGGAGGCCATCAAGGCCAAAAACAATCCGTTCTTCGACCTCTGCATCGCGGACCAGGAACGCTACCCCGCCATGGTCGTCTTCTGCATCACCTCGGGGAGGGGAGATATCTTCGACTACGACTTCGAGAAGGCCCACCGGGAAAGCAAGCTGGAACGAAGTTACTTTGCCTTCAACGGCGCGCCCATCCAGTACAAGGGCCTGGCCATCGACCAGAACCGGTGCATCGGCTGCGGCAAGTGCAGGCGCGGGTGCAGCTTCCTGGCCATCGCGGACAAAAACGGGCAGTTCAAAATCGACCGCGGCCGCTGTGACGAGTGCGGCGACTGCGTGGTGAACTGCCCGGTGGGGGCGGTGCGCTACGGCCAGGCCCAATAAGTCCCGCCTGCCTCTGCCTTAATCCCATTTTATTCCTGCCTTGACACCAACAGAAAGAAACCATATAATAAGAATGCTTATTATTAAGCATGCTTACTATATGGTTTCTTATTTTATTGGCAGAAAGGACGAAAAATGGAATCCCTGCATTATTTACTCATGAAAGCCCACACGGAGCTGAACCGGCGGATCATCGCTTCGGCGGCGGACCTGGGTCTGACCTCGGGCCAGCCCAAGATCCTGGACACCCTGCTCCATTTTGGGGACTGCAACCAGAAGACCATCGCCGGCTACTGCGAAATCGAACCGGCGACCATGGGCAGCCTGCTGCTGCGCATGGAAAAGGCGGGACTCATCCGCCGCTACCAGAAGGACGGGAACCGCCGTTCCCTCTACGTGACCCTGACCGACGAGGGACGGGCGGCGGCGACGGAAATGGACGCCATCTTCAAGCAGGAGGATGCCCGTGCAGCCCAGGCTCTAACCGAAGCGGAGACCCGCCAGCTCAAGGACCTGCTGGCCAAGGTCGGCGATACCCTGGGCCGGGACGCCGGCCAGGACGGCGCCCAATGACCTCCGGCAAAAAAGACCTGGTCCGGCGCTGGCTGCTGCTGTTGGTCGGATTGACCATCATGGCCTTCGGCGTCGCCTTCTCCATCAAGGCATCCCTGGGCACCTCCCCCATCTCCAGCGTCCCCTACGTCATCAGCCTGTTTTCCCCGCTGACAGTGGGCGTGGCCACCATCTGCATGCACGTTGTCTTCATCTTGATGCAGATCCTCATCCTGCGCAAAAATTTTGAGTGGATCCAGCTCCTCCAGCTGCCGGTGGCCTTCGTGTTCGGCTTTTTAATCGACCTGGCCATGTGGGTCCTCGCCGGCCTCAGCCCCTCGGGCTACCTGCAGCAGTGGGGTCTGTGCATCCTGGGCATCCTGCTGGTGGGCATCGGTGTGGACTTCGAGGTCTCGGCCAAGGTGGTGACCCTGGCCGGCGAGGGTTTGGTGCTGGCCCTCTGCCAGGTGCTCCCCATCCGCTTCCCGGCGATGAAGATCACCTTCGACGTGTCCCTGGTGGCGCTGGCTGTGGTGCTGTCCCTCATTTTTACCGGGCACATCGCCGGCATACGGGAGGGGACGGTTGCCGCGGCCGTCTTTGTGGGACTGACGGCCAAGGCCGCCCACCGGCTCATCCACCGGGCACCGGCTGCAGATCCGGGAGCCTGACGTCCCATCCGCCCCTAGTCATCCCTGTAATCCAGATATTCCATGAACCGCTTGACCGCCAGGGAAGCGGTTTTTTTATCCCGCATCACGAAGCCGATCTTGCGGTAGGCGGGGACGTCCAGCTCCTTGAGGATGACACGGTAGGGGATGCGCCTGAGAATCAGCTCCGGCAGGACGCTGACGCCCAGGCCGCTTTCCACCATGGACATGATGGCGTAGTCGTCCCAGGTAGTGAAATGCACCCGCGGGGAAAGGCCGGCGCGCTCAAAAACCTCCCGGATTTCCGCCCGGGTCCCCTTTTCCAGGAGCATGAAGGGCTCGTTCATGAATTCCACGATGGGAAATTTCTCACGCGCCGCAAAGGGATGGTTTTCCGGCAGGACAGCCATGAGCCGGTCCTGGTCCAGGAAAGTCGATTCAAAGGCCGGGTTGGCCGGCAGGCGGAGGAAGCCGCAGTCCACGCGGCCGCTGGCGATCCACTCCTCGATTTCCGTGTAATCCCCCAGGAGCAGCTCGTAGTCGATGTTGGGATAATCCCCCTGAAAGGCCTTGATGATCTTCGGCAGCCAGTGGGTGGCCACGCTGGAAAAGGTGCCGATGCGGATCAGGCCGGACTGGAGGCCGTTGATCTCATCCACCTCCATCTGCAGCTTTTCGTATTCCCCCACCAGCCGCTGGGCCGAGGGCAGCAGCTTCATGCCGTCGGAGGTCAGCTTGACGCCGTTTTTTCCCCGTTCCAGCAGGGTGACCTTCCAGTCCTTTTCCAGGTCGCCGATCATCCGGCTGACCCCCGACTGGGAATAATTCAAAATCTCAGCGGCCTTTGTGAAGCTTCCGTACTCCACTGTTTTGACGAAAGCCATATATTTTTGCAGATTCATATCCATGACAGGCTCCTTTATATCTGAAATCCTCATGATTATTATGATAAACATTCGTTTTTCAAATGATTGATCCTAGGATATAATGGAGTCACAAAAAAGTCAAGGAGAAAACCAACATGTTTTACATCAGTGAGATAACAAATACCGCCCCGGCCCAATACCGGACGGCGCTTCAGAAAAAGGTTTATGAAACATTGGACAGGCTGCAAATTGATTACGACCGCGTGGATACCGACGCGGCGGTGGAAATGGAGGCCTGTCTGGCCATTGACAGGAAGCTCGGCGTGCCCATCGTCAAGACCCTGTTCCTGTGCAACCGCCAGCAGACCCAGTTTTACCTGTTCATCACCTGCGGCGACAAACCCTTCAGCTCCAAAAAATTCAGCACCGCCCTGGAGATTTCCCGGGTATCCTTCGCCCCGGCGGAAAAGCTCGAAGCCATGATGGGGTCGGAAATCGGCGGGACCTCCGTCCTGGGTGCCCTGCTGGACAGCAGCCGCAACGTGCACATCGTCTTCGACCGCGATACGGTATCCGGTCCGTGGTTCGGCTGCAGCGACGGCACGGCCTACTCCTTCATGAAAATTAAAACCGACGATCTGCTCGGGAAGATCCTGCCCCACGCCCATCATGATTACCAGATCATCGGCCCGGACGCCGAAAAATAAAGGGGGACGAAAAATTGGGACTTTATCAAAACCGGATGGTCGTCAAGGTCGGGACGTCGACCCTGACCAACGAAATCGGCCAAAGCGACCTGCGCGCCTTCGACCGTCTGGCCTGCGTCCTGGCCGACATCCAGAACAAGGGCTACGAGGTGATCCTGGTATCCTCGGGGGCCATCGCCCTGGGGGCCAACAAGCTGCGCATGAAGGCCAAGCCGGCCTCCCTGCGCCTGAAGCAGGCGTCAGCGGCGGTGGGCCAGTGCGGCATCATGTTCCTCTACGATAAATTCTTCGCCGAATACGACAAGACCATCGCCCAGATTTTGCTCAGCGCCGACGACATCGAGCACGAGGAAAAGAAGGAAAACCTCATCAATACCTTTGATTCCCTGCTGGAAATGGGGGTGATCCCCGTGGTCAATGAAAATGATTCTGTGAGCTACACGGAAATCGAGTCCGAGGAACGCCTGTTCAGCGACAACGACATGCTGTCCGCGGTGGTCGCCGTGCTGTGCCGGGCCAAAAAGCTGGTCATCCTCTCCGACATCAACGGCTTCTACGACCGGGACCCCCGGCTCCACCCCGATGCCCGGCTGATCGAATCCATCGACCACATCGACGAATCCGTCTACGCCCTGGCGGGGGGCGCCGGCTCCCGGCGGGGTACCGGCGGAATGCGCACCAAGCTCCAGGCATCCTCCCTGGCCATGGACAACGGCATCGACACCATCGTCGCCCACGGCAAGCATCCCGAGGCGCTGTATGAAATCGCCGACGGAAAAGCCGTGGGAACCCTTTTTGTCGGGAAAGGGTAAGGGACAGAAGCAGCGCTGCTTCGTCCATTTCCCCTGCCCTGAGAAGCACACGCCTTAAATGGCGCAGCCGGTCAGAAAAACCACAGCGCCGCCGCCGGCACAAAAAGCAGGATCAGCACCGGCCAGCGCAGGCGCAGGAGGACCCCCAGGAAATCCCGGATGAACGCCCGTGGAAAGGCGTGGTACGGCGTGAAGCTGCCGTGGCCGTCGGCAGGAAAGTCCATTTCCCGGGCAATAATCCGGGCCCGGAGCACGTGGAAATTGCTGCTCACGATCAGGACGCCCCCGGCTTTCCCCCGGGGCGGCACCTCCCCGGCCATGGCCTTGGTATTGGCGATGTTTTCCCAGGTGTTAGCCGACCGGTCCTCTTTCAAAATGGAAGCCGGCGGAATTCCCCGGTCCACTAGCCATGCCGCCATGGCCTCAGCTTCGGGAATCCGCTCGTCCCTGATCTGACCTCCGGACACGATGATTTCAGGCGTATCGCCACAGTGGTGAAAGGCAGCGAGCCCCTCCTTCAAACGGAAGGCCAGCATGGGTGGGACCGTGTCTCCTCCCCGGAGCTTGCACCCCAGGATGACGATGAAGGCGTAATCCTTCCGGGGCAGAGGCCCCATGGCTGCACCCGCCGCCACAAGATCCATGGTGAACAATATCCCCGCGACTCCCACGGGCCAGGCGATGGTGCAGAACAACCGCCCCGCCAGATCATCCTCCGCGATAACCCCGGCCATGGTCAAACGCAGAATCAGCAGCCCAAAGGCGCCGGCCGCCCCGAGAAAATACAGAACCGTCGATGGGCAGAGCCCTTTCTTCCGCCCGTTGTGGACGGCTGCCTGGAGGAAGAACAGCCCCATGAGGGGCAGGGTGAACAGCAGGGTGTCCAGGCAGACGATGGTGTAAAGGCCGGGGAGGTTCATGGCCGTCCTGCCTTCAGGGCAATTTTTCCGTCCATGGTCATCGTTACATGATTTACATCAACTGCTTTTTTACCCATTTTCCACCTTCCCCTCATTCTCCAGATACAGCCTGTGCCCCCATTCCCCCAGGGACTGAAGGGCCGGGGTCAGCTCCCGTCCCATGGCCGTCAGGGAATAGGCCACATGGGGCGGGATCTCGTGGTACTCATGACGGATGATCAGCCGGGCCGCCTCCAGTTCCGCCAGATTTTTGGACAGCATGGTGGCGGAGATGCTGCCCACCTGCCGCTGGAGCTCGTTGAAGCGCAGCTCCTCCTGTTTTGACAGCACGAACATGATATACAGCTTCCATTTACCGGACAGCACGTCCAGCGCGTATTTGACCGGGCAATTTTCCATGACTTCCTCCTTTGACACTCAGTTTTTATTCAGTACTTGTTTTTTACTAGTGTATGATGTATTCTAGCATGGAAATCAAGAATCGTAAAGTACAGGAGGATTCCAATGAAAAAAATAATTTTAGTCAACGCCAGCCCGCGGAAAAAAGGCAACTGCGCCAGGGCTTTGTCCATCATCGCCGAAACCGTCAAGGACGCCGAGGTGGAAATCTTTGACCTGAACCAGAAGACCGTAAAGCCCTGCCTGGCCTGCGGCGCCTGCAAGAAGAAGGACACCCCCTTCTGTATCCAGAAGGACGACATGGCGGACCTGCTGCCCCGCCTGGACACCTGTGACGCCCTGGTCGTGGCCTCCCCCATTTATTTCGGCATGGTCAACGGCCCGGCCAAGACCTTCCTCGACCGGATCTACCCCTTCTTCAATCCCGCCCATCCCAACATGACCAGCGCCACCAAGTTCGGGAAGAAGGCCGCCGTCATCCTGACCGCCGGCAGCTCGCCGGTGGACGCCATCGAAAACCATGGAGCCGCCTATGCCTGCTTCGACGTCGCCGGCTTTACCGACAAAAAGATTCTCGGCTTCAACAGCGCCCAGTCCGGCATGGACCAAAACATCTTTTCCATCGATGAAGACGCGGATAAGATCAAAGCGCTGGCGGACTGGCTCTGCCAGTAAGCCCACTTGTACAACAGTAAAAAAACCGGAGGAATCCATGGCACCCAAGTGGTACCACGATTCCTCCGGCTTATTTTCGTTTATTGGACGGTCAATACCCCACAGCCAGCCCCTCCAGCACATGGTCCGCCATGAGCCCCGCGGTGTAGAAGGCGGTGACCCGTCCCAGGTCCACGTCGATGCCGATTTTCTCAATCTCCATGATCCCCATGATGGACAGGGCCAGGCGGTATTGGATGAAGAGCTCGATCTCGTCAAAATAATGGTCGTCACATTCCTTGTTGAGCTTGTAGCCGATCTGGAAATAGGGCATGATTTCCTGATAGAGCACGGTCTTCAAATCCTTGCCATAGCCATAGCCGCTGGTGAGGCAGGACAGCATGAAGCTGGCCACATCGTACAGATAATAGGTATAAATGCAGCCGTCAAAATCGAAAAGCCAGATGTTGTTGGCCTCCACAAAGAAGTTGTTGGAGTGGAAATCCCCGTGGCACAGGCCGTATTTCCCCGTTTCCCGGGGCAGGGCGTCCACCCTTCCCTGGACCTCCCGGACCTTGGCCAACACGTCGGCGGGCATCCGTTCACCGACCCGATCGATCAGGGCGGCAAATGCCGTCGACGCGTCGGCGCGTTTGTAGTGCATGCCCAGCTGTTCCTCATCGGTGCTCACGTGGTGGATCGTCCCCAGGAGATCCCCGGCGCAGATGAAGAACATGGGGGTCATGTCCACGGTTTCCTTGATCTTGCCCCGGGCCGTGCGGAACATGCTGGCCCGGTAAAGCTGGCCGTCAATCTCAAATTCTTCCAGGAGGCGGCCCTCCAGGGAGGGACTCGGCTCACAGATGGTTTCCTTGAACTGCTTGAGGTCGTCCACCCACATGAGCTCGCTGAGGAGCTCTGCCCGGCTCCTCTTGGGCCGGATGCTCACCCGGAGCATGTAGGGCTTTTCCGGAAAGATGAAAGCGTAATTCTGGGTTGAAAACCGGAAGACCGCTTCGTCAATATCCAGGCCAAATTTTTCCATCAGGGCTTCCCTGAGCTGCTGCTTTAAGTGTTCGTTCATTTTCTCATCGCCTTTGTTGTATTATATTTTCTTTTGCGTCGTGTAATACTTGTCACCGGATGATCCTGTTCTTGCCTTCCCTTTTGGCCCGATACATCTTTTCATCCGCCAGGCCGATCCACTTCTCCGCCTCTATCCCCGGCTCAAATCCCGCAATACCCGCACTGAAGGAAATGCGGTCCGGGGAATCAAAGGAATATTTCTCATCGATGAAGGCCATCCGGATTCCGTCGAGGATCCGGTAGACCTCTTCCTCCGTCAGATTGAACGCCAGCAGGATGATCTCCTCCCCGCCGTAACGGAAGGCTTCGATGCTCTGATCCTTGATGCGCGTCCGAATGACCGCCGCAAGGTTGATCAGCACCTCATCGCCGTTAACGTGGCCGTATGTATCGTTCACCTTTTTAAAATCGTCGATATCGGTCATCATCAGGAAGGGGATCTTGTCGGGATATTCCCCGGTCACCACATTTTCAAGCCGTTTCTCCAGCAATCGCCGGTTGCCGATGCCCATCAGGGGATCGATGTTGCATTCCTCGATGAGCTGTTTCTGCCTCTCGCTTGCCGACAGGATATAATCCATCTGTTCCCTGATGTATTTGATGATGAGGTTGGCCGCCACAAACACCGTAAACATGACCACCACCGCCAGCAAAATATCCGTAGAAAGCTGCACATCCCCCTTTCGGAGCTCAATCGACGCCTGATAACCGGCCATCGACAGGGATACATAGGACAGCAGCAGAATGGACACCGTCAGCCGCCGGTCCGAGAAAAGGACCGTCACAAAGATGGCGATGCACGGCAGCATGAGGAGCGGCCCGTAGACGTAGTGGATCACCTGGGTGTTGGCACAGAGGAAATAGATGAGCAGGCACGCCGATACATTTTTCTGCGTATTAGTCATCTTCTCACTCTTCAGGCAGAGGTAGGTCACCACGATGACGATGATATTCAGGGAAGACGGAATGTAGATGAACCGCGCCCGGTAGAGGGCCAGAGGAAGGAACAATGTCCTGTGCGTGGAATCGTACCAGTAAATGGCGACCTCGGCCACCGATCCGATGGCCGCCAGCCCCACGCAGATCTTGAATAATTCCATACGCCATTTGGCGTTCATGCTTTCGATAAAATCCATCGGTCTTTCCCATCCCATCATCCTTGTTTGTAAATCGTTTCAGATATTATAGCACAGACGATGAAAAATAGCCATACCGATTATTTTTGCATTATATTTTCACTTTTCTAATGATCGCATGTCCCTACTCCGCCTTGAACGCCGTCCGCTCCGGCGACACCCAGCCCTTTTGCAGCTTCCGGAATTTGAAAAAAGCCAGAAACTCGATGGCGAACAAATAAGTCCTGAAAAAGAACGCATCCAGAAGGGCCAGGCCGACGCCCTTCATAATATCCCCAAAAGTGATGAAATCCGCCTTCATGAACGCCTTGCTCCCAAAGGAAATCAGGGTGAGCAGCACGCCGAAGGAGACGTATAAAAGGCAGATGTAAATGAAATAGGACATGTTGATGAGATGCAGCAGCGTTGCCGCGATGACGACGAACCACCCCAGGACGATGAAGAATGGGCAGTAAAGCTCGTACAAAATGGCGTAGGGCAGTGAAATCATGCCGATGGCCCCATACCGGGGGTTCAAAATCATGGAGCGGTATTTCCAAATGGTCTGCATCAGCCCGCAATGCCAGCGCTCCCTCTGCTTCCTCAGGCTCTTCAGGTCAAAGGGCGCCTGGGTCCAGCAGACCGCGTCGGGCACGTATTTCATCTGGTAGCGGATCTTATGCTTCCGGTAATAGGAATGGAGCTTCATGGTCAGCTCCATATCCTCTCCCATGGAGTCCGTGCTGAAGCCCCCCACCTGTTCCACCGCGCTCTTTTTAAAGACGCCGAACCCACCGGAAATGATGAGGTTGGCGTTGAACATGTTGTGGAAGATCCGGGATCCGACGAAGGACCGGCCGTACTCCATGACCTGCATGTCCGCCACCACATTGGTCCCCAGCTTCGCCGATACCGGCATCGCGTCCTTGAACGCCACCCCGTTGGATATCTTGATGTTCCCGCCCACGCCGATGACGTTGTCGTCCTCCAGTATGGCCCGGAAGGCGTACTGGAGGGCGTCCTTCTGGAGGATCTCATCCGCATCCATGTTGACGAAGTAGGGACTGCTCATCACATTGATCCCCGCGTTGCTGGCGTCGGCCTTGCATTTCCCGTTTTCCTTGGAAATGAGGATGATCGGAATTCCCTTGGCCTGGCCGGAATAGATTTCCCTGATGGGATGGCAGGGCACCGTGTACCTTACGGGGCGGTGGGGATCCCGCTTCAGCCCAAAAGCTTCAATCATTTTGGTTTTGGTATCATCCGTCGAGCCGTCGTCGACGACGATGATCTCGTATTGGTGGTAGTCCAGCTTCAGCAGATTGCCCACCGTCGTCAGGATGGTCAGGCTTTCGTTAAAGGCCGGCACGATGATGGAAACCGGCGAGTAAAAGGCGTGGTTCAAAATATTTTGAAGCTGTTCCTTCCGTCGGTACTGGAACATCCTCACGTTGCCCACCAGGTTGCTGATCAGCAGGAAAGTGGCGTAAATCACCAAGTAAAAAAGGAAAAACCAGTTTGAAAATAAGATGATGTTGACTATCAGCGTATGATTCATATGACTATTCACCTATTCTTTCCAGCTCGTAGACCAGCTCTTCCCTGGCAAACCGATCATCACCGTTCATGATGGCCAGGATTTTTTTGTGATCGATGTTCCGCTTGGCCAAAGATTTGGCGGAGTTCATGCGCACGTACCAGAAACGGGAGGTCAGGGATACCAGGAGGGCATCCTCAACGGCCTTCCCGCTGAGGCCGGCCGCCGCATTGGCTGCCACCGCCGTCACTTCCCACTCATCGTTGTTGTCGTCCCGGAGGATTTTACAAATTTCCGAGCGGATTTCCCCATTGTCCTGCAGGGCGATGAGCCGCAGGATGGTGCATTTCAAATCCGTCCCGGTCGCCTTGTCCCGGAAGATTTCCAGCATGGACTGGTCGTACTTTGCGTTGCCCGTATGGCGCAGGTAATTGACCACCGCCAGCTGATACGGTTCGTCCAGCTCGGAAAAATGCCCGAACAGCAGGGCCTGAAGCGCCTCGGGATCTCCCGTGAAACCAATCAGGCCATCCGAAAGCAGCTTGACGTTGTGGTAGATATGGGCCACCGACAGGACGCAAAAGGCCTCGGCCACCGCATCGGCGCTGCCAAAGCTGTACAGCGCCTTCAGGGCGTTTTCCCGGCAGAACACCGAATGGTCCGTCAGATAAGACAGCATGAGCTGGGCGTATTCATCGTGTTCGTCCGCCACGCGCATGTCCAGGGCGCTGCAGAAATAGGCGAAATAGGCCCGCATGGTCAAATGGGATTTCCCGTACCGCCCGCATTCCCGCAGGATCTCCTGCTTGTTGGCCGCGATGATCTTTCTCACGCTGACGTCCCGGACATAAATCTCATGGTAGGCTTCGTAGAATCCGATGAGCCCGTTCTGACTTTTCAGCCGGGCCATGATTCTGCCGTCGATGCCGTAGTTTCCCGACGCCAGGCATTGATTGAACAGCTGGAGCCAGAAGGCCTTGATTTTCGCCTCTTTCCTGGCATCCACGGTCCGCTTTGTAAAAATAACGATATTCGCCGCGATGAATATCAGAATGACCAGGATATAGACCATCAGCAGATTCTGAATGCTCATTTCAAATGACATCATGTCCTTATTCTCCGTAAGTCATTGTGTACAGATACCGGATGTGGTGGAAGCAACCCCTGATGCTGCTGTAGGTGCTGTGGAGCTGGGCCAGGTCACTGACCGCATCCTTTATGCCCACCTCCGCGTAGGTCATATCCCCGGTGATGCCCTGGGCAGAATCCACGGGCTGGAGCTCCACCGCGTCTTCGATTTCCCTGCCCGCCTTCACCGCCGTGTCCACCTCGAACTTCACGGGCTCCAGGAAGTCCGTCCTTTTGTAATTCATCAGGACGGTGCGGTCGGCCGCGTCAATCAGCTGAGCCGTCAGGGTTTCGGAGACCGTGTCGTACCAGGCCGGAATGGCCACCATGAATTTCAGGCCCTGGGCCTGGGTCAGCTTGGCGTAGGCCTCCATGTTGGATACATACTGCCCCAGGGTCGCCGTATTGGCCTCCGCCCCCTGGGAAAAGGGCTCGATGTCGACGATGACCCCGGTCACCGTCTTTCCCGCGTCGGAATTCTTCAGGGCGGTCAGGTAGCCCTGATAGGCCTCGCTGCTGTATTCCGGCTCGTCGTAGATCAGGACCGTCTGGATGTTTTCCTTATCCAGGGCCTGGACATAGGCCGTGAAGGCGCTGTCCGACAAATGCTCCTTCTGAACGTACTGATACACCGTATCGATATTGTATTTTTTGCACAGCTTCACCGACTTTTCCGTAAAGCCGCTGTCGCTGCTGTAATCTTCGTACCATGAGAAAACACTGTTTTTCATTTTGTGTGAGTTGTAATAATTGAAATAAAGGGCCAATCCCGCCAATAAAACCGAAATCAGAATGAATAAAACCTTGAACATCTTTTTCTTCTTCATGCAATGCTCCAATATCATCTTTGGTTTTTATCATAGCATTAATATCTTAAATTGAGTCGTAAAATTTCCAGGATTGCCATCCGTGAAAAACGCGGCAAAGCGTGTGAACAAGGCGGTTTCAGGCGATGCATGACCGCCGCGAAAAAGGCACCTTCCCATTTCTGGGAAGGTGCCTCTGGTGAGACTGAACCCGTTCCGCCGGGGACCCTTTGTCACCCTTCCGACTGGGTACCGTCCAATTCCTGTTTTTTCGAATAGAACTGGAGGATGATCAAACCGGCCATGGCGGCGATGGCCGCCGTGAGATAGACGTTCCGGAAGCCCCTGTTGAGATCATTCTGGAAAACCGTCTCAATCTGGGCGCTGCGGTCGTCAATGGCCTTGAGATAATCGTCCCGGGCAGTGTCAAAGGCGCCGGGGACGGCGCTGTCCAGGGTGGTCACCTTGGTCTTCAGGTCCGACATATCCGTCACCGCGGATTCCATGGACGCCATGGCGTCCGCCATATCCTGCCGGCTCTGCTGCGCTTCCCCCACCTTGGCCGTAAGGGTGTCGATGGCGGTCTGGAGCTGGGCGTCCATCTCCTCGAGCTGGGCCACCGTGGTCACATTTTCCAGCTGGGCCAGCACATCCGCCGGCATGCTGCTTTTAGCCGATGCCGGAAGCATATCGGTGAGCTTCATGGTCGCTGGGAAGCGGCCGTTGCCCAGTTCCTCCAGCATGGCCGCGACGCTTTCCAGCTGGGACTTGGCCTCTTTTTGAGCCGCGATGGCCGAATTCATCCCCTGGATGGCCGCGTCCAGCTCTTCCTGGGTGGTGATCTTTTCCAGCTGGGCCACCACACTCCCGGGCATCTTCGCCAGAACCGGCGGGGGCAGCACGTCCGCCGCCGTCTTGCCGGCAGGGATGCCCCCCATTTTGGCGATGCTCTGTGAAAGCTGGCTCATCTGGGCCGACCGAGTTTCCATGACCCCGATGGCCGCATCCAGCTCCGCGATCTTTCCCTTCAGCTGATCCAGGGTGGTCACCCCTTCCAATTCGGTCACCACGCTCTGGGGGATCTGCCCCTTGACGGATTCAGGAATCAGGGAGGCCACGGTCATGCCCTCGGGAAGGTTGCCCCCCTTAAAGGCGGACAGCATGGTGATGGCGGAATCCAGCTGGGCCTTAACCTGTTTCTGGGCCGCGATCCCCTGATTCATGCCGTCGATTCCCTGGCCGATGCCGTCATAGCCTTCCTGCATCTGGACGATGGCCCCTTGGAGCTGGGTGCTGCCGGTATCGATGCCGGAAACGCCCTTCTGGATGCCCCCGTGAATATCCGAGATGACGGTCGGTGTCATCTGAGCGAACATGGTGCTGGCAAAGGTTTTGGTATTGGCCGTGATGGTGGTCACATCGCTCGACTGCATAAGGGTCGTCAGCTCTTCAGGCACCTCCACATCCGAATCGCCGTCCATCTTGATTTCCACCGTCTCCATGGACGCGAAATCCGGCAGGGTCATATTGGCAAACTGGTCCGCCATATTCGGATCACTCTTCAGGGTCGCCAGCTCTTCGGTGATTTCCTGCATATAGGGCAGGGGCGGGACGTTCACCTCCGTGGGCAGCAGGGCCATGACATCCGCCTGGACGCCCATCCCCGCATGGGAGATGAAGCCCACCATGATGGCCGGTGCGATGGCCGTCCCGATGGAGCGGATCAGGGACACGGTGGCGATGGCCGAATTGGATTCACTGTCCCGGGTATTGGCCAGGACCATGTAGTTGATGGGCGTGCCCATGGTGAATCCGATGCCGACGCCGATGAGGATCAGGCTGACCATGACGGTCACAAAATTGGGCCGGGCCGTGGTGACGAACACCAGGAACAGCGCGCCGATGATGGAAACCGCAAACCCGACGGACAGCACCGCCCTGGCCCCGGCCTTATCGATGAACCGCCCCGAAACCGGGGCGCTGACCCCTGCGAAAAGCCCCAGGATGATGACCATGTAACCCCCGGAGCCCGTGGGGATGCGCAGGGCGTTTTCCGAGAATTGTGGGACGAAGATCATCCCCATCATCACGATGCCGCTGATGAAGGCAATGACGAAGCTGACCAGGAGGTTGCGATTCTTGAAGTACCCCAGATTCATCACCGGGTCATCCGCCCGGGATTCGATCAGCATGAAGACAGGAATCAGCAGAATAAACAGGATCAGGAAGGGATAGACCTTGGTGCTCGTGACCGACGCGGCCAGGTCAAAGAAGTCCGTATTTTTCAGTCCGTACAGCAGGGACAAAATCATCACCGTGAGGACAAGGATCCCAAATACATCGATTTTGCCCACCGTCTCTTCCTTGTGATTGGGCAGGGCGAAGAAGCCGGCCGCCAGAATGAACAGCGCGATGGGGACATTGATATAAAAGATGAACTGCCAGTTCTGGGTGCCGAAGAAATCCAGGATGGCGCTGCCCGCCGAAGCCCCGAAGATATTGGCGACGCCATAGACGCCGCCCACAAGGCCCAAGGCCATCCCGCGCTTTTCCGGAGGGAAGGTGGTACCAAACTCGGCCGTGGCGATGGGCAGGATGCCTCCGCCACCGATGGCCTGCACGGCCCGGGCCAGGATGAGGAAGGTGAAGCTGCCAAAATGTTCAGACAAGCCGCACAGCAGGGATCCGCCCCCAAAGAGGAGGATGCTGCACAAATAGACGTATTTTCTCCCAAACCGGTCTGCCAGCTTCCCCATGATGGGGATGGAGGCCGCATAGGCCAGGGTGTAGATGGTGATCATCCAGATACCCGTTTGGGCATCCACCCCCAGGCTGGTCTGGATGATGGTCCGGGCCGGAGTGACGATCCCCGTATCGATGGCCCCCATGAAGATTCCGGCCAGGTACAGGATCATGATGAGCACGAAGCTGCGTTCTTTTTTCTTTGTCATAGCGTATGGGTTTCCTCAAAATAATTTTTCGCATTTTCCGTAATCCGGTCCAGCGCCGCCCGGCTCTCCGCCTGATGGGTCACGCCCTCCAGCAGCAGGTCATTCCAGGTGCTCAGGATCTCCATAAACTCCGGCTGAAGGTCCCGGGCCTTTTCTGTCACATTGAAGAGATAGGAACGGCTGTCCTTCGGATTGACGCTGCGCCTGACATAACCCATACCCTCCAGGGCCTTCATGGTACGGGTCATGACGCCCTTGTCGTAGTGGAGGTCGGAGATGACCTCATCCTGGGTCATGCCCTGGCAGCGGTCCACCTGTGCCTGATCCGGCAGGCCGTTCCGGCCGGTGTGGATGGCAGAGAGGATATCCGCATGGGTCTTGTCCGCCCCATCCATCAGCACCAAGAGAACCATGGCCTCCGCCGTGTTCAGACCATAGGGCTTGAGCCTGTTCTTGAAATACATTTTAAAATATTTGGTGACCACCAAAAACTGCTGGGTGATCGATAAAAACTCCATGCCTTCCAATATTTTTACCTTCTTTCATCGCACCTAGATAGTTGCTTTTGCAATTAATTATGAATTATACGCTCATTTAGTTGTTTTTGCAACTACTTTTTTTTAAAAAAAATAACCGACAGGCGGCGGCTGTCGGTTGATTATTTTTATTTCCAGTGAAGTGTCTGACCTTGGCCGGAAGGGTCCAAAACAACGATCTTCATTCCTTCCTCCCCTTCCTGAGATACGCTGCCAACCGCTCCGCCATGAGCCGGTGCCCTTCCTCCGTCAAATGGACGCCATCGGCGCACAGCGGAAACTTCTCCCCGCTCAGATCAATGAAGCGGATGCCCAGATCCTGGGCCAGATCCCGGTAGGCCGATCCCAGCCCCAGGGATGCCTGCCGGGTGGCTTCATCGGGGCACCACTCGCCCAATACCATGCCCGGCGGCGCGATGAGCAGGATATCCAGGCTCCCCTTCCGGCCCATCTCACTTTCCTGCACCGCCCGGACGAACCGCCCCATCCTGGCGGCGACCTTTTCCACCGTGGCCTGGGGGAGCATCAGCAGGTCGTTGGAGCCCAGCATGATCCACAGCCCGTCATCCCCACCAGCACCCAGGGAGCCGCCGATGCTGCCCAGGGCATCGCGGACAGATCCCGCCGATCCAGGGATGCACCGCCCATTGAGCCCCAGGTTGACAAAATCCATTCCGGTTGCTTCTCCCAGCCGGTCCACCCAGCGCACCTCCCTGGGATAGCGGCCGCCCAGGAAGCTCCTCGGGTCGTAACCGTAGGTATTGGAATCGCCAAAACAAATAATCCGCTTCATTTTATTCCTCCCAATCATCGCCCTGCCCTGTGCCGTCCGGCCGGAGCGTCCTGTTTATTTCTGCGCCATCAATCCCCCTGGGGATTGAAGATGTGTTCCTCCATCCTCTTGATGGCCTCCTCCACCCGGGACGTGGGCAGCGCCACGTTCATCCGGATGCCGTACTCGCCGTGGAAGGGCCGGCCGTCCTGCCAGATCACCCCGTACCGGACGCCCCGCCGCTGGAGCTCGTCGATGGTGATCTTATGTTCCCGGCAATAGCCTTCGCAGTCCAGAAACAGCATATAGGTGCCCTCAGGCCTGGCCAGCTCCACTCCGGGGACACGGTCACTCAGATAGGTATAAACCTTGTCCACATTGGCAGCCAGGACCTGGTTGAGTTCGTCAACCCAGGCCCTGCCCGCTTCCGAGTAGGCGCCGATCAGGGCGTGCATGGAGAGGACGTTCATGGCGTTGTAGTGGGACAAGGCGGCCTGATGCTCCACCCGGTCCCTCAGCCACGGGTCGTAAATGACGTGGTAAGAGCCGATGAGCCCGGCCAGGTTGAAGGTCTTGGAGGGCGCGTACAGAGCGACAGTGTGGTCCTTGGCGTAGTCGCCCACCGCCTGGGTGGGGATGTGGCGGCAGCTGTCCAGCAAAATATCCGACCATATTTCATCGGATATGACGTAAACTTGGTATTTTTCGAACAGCGCCATGGCCTCTTCCAACTCTTTCCGGCTCCAAACCCGGCCGGTGGGGTTGTGGGGGGAGCACAGGACCGCTGCGTGGATGTGATGTTCCTTGATTCGTGCCTCCATGTCCGCCAGGTCCATGCGCCATACCCCCTGGCTGTCCCGCTTCAGCGGGCTGAGGTCCATGCGGTAGCCATTGCCCTCCAAGGACCCGGTAAAGCCGATATAGGTTGGTGAATGCACCAAAACGTAATCCCCTCTGGCGCAGAGCGCGTTCAAGGCGCTGACCACGCCGCCGAGAACGCCGTTTTCGTAGCCAATGTGTTCCGCCTTCATGGCCGTCACGCCGTTGCGCACCTGGTGCCAGTGGATGATGGCCCGGTAGTATTCCGGCCGGGGTGCGAAATAGCCGAAGGCCGGATGCCCGGCCCGGCGGATGATTGCCTCGGACACCGAAGGTGCCGTGGGGAAATTCATGTCCGCCACCCACATGGGGATGGGGTCGAATTCCGGGAGGGTTTCCCCCCGGGGCCCGAAATCCCCGGCTGTGTCCCTGTCCACGGCGATGGAATCCATCCCCTGTCGTTCCAAAATTCTGATAAAATCGTATGTCATTTTAACCCTCCAATACAGATGTTCCCGTTCATTCGTCAATGACCCAATTATATATTAACCCGGGGAAAGAGTCAAAAATCGATCTGTCTCCCCGGGGAATTCCCGGTCCGCTACGCTCATTTTTTCAATTTCTCTCCGAGTATCCATTGACATTTCCATCCCGCGGCCTTATAATTACCTATGATAATTACCTAAGATAATTAAATTGCAAATAATCGGGCAGGAGGAATACAGCGTATGAAAGTGGAAAGCGTGAGCGAATTACTGGGTGCGTGCCACGAAGCCAGGCGGATTGTGGAGCTGATGCCAAAGCTCCCAAAGGGAATGAAGGCCAGCCACATCCATGTGATTGACATCATCTGCCAGCTCCAGCAGAAAAACGGATCCGTCCGGGTCAGCGATATCGGCGCCGCACTGCACGTCACCAATCCGAGCATTACAAGACTTGTGAATGAGCTAGTGGAGCTGAAGGCGGTCAAAAAGGTGCAGAGCGAGGAAGACAAGCGGGTCTTCACCCTCAGCCTCACCCCGCTGGGACAGCAGTATTATCGCAAATACCTGGAAGACTACCACCGCGAGTTGGCCAACCAGCTAGACAGCATTTCCGAGGAGGATATGGCGACGGCGGCCCGGGTGATCCACGAGGCCTACCGCATCCTCTCCGACGGCAATATGAAGCTTGGATAAAGGTTTTGAGAAAGCCTGCCGAGGCGCGGACCTGAATTCAAACCAGAAGGGAAAATAAAACAAAAATAAATGGAAAGTGAATTTGAACCAAAAATAAAATTTGAACGTAAACTGGATTTAAAACTGATTCTGTCGGTCATCGCCGCGGGGCTCATGTCCTTTACCGGCGTGGTCGTCGAAACGGCCATGACGGTGACCTTCCCCACACTGATGAAGCAGTTCGGGGTGGATACCGCGACAGTGCAGTGGATCACCACGGGCTACCTGCTGATGCTGGCGGTGGTCATCCCCCTGTCGTCCTTCCTGAAGAAGCGGTTTCCCATGAAGCGGCTGTTCCTCTTTGCCGTCGGCGTCTTTACCACCGCCACGGTGATGTGCATGGTCGCGCCGAATTTCGCGATTTTGATGCTGGGCCGGCTGCTCCAGGGTATCGGCACTGGCATCGCACTGCCGCTGATGTACAACATCGTGCTGGAACAGGCGCCCTTTGACAAGATGGGCTTCATGATGGGGATTGCCTCGCTCATCGCCGCCATCGCCCCAGCAGTGGGGCCTTCTTTCGGCGGACTGATCGTCAATACCCTGGGGTGGCGGATGATTTTCGCGTTCCTGCTTCCCCTGCTGGTGGTCTCTCTGGCTCTGGGCATTTACGCCATCCGACAGTCGTCGGCGACGGAACATCTCTCCTTTGACGTCCCAGGATACTTGTCTCTGGTCGTCTGCTTTGTGTGCTTCATCTTTGCCATCAACACCGCCAGCAGTGTGGGCTGGATCAGCATTCAGGTCGCTGTTCTCTTTCTGATCAGCCTGGCCGCCCTGTTCTTCTTTGTGAAATGCTCGGGCCGGACGGACAAGCCCCTGGTCAACCTTCACGTTTTTAAGCGGAGCAAATTTACCTTCAGCGTGCTGTACCTGATCCTGATCCAGTTCATCTGTCTGGGGATCGGCTTCCTCCTGCCCAATTACTCCCAGCTGGTCATGGGGGAAAACGCCTTGACGGCGGGCTGCATCCTCCTGCCGGGGTGCGTCCTCGGCGCGGTGCTGAATCCATTTACTGGAAAACTGCTGGATCACTGCGGCCCTGCCCTGCCAATCCTCATCGGGGCGGCTTTGGCGCTGACCGCTTCCATCCTCTTTGCTGTTTTCCTTCCGACCGCCACCACGGCGGGGCTGACTGGATTCTACGTGTTTTTCTCAGCGGCCCAGGGCTTCACCATCGGCAACATCATGACCAACGGCCTGCAAAGCCTGCCCAATCAACTGAACGCCGACGGCAATGCGGTGTTCAGCACCTTCCAGCAGTTGGCCGGCGCCGTGGGCACCTCCGTGGTCTCCACCATCGTCGCCGCCGCCCAGCAGACCCTGCCGGGTGATATGGTCGCCGGAACCCGGCTGGGTACCCAGAGCGCCTTTGCGCTGCTGCTCATCCTGACCCTGCTGATGGCCTTCTGCGCCTGCAAGGCCGTTTTGCCGTGGAAAAAGCAAAATAAGGACTGAGCCTATTTGTGAAATTTCCGGCAGACCCGGCGATGCCCGCATACCCCGCAGTGGCTTTTCCCCGGTACCCCCTTGTACCGGCAGAAAAGCACGTGGTGAATGATATGAAAGACCGTGAGGGCCGCGAGCCCGCATAAAATGACGATTCCAATTGTCTTGCTTTTTTCCATAATAACCACCTTTCTCCTATCCCGGTCCGAGGATTCCTGCCGGGCCGCGTTGCATCTTCTATTTGATGTAGGTAACCTTCCCCGGATCCCACTTATCCTTCGGTTCCGGATTCTGTGCCGGGTACCCGATATTAATCAGGTTTAGCGGGATCAGGTCATCGGGAAGCCCAAGGACCGTACTGGCCCTGTCCATGTACTGCTTCAGCGGATAAAGCGCCGTCCAGATTGCTCCCAGTCCCATCGCGTTGGCTGAAAGAAGTATATTGTCCGACGCCATCGAACAGTCTGCAATCCACCAATCCGGCGCCATCTGGACAAAATGATTTTTGTCACCGCAGACCACAATGGAAAGCGGTGCCTCGTATTGTTCGATCTTTTCCAGCTTGTTCCTGTCCGTAATGACGACGAAATGCCAGGGCTGACTGTTGACCGCCGTCGGCGCGGACATGGCCCCACGGAGCATGGCCTCTACTTTTTCTTCCTCCACAGGCTGGCTCGTAAACTTTCTCACCGAAGCCCTCGTCATCATGTTCTCAATCACTTTGTTTTCCATCCTTTGATTCCTTTCTGCTGATACGGTATTTTTTCTGATGCTTTTATTATACCCATAAGAACAGAATTTTCATTTTATAAAACCATCTTTTCATTTGAGAATCTTACGAATATGGGTTATTATAAACAAAATGAGGAGGCTGCCACGGATACAAAAATGAAAAACCGCACAAAATTAATGTTCGCAGACGAGCTCGAGGCCATGCTGAAGACCACCTCCATGGATAAGATCCGGGTCACAGACCTGTGCAGACGCTGCGGTGCGACGCCGCCGACCTTCTATTATTACTTCAAAGATAAATATGACCTGGCCGCCTGGATCTACCTTTGCGATATCTCCGGTGCCTTTGGCGATAAAGAACCGGAGTATTCGCCGCAGCGGCTGACCGATTCTCTGGAACTGATGAACCTGAGATGGTCCTTTTACAAAAAACTTTTTGATGATAAATCCCAGAATTCCATCGTGAAATACGGCATGAAATACACACTGAAGATGGTGGATGAAGTGATGCTCGCCACCACCGGCGAGAAGCCGACCCCTCTCCAGATGCTGGAAACCAAGCATCACACCTTCGGCATCTTCGGCCTTCAGCAGGAATGGTTCTCCGGGGAGATCAATCTTTCCGCAGCGGAACTTGCCCAATTCCTGTACGACCATACCCCCGGCTTTCTCAAAGAAGCCTTCCAGCAATACAATTTCAGGAGTGATGAAATCTTAAGCAACGCAGGAACAGGGAAATAAAGGGACAATTTGTTGACATCCCTGTGATATTAGTGGACTTTAAGTTTGATGTGAGCATCGATCTTGCCGAATGAAAGAGCAAGCTGCCCTGATGGGAAATATCCTGTAGGGTGGCTTGCTCTCTTGTTTTCTCGACAAATCGTCATTCAACCGTTACTCTATATCAATACGCTCAATTTTGAAAATCACGGGTCTGGTCCCATCATTACAACAGGCAATCATCACTCTATCATCGTTTGTCCATCCATGCATGATTGCCCCGCCCTGTAGTGCCGTATAAATATATCGGCTAATTGCATCCCAAGCTTCAGAGCAGAAGGGGACGCCTTCTGTTCCGCAGTGCGCCGTCCCTGGAGAAAGCAATACCCCTTCATCAGGCTTTCCAGCTTTGATCAGTGTACCTACACCCATATGCCAATAATCATCACGCTCATCATTACGATAAAACATAAATTCGTCTCCTACGTTATAGCAGGGACATTTACCACTATCTGGTACCGCGCAATACTGACTCTGCAGTTCTGGGAATAACTTTTTGTCCAATACTGTTACCTTTACTCTATGTTCCATAATATCTCCCTCCATCAAATTCTATGTGTTATTTTTAATACTTATCCATGTCTCCGAATCCTGCGATTAATTTTTTATTCCGCTTACTCATTCCCGATTTTTCAGTCTGACACTGGTCAACTGCAGACTCTCTTGCCGAGTTCATAAGCATGCTGCAGATCTTTGTCAAAAAATAAATCTGCAGCTTCTATTGATAAACCTTACTTGATCTTTGACTCCCATTCGATGCTGCCATTCTTATCTCTGTCTTCCTGAAGCAGATTTTCTATGGTAACGGCAGCTAATTCGCTGCGCATTGCGGCAAGGCTATTTCCGATACATTCTGAAATCTTTAATTCCGCCTTAGCCACATGCGGATCATCTCCGAAAAGATTCTTTGCCAAACGCTTAGAATCAAAATCGAAAATTGTCTCATCCACGGCGTCCATGATGTCTGCAATCGTGATTTCGCTTGCGGGCTTGGCGATCGTATAGCCCCCGTCCTTACTGGCATTGGAATGAACAATCCCGGCACTCACCATCCGGTGAAGGATCTTCTGAAGATACGTTGTCGATACACCAAGATTTTCACTGAGAGTCGGGCATTTGAGCGGCTTATGGTCTTTCTCCAGCTCAAGCATGATTACGACGAAAATCCCCTGCTCGATGCTTTTATTGATTTTCATACTGATATCTCCTTATGGTATGACCTGTTGATGTCACTCAGGCTTCACGTGTATTGTAGTAACGCACCTGCCCGATTGTGCTCTTTCCATATTCGATTGCCTGCTTGGGGCATCCTGCTATACAGGCACAGCAATGCGTACAGTTCCCGTGCCAGACCGGTTTGCCGTTTTCGATGGTAATGTTATTCTCCGGACAGCGTTCAGCACAGGTACCGCAGCCGATGCAGGCGTCCGTAGCGTAGAACTTTTTATCCTTGACCATCATGGAATACATCATCGGGTTCGCAATTGTGGACATCCAGCTCTTACCCTGCTTTTCTTCCGGGAGATTATTGCCTTTTGCAATAACGGTGGCAATGGAATGAATTCTCGGTTCTGCTTCATCAAGTATCTTGTTGTTTTCTTCCTCGGAAGCAATCTTCGACCCGGCAATCCATCCCTGCGGCATGATCACACTGTTCCAGCCCATTGATTCCAGTGCCTTCCTGGAGAGGAACTCCTTTTCGATGTACTTGTATGTAATCCACAGCGTGTCTGCACAGGTAAAGATAAAATAAATCTTATTGTTTCCAATGAACTGGGTCTTTTCGAGATGCTTCTCGACAATCTTTGGTATGCGTCCCGCATAAACCGGGGCGACCAAAACGAATGGCTTTGTGCTTGAAAGAGGACTGAGGACTCCCTCTTTCATACGCTTATTCAGTGACACACAGTCGTCACCGGTTTCCTTCGCTATGATCTCAGCAGCATACCTGCTGTTTCCTGTACCAGAAAAATATATAACCATTTAACTGCCTCCATTGACAAAATAGGACGAGCTCTGTCCTCAACTGTGGTTATTGTATATCCGTAGATATTTATTGTCAACAGTTATTTTGAAAATAAACCCGTTCATAAAGGAATATCCGACATAAGCGTCAATATCAATGAATAAGAGCAAGCTGCCCTGATAGGATCAATTGCCTTTAGGGTGGCTTGCTCACTTGTTTTCTCGACAAATCGGGATTTGTCGGGGTGATTTTTACTGTTTGTCATTGAATTTTAAGGAAATACAATAACGAGTTTCTGTCAGGATATTCATATCGAAAAGGAAGTTCTCTTTTTGTAACTTTCAAGAACCCGACTTTTTCATAGAAGTAATGTGCTGCTAAGCGAGTCCCTCTGGATAAGTACATATAAAGCGATGACCTATTCGATCTTCCAGAGATGGCTGAGCGCCGCAAAGTTCCTTAAATCAAGGCTTTTGCTCACTCTATTCTTTCACCCTTGACATCAAGACAGACTGACTCAACGTGGCTCGATTGCTCCGGATAGATGTCTGGATACTGCAAATGCGTTCCAACTGTACGCAGAAATTTATCCAAGAGCAAAATCAGCTAAAATGTAGTCAAAGCATTGCCTTGTCCGTTCTCGGAAAAAAGTCTAAGAGGCGGCTCCTACTTATTGTATGCAATCTGAAAGATTTTCCGATTGCCTCAAGCCTACACCCCGTGGGAACAAGTCAGGATTGCCACTGTCTCAACCCTATTATTTTCAATCCTAAGTATTTTCAAGATCATGTAATATCTTTCCATCACTGGTCTTCCATGCCTGATCCTGCCTGATGCCATCCTGATGCTTGATCCTGATGACCAAGCTGTAAAGTTTCATATATGTATTGCTATTGTGCTGACAATCGCATATAATATAGACGTAAAAGGTATCTCTAGAAAGGAGCGATCATTATGTCTACAAAATCAGCAAATTTATACGCGCGAATCGAACCGGACGTAAAGGAACAGGCAGAAAGTATCCTTTCCGCGCTGGGCATTCCCGCTTCGAACGCGATCAATATGTTTTACAAACAAATCATTCTTCAAAGAGGTCTGCCCTTTGAGGTGAAAATCCCGTCTGCAAAGCCGGTGGATATGAGTGCCTTCTCTGAAGAAGAAATGAATGCAGAGCTGGAGAAAGGATACGCGGACATGGTTGCCGGTCGTACCAAACCGGCGAAGCAGGTGTTTGCAGATATCCGCAAGGATTATAAGCGATGATTTTTGAAATTGAAGTTTCAAACCAGGCAGAAACTGACCTGCGCGGTATCTACGAATACATCGCCTTTGAATTGCAGGCACCTGAAAACGCGGACGGTCAGCTTGACCGGCTTGAAAGCAGCATTTCAGGACTGTCAAAAATGCCAGAGCGATTCCGCGCTTACAAGAATGAGCCTTGGCATAGCCGCGGTCTGCGTATCATGCCTGTCAATCACTACTGCGTGCTGTATATTCCCGACAAGGAAAAAGCTGTTGTCACGATTATTCGTGTCATGTACGGCGGACGGGATATTGATGCGCAGTTAGTAAAATATACATCAATATAATATTTTGGAGATAAGAAAATATGGGACAATACAACTTCACTTATGAAGTCCCTGAAAACTTCCATGAAATGTTAGTTCATCATTTACAGCAAAATGGAAACGCCAATATAGCACCGATTGTTCAAAGATGCCGTATTGACTATGAAGATGCAGGGCTTGCCTATTATGCAGGTTTAAAAGGTGATAACTGGGATAAAAAGGCACTTGATTTTACTATTGAAGGTTCAGAAAGCAACATTAACCTATTAAAATCAAATGATAAATTGTTGAAAGAAGTTATCCATAAACTTCTCAGACCAAATAAAACAGGATTTCTTATTAGAAACATAGATTATCTCATTGCTACTGATGATTTTGAAATTAAGCTGCCTGAAGAACAAGGAGAATCTTTTGAAATACTATCGGCAGATATTTATGACGCACTTGGACGTGATGAGCCAACGTTGGTATTAGATCGCCTACATACATATTCGTCTAAATATCTAAGAGACATTTGTAATAGACACGGCATATCCACCGCTGATGATTCTGGAAATAATTATCCATTGCATAGCTTAGCTGGTTCTCTTGCAAAATATTATGACTCAAATAATGTATTTGAGTCGGATTTTATTCAGCAGACATTAAAAATGAGCATATCTACTTTTGAGCGGTATAACTCAATAAGAAACAATAAGAGCTATGCACATGACAACAATGTTCTGAACAAAGCAGAAGCCACATATGTAGTAACAATAATTACCGCAACGCTTACTCTTATTCATAAAATCGAAAATCAATAATCTGGGCAATAAACCTTTATCAATAAACAAATTTTCGATATAAAGCACTTTCACGCAATGTGGAGGTGCTTTTTTTATACCATTTTTCAGGAAGGAGGTCATCGCATGGCTGACAGAATCAAAGGAATTACAGTGGAAATCGGCGGCGATATGACCGACCTTTCCAAAGCCCTCACCGTGTATATTCCGCTCATACAGTACCATCTGCACGGTAAAATCGTACCACCTAACCGGTAAAAGTGTACCACTCAACCGGCCAGCAGTACCAAACGATGGTATGTACGACCCCACCCGCAAAGAGCAGTCTGTCAAGGCCAAGCCTTGACGACATCATTTAGTCCTGACAAACTGCTTTCTACGGGCTATCCTTACAAAATGCATTTAAAGCTATTCTTTGGTACTATGGCGGCACTGGAATATCCTGTTCGGATAATCAGATTTTTTAGATCAATGGTTAAAAACACGGTTGTCATTCATGTTTCAATGTTCCACTTTCTGGTTTGGCATCAAGTCCATGACGTTTTCGCATGGAGACCCTGCCATCGATAAAAACATCATAGGCATTGTGGATGATGCGGTCCATGATGGCTTCTGAAATGGGGCTGCCTTCCGCTGATTCGGGATCAATCCGTCCGTACCACTCATCAGTGGGATATTGGGTGCAGAAGATCATGGAGCCTTTCGGGCTGTTCGCCCGTGCTTCCACGATTTCCAGAAGATTGTAGGATTCCTGTTGCGCCAGAGGGCGGATGAGCCACTCATCGAGAATCAGCAGGTCTGTCTTCCGGTAGGTATCGATTGTTTTTTTAAACGTCCCGGTTCCTTTGGCCACATTTAATTCTTCAAGAAGTTCCGGCATTCTGACGTAGCGAACCTTGTTAAACTTGCGGCAGGCGGCATTGCCGAGGGCGCATGCGATATAGGTCTTCCCACCGCCACTCGCCCCACTCAGAATGATGTGGTGACCTTCTCCGATATACCGGCACGTGGCGAAACGGAGCATCTGCGCCTTATCCAGTTTTCGGTCAGGATGATATTCTATATTTTCGATAGAAGCCCCACGCTCTGCAAAGCCTGCATCCCGGATGTGTTTTGCCAGCTTATTGGACTGGCGGCGGTTCCATTCCGCATCGACTATCAGACCAAAGCGCTCCTCGAAACCCAGGTTCCCATAAGTCCTTGGGTCCGACATCTGCCGTTCAAACTCAGCAGCCATCGCGGTACAACGCATGGATTTCAGGATATCTTTCGTGGATTCCACAATCATGCGTCCGCACCCCCTTTTGGGTATTTTTAGTGTATCATATACATCCTGTAAAAAAAACGAACCCCATGACCGCGGCGGGATGCTGCGGGATGGGGTTTGGTTATAGGCCTCTGAGGATATTCAAATAATCCTGTCGCTGATCGACCACTGCATGGATAGTGACCACTTTCTGAGCTTCATCAATTTTATAAAAGACCAAGTCCTTTTTCAAAATCAAAACATAATACCCTTGTCTCCGAAGGGTCATGTACCGGGGCCGGCTACCCGTATAGGGACACGCTTCCAAAATTAAAAATTGCCTTTCTATTTCATCCAATTTTTTCAGAGCGACTTGACGGCCAAAATTTTCAGCTACCTGCAGGATGATTTGATGGAGCTGTGCATCCGCCGTATCTGTTCGTAAAACTTTATATTCCGCCATTATTCCTCTTCCTGAAGGATGGCCCTTAAATCATTAAAGGTCTCCCCCACCGGTGCAACCCGCCCATGGCGCACATCGTCTTCTGCCTCGGACAGTATTTCCAAAAGCTCGATTCGGGACTTCATCCGCTGGTAATCTTCATAGCCCAAGGACACGGTATCACCCCGGCCATTGACTGTGATGATGACAGCTTCCTTGTCCTCCCTGCACTGCTTGGAAATTTCGTTGTAGTGATTTCTCAAATCAGCCGATGGCCTGATGATCTCATGTACTGTCTGCATAATCATCCCTCCTTCAGTTTATAGACATAGCATATCATCATTTGTCTATAAAGTAAAGCTGGAATACCCAATTTATTTACTCACATTCTATTCTTCTTGTAAAGATTAGAAAGATTTCAAATTCAGACCGATGGCAGGGTCAGCCGAAAATCCGAGCGAAGGCTGCCGGCTTCCCAGACACTTCCATTACCCTCCACCAGACAATTTCCACTGGGTGTACCCCATTGCCCATTTTTATATTATAAAGAATTCCATTTGCATTTTCGCCCGAAGAAAATATGTACCATCCGTCATCCAGCAAAACCACTCAAAAATCCTTGCCATGGCCTTTGCTTTCTCTATCGTTTGGTCCATTCTAATCCCCCTCCGGAAGATCCTTATACGCCAGAATCATCGTTAAAAGTTCCAGCAGCGCCCGCTGCTCCGCCTCCGGCCGATCGGCGATGAGCCCGCCGCATTGGCTGGGAATGCCCGCCGCATCGGTTGTCTTGGCCGGAACCGCCTCAAACAATGCCGCCAAAGGATAATCCAAAGCCTCGCAGATTGCACAGAGTTTCTTCACCGTGATGTTCTTCTCGCCCCGTTCCACCTGGCCGATGTACGTGGGATGGACCCCCGCCCTTTCCGCCAGCTGTTCCTGGGTCAGTCCCAGGGCCTTCCGTCGATTCCGGAGGCGCAGGGCGATGATGTCGATAATGGTATTCATTGGATCAACCTTCTTTGTCAAAGATCAGGTGGCAGTCTCCCCCTTTAGGGATTTAGCCTGGAGGGTTGCACACTCTCTGAAACAATTTTATTCTGGAATAATTTGTGCCAATTCATCTTCAACATCTATTCCATATGCTTTTGCAATCTGCCCAATCATTACACCAAACGTCCCACGCATCTCACCAAGCGCGGAAATAAAGATCAGATTCTCAAGCGTGAGATTTTGCAGAAGTACACCTTCATATCGATTTCCATTGCACCGATTCAGAAACTTATTACAAGCAATCCTCATGCCCCTGACATAATGATTTAATTCAGTATTGTCAGGGATTTGTTGTAATACAGAAGTCAAAAAGTTCTTTATATCAACCACAGACTGAATGGCGTGTGAAATAACCTCAAATTCATGGGCAGAATATAAAACCCGGCGCGGTTCTAAAAAGATGATAATATTTTTTGCAATCGTTCGTTCTGATGCTGCTGGCTGCCAAGAGATGCCAAAAATAGGGCAACTAATGCCTGTAATGTGATGAAGCAGTTCTGAAAATTTCATATTTTTCCTTAATTAAGAAATCAATGCCCCGCAGCTACAATGCAACATTAGCGTGACTACGGGGCATATTCATTTAAAAACCAATTAATCTGACTATCATCTACTTTTGTTTTTTTCATCAGAATTCTTTCCCCATTTACTCAAAATACATTTCCTTATTTATGATTTTAAACTTATCCGTCCGCAAAACCATCTTATCCACTACTTCTACTCCCAGATTGTAGTTCCATTGAAAAACCAAAGATGTAATCCCCGGGCCCTGCCATCTGCTTCCAACCGGCCAATCTGCTCTCCGATAAAATTGAACCCCGTCAGGGCATTCATCGTCTGGACACCGTAATAGCTGGCAATGTGTCCGTCCATATCGGTGGTCACAATGGCCTTGCAAAACACTGGATGTCCATTGCCATGGCCTCCGATTTCGGAATCCATTCAATCTTTTCTTATTCTGTTGGCGCAAGAACAGACGCTGCTGTCCGAACAAAATCATTTAATCCACTATTGCATCACTATTCTTTTCTTTCCAAAGCATCTTAATTACTTACCCCATCCTTTCGCCATCTGGTATTTTCACCCAAAACCTGCTATAATGAACGTACCAAAGATTTACCCGAGGGAGGGATGCCCATGGCTACGAAAATACCACAATCCATATAAGAACGCTGGTAGCGTCTGACACCCAAGCGCATCAAATCCAACAACGAATGGGAGGTGGAATTCATGAACCTTTACTTACGTGATAAAGAAAAATATCAAGAAGGTGTTGACTATGGAATCAAGGCCGGACGTGCCCTTGCTAATCAAGAATTACAAGCCGAACGTGAACGTTCCCAGAAATTACAAAAAACTTTGGTAAGCATCGCAACCAAATTCAAGATTCCGGTAGAAGAACTTCTCGAGCAACAACCCCACGACAACATACCAAAAGCCTGACACTCTTCCCCGTGGTTACAGCGCACTTTGCAGTAGCCGCGGGCTTATTATATTCTTTCGTATCCGCCCGCATTTTACCATCCACTGCGCAATACACCAGCCGGTATGGTCCGCTCATAAGTCCCCGTACTGGAACCCTTGCGCCCCTCAGTACGCTCCCCTTTTCGCCCACCCGGGCGATGGCCTCTTCCTCCTCCTCCATCAGTTAATTGAGGACGTCCTCCAACGCCTTGAGTCAGATCTCTCGAAAATGCTATGCCAGAGCGGCCATATCTTGGTCGGTCCAGTAAAAGAGAAGTTGGTTTGACTCTTTCATGTGGTTAAATTCCTTCCAGGTTTTGGATTTTTTTCCCAGGTTAATTCACACTCTCTATAAACCAAATAGCACGCCGAGGTTGGCAGTGTTCCGATTTTAAAATTTCAGTTATACAAACTTCTGACAGCAACGCTTAATATTTCCGCCAAACCATCTTATCCACCACTCCCGTATAGCTCTGGATGATCTTCACCACCTTGGCTGAAACGTTGGTATCGGTGTAATCCGGTACGGGGATGCCAATATCACCGTTCTCCACCATGGCAACAGCAGTGGCCACAGCCTGGAGCAGATGGGTGCCATCAATGCCCGCCAGCACAAAGTCCCCTTTATCCAGGGCTTCCGGCCGTTCGGTGCTGGTACGGATACACACCGCCGGGAAGGGATGGCCGATACTCGTAAAGTAACTGATTTCCTCAGGCAGGGTGCCGGAGTCCGAAATCACCGCAAAGGCGTTCATCTGCAGGTGGTTGTAGTCGTGGAAGCCCAATGGCTCGTGCTGGATGACTCGGAGGTCCAGCTTGAAGCCCGACGCTTCCAGCCGCTTCCTGCTCCGGGGATGGCATGAATACAGAATGGGCTTGTCGTAGCGCTCTGCCAGCGCGTTGATGGCCGTAAACAAAGACAGGAAGTTCTTTTCCGTGTCGATGTTTTCTTCCCGGTGGGCGGAAAGAAGCAAATATTCCTTAGGCTTCAAATCCAGCCGCTTGAGGATGTCCGAAGCTTCAATATCCTTGATGTTGTTCCCCAGCACTTCCGCCATGGGGCTTCCCGTCACGTAGGTCCGTTCCTTGGGCAGGCCGCATTCATGGAGATACCGTCTGGCATGTTCGGAATAGGCGAGGTTCACATCGGAAATGATGTCCACGATGCGCCGGTTGGTTTCTTCTGGAAGGCATTCGTCCTTGCACCGGTTCCCCGCTTCCATGTGGAAGATGGGGATGTGCATCCGCTTGGCGGCGATGGCCGACAGGCAGGAATTGGTGTCCCCCAGGATCAGCAGGGCATCGGGCTTTACCTGGACCATGAGCTTGTAGCTGGCGTTGATGATGTTGCCCACGGTTGCTCCCAGATCGTCCCCTACGGCGTCCATGTACACATCTGGGGCATCCAGCTTCAAATCATGGAAAAACACACCGTTGAGGTTATAATCGTAATTCTGGCCGGTATGGGCCAGTAGGCAGTCAAAGTACTTCCGGCATTTGTCGATGGTGGCCGCCAGGCGGATGATCTCCGGCCGGGTGCCCACGATGATGAGCAGCTTCAGCCGGCCATCGTTTTTAAAAGCCGTTTTAGAATAATCCAATCGTATGGTCATTAATCCTTCTCTTCTTTCTTTACAGGTTCGTGGTAGGTATCGGGATGACCGGAATCAAAGGCCTCATTGGCCCACATCACCGTCACCAGGTCCTCGGTATCGCTGAGGTTGATGATGTTGTGGGTGTATCCCGGCAACATGTGGACGGCCTCAATCTTCTTCCCGCTCACATCATAAGTAAGGACGGGATAAAGCTTTCCGTCCTTGTCCGTCCCCACCCGCCGTTCCTCGATACGGGCATGACCGGCCACGACGATGAAAAATTCCCATTTGGAATGATGCCAGTGCTGGCCTTTGGTGATACCAGGCTTGCTGATATTGACCGATACCTGGCCACAGGCGGCTGTCTTAATCAACTCCGTAAAGGAACCCCGGTCATCGACGTTCATCTTCAAGGGAAAAGCAACTTTATCTTCGGGTAAATAAGATAAATAAGTGGAATAGAGCTTCTTTTCAAAGGAACCTTCCGGGATGGCAGGCATCATCAAAGTTCGGGGCTGGTCGTGGAAACTTTCAAGCGTATCGACAATATGACCCAAGGAGGCTGTATGAGTGATGGGAACGTAACAGTAACGACCATCAGGTGAAGCCACCGGATTCAGACCGTCGAATTCACAGCGGTGTTCCTTCCCCTCCAGGGCGTCCAGCATCTCTGAAACCAGGTCATCAATGTAGAGCAGGGTCAGTTCAGTATTCCGGTCATTGACCTGTACAGGCAACTCATTGGCGATATTGTGGCAGAAAGTAGCTACAGCCGAATTGTAATTGGGACGGCACCACTTTCCAAAAAGATTGGGAAAGCGGTAGACCAGTACTTTGGCCCCGGTTTCCTGTCCGTATGCAAAGAAGAGTTCCTCCCCTGCCAGCTTGCTTTTGCCGTAGTCCGACTCCCCATACCGCCCGATAAGGGTGGCCTGGATGGAGGAGGACAGCATGACCGGGCAGGTGTTGCCACAGGCCTTTAACGTGTCCAGCAAAGTGGAGGCAAAACCGAAGTTGCCGGACATGAATTCAGACTGGTCCTTGGGGCGGTTGACACCGGCCAGGTTGAAGACGAAGTCGGCTTGTTGGCAATACTCCTTCAGCAGGGCTGGATCGGTGTTGATGTCGTAGGTGTAGACTGCATCAATAGATAAGTCTCGTGTGCGATCTTTATGGTCTTTGATGTTGTTTACGGCGGCGGTTAGGTTTTGGCCGACGAAACCGGCGGCCCCGGTGATTAAGATTTTCATATTTGAAACCCCTGTATCATGTTGTACAAATCCAATTCCTGTCAATCCCTTCGAAACAAATCACGGGTATAGACTTTTTCTTCTACATCATCAAGATCCATCGTATTATACCGATTGGCAATGATGGCATCACTTTGCCTTTTAAAGGAATCCAAATCATTAATCACTTGACTGCCAAAGAACGTAGAACCATCTTCCAAAGTTGGTTCATAGATGATAACAGTAGCCCCCTTGGCCTTGATTCGCTTCATGACGCCTTGAATCGAACTCTGACGAAAATTATCACTATTGCTTTTCATCGTAAGCCGGTAGACACCAATTACTGCCGATTTCTCATTAGTCTGGTTATACTCATTATCTTCATCATAGCCATAATATCCAGCAAGCTGCAAAACCCGGTCAGCAATGAAATCCTTCCGGGTCCGGTTGGCTTCCACAATGGCTTCTATGAGATTCTGAGGAACATCCTCATAATTAGCCAGAAGCTGCTTAGTATCCTTTGGTAGACAATAACCGCCATAACCGAATGATGGATTGTTATAATCCGTACCAATCCGAGGATCCAGACATACTCCGGAAATAATGTTCCTTGTATTCAAACCTTTCATTTCAGCATAGGTATCCAACTCATTAAAATAGGATACACGCAAGGCCAAATACGTATTGGAAAACAGTTTAACTGCTTCTGCCTCGGTGTATCCCATAAATAAAGTTGGTATATCTTTTTTGATGGCTCCTTCCTGCAAAAGTTCTGCAAAAAGATGAGCCTTTTCTACTAATTCAGGATCATCCATATCCGTACCGACAATAATCCGGCTGGGATACAAATTATCATAAAGAGCATGGCCCTCACGAAGGAACTCAGGGCTAAAAATAATGTTCTTTGTATGGTATTTATCTCTAACGTTTTTAGTGTACCCTACCGGAATCGTCGACTTAATGACCATCAACGCATCTGGGTTATTTGCCAAAACCAACTCAATGACAGCTTCAACTGCCGATGTATCGAAAAAGTTTTTGACTGGGTCATAATTTGTTGGAGCAGCAATGATGACAATGTCTGCTTTTTTATAAGCTGCTGCTCCATCAAGCGTTGCGGTCAAATTGAGATGATGATGAGCCAAATGATTTTCAATCTCCCTATCTTTTATTGGAGATTTTTTGTTATTGATGAAATCAACTTTTTCTCGAATAATATCGACTGTATAAACAAAATGATTTTTTGCTAACAATACAGCTAAACTTAGACCGACATACCCAGTTCCAGCAATAGAAATATGTATTTTATTCATTTAATTCCTTTAATTGTTTATTTGGATATAGTAAATAATCTGATTACAACTTGGTTGTTTTTAAAAAACCATACCAATTCAAATCCATTTTTTTTCCATTAATAATGATATCCTCTTTAGTGCATCCTTCATAGACAAAACCAATCTTTTTATAAAAAGCATTGGCCCTTTCGTTCTTTTTCAAAACATTTAAATAAATGCGATTTAGTTTCAAATCTTTAAAAGCATAACGCAATATTTTTTTTGTTGCAAAAGATGAATATCCTTTACCTTGAGCACTTTTTCTAAAACACACTGCATACTCAGCTTTCTCATTATCATAATCAATATTCTTTAAACTAATAGTTCCTTGATAAATATCATTATCATCAACAACAGCAAAATGTTGGTTTGTTGTATCTATCCGTGATTTTTCGATAAAAGCATTTACTGATTCTTCTGTCTGAGATTCCGCATCAAAACGGAAAAAACAATTTATCGTTGGATCATGCATCCACTCTAACATATAAGGGATATCTTTTTTTTCAAGCATCCGTAATTTCATTATCTAACCCATAAAAGTGTTAATTTGTTCAATAACATAATCAACTTCATCATCCTTAAGTCCATAGTATAGAGGCAAGCTCAATTCTTGGTCTGCTATTTTTTCTGCAAGAGGAAAATCCCCTATGCTGGCTTCCATATCTGCATAAGCTTCTTGTAAATGCATAGCTTTAGGATAATGAATAATTGTTCCTATTCCCTTATCCTTTAAATATGCCTGAAGTGTGTTACGAGATTTTGTAAGAATCGCAAAAATATGATATACATGACTATTATATTCTGCCGTTTGAGGTAGAATAATATTATTGTTTTTTATCTCGTTTAAATAACGTTGACTAATACGATGTCTTTCTGCATTCCATCGCTCCAAATGTTTAAGCTTTATCCGAAGTAAAGCGGCTTGAACTTCATCCAATCGTGAATTGGTACCTTTGTAAATATGATGATATTTCTGATTCGATCCGTAATTACCCAAAGCACGTATCTTGTCTGCCACTACCTTATCGTTTGTCGTCACACAACCACCATCTCCCAAAGCTCCCAGATTTTTACCAGGGTAAAAACTAAAGGAAGCTACATCACCTAAATTACCAGCCTTCTTTCCTTTATAAGTAGCACCATGAGCTTGGGCCGCGTCCTCAATAACTTTTAACTTATGATTATTAGCAATCTTTAAGATGGGATCCATATCTGCACATTGTCCGTATAAATGAACAGCAATAATCGCCCGTGTATGAGGTGTAATTGCTTGTTCAATCTTTTGAGGATCAATATTATAACTCACTAATGACGGCTCTACAAAAACTGGTGTTGCCCCTGTATAAGAAACCGCTAAGGCTGTTGCGATGTACGTATTAGATGGAACAATCACTTCATCGCCTGGGCCAACATCATAAGCTCTCAAGGATAAGTACAAACCATCTAAACCATTGCCACACCCCACAGCATATTTTGTACCAATGTAATTTGCATATTCCTGCTCAAATAAATTACACTGCTCGCCTTGTATGAACCAACTCTTTTCATATACTTGCTTAAAAACAGCCAAGGCTTCATCTTCAATTTCCGTATGCATGGGTTTAACTGTACTAAAAGGAATATTCACTTTTTCGCACCTTCATTTCTATGATTTTTAAAGTAATCTTGGGCTTCCTCACAATAAGTACGATAATCTCGTATATAGTCATTCTCATCATAGTGCTCAGAAGCCAAAACCAATAGAACGCTTCCTGGTGAAAAATTATACATTTCTCTCCAAATCATAGGCCCAATATAAAGTCCTTTTGCCGGATCGTCTAAAGTAACAAACTCTTTCTGATATGGTGTACTGATACTGATTTGTACTGACCCATTCAAGCATAATAAGACTTGTTGCAAATCTTTATGAGAATGAAAACCTCGGATAGTGTTTTCAGGTACTCGTGTCATGTAATAAACCCGTTTAATATTAAAAGGTATATCCCCACCCGATTCAATCGGTGTCAAGTGTCCCATCGGACGTTCCACATTTTTTTCATCCACAATATCACGAAATTTGATCCAATTTATTAACTTCATATTCATCTCCTAATTCTATATACGTTTCAATACATATTTTATCCCAACAAAAAAGGAACCAAGGATCCCTTTTAAAATGACTGTTCGATATTTATTAGGAATAGTATTCATCACTTCATTAAATTCCTTATAATTATGATCCAATAACATTGATAAAAATCCAATCGAAATAGATTTTTTATATCGTATTGAAAAATCAATTTCGTTATCGTAATATTTATCTAAAGCATTTAATAAGTCAATATTAATCTTAAACTTTTTAAATCGACTGAATCTAGAATTATAATTATTATTATTTTTTGTATCTTTGAAAACACGATGTGCATACATTAATTCATCTGAATTGTAAACTCTTCCTTTTTTTAATAATAAGATACAGAAGGGTAAATCATCTACCATTTTACTGATTTGGGTTATTAATTTATAATATTCACGGCCCTCATTTGAAAGAAATTCATTTCGAAACATGAGACCGCCAGTAGAAAAGCTTCCACTATTCAAAAACATGTCTAGAGTTATTTCTTTGTTCCTAAATTTCGGAATAGGATTAATATCAAAATATTTTTCCTCATTATCCCATCTTGATTCCAAACATACCGCATGTGCCAAATACTCTTCATGGTTATCTAAAAATTCAACTTGCTTCTCCAATTTATCATCATCAATAAAATAATCATCGCCTGCTAAAATAGTTATATATTCTCCTCTACAACGACACATTGTATCGTATAAATTCGAAGAAATTCCATTATTACTTTCATTTTGGTGGTAAAAAATCATCTTAGGATATAATTCTTTATATTTTTTTATTATTTCAATGGTACCATCTTTCGAACAATCATCGCCAATTTGTATTTCATAATTAAAATTACACTTTTGAGATAGAATACTATCTAATGCTTTTTTTAAATATTTCTCATGATAATAAGTTAAAACAACTACACTAACTTTAAAATTATTCATATTTTTTCCTTATATAATTAAATAAAATTTTGACCTTATTGCGCATATTAGCATTTAGTAGTATTAAAACAATATAAATAATAATGCAAATAATAATTTCAATAATATTATTAATAAAACCACTCTTAAAACGAATCATCAAAAAACCAAAGGCACCCATAATGCAACTACATAATACAATAGGAAACACATTTTTGAACAATTTCAATAATGATATATGTAAAATACTTTTGATGAAAAACAAATCAATTAATGGATAAATGATATACGCACTTGCCGTAATTATACAAATATAATTAAAGCTTTTGTCTTTATTTATAAATAAAAGGAAAAGCAAAACAATAAGTACAATCATCTGAGAAATCAAATTATATTTTGGCTTTCCTATAGCGCGTAGCCCTTCTAATTTTAGGTTGCTTATACATGAAATCCATGAAAAAGCAATACCCAATAATCCAATATAAAAAGCGCCTTCTAACCATTTTTCACCCAACAATATTTTTGTAACAGTTTCATTAAATATAAAAATACCTGTTCCTAAAGGTAAAACAATCAGTGCAATTATTTGCTGAAAAGATAAAAACATCTTTGAAAATTCTTTTTTATCATCTTTCAAGCGCGATAATACACTATATAAAACAGGAATAAACATACTATATATCAAGCCAAGAATTTGACTGACTAGGTTCATGCATGTTTTATATATACCGAGATAATATGAACTAAGTACGCCAACAAGCACTATTACTCCTATATTGTTAATGGACCATGTTAGAATTGTTTCAAAGAGAGACCAAATGCTAAAGCTTAGCATTTTTTTTAGTAAATCAAATGAAAAATTAAACGATGGTTTCCAATTTGAAATAAAAGTTGAAAAAAAAGCATTAAACAAATTGACAGCAATTGTTCCTATTACTAAAGACCAATAAGAAAATCCTAAAAGTGCCAACGGAATAGTAACAGCAAAAGGGATAAACACCCCAATTATTCTCATCTTAAATAAAGTCTTGAATTGGAAATTCCGTTTAAATAATGCAATTTGTATACTTGAAAATGAAGTGATTGGCAAAGAAATACTGGCAATTATTAACACTCTATCAATCCCTGGATTTCCCAATAAACATGAGATTTGTTTAGAGAAAATAATTATTAATAAAAGAAATAAAGATGACAAACTAAAATTTGACCAAAATGCTGTATCTAAATATCCCTCTAGTTTTGCTTTCTCTTCATCAAAATATATAATGAATTTTGAAAAACCAGCTTCAGTGATCATATCAAAAAAACTTGTAATCATAGTAATTGTTGCAATTACACCAAAAGCGTCTGGAGTTAACAACCTTGCCAAAATCATACTTGTAATAGGTGATATTAACTTTGCAAGTATTTCAGTAATTGAAGACCATTTCGTAGCATTTAAGACAGTTTTTTTATTCATTCTGTTAGAATCTTTCGATTTGTTTGAAAATAATACAATGCAATAGAAATATAATAAAAAATTGCATAATTATTTGGTGAAAAAAAAGCCATTTCCCCCATATTCAAACATAATGGAACAATTAATAATGGCCAATTCTCTTTTTTAGCACCTCCAAGTAAAAAGATAACAATTACAAAAAGTAAAAACATTGTTAATCCTATTACCCCTGTATATGATAGTAATGCAATAAATATATTTCCGGGTTCAACTGGTAAATCGATAGAAAAAGTCCAATCTTTTATTCCTGATACTACTGGCGTTAGGAATCCACACCCAATCAAAGGATGCATATGATAATTTGCAATTAATTGAGAATACAAATTTTCTCTCGAATATAACAGATTGGTGTTTCCCTTCATTATATATGCAGCTATGAATTTGTATATAAAATCAAATTTTATTACAATAAATATCACTACAAGACTAATGAAAGAAAATGAACAAAGAATCGTCTTATAATTTTTGAAAATCTTTCTAAATGATAATAGATATATTATACACAGAAGTGATGAAAGAAGTGCAGTTCGTGATTCTGTTGTATATAATTCAATATATATTATTGTCAAATATATTATATCGAGAAAATTATATCTTTCATTTTGATGTTCTTTATATACTACAAAAAACATCAAACCAATTGTAAGAATAACTGCAAATAAATTTGGTTGGTTCGTGATCCCTTGGAATGCATGGCCATTTCTAAGATACCCACCTTTTGTAAAATATAAAGGAATTGAGATCAGGGCTATACAAATAAATACTTTGTTCAACCAATTCAACCAATCTACCTTTTCGTATGAACTTCTTATACCCACAAAAGCTGAAAGGAAAGAAATTCCAAAAAAAACTGCTTTAAAAACCGAAATTGTGGGATATGAAGAAGTCACCAAACTAAAAACAGAAATACTAATTATAAATATAATGAAAAATATAATTATATTATATTCTGCTTTGCTTTTTTGTATGTATTTAATGTTCTTTACAATTATATAGATGCAAATAAAACCTAAAAATAAATATTTGACTATTTGAGCAACTGAATTAAAAGTTATCCCAATACTTACATTAATGAATGACCGGATTGTAATTAAACATAATGCCTTTATTGCTCCGACAGACTTCTCTTTTTTATATATAAATATCAGCCCTAACATAAAACAAAGTAAAGTGACATTATTTATCAAACTAATTACAAACATTAAAAAAATGACAACTGATTTGAATAAATTTTTATTTTTCATATATTTTCAAACATATTTTCATATTCTATTTTCAACTTCATATAGTCAAACTTATTATCACAATATCTACTGATATTATAAGAAAATTTATTATATTCAATTTCAGACATTTCAACTAAATCTTTAAGTGCATCTCTATAAAAAGATATGTTAAAATCTGAAATAATATAACCACATTTTTTTTCTTGCAGATCAAGCCAAGGTGTTTGATTACTAATTATCACAGGACAATTCGATAAGAGCGCTTCCCATATTACGTGGCCAAAATTTTCACTTAATGTTGGAAACAGAAAAACGTCATATTGCGAAAAAACATTTTGAACATCTTTGTTTTGAACTATTCCTTTATACTTTACAATAATGTTTTCACCTAATTTTCGAATATATTGCTTGCATTTATCCCAATACTCTTTATCTTCAATTGGTCCAAAAATATCAAATTCAATTTCACCTTTTACTCCTTTTAAGCACTGAAGTGCAAATAGTAAGTTTTTTTTAGGGTGAATTCTAGATAAAAATACACAATTTAATTTGCCACTCTCTTTTTTAGTGCATCGTTTTGTTTGCTTTTTTTGTGTTGGCACATTTGTGACTTTATATATGTGTTTTTTAGAAACTCCTAAAATATCAACTATGGCCTCATTTTCTTCATCCGAAGTCGCCTGATAATACAAGAATTCATTCTTAAACAACATTCTATTTGCAAATAAATATGGTATCTTTTTATATTTTTTTTTGAAAGCATTTTTACACAATTCACCTCTTGGAGCAAGAATTGTTTTAATATTATTTGCTCGTCCAATCTTAATAAGAGGTATGGTTGTTTTATAACTAAAAAAACTATTTAAATAAATTACATCTGGTTCAATCTTATTTATTATTAATGAAAAACTTTTTTGATTCATTAACTTTTCATCTAGATACAATACTTTGCTATTATCTCTTTTATTCCATCCTTTTGTGATGTTTTCCATCATTTTATTTTTTTTAAATTCATGATTTGACGTAAGAATATAAAATTCAAAGTCATTTTTCAATAACGTGCACATATTATCGATACTAACTGGAGGTCCTCCATAATTTTGAGCAGGGAAAAAACCTCCTGTAATTACTAATATTTTTTTCAAAGCAATCTCCACCAAATCAATAATTATTTACTTCATTTTGAATATATTCCAAATTCAGCAAAACACTCATGACTTCTTCTACATCTAACAATTTTGTATTATTCGAATTAAATTCTGTTAATACGTTCCTCTTTTCATCACCTTTTTTAAAATAGTTATCATAATTTAAATCCCGTTTATCTGCAGGAACCCTAAAAAAATTACCCATATCCACTGCATGGGCACATTCTTCATTGGTCAGTAATGTTTCATACATTTTTTCTCCATGTCGAATTCCAATGGTTTTAATAGGATTATTTGCATTGAATAGCTTTTTTACAGCCTTTGCCAATGTGCCAATGGTACTGGCTGGTGCCTTTTGTACCATGATGTCTCCACTGTTTCCATGTTCAAAAGCAAAAAGAACAAGTTCCACTGCTTCTTCTAAACTCATAATAAACCGTGTCATTTCAGGTTCTGTCACGGTGAGTGGCTGCCCACATTTTATCTGATCAATAAATAATGGTACGACTGATCCCCTTGAACATAATACATTTCCATAGCGGGTACCACAAATTGTAGTCTTTTCTAGACTCACTGTACGACTTTTTGCCACAAATACCTTTTCCATCATGGCTTTACTGGTTCCCATAGCATTAATAGGATAAGCTGCCTTATCCGTTGAAAGACAGATAACTTTCTTTACACCCTCTTCAATAGCCGCAGTCAGTACATTATTGGTACCAAGCACATTTGTCTTTACTGCTTCAATTGGGAAAAATTCACACGAAGGCACTTGCTTCAAAGCTGCTGCGTGAAAGATATAATCTACACCATACATAGCGTTTTTTACGCTTTGGATGTCCCGAACATCCCCAATGTGGTATTTAATCTTTTCACTCAGATCAGGAAAACGGAGTTGATAATCATGACGCATATCGTCTTGTTTTTTTTCATCCCGTGAGAAAATCCGAATTTCTCCAATATCTGTATCCAAAAATCGATTTAAAACGGCATGGCCAAAGGAACCTGTCCCTCCTGTTATCATTAGCGTTTTATCTTTAAATATTGATTTATCCACTCTTTTCCTCCTGTTTAAAATGTCGCATAATTATACTATAAGCCTGTTCCACTGTATAATGTTTATATAAATACTTCCATGCATTTTGTCCCATTGCATATAGGTCAGCATGACATATTGTCTCGATTTTATGTTTGAATGCTTTGCTGTCATTGCTTCCGCACCAATATCCAAATTGACCTTTTTCTATGATTTTTCCAATGTCGGTATTTGGATCCGTACAAGCTAAAACCGGCATTTTAGCCTGCATGTACGAAAGCAATCGTGACGGAAAATTTGGAATTGTAAACCGATGATCCAAAAAAATCAAGCCTACATCACAAGCCGATACAAGCGAATCATAATCTTCCTTTGGTAATTGATTTATCAACATTACATTTTGCAAGTTTTCCTTTTCAATATAATTCTTCAAATTGTTATATTCTGTACCAGATCCGACAATCAAGAAATATGCGTTTTCTAAATCTTTGCAGTCTTTTAAACATTCGCAGATAAAATCTACTCCTTGGGGTTTGCCTAGGTTTCCGCCATATACAATTATTTTTTTATTAATTGGTAAATTGTATTTGTTTCGTAATTCACTAATATCATTTGTTTCAATTACTAGAGGCACAATACTGTTAGGACATACCTCAACATTTTCTGCTTTTACCCGTTCATTATGTTCCAGCAGATAATCTACATTTGCTTGTGACATACATCCAATATAGTCTGACAAACGGTACAATTCCATTTCTTTAGCCCTAAAATATGGATATACTGGGTTTGCCTTACGTAACATTTCCAAATCCACTGCGTTTTGAGGAAAGATATCTTTTAAAAGTAGATACGTCTTTGCATGATCTTTATGCTTGATATACTTAATGACCTTTGTCATTGTTATTGGTGGTGTGGCGTAAAGAACAAAATCAAAGTGAACATCAGAATAATATTTTTTTATAGCTTTTATAAAAAGATTCTCAAATGTTACTGTTGAAATACCTTTTTCGATTGTATTTGTCTTTTGTAGATTACCAGTCTTGATTTTTAATATTGTATATTTACTATAATGGATTAATTGTGTCTGTTCATTCAGTCTCCTCTCGACTGGAGTTGCAATGTAAACATTGTGTTGATGGTGAATAAACTCATTCAACAAATCAGAATAAATCGAATGTGTATTAAGATCCCTTATATAAACTTGTGATAAAAATAATATATTCATAAATTAACTTTTCTTTATTACTGGTACTCCAGTGTATATTCCTTGCTCAACTATATCTTTGATTACAACACCACCAGCACCAACAATAACATTATTTGCAATTTTTACTCCCTGTATAATGGCTGATCCTGTTCCCATTTCTGATAGTGTGCCAATATGCGTCATTCCAGAAACATTAACACTTGGATATAATGTGACAAAATCATCAAGAACAACATCATGCCCAATTGTACAATCCAAATTGATGATTACATGTTTTCCAATGTCGATATTTACAGTTATATTATTCCCTGCACATATCATGCTTCCTTCACCAATATTGACAAGGTTGGAAATATTTACACTGGGATCAATAACTGTCGCAAATTTCAAGCTTTTATTTACTTCAATTTTATTTATAATTGTTTTTCGCGTTTTTGCATTACCAATAGCACAGAGCACATATAAATCGTTTTTTCTACCAATTAGCCAATTTGAGTCTCCAATGACTTTATATTGGTTCACTTCGGCATCAACAGCCAAACCATCATCAATAAAACCTATTAAATTCCAAGTTTCTTTTTTTTGATTGATGCGTTCGACTAACCAGGCTATCTCTCTTCCAAAACCACCCGCACCAATGATCACTAAATCTTTCATATACCGTTACCTTTAAATGCTTCCATTGTTTCTGATGTATCCGACGATATTCCATCCCGTTCAAACACTTTTAATAAAGTCTGCAGAACGATTTGAGCATCCTGCTTATAAGTAAGTGTTCTAGTATATTCCACATCCAATGCAAACTTTTCTTCCCAACTGAGGGCATTGCGCCCATTGACCTGGGCTAATCCGGTCAGCCCCGGCCGCACATCATGGCGATGTTTTTGTTGTTCATTGTATAAAGGTAAATACTGAATAAGTAGGGGCCTCGGTCCCACCACCGCCATATCGCCCTTGATAATGTTAAAGAGTTCCGGCAGCTCATCAATGGAGCTGGAACGAAGTGCCTTTCCAAAGCTTGTCAACCGCACTTCATCCGGCAACAACTTTCCATTGGCATCCCGTTCATCCGTCATCGTCCTGAATTTGTACAGCTTGAATATCTTCTCATCTTTACCCGGGCGTTCCTGAGTAAACAATACAGGGGAACCAAGCTTGCATTTCACCAGAACGGCAGTTCCTGCCAGAATTGGTGAAAACACCAGGGTGGCTCCTGTAGCCAATGTCGCATCCAATGGCCGCTTGACATACTGTTCGTAGATTCCTTGATGATGGTTTGATGGCTTCTCATTCTTCTCATCCACGCGCTCTTTGACAAACGCGGCGATTCCTACTCCGACGCTTACGCCGAGGATGCCGCCAGCCAGATCAAAGAGTGTTCTCATGAATTGATTCATATGCGCTTTACTCCCTGTCTTACTCAAAGCAGCCCCGGATGACTTCAATGATCCGATCCTGTTCTTCCGGTGTCATCTTATTGTCACTGGGCAAACAAATCCCCCGATTAAAGATATCCATCCCCACATTAAGTGCTTTTCCTTCATCAATATAGGCATTGCTTTTCGCCCGGCCACTGCCGTCTTTTGTGATGAAGGCATTATTCCGGTAAACCGGCTGCATGTGCATGGGCTTCCAGATGGGCCGGCCCTCTGCATTGATGCTGGCAATGGCATTTAATATTTCCGTCGGGCAGGATTTTCCCGGCGTGGGTGTGAAAAGTGGTTCCTGTTCTCCCCGTACCTGAGGGCACATGGCTTCCGGGTTGATGGTCAGGCAGCTCAGCCAGAAGTTGGGTTCGCTGTTTACCGCATCGTAGGGATTCATGGAAACCGGCAGGTCTTTCAGTCCTTCTTTATAACGTTCATAAATCGCTTTTTTCTGGGCGATGTGTTCATCCAAATAAGGGATCTGTCCCCGGACCACACCGGCGACCACGTTGGAAATCCGGTAGTTATAACCAATCTCTTCATGCTGATACCAGGGTGCGGCTTCCCGGGACTGGGTGCTCCATTTTCGCACCTTATCAGCATCACTGAGGCTGTCTGTCAGGAACATGCCTCCGGACGATCCGGTGATGATTTTGTTTCCGTTGAAGCTGATGCAGTTCCAGTCACCAAAGGTCCCGGTTTGCTTTCCTTTATAGGACGCTCCCAGGCTTTCGGCTGCGTCTTCGATGATTTTGGCTCCGTGTGCATCACACACGGCTTTCAGTTCATCAATTTTGCCCGGTGTGCCGTATAGGTGGGCAACGATGACGATCCTCACACCCGGGTAAAGGCCAAAGGCTTTTTCCAGTGCCACAGGGTCCATGTTCCAGGTGTCGTACTCGGTATCGATAAAGACGGCTTCCCCATTTTCATAGGCAACGGGGTTGATGGTAGCGTCAAAGGTCATGTCGGAACAGAAGACCTTATGACCCTGTACGGCTCCGACACCGGCCCGCGGCTGCCCGTAGAAATATTCCCCAGCCAGCTTCATGGCAAGGTGCAGGGCTGCAGTGCCACAGGAAAGGCCCACGGCATATTTGCATCCCACTTTTTCTGCGATGGCTTCCTCACAGGCGTTGATGTTGGCACCCACGGTTGACATCCAGTTGGTGTCAAAGGCTTCTTTCATGTAGGCCAGTTCCGGCCCATGCATGGTCGGGCTGGACAGCCAGACTTTGTTTTTAAATGGTTCGATTTCTTTGATTTTTTCTGGAATGAACATATTCTCTGCTTTCCCTTTTATAGATGATGGAATTTCCATCATGTATTTATAAATTAACTTTTACTGTTTCTGATTTAGAGCGTGCTTCGCCATTCACAGACCCGCTTTCGTAAAAAACCACTGCCTGTGTTCTGGCTCACATCTGTTCCCCACCTTCCCTCCGCTGCCCCATAGCATACGGTGTTCCAGTGGCTACTTGTCTCTAAATCTCACACTTGCTTTTCTGCTTCGACTTGCTTCTGCACAATCTCAATCCCCACATGAATCACGCTGTTCCCCAGCATCTCCGACCGGATCATGGCCTTCCGTTTGTGGAAGTTGAATCCAATAATCTCGCCCTCAAAGTCCTTGAGGTCCCCGGACACGATGGTCACGTGGTCGCCTTTTTTATAGGGCACACCGGATGCCATCATCACCTGGCTGACGCCGAAGGTGTGATCGCCGCGGTTTCCGCCGATCCTGCGGATGAAGGTCTCTTCCTCTGGGGTCAGGGCGTTGTAATTCACTTCCTGGTCCCCCAGAAGCCTGGAAAACATGGGGATGGCCTTCAAGGCGTAAAAGAAGGCGGTGACGTCCGGTGTATCCACAAACAGGTAGCCGGGAAACAGAACCTCTTCCTGCTTCCTCCATGCCCCCTTGTAGCGCTTTAACACCTCGCGCTTGGGCAGGAAGACTTCGGTGATTAAGCCCGGTTCGGCGAGCTGATCCATATAGCGTATTAAGTTGTTTTCTTTCCGGGTTGTGGTTTGGATGGTTACAATCGCCATACTGTCAATTCTCTCTTTGCATCACTTTATTCAAAATGGCTTCCTCCCAGGGTTGTCCAATTAAATGAAAAATAAAATTATTTGGAATTTATCCAGTTTTGTTTTGAATCACGATATTGTGAATATGAACGGTCATCCGGCTCCAGGCATCCAATCGCGTAAAGCTTTTTCTTCTGATACGTGTTAAGCTTGCCTTGGATGTCTGCCTTTTTCTGCCGGTTAAGCCAAAGGCGCATACGCTTTCCTTCCTGGGTTGATAAATCCATTGGAATAATGGGTTGTCCGGTCGTTTTTACGTATTTTTCCACTGCCTGAAACTGGTTTTCCCAGGCCCGTTCACTGGCGGTGCGCCAGTCCATGCCGGCGGCTTCCAGTCCTTTTATCTGTTCTTCGGTCAAATGCCTGCCTTTGACTTTGCCTCTGTAGATGCGGCGCTGCTCATTGATCCATCTGGCCAGCCAAATGCCATTTGCTCTGTAATCCGATGGGGGATTTAAATCGCCGTGGGCATGATAATAACTCCGGCATAAGGCCAGACGGACTTCAAAACCATCCGGAGGGTCGAAGTCATAGCCGATGGCTTTCAACGTGTTCTTCCGTTTTTCGGACTGCTTAATCTTACGCTGACGGACCAGCCATTTGTATAGGTTAAATCCCTGGGGTGAAGTATAGCTTGCCGGAGGATTTAAATTTCCATATTCCTGAAAATAGGCCTTCGCCTGCTCATAACCATATTGCCAACGCCTGGTGTAGGTATCCTCCCAAATGAAATGAATGGCATTGAGACGGTCAATCTGATTCGGGGTCAAATCGGCACATTGGGGCATCCGCCCGCTCCTTATGGCACGGATCCGCCTTACCCAGGCTCCCGTTTTAAGGCCATCCTTTGTCATGTAATCCCTGGGGATATCACAGTCCCCGTGAAGGTCAAAGTACTCCACACAAGCCAGGTATTGCTGTTCCCAGCTGAGGGAGAATTTGTCCCAGATCATGCCGATATCATTCAGCTGTTCCACCCGTTCCGGTGTCAGGGTGGTGGATCGCTGACCCCGCCGCTTGATCTGGCGCTGGTTTTCGATCCAGCCGCCAAGCGGTATCCCTGTTTCGGTGACATAATTGGTTGGAATATCGAGGTTTCCATTTTTTTGATAATAAGCCTTTGCTTCCTCAAAATTCCGGATCCACTGTCTTTCAATATGAGGTTCCCACACCATGCCGATGGCGTCCAACTTCCGGATGCGGTTTTCGCTTAAGCTGCCGTACCGGGTACCGGCCCTCACCTTGCGCTGGGTGGCGATCCAGCCCCCCAGGGCGTAGCCCTCGGGGGTGGTGTAGCGCACGGGCACTTCCAGATTGCCGTGTTCTTCGTAGTAAAGCTGTGCATGGCGGTACATCTGGTTCCAGCTGGCTCCCAGGACCTCATTGAGCTCGGAGAAGAGCCTGCGGCAGTCCTGGACCTCATCGATCAGGGTGAAGTTTTCCTCCACGATCTGGTCCTTCTCTCCCCGTTCCCTATACAGGCACAGGGCATCCCGCATTTCATTCTGGATGGTCTGGATGCTGTACAGGTTGTCGAAGTTGTTGATGATGTCGAAGATGACGGGTTCGGTGCCCTTTCCGGCGGACAGAGCCCGGCCGATCTGCTGTTTGTAGATGATCGGGGATACGGTTGGCCGGAACAGGATGACCCCGGCCACGTCGTCCACGTGGATGCCTTCGTTAAACATGTCGATGCAGTAGAGCAGCTTCAGGTGGCCGCTGTGGTCAGCCTTGAAGGCGGCAAAAGCTTTATCCGTCAAGGGGTCTTCGGAGTAGGCGGTGTACAGATGGGGTTCAGCGTCCACCTTGTGGAACCACTTGTCCGCCTGGTCCTTCATCGCCGCCATGTGTTCGGCGTTGGCGCAGAACACCAGGTATTTGCCCGAAGGGTCTGGCATATGCCGTACAAAGATGTCGTCCAGGCCGTCGGCCTTTTCCAGGGCCCGGCGCAGCTTTTCCAGCAGGTCTTCGGCAGCGTCCCGGGTAGCCGGGCTTTTGGCCTTGCGGATCCGCTTTTCGTACTTATTTAATTCCTTCTTGTACTTATAAACAGTGGTGATATATTTGGGTGCGGCCAGAATGCCGCGGGAGATGGCCTCTCCCAGGGTCATTTCCGACGCGATGTGGTTGTCGAAGAGTTCATCGGCCATGTCCCGCTGGTTGTCCAGGTAGCGGATGTTGGTGGCGGAGAGGCCGAGGATGGGCACGCCGGGATAGGTTTTTAACAGGGCGTCCACGCCCTTGCCCCATTGTTCGGCGCCACAGCGGTGGAATTCATCGAGGATGATGAAGTGGGGCTTGAGTTCGGAGAGTTCCCCTTGTGTAAGGCCCATCAGCCGGGCGTATGTTAAAAAGGCCACGTTTTGCGGGTCTTCCCCGCCGGCGGCCTGAAGGTTTTCGATTTGGGTTTTGAAGATGGCCTCGCTGGGGCCGAGCCAGATGACATGAGCCTCTGGATGGTCCGATGCCAGTTTGAAGCCAATAAAAGATTTACCCGTGCCGGTGGGGTGGATGATGGCAGCTTTGCCACTCTCCTCCATCACGGCCAGGGCTGCTTCATAAGCTTTCTGGTTGTGTGAAAATAATTGGACGGTCATTTCATTTCCTCTTCTTCAATTCCTTGTATTGCGCTGGGGTTCACCAGCTGATCCCTATTTCCCATTTTTGGGAAGTCAACCACTTAATGGAAATTAAGTTGTAATGAAATGATGATGAAATAGCAGAAAATAGCGTGTGGAAACAGAAATGGAAGAATAGAGTCTTAAATTACAATCGACTGCAAATAAATATGAATTAAAACAGGCCATTTCACCATTGAAAAATTTGACTTCACAAGACAAAAAGGATAAAATATAAAGTAGTTCTAATGAAATGATAATGACACTATAAATAGTTTATTGGCTTCAAAACAGATCAACCACATAATTTCCATTATGTGGTCTTTTTATTGCCTGCGGGAAAAATGGCCGGGCTCTTTGATGAAGGCCAGGCTGTTTAAGATCTGCCGCTCTTCCTGCCCGGAGGTCTTGATGTAGATCCGGGTGGTTTCGATGCTTTTGTGGCCGAGGATGTTGGCCAGGCGGGCGATGTCCTTGCCCTTTTCGTAAAAGCTGCGGGCGAAGAGGTGGCGGAGGTTATGGGGAAAGCCCTTGCGGGGATCGATGCCGGCCTGGACGCAGAGGTTTTTCAGGGCGCGCCAGATGTTGCTGCGGTCCATGGGGCGGCCGGTGCGGGTGATGAAGATGGGGCCGTTTTTGATGTGGTTCTTTTTACAATAATCCTTTAACAGGCGGACGAGATCCCGGCCGATGAAGATTTTGCGCAGGGTGCCTTTGTTGTCGATCTGGGCCCGGCCTGCTTTGACGGCGGCTACGGTGATGGCCCTGAGCTCGCTGACCCGGATGCCGGTGGCGGCTATGGTCTGGATGATGGCGGCCAGGCGGGTATCCCCCCGGTTGTAGGCGGTGCCTACCAACTGCTCGTATTCTTTCTGTGTGATTTCTTTGTCAGCCTCGGCGTACAGGTCTTCCTGGATGCGCAGGGTCTTGACCCGCCAACCGGGGTAGCCAAGGTGGGTCAGGAAATGATTGAGCAGGATGATGATGTGGTTCCTGCTCCGGGGGCAAAGCTCGGCCGGAAGGCTGTGGATGTAGGCCAGGACGTTTTCCTGGGTCATCGCCTGCTCCTGGCCTTCCAGCCAAACAAGGAAGCGCCGGGCTTTCCGGGTGTATTGGTCAATGCTGTTAACACTCTTTTCCTCTAGCTGCAATTGTTTTGTGTAATTTTTCAACAGGGTGTCCATTGTTCGCAATCTCCCATTTGTCTTTTTACTGACCATTGTATCATGGGGCGGGCTGGACGCCAAAATACCCCATGCTCCACGGCTTTTGTCGTGCCGTGAGGCATGGGGTACTTTTCGTATCATTGTATCTGTTTTTATTACATTTTCACCAGATAATCGTGTCAAACGCGATTTTCCGGTGAAATCCGGGCTTTTCTCACCCACCAACCACATTCAAAAAAGCAAACATCAAAATCGCCCCGATGATGATGGCGTAGTTGGTTTCGTGCTGGTCCACGTCCTTGTAAATCTGGGGCAGAAGTTCATCGAAGAGCAGGTAGATCATGACGCCGCCGGTGGCGCCCAGGAGGATGCCCTGGAGGGTGGCGTTGATGATGGCGGACAGGGCCAGGAAGATGACGATGGCCGCCGCCGTTTCACCCAGGGCCAGGGCCCACAGGCCCTTGATGATGTGCTTTTCCGAGGCCCCCACGTTTTCCAGCTGGACCATGATGACGAAGCCGATGGGGATGTTGTGGATGGCGATGACCAGGGCCAGAATCAGCCCCACCTGCATGTTGGCGTGGCCGGCGATGAGCACGCTCAAGGACTCAAACAGGGAGTGGATGCCAAAGGCCACCAGCACCACGTAAAACAGGCTGGAGGGGGTGTGCTGGACCACTCCCCGGGCTTCCAGGTCGTGGTGGTGCTCCACAGGGACGATCTTTTCAAAAACGATGATGAGCAGGGATCCCGCCGCCACCGCCAAGGGCAGGGCCCAGGACGCCTGGGTGGGAATCGCCTCCCTGAGCATTTCCCCCGCCTCGGGGATGATGCCGAAGAAGATCAGGGACAGCAAAAATCCCCCGGACAGGCCCGTCAGAATCTGGATGCCCGCCGGGTAGTGATGATGAAGCCGGATGTAAATCGTGCCGCCCAGCACCAGCATCAGCGCAGCGCCGAGCAGGGCTAAAAAAATAAACGCCATATTCCTCCTTCTGTCAAATAAAGAGACAAATTCAAGGTTACTTTCAGATTGAAATCATAGACTATGGATGATATAAACATATTCGAATAAAAGAGGTAGGAACCATGAAACATGCTTACAACAAACTGGTAAGGGACAAGATTCCCCAGATCATCGAAGACAGCGGACGGAAGTGCGACTACCGGATCCTCACAGACAACGGGGAGATCGAACAGGCCCTCAAGGACAAGCTCATTGAAAAGGCGGAGATCTTCTCCCAGAAGCCCACAGAGGACGAACTCTCCGACCTGTACGAGGTGATGGCCGCCATCGTCAAGCACTTCGATTTCGAACCCATGCACATCGACTATCTGAAACTTCAGAACAACGAACAGAAGGGCACCTATTCCGGCAACACCTTCCTGGTGTCCGTGGACGACGGCGAATGATCAAAACCCCCGGTCCGCCTGGAAGGCGCCGGGAATGTGATGGACGGCGATCTGGCCGTCGGGGCGCTTCCACACCTCCACCACGTCAAAGCGGCAGTCGGCGTCAAAACGCTCCGTGCTTTGAAGGTAGAGCATGGCCGTGCGGATGATGTGGCGCTGCTTGGCGGCGTTCACCGCCTGGCCCGGGGTGCCGTGGTCCAGGTTCGCCCGGTACTTGACCTCGGTGAAGACCAGGGTATCTCCATCCTGGGAGATGATGTCCACCTCCCCGGTGGGCCTTGTGTAATTGCAGGTGAGGATGGTATGACCCTTCAACTGCAAATAACGGGCGGCTGCCCTTTCGGCCCAGCCGCCCTTTTTCTTGTTGTCCGTGCGCGCCGTCATCCCGTGATCCCCTGAATAAAGGTCTTCCGATGGATGGGGGTGGGCCCGTACTGCCGCAGGGCCGCCAGATGCTGTGCGGTCCCGTACCCCATGTTGTGGTCAAAGCCATACTGGGGGTATTTTTGATGGTATTCCATCATCAGATGGTCCCGGTGGACCTTGGCCACGATGCTGGCCGCGGCGATGCTGTAGCACAGGGCGTCGCCGTGGATGATGGACGCCACCGGCACTGCCGATGGGATGTCCACCGCGTCGATAAGCAATAAATCCGGCGGCGGCGTGAGCTTTCCCACCGCCTCAGCCATGGCTTCCTTGGTGGCTTCCAGGATGTTGATGCGGTCGATGACCGCCGGTTCCCGGATGCCGATGGCCCAGGCCAGGGCTTCTTCTTTAATTCTAGGCGCCAGCTCCTCCCGCCTGGCGGCGGAGAGCTTTTTGGAATCGTCCACGTGGAGGATGGCCGAGTCTTCCGGCAGGATCACCGCCGCGCAGACCACCGGCCCCGCCAAAGGGCCCCGGCCCACCTCGTCCATGCCGGCGATAAGGGCGAAGCCCTTTTTCCGGTACGCTTCCTCGATGCGCTTCTTTTCCCGGATTTGGGCCGTATCCCGTTCCAGACGGGCCTTACGCTTGTCCAGGGCCAATCCCAGATTGGCCACGCCCTTGCGGCCGTCCGCCTCCAGGAGGCCGATCCACGATTCCCATTCCGCCGGGTCCAGCTTATCAATCATCTGGCGGATTTCCGCCATTTTCTTTCCTTTTAAATCATTGGGTATCAATGGTTATCCTCCCCAGACGGCCATTTTTAAAATCGTTGAGAATCATTTCACTGGTGCGCAGGTAATCGTACTCCCCGCCCTTCAAAAGCAGGCCCTTGCTCTGGGCGATGGCGTCAAAAATCTCAAAGACCTGACAGCCGTCGATACCGATGCCGTAGCGTTCCTCCACCCGTTCCGGGTAGCGCCGGGCCAAAAACTTCATGAGCTCCCCGGCCATGTTTTCCCGATCGAAGATGGTGTCCTTGATGGAGCCAATCCAGGACAGGTGCCAGCCGATGGTTTCGTCGTCGAACTTGGGCCACAGGATGCCGGGGGTGTCCAATAACAAAATGGAATCACCGGCGGTCAGCCACTGCTGGCCCTTGGTGACCCCGGGGCGGTTGCCCGTCTGGGTCTTGCGCCTGCCCACCAGGGTGTTGATGATGGCGCTTTTGCCCACGTTGGGGATGCCACAGAGCAGGCACTTGATCTGCCGTTTTTCCTTGACGTTGAGGTCCTGAAGGGTTTTGACCAGGTTCTGCTTCATGCGGTTGTCGTAGGCCGTGAACAGCAGCACCGCATCGGCGGCACCCTCTTGGGTCAGAGCCTCCTGCCATTTGACGTTTTCCGCCGGATCCCCCAGGTCTGATTTGTTGAGGAGGATGACGTGCTTCTTGTGGGCGCAGAATTTGGGGATATCCGGGTTGCGGCTGGCCACCGGCACCCGGGCGTCCAGCACCTCGATCACGATGTCGATGAGCTTGAGCTTCTCCCCGATCTGGCGGCCGGCCTTGGCCATGTGCCCCGGATACCACTGGATGACGTCCTGGTTCTTCATGATGAGCTCACCCCGCCGAAGCGGTCAAAGGGCCAGAACCGGAAGACCACGTGGCCCACGATGGCGGACCGGTCGATGAAGCCCACCTCGGTGTAGCGGCTGTCCAGGCTGTTGGGCCGGTTGTCCCCCATGACGAAATACTTGCCGTCGGGCACCGTCACCTTGGCGAAGTCCTCGTAATTCCCGGAGTTGATGTAGGGCTCATCCAGGGCCTTGCCGTTGCGGTACACCACGTTGCTCTTGATTTCAATGGTGTCCCCACCCTTGCCGATGATGCGTTTGACGAATTCCACCCGGGCGTTGTGATGCAGGACCACGATGTCCCCGTATTCCGGCGACCCGATCTCGTACTGGATCTTGCTGATGATCAGCCGTTCGCCGTTCTTTAATGTGGGAAACATGGAGCTTCCCTGGACCACCACGAAGTCAAAGAGGAACATCTTGATGACGAACGCGATGATGACTGCTATGGCGATGGATTTGATCCATTCCTTTGCTTCGGAATGGTCGCTGTTTGTCGATTTGGCCATTTGCCTGCCTTCCTTCACTCTCAATTTTACTTGAGGATAAAACCACGAAACATAAAACCGATTAGAACATAAAACCGATTAAATAAATAAAGGGGCCTGATAAAGGCCCCGACATGCTGTTAAATTCTTTCCTTGACTTTGGCTGCTTTACCAACGCGGCCGCGGATGTAGTTCAGTTTGGCTCTGCGGACCTTACCACGACGGATGACATCCACCGCGTCCACCTTGGGTGAGTGGATGGGGAAGGTTCTTTCCACGCCAACGCCCGATGAAATCTTGCGGACGGTGAAGGTTTCGTTGATGCCGCCGTGCTGTTTCTTCATGACCAGACCTTCAAACATCTGGATTCTTTCACGCTTGCCTTCGATGACGCGCACGTGGACACGCACCGTATCCCCCACGTTGAACTGGGGCTTTTCTGCCTTCAGATTTTTTTGTTCGATCATTTGGATTGCATTCATTGTATCTGTCTCCTTTTCGACTGGTTCGATAATCGTACATGTCTTCCATCAGAGGATTATCTCATTATTTGTACATTTGCATACTTATGTATTATAGCCCACTCAATTATTTTTTTCAAGATATTTTTCAAAAAGATCGGGCCGCCGGACCCGGGTCCGCTCCAGGGCCTGGTCGTGGCGCCAGGCCCTGATCCGGGCGTGGTGGCCGGAGAGCAGCACCTCGGGCACACCGGCGCCTTCCACCGTCTCCGGACGGGTGTACTGGGGGTATTCCAGCAGCCCGTTTTCGAAGGATTCCTCCTCCAGGCTTTCCCCGTTGCCCAGGAAGCCCGGTATCTGCCTGGCGATGGCGTCGGCCATGACCAGGGCGGGCAGCTCCCCGCCGGTGAGCACGTAGTCCCCGATGGAATACTCGTGGGTGACGCAGCGGTCCACCGCCCGCTGGTCCACCCCCTCGTAATGGCCGCAGAGGAAGATGAGGCCGGGCTCCCGGGCCAGGGTCCGGGCATCCTCTGCCGTGAAGGTCTTGCCCCCGGGGGTCAGGAAGATCACCGGATAATCCCCGTGGTCCGGGACGTTTTCCACCGCCCGGATCACCGGCGGAGCGGCCATGACCATGCCGGCGCCGCCGCCGTATGGGTAATCATCCACCCGGTTGTGCTTGTTGCAGGCATAGTCCCGGATATCCACGGTATCGCAGGTCAAAAGGCCGCTTTCCACCGCCCGGCCCATCATGCTCTCGCTGCAGTAGGCCTGGACGATCTGGGGGAACAGGGTTAAAAACGTGACTTTCATAATTCCAGGAACTCCCGGGGGATGTCGGCGGTCATCACGTTCTTCTCCAGGTCCCAGGCTGGGAAGTAGATCTTCCGGAAGGGCACGTACACCCGCTTGTCCAGGCCGTCCCAGTCAATTTCCACCGTGTCCACCGCCCCGGTGGAGGTCAGGATGTCCCGGATCTTGCCCAGGACCTTGCCCGCCGGGTCCACCAGGGTCATGCCGATCAGGTCGCCGATGAAGAACTCCCCTTCTTCCAGGGGTACGCTTTCTTCCCGGGGGACCACCATCATGGCCCGGACCAGCTTGTCGCTTTCGGTGCGGTCGTCGATGCCCTCCAGGGTCATGAGGACCTGGCCCTTGTGCACCCGGACACCGGTGATGGGGTACAGGGTCCGCTTGCCCTTGATTTCCACATGGACCTCGTCCAGGTCGTAAAAACGGTCCAGGTCGTCCGTCAGGGGCTTGACCTTGATCTCCCCGCGGATCCCATGGGATCCCATGATTTGTCCGATTTCAATCCATTTTTTCATAGTGACCTCATCCCTGCAAAAAAAAATGATTCGTCAATGCGAATCATCCTTTTTGCGTTACTTTTAAACAATATCCAGTACCACACGCTTGTTGTTCTTGGTTCCGGCCGCTTTGAGCACGGAACGGATTGCCTTGGCAATGCGTCCCTGCCGGCCGATGACCTTCCCCATATCGCCTTCCGCCACCTTGAGCTCCAGCACGATCATGTTGCGCTTTTCCACTTCGGTGACGACGACGGCGTCGGGTTCATCCACGAGCGCCTTGGCGATAACTTCCACCAGTTCTTTCATAAGTGGCTCCTGACTATTCGATAATGTTTTCTTTTTTAAGTAATGCTTTTACAGTGTCAGAGGGCTTGGCACCCTTGGCGATCCAGTCTTTGATGGCGTCACCGTTCAGGTTGATGACCGGTGGTTCCACACAGGGATTGTAGAAACCTACTTCTTCAATGAATTTACCATCACGGGGCGCGCGGATATCAGCGACGACCAGTCTGTAAAAAGGGCTCTTTTTCTTTCCCATTCTCTTCATTCTGATTTTAACTGCCATGTGTATTCTCCTTTCTTTGTAAGCTATCTATTTGTCATGTACCTGCAGGCTTTGCCTCCAGGTTTACATAAACGGCATTTTCATACGGCCTTTCTTCTTGCCTTTGGTCATGGTGCCCATCTGCTTCATCATCTTGCGGCTCTGTTCAAAGCCCTTGAGCAGGCGGTTGACGTCGGCCACGCTGGTGCCGCTGCCATTGGCGATGCGCTTCCTGCGGCTGCCGTTGATGATCTGCGGCTTGCGCCGTTCCTCCGGGGTCATGGACTGGATGATGGCTTCGGTCCGCTTGGTCTGGCTGTCTGTGGCGGCCATGTCCATGCCCGCCAGCATCTTCTTGTTGGCGCCGGGCATCATTTCCAGCAAATCGCTTAAGGACCCCATTTCCTTGAGCTGGTGGATCTGGTCCAGGAAATCGTTGAGATCGAATTCCATGTTCCGCATCTTTTCTTCCAGCTCTCTGGCCTTTTCCTCGTCCACCATGCTCTGAGCCTTGTCGATGAGGGAAAGCACGTCCCCCATGCCGAGGATCCGGGATGCCATGCGGTCGGGGTAAAACAGCTCGATGTCCGACAGCTTTTCGCCGGTCCCGATGAACTTGATGGCCTTGCCTGTGGTGTAGGTGATGGACAGGGCCGCGCCGCCGCGGGTGTCGCCGTCCAGCTTGGTCAGGACCACGCCGCTGATGTCCAGCGTCTCGTTGAACTCATTGGCCACGTTGACCGATTCCTGGCCGGTCATGCCATCCACCACCAGCAGAATTTCGGTGGGGTGGATCATGTTGCGGATGTCCACCAGCTCCTTCATCAGGAGCTCGTCGATCTGCAGCCGGCCAGCGGTGTCCACGATGACCAGGTTGTAGCCCTGTTTAGCCGCTTCGGTGACCGCCTTGCGGGCGATGATCCGGGGATTTTTTTCATCTTCCATGGCAAAGACCGGGATGTCCAGTTCCTTGCCCAGAACCTGGAGCTGGGTGATGGCCGCCGGACGGTACACGTCACAGGCCACCAGCATGGGGTTCAGTTTCTTTTCTTTGCGCAGCAGATTGGCGATCTTGGCCGCGGTGGTGGTTTTACCAGCCCCCTGGAGGCCGACCATCATGTACAGGTTGATGCCATTTTCCACAAATTCCATCTGCTGGATCTCGCCGCCCAGAAGCCGGGTCATTTCATCGTTGACCACCTTGACGAACTGCTGGCCCGGGGTCAGGGATTTCATGACCTCTTCCCCCTTGGCCCGCTCGCTCACCGCCTTGGTAAACTGCTTGACCACCTTGTAGTTGACGTCCGCTTCCAGAAGGGCCAGCTTGATCTCACGGTTGGCCGCCTTGATGTCGGCCTCGGTGAGCTTGCCTTTACGTTTCAGACCGGAAAAAATATTTTGAAATTTTTCGTTTAATCCTTCAAAAATCATCCTATCACCTAGTATTCGTCACTGAGCACGAGGATCTTGTCCTTGATTTCGGTGAGTTCCTTCTTTAATGCCGGGTCCAGCCCCTGGGGGCGGGCGATGGCCTGGGCGAGTTCGTCGACGATCCCGCTGAGCAGCTGCCTGTTTTTCTGGAAACGGCCTACCAGTCCGAGTTTCTTCTCATAAGCTTCCATCTGCTTCCGGCCCCGCTTGCAGGCGTCGTACGCCCCCTGGCGGGTCATCCGGGTCAATTCTGCGATTTCCGCGATGGAACAGTCGTCATTGTAATAGTAATCCAGCACGGTTTTCTGCCGGTCGGACAACAATTCGCCATAAAAATCGTAATACAATTGTTCAACAACGGTTTTTTTCATTACAATCACTTTCCTGCCATCGGCTCATTACAGCTATTCTATTCTAAAGATTCCCAGGCAATTTGTCAAGTCTTTTTCTTGACATTTCCCCATAATCTCCCTCAAAGCCTTAATTTCCGGCGTCGGGATCGTAATCCTCATCGCTGTCGTCGTAAAGCATATGCACGAAGGAGCGGGCGTCAAATTCCACCAGATCCTCGGGCTTTTCGCCGATGCCCACGAATTCCACGGGGATCTGCAGCTCGCTGATGATGGGGATGACCACGCCGCCCTTGGCGGTGCCGTCCATCTTGGTCATGATGATGCCGTCCAGGTGGACGGCTTCGTTGAAGGTCCGGGCCTGGATCAGGGCGTTCTGGCCGGTGGTGGCGTCCAGCACCAGCAGGTTGTGCTTGGAGAAGTCCGCCCCTTCCCGGTCGATGATCCGGGTGAGCTTGGACAGCTCGTTCATCAGGTTCACCTTGTTGTGGAGGCGGCCGGCGGTGTCGCAGATCAGGATGTCCACGTTCCGGGCCTTGGCGGCGTGGATGGCGTCAAAGACCACCGACGACGGGTCCGCCCCGGCGTTGCTCTTGATGATTTCCACCCCCACGCGGTTGGCCCATTCCTCCAGCTGTTCCACCGCCGCCGCCCGGAAGGTATCCGCCGCGGCCACCATGACCTTTTCCCCCCAGTCCACGTAGCGCTGGGCCAGCTTGGCGATGGTGGTGGTCTTGCCCACGCCGTTGACCCCCACCACCATGATGACAACCGGCGTGAACATCAGGGGCTCCTTGATCGTCACCATCTCCGTCATGATGGACTCCAAAAGGTCCAGGACGCCGTCGGTGGTCTTGATCTTTTCCTCCTTGATCCGCTCCTTGAGCTTGTCCACGATGGCCACCGAGGTGTCGATGCCCATGTCGGCCAGGATCAGGCTTTCCTCCAGCTCTTCAAAAAAATCGTCGTCCAGCTCATGGTAATACATGGCGTGGTTCAGCTTGTCCTTGAAGCTGTCCTTGGTGCTGGTGAGCCTGCTCTTCATTCGTTGGTAAATGGATGCCATTTTATTTCCTCGTTTCTCGCTTGATTGATCATGCTCCGGGCTCCACGTAATCGGAAAGCCGGATGGATACCAATTTTGAAATCCCGCTTTTGGCCATGGAAACGCCGTAAATGGCGTCGCAGACCTCAAGGGTGGTCTTACGGTGGGTGATGATGATAAACTGGTTCTCCTCGGCAATACCCTTCAAATACGAGGTGAACCGGTAGATGTTGTGATCGTCCAGGGCCGCGTCGATTTCGTCGATGACGCAGAAGGGCGCCGGGTTCAGTTCCAAAAAGGAGAACAGCAGGGCGATGGCCGTCATGGATTTCTCGCCCCCGGACAATAAAGAGATGTGGCGCAGGTTCTTGCCCGGCGGCTGGGCCGCCAGCTCGATGCCGCTTTCCAGCACGTTGTCCGGGTCGGTGTACTTGAGCTGGGCCTTGCCCCCTTCAAACAGGATGGTGAAAATCCGGGAAAACTTGTCCTGGAGGATCTTAAAGCCGTCGTCGAACTGCTTTTCCATGGAGCGGTACAGGTCGGCAATGATGGACTCCACTTCCTTCTTGCCCTCTTCCAGGTCGGCGTACTGGGCGCCGATGAACTGATAACGCTCGTCCAGCTCCTGGAAATCCTCGATGGCGTTCACGTTGACGGGGCCGATCTTGCCGATCTCCCGGCGCAGCTCCCGCTGATGGGCCTCGGTGAGGTCCAGGCCTTCCAGGCTGTTTTCCGAAAGCCACTCCTCGGCCATAAGGCCGTTCATCTCGTACAGGTTGTAGATCTTCTCCTCTTCGTGATCCCGCTCGCTGATCAGCTTGTTCCCGGCGATTTCCAGGTTGTTTCGGGCCTCGTTCTGAAGGATCAGGTCGTGGTTCAAATCCCGGATTTCCCGGTCCAGGGCTTCCAGATGGTCCCGGAGGCTCTTTTCCTGGGCCTGGAGGGTGTCCCGCCGGCCGCTGAGGCCGGCCCTGCGCTGGCGCTGGGAGAAGATGAGCTTCTGCCGCCGCTTCAGGTCCTGTTCCAGTTCCCCTGCGTATTTTTCCGACTCCCCGGCGTCCCGGATGAGCTTTTCTTCCTTTTCGCCCAGATCCGTCAGCCGCTCGGTGAGCCGGGCCAGCTCCCGCTCCTGCATGCGCACGGCCTCGTCGTTGCGGGCCTTGCTGATCCGGCATTCGGAGAGCTGCTTTTCCAGTCCGGCGATGCGGTCGGACAGCCGTTCCAGGTTGCCGGCATCGTCCCGGGTGACCCCGGAATCCGGGTTCAGGCCCTCGATGGCCTGAAGCACCACGGCGATGCGGCCGTTGACCTTTTCCAGGCTTCCCTCCAGCTCCGCCAGGGTCCCGTCGATGGCGGCGTTGGAGGCTTCCAGGTTGGACAGCTGGCCGCCGATGGTTTCCCGGCGCTGGCGCTGCTTCCACAGGGCCTGCTCCAGCTGATGGAATTTTTCCTCCGCCTGCTTGAGCCGTCCTCTACAGGTGGCGGCTTCGCCGTGCTTTGCGTCCCAGGCCGTCTTACAGCGGACCGTCTGGGCCTTTAAATCCTCGGCCTCATCGCCGAGCTTCTGGATCTCGATCTTCTTGAACAGGGGCGACTGCTTCTTGCCCTTGGCGTCGCCCCCCACCACGGCGCCCCCGGGGTAGAAGACTTCACCGTCCAGGGTGACGATGGTGTACTGCTTGTAGGCGCTCCGGACCTGTCTGGCCGTGGCGAAGGTGTCCGTCACCACCACCCGACCCAGCAGGCTGTCCGCCACGCTCTGGAGCCGGGGGTCGATGGCCACCAGGTCCGCCGCCACTCCCTCTACCCCGGGCAGGCCCTGCATCCGGGTCACTTCCCCCGGGGCGATGCGCCGGTACTGGAGGTTGTCCATGGGCAGGAAGGTGGCGCGCCCCGCCCGCTGCCGCTTGAGCAGCTGGATGCAGGCGCTGGCCGCCGACATGTCGGACACCACGATGTTCTGGCTCTTTCCCCCCAGGGCGACGTCGATGGCCCGGGCGTATTTTTCCGGAACGGTGAGCAGTTCCCCCACCGGCCCGTACACCCGCCGTCTTATATCCTCCGGCAGATGACCGCCGTCCATGATCAGCTTGATGCCCGGAAAGTAGTCGCTGTAATGCTTCTGGACGTTTTGCAGGTAGTCCCGCTTGGACAGGGCCACCTGGCAGTTGTTTTTCAACAGGGTCATCCGGTCCTCCAGGGCCTTGAGCTCTCCGTCCAAGGTCCGGGTCTGGGCCGTCAGACGGTCCTTTTCCCCGGCGGCTTCCTGGATTTCCGATTTCTTTGCCGAAAGGTTCTTTTCCAGCTCGGCCAAATGGTCCTGCCAGTCCCGGTACTCCGCCTGGGAGCCCACCTGCTGCTCCCGGGTCAGGGCGATCCGAGTTTCCAGGGAGGCCTTGTCCTCCCGGAACCGGGACAACTCTTCCTTGAGCTGCTCCTGCTTCTGGACCGCCGTCTCCTTCTGGCGGGTGACCTCGTCCACCGTGGCCTTCATGGCCTCCAGGCGGCCCAGGAGGCCGTCCCGTTCCAGGCTCAGGCTGCGGATCCTTCCGGTGTCGGCAGCGGCCTGAGCCATCTGGCTCTGGCGCTGGCCGCGGAAGGCTTCCCCTTCCTGGCGGAGCTTTTCCGCCGCTTCCCGGTTTTCCTTAAGCTGCTGGTCCAGGTTTTCCTTCTCCTTCTTCAGGTTGCGGATTTTTTCGTCCAGGACCAGACACTCGGCGTCGTTGGACGCCATTTCAGTGCCCAGGGCGTCCAGCTCACCGTTTAACTCTTTAAGGACGGCGCTGTTCTGCTGGTCCTTAACCTTGATTTCCTGATAGGTCTGGTCCGCCTTGTCCAGCCGGGCCTGGGTGGTCTTTACCTCAGCTTCTGCCCGGGCCAGGTCCGCGCCGTGCTTTTCCAGTCGGCCGCTGATGTCCTGGATCTTGTTGTGGAAATGGTACAGATCCAGCTTTTTCAGCTCTTCCTGGATGGCCAGATATTTCTTTGCCGTTTCGGACTGGTTTTTCAGGGGCTTCCACTGGCGCTTGAGCTCACCCAGGATGTCCTTCACCCGGTCCATGTTGTCCTGGGTGACGGCCAGCTGCCGTTCGGCCTCCTGCTTGCGGGTCTTGTAGTTGACGATGCCCACCGCCTCCTCCACGATGCCCCGCAGCTCCATGGGTCCGCTGTTGACGATGTTCTCGATGCCCCCCTGGCTGATGATGGAGTAACCGTTGCGCCCCAGTCCCGTGTCCATGAAAAGCTGCTGGATGTCCCGGAGCTTGCACTGCTTCTTGTTGATGCGGTATTCACTTTCTCCCGAGCGGAAAAGCCGCCGGGTGATGCTCACCTCTTCAGTCTGGCCCGCCAGGTACCCGTCGGCGTTATCCAGGGTCAACACGACCTCGGCGTAGCCCAGGGGTGCCTTGTGCTCCGTCCCCGAAAAGATGACGTCTTCCATTTTCTTTCCCCGGAGGGATTTGGTCCTCTGCTCCCCGAGGACCCAGCGCATGGCGTCGATGATGTTGCTCTTGCCGCTGCCGTTGGGCCCGACGATGGCCGATATCCCCTGGGAAAAATCCAGCTCCACCGTGTCCGCAAAAGATTTGAACCCCTTGAGCCTCAATTTCTTTAGATACATGGATGGTCTTCCGCCGCCAGGATGTCGAACAGGCATTCCTTGGCCGCGTTTTGCTCCGCTTCTTTTTTCGTCTTGCCCGTTCCCCTGCTCCTGCACTCCTTGTTGATCAGCAGGGACACGTAAAAGGTCTTGTCGTGCTCCGGACCCTCTGTCCGGTCAAGAACGTATTCAATAACATTGTCGCTTTGCTTTTGAATCTGCTCTTGGAGCTCGGTCTTGTAGTCATTGTTCAGCCGTCCCCTCAGGGCCAGCTCGATGTTTTCAGAAAGCAGCCGCATGATCAGATCCCGGGCCGTCGGGTAATCGCTGTCCGTGAACACGGCGCCCAGCACGGCTTCAAAGGCGTTGGCCAGGTTGGATTTGCGCCTGCGCCCGCCGGTGTAGGCTTCGCCCTTGCCCAGCAGCAGGTACTGGCCCAGGTTGATTTCTCCCGCCGCCTTGGACAGGGATTCGGAGCAGACGATGCTGGCGCGCATCTTGGTCATCTGGCCTTCGTCGTAGTGGTAATTCCGAAACAGGTATTCGCTGATGGTCAGCTCCAGCACGGCGTCTCCCAGGTATTCCAGTCTTTCGTTGTTGAGCTCGCCCGTTCCGTGGGAGCTGTGGGTCAGCGCGACTTTAATCAATTTTTTATCATCGAAGACGTAACCGATGGTTTTTTCCAGTTCCTCAAATCTATTCATGCTTCCTCCGGTTCTCACTTGCGTGATTAAAAAAAGGCTCCCCTTTCAGGGAGCCGGCATAAGGTTTTATCCCAAAACCTTAAGGATATCCCCAACAGTCTTGATTTTTTCCAATTCTTCATCGGGAATCTTCATGTCAAATTCTTCTTCAAAGGCCATGACCAGCTCGATGATGTCCAGGGAATCCGCTTCCAGATCTTCAACCAGATTGGTTTCTTCTGTGATCTTGTCTTCCGGTACTTCCAATTGTTCCGCAATCAAGCTTTTAACCTGTTCAAACTTATCACTCATTGGTAATCTCCTCCTCGATTAATCTTGCAGGGCACGGGTGATCTTGCCCACCACATCGCCCTCACTGAATCTGATGGCCTGGCGGATGGCGTTTTTGATGGCGAAGGCGTTGCTGCTGCCGTGGGCCTTGATCAGGCCGCCGCGGACGCCCAGGAAGGGCGCGCCGCCCACTTCATCAGAGCTGAACGCTTTCTTGAAATTCCGCAGGTCTCCCTTGATCAGGGCTCCGCCGATCTTGCCCTTGGTGGACCCCATGATGGCGGTCTTGATGCCGGACATCAGGTAGGACGCCAGGCCCTCGATGAGCTTGAGGATCACGTTGCCCGTAAACCCGTCGGTCACCAGGATATCCGCCTTGGTGGTGGGGATGTCCCGGGCCTCCACGTTGCCCACAAAATTCAGGCCGCTTTCCTTCAGGAGCTGATGGGCTTCCTTGACCATCATGCTGCCCTTTTCCTCCTCGGTGCCGATGTTGACGATACCCACGCTGGGGTTTTCCATGCCCATGACGCTTTCGCAGTAAATGGTGCCCAGCAGGCCGAACTGGGGCAGGTATTCCGCCTTGCAGTCCGCGTTGGCCCCGGCGTCGATGAGGATGCTCGCCTTATCGCCCTTGGGGATGGCCACGGCCAGGGCCGGGCGCTTGATCCCCTTGATCCGGCCGAGCTTGAACAGGCCGCCGGCCATGATGGCCCCGGTACTGCCCGCTGAAATGAGGACGGCGTCCTCCTGGTGCTTCATAGCCTCCAGGGCCACAACCAGGGAGGAGTCGGTCTTCTTCCGGATGGCCATGACGGGCTCTTCGTCGAATCCGATGACGCTGTCCGCGTTGATGATGCGAATGGCGCCTTCGGGAACCGTGTATTTTTCCAGTTCCTTTTCAATGGCGGTCTGTTTGCCGACCAGGGTCAGGCTGATGCCGTATTCCTTTACGGCGTCCACCGATCCCTCAACGATGGCCTGGGGGGCATTGTCCCCGCCCATGGCATCTACGTATATATTCATTCACAATCTCCACTCATTTCCCGTATATAGAGAAAAAACAGAGTCAATGCTCTGTTTAGTCTTCGGGTAATACTTCAACGTCTTTGTAAGTTCCACAAGCCTTGCACACGCGATGGGGCGCTTTAATTTCGCCACATTTCGGGCATGTGCTCATTCCGGGAACCGTCAGTTTGTAATGGGTTCTACGTTTGTCACGTCTTGATTTGGATATCTTGCTCTTTGGTACAGCCATCTCTTACACCTCCTGTATTGTAATCTGTTGTTATTTACAGCAGCTTTTTCAGCGCTTCCAACCGTGGATCGATCACCACTTCATCTTCGCACTGGCACTCTGTCTGATTTAAATTCGCACCGCAGTGCGGACACAGCCCTTTACAATCTTCCTTACACAAAACCCGGTAGGGCTCATTGATGAACAGGCATTCCTCCACACAGGGGAGCAAATCCAGTTCTTCTGCCTCTTCCCCGATCCCGATGACCTCGTCGTATTCGAAATCACATTCGTAGGGTGTGGGTTCAAGACAGCGGGCACAGGGATAAATCATGGCGCCGGTCACCTTCATGGCCACGGCCAATTCCTTCCGGTTTACCAGCACGGCCTTACCCGTCACTGTCAGACCCGAATCGGAAACCCGGCCTCCCAGCTCGTTGTTTTCGTCCACAATATCCTGTTGGGTGACGGTAAAGGAGAAAGCTGCTTCCCTGCCGCCTTGTAAATCTGATCGTAGTATTTTCATATAAAAACTCCAAATGGGCAAACCTCATTATAAATGAGATTCGCCCATTTTGTCAAGAAATTTTCTTTATATTTCGGTATGAAATAGATTACTTGCTGACTAATTCCACTGTATCCCGTGCAATCATCAATTCTTCGTTGGTGGGGATGACCATGACCTTGGTCATGGAGTCCGGGGTGGTGATGACCATCGCCTTGCCGCGCTGCTTGTTCTTTTCTTCGTCCAGCTGGATTCCCAGATACTTGAGGCCGCTGCAGATGGTGTGGCGGGATGAGCTTGAGTTTTCACCCAGACCGGCGGTGAAGATGATGCCGTCCACGCCGTCCATGATGGCCACGCAGGTCCCGATGGTCTTGCGGACTTCGTAATGGAAGATGTCCAGAGCCAGCTGGGCCCGTTCGTTGCCTTCGCTCGCTGCCTTTTCCACATCACGGAAATCGGAGCTGACGCCGGAGACGCCCAGGATCCCGGATTCCTTGTTCATCATGTGATCCAGCTGATCCATGTTGTAGCCCTGTTTCATCAGGAAGGGCAGGATGGCGGGGTCGATGTTGCCGCAGCGGGTACCCATTTCCAGGCCAGCCAGCGGGGTCAGGCCCATGGAGGTATCCATGCATTTGCCGTAGCGCACCGCCGCGATGCTGGCGCCGTTGCCCAGGTGGCAGGAGATCAGCTTCAGGTTGCCGATGTTTTCACCCAGCAGCTTGGCCGCTTCCATGGTCACAAAGCGATGGGATGTGCCGTGGAACCCGTATTTGCGGACGTGGTATTTCTTGTAGATTTCATAAGGCAGGGGATAGATGTAGGCGTGGGGCGGCATGGTCTGATGGAAGGCCGTATCGAAGACGCCCACCATGGGCACGCCGGGCAGCACATCCTGGCAGGCCCGGATCCCGATGAGGTTGGCCGGGTTGTGCAGAGGTGCCAGCACGCTGCATTCTTCCATCTTCTTGATCACATCATCGTCGATGATGACCGACGATGCAAAGGCTTCGCCGCCGTGGACCGTACGGTGACCCACTGCGTCAATTTCCTTCAAACTCTTGAGGACGCCGTGGTGGGGATCCACCAATGCATCCATGATAATGTCCAGAGCGTCCTTATGGGTTTCCATGGGGCGTTCGAACCTGACTTTGTCTTTACCTGCAGGCTGATGAACCACGACGGAACCATCGATGCCGATTCGTTCTGCCAAGCCTTTGGCCATAACGGTTTCTGTGTCCATGTCCAGCATCTGGTATTTCAATGATGAACTGCCGCAGTTAATGACGAGTACCTTCATAATTAACGTTTCTCCTTTTCTCCAACACAATTTTCGATTTTTTAAAAAAAATAACGACAATTTAAAAAAAATGACATACAACCAATGATTTTCATTGGCATATATTATATAATAACAATTAATGACGCTTCATTCCATCACTATTTTGCAATAAACCATCAAAAAATAGTGATAAAAAAGTTTTTAAGGGAGCATTAATGAAAATTTTAGGAATCATCGCAGAATACAACCCTTTCCATAACGGTCATCAATGGCACATCGACCGCTCAAAGGTGCTCAGCGGCGCCACCCACACCCTGGTTCTCATGAGCGGCAGCGCCGTCCAGCGCGGAGGCTTCGCCGTCCAGGATAAATGGCAGCGGGCTGAGGCCGCCCTGGCAGGCGGGGCCGACCTGGTCTGCGAGCTTCCCTACATGGCTGCCGGCCAGACCGCCGACATTTTTGCCAGGGGGGCCATCGATATCCTGGACGCCACCGGGGTTTGTGACTACCTCTCCTTCGGCTCCGAATACGGCCGTATCGAAACCCTGCGGAAGATCGCCTCGCTGCTGGCCCGGGAAACCCCGGCCTTCCGCTGGAAGTTGGGCACCTACCTCAAGGAGGGCCAGTCCTTCCCCCGTGCCCGGGCCCTGGCCGTGGCCGATCTGCTGGGGGAAGAGACGGCGGACATCCTGTCCCGGCCCAACAACATCCTCGCCCTGGAATACCTGAAATCCATGGAACGCAGCGGCAGCACCATGGAGCCCATCACCTTCCAGCGCCGGGACACGGTCCACGACGCCCCGACCCCGACGGGCCGGACCGCCAGCGCCTCCTGGCTGCGCCATTCCCTTTTGTCCCCGGACACCACAGCCGAAACCCTCGCCCCCTACATCCCCTATCCCGCCGAAAACCTGACGGAAGCCGGCTTCGCCCGGCTCACCCACCAGTACGAAACCACCGTCTTCGCCCGGCTGGCCTCCGCCGACCTGTCGGAGCTGCGCCGCCTCCCCGACGTGTCCGAGGGCCTGGAATTTGCCCTGAAAAACGCCCTGGAGACCGCTGCGAACCTGGAGGACCTGGTAACCGCGGTCTCCTCCAAACGCATCCCCAAAAGCCGGATCCGCCGCATCCTGATGAACCTGGCCATGAACCTCACCGACCGGGAGCTGGTGCTGCTGACGGAAAACGTCACGCCCTACCTGCGGGTTTTGGGCTTCAACGGCCGGGGCCAGGAAATCCTGGCTGAAATCAAGAAACGGGGGGACCTGCCCATCCTGACCAACCTGCGCTCCAACCAGACCCGGCTCAGCCCCGCCCAGCGGACCTCCCTGGAATTGGATGTCCGCGCCACCAACATTCGTTCCATTCTTTTAAGCCGGAAATGCTACAATGAAGATTACACGAGAAACCCTATACGAAAAGAGGACAAATGACATGAATTTTAGTGAAAAACAATTTAATCTGGCCGACATCGTCGTGGCCAACGGCGTCAACCTTCAAAAGGGACAGCACCTCATCATCAACTCTCCCATCGAATGTGCGCCCTTCGCCCGCATGGTGGCGGAACGGGGCTTCGCCCGGGGAGCCGGGGATGTGTCCATCCGCTACAACGACGAAAAATTCGCCCGCCTCCGCTACGACCACGCGGGCATCGACGCCCTGACCACCGTTCCCGGCTGGCAGAAGGACCGGCTCCAGAGCGCCGTGGATGAAGGGGCAGCGGTGATCTCCATCTACGCCGACGACCCCCGGGTCATGGAAGGGGTGGACGCTGAAAAGGTAAAGGCCGCCAGCAACGCCTCCCAGGCCGCAGCCATGCCCTACCACCTGGCCATCATCAACAACCAGATCCGCTGGAGCGTCATCTCCGCGCCCATCCCGGGCTGGGCGGAAAAGGTATTTCCCGGCATGGCCACTGAAGAAGCCATGGACAAGCTGTGGGACGCCATCTTCAAGACCACCCGCACGGATCAGGAAGACCCCATCGCCGCGTGGAAGGCCCACAACGACAGCTTCGCCGCCCGTTGCGCCTTCCTCAATTCAAAGCAATTTGACCGCTTTGTGTACAAAAACGGCAGGGGCACGGACATCACCGTGGGCATGCCGGCGCACCACATCTGGGCCGGCGGCCAGGAAACGGCCCAGGACGGCCTTCCCTTCTTCCCCAACATCCCTACGGAAGAAATCTTCTGCGCCCCGGACAAGAACCGCATCGACGGCACCCTGGCCAGCTCCCACCCCCTGGTGTACAACGGCCAGCTCATCGACAACTTCACCCTGACCTTCAAGGACGGCGTGGTCTGCGATTTCCACGCCCAGACCGGCGAAGGGGCCCTGAAGAGCCTGGTGGAAGCCAACGAGGGATCCGACATGCTGGGCGAAATCGCCCTGGTCCCCTACGACTCCCCCATCTCCAACCTGGACCTGCTGTTCTACAACACCCTGTTTGACGAAAACGCCTCCTGCCATTTCGCCCTGGGCTCCGCCTACCCCACCTGCGTGGAAGGCGGCTCCCAAATGACGCCCGAAGAGCTTTCCGCGGCGGGCCTCAACGTGTCCACCACCCATGTGGACTTCATGGTGGGGACCGACGACCTGTCCATCACCGCCTTTGACGCTGACGGCCAGGCCACAGCGATCTTCAAGGACGGCAACTGGGCCTTTTAAGGCCACCGTCCACAAAAGCATCAGCCTGAAACCATAAAAAAGACATGCTGTCCGCCGGAGCGGTTCCCCAACGGGGCCCCCGGGGCAGCATGTCTTTTTAATTGGATGCAGCTCTTTTTCTCTTTAAATAAACCAATCCGCCGATGCCCACCGCGATCAGCGCGATGCTGATGAGCTGGGCCATGCGCAGCCCGAAGAACATCAGGCTGTCGGTGCGCAGGCCCTCAATGAAGAAGCGGCCGATGGAGTACAGGATCAAGTAGAGGAACAACAGCTCGCCGTCGTCCTTCTTCCCCTTTTTCTCGTACACCAGCAAAACGACGAAGGTCGCCAGATCCCAGATGGATTCGTACAAAAAGGTCGGGTGCACCCGGATGAGTCCCTTGACCGGGTCCATCACCGTGATGGCCCAGGGCAGGTCCGTCTCCACGCCGTGGGCTTCCTGGTTGAAGAAGTTCCCCCAGCGGCCGATGGCCTGGCCCAGGGGCAGCCCCGGGATCACCGTGTCCGCCAGGGTGAAGAAGGAAATCTTCCGCTTCCGGCAGAACAGGATGCCCACGATCACCCCGGCGATGATGCCGCCGTGGATGGCCAGCCCGCCGTTCCACACGGCGATGATCTCCCCGGGATTGGCCGCGTAGTAGGGCCACTCGAAGATCACGTAGTACAGCCGGGCCCCCACGATGATGGCGGGGATCATGAAGAGGAAGAAATCCACCACGTCATCCTCGGACAGGCCGGCCTTCCGGCTCCGCCTGACCGCCAGCAAGAGGGCCAGGATCAGGGCCGTGGCGATGAGGATGCCGTACCAGCGCACCGTCAGACCTAAGAACGAAAAAGCAATGGGATCTGGAGCCGTCATCCTAGGCTTCCTCTAAAAGGCCGGTTTCACCGAGCATGGGGCGATAATCCACCACGGTGAGGAGCTCTGCTATGGTCATGCTGTCCTGGGTTTCCTTGTCGATGATCGTCGCCAGCTGGTTGTTCACGGCACCAGCAGCATTGCCCTCTTCAATGTCGATGTGCATTTCGCACTTGTGGCTGTCCCCGACCCGGACCGGTACGTTGGTCAGGATCAGCTCCCGGCCCCCTTCGATGCGCACGGCCACCACATCCCCATCGGTCAGATGGTAGGCCGCTCCCTCTTCGGTGGAAAGGTGGATATGGCGCTGGGCCACGATCATGCCCTTGTCCTTGGCCACCCGCCCCTTGGGGCCGACGATTTCAAATCCCGGTGTGTCTTCCAGGTCCCCGGACAGACGTACCGGAGCCGTGGCCACGCCGAAGGCCCGGGCGTCCGCGTTGCTGATTTCCAGCTGGGTAACAGGGCGCAGGGGTCCCATGACCCGGACGCCGTCGATGGTCTTCTTGGGCCCGACGATGCTCACCGTTTCTTCTGCGGCGTATTGTCCTGGCTGGACCATGGGTTTTTTCGGCGTCAGCTCATAGCCTTCACCAAAAAGCGTGTCCACATCCTCCCGTGTCAGGTGAATGTGGCGGTTGGATAATCCCAATGGGACACGTTTATAAATCATTTTGACCTCCCCAAAATATGTAGTTTACATTCTTTCAAAAAAGAATACCCTATTTTACCACGTCCCCCTGCACTAAGACCATGCAATTTTTGACGGGTTCTTTAACTTTTTTGTCATTTCCAGCATTTCCTGGGCGTGGTCCAATGATTTCTGGGTCACCTCGGCGCCGCTGAGCATCCGGGCCAGTTCATTCCGGCTTTCCTCCGGCGTCAGGCACTCGAAGGTCACCTCCACCGAATCGTCGTCCATCTGTTTTTCCACGTAGTAATGACGGTCCGCCATGGCCGCGATCTGGGGCAGGTGGCTGATGCAGATGACCTGCCGCCCCCGGCTGACCGCCATGATCTTTTCCGCTACCACCTGGGCCGTCCGTCCGCTGATCCCCGTGTCGATTTCGTCAAAGATCATGGTCTCGATCTGGTCCATGGATCCGAAGATGCTCTTGATGGCCAGCATGATCCGGGAGATTTCCCCGCCGGAGGCCACGGTCTTAAGGGGCCTGGGAGGCATGCCGGGGTTGACGGAGATCAAAAACCCGATCTGGTCAAACCCCGCCGTGGAGATGATCTGGCCGTCGGACTTGATCTCAATTTCAAAGCGGGCCTTTTCCATGGCCAGGTCCGCCAGCTCCCCTTCCATCTGGGTTTTGAGCCGGGCGGCGGTCTGGACCCGGGCGCCGTGGAGGGCGCCGGCGGCTTCCTTGTAGGCCGTCCACCGGTCCTTATATTCCTTTTTGAGGCCGGCCAGATAATCGTCGTGGTGGTCCAGCTGGTCGTATTTTTCCGCGGTCCGGGCCTCGTAGGCCAGGATCTCATCCACCGTGGCCCCGTACTTGCGCTTGAGGCCGTCGATGAGGGAAAGGCGCTTTTCCACCTCGTCCAGACGGGCGGCGTTGAAATCCAGACCGTCCAGGTAGTCCCGCAGGGCGATGGTCAGGTCCTCCAGCTCCTGGTAGCTTTCTTCCAGCACCGGGTGGTAGGGCTTGAAGGTATCGTCGATCTGGCCGATCTTTTCCACGGCGTCCATCACCTGGACCATGGCGGACAAAAGGCCCGTGTCCTCCGTCTCGTCGCCGCTGAGCAGGGTGTGGGATTCCTGGCTCAGGGCGAAGAGCTTTTCGCCGTTTTCCAGGATCCGCCGCTCCTTCTCCAGCTGGTCGTCCTCCCCGGAAACCAGGGCGGCCTTGCGGATGTCCTCCAGCTCGAAGGCGCACATCTCCTTCTGGCGGGCCAGCTCGTGCTCATCCCGCTCCTGGTCCACGATGACCTTGCGCAGGTCCCTCAACTCCAGGGCCAGGGTGCGGGTCTGCTCCAGCAGGTCCCCCACGGCCTCCCCGCCGTAGGCGTCCAGCAGGCTGCGCTGGGCCGCGTTCTGGAACAGGGAATTGTTTTCGTGCTGGCTGTGAATGTCCACCAGGTCCCGGCCCAGCTCCTTGAGCTGGGACACGGTGATGGCCAGCCCGTTGGCCCGGCAGACGTTCTTGCCCCCCACGTCGATGGTCCGGGTCAGGATCAGGGAATCGTCCTCCATCTCCACCGCCATTTCCTCCAGGCGGGAAATGACCGGGGAATCCGGATCTACCTCGAACACGCCCTGGACGGTCATCTTCTGGGCGCCCCTGCGGATATTGTTCTTGTTCCCGCGCTGTCCCAGGATCAGGGTCAGCGCGTCGATGACGATGGATTTTCCCGCGCCGGTTTCGCCAGTGATCACGTTGAGGCCCTGGTCCCACTCGATTTCCACGGCGTCGATGAGCGCGTAATTTTTAATGGATAGTACTTTTAGCATCCTGCCCAATCTCCAAATATTATTTCATCAGCTTCCTGAACCGCAGGGCGATGTTCATCACATCCTCCTCCTTGCGCACAGCGACGAAGATGGTATCGTCCCCGGCGATGGTCCCGACGATTTCCGGCCACTCCATGCCGTCGATGGCCAGGGCCGCGGCCTGGCCCATGGCCGGCAGGGTCCGGATCACCACCAGAAAGGCGGCGGTGTCCACCGTCAGCACCGATTCCCGGAACACGTTGGCCACCCGTTCGTCGTACAGGGCGCCCATGTCCTTCATGGAGGCGTACTGTTGGCGGCCGTCGGACCCCGAAACCTTGATGAGCCGCAGCTCCTTGATGTCCCGGGACACCGTAGCCTGGGTCACGTGGAAGCCCTCCTGCTTGAGGTGCTCTGCCAGATCTTCCTGGGTTTCAATCTGATACTTCTCGATGATTTCCAAAATTTTTGACTGTCGTGATACCTTCATTCTTTCCTCCCAAGAATTAATTGTTGGTTTCTGATAGCAGCTTCTTCCGCAGGCGGTCGAAGAAGTGCATGTTCTTAAAACGGACCAGGTTGGTGTAATGGGGCGCCTTCCGGACCTGGATCTGATCCCGGGGGCTCACCGGGATGGTGATCTGCCCGTCGATGGATACCGCGTTGTTGTGTGAGCCCTCCGCCAGGCGCAGGTCGATGACGCTTCGGGAAGCCACGATGTACGCCCGGTCGTGGAGGCGATGGGGGCAGATGGGGTTGACCAGGATCACATCGGTTTCCGGCACCACCACCGGTCCCCCTGCCGCCAAGGAATAGGCCGTGGACCCCGTGGGGCTGGCGATGATCAGGCCGTCGGCCCGCAGAGTGTCCAGCTCTTCCCCGTCCACGTAGGTCTTCAGGACCATCATGCGAAAGCCGCTGTTCTTGATGAGCACGTCGTTGAGGGCCACCTGGGTCTCCGTCGAGCCGTCGGGCTTGGTGATGCGGCATTCCAGCATCATCCGCTGGTCCAGCACGTAGTCCCCCTGGCACAGCTGGGTGAGGATGTCCTCGTAATCCCGGGTGTCTCCCTCGGTCAGGAACCCCAGCTTGCCCAGGTTGATGCCGCAGATGGGCACCTCCTGGGCGCTGGCGTGGCGGGCGGCCCCCAGCAGGGTGCCATCGCCCCCCAGGGTGACGATGCAGTCCGGCCGGGAGAAGAACACGTCCTTCAGACACCCCTCGGCCTCGAAACAGCCGCCCATCTCCTGCATCTGGCTGCGCAGCATCAGGGATTTGACCGACTGGGTCTTGAAGAATGCGATGCACTTCCGCGCCATCTCCACGCTGTCCCGCTTGTCACAATTTAAGAAAATACCGATCTCATTCATTCCCATGCTCTCCACACAATTCTTCGTGGGCCCGGGCGACCAGGGCAGCGATGGCTTTTTCATCCACCGTCATGGCCGGGGGCTCCGTCCCTGTCCCCTTGCGCGTCCAGCACAGGAACTCAATGTTTCCCTTGGGACCGCGGACAGGGGAGTAATCCAGTCCCAACAGGTCAAAGCCCTGGGCCGCGATGGCCTGGACCGTCTGTTCGATGACCCTTTGGTGGATGGCCGGGTCCCGGACCACGCCGTGTTTGCCCACGGCCTCCCGCCCCGCCTCAAACTGGGGCTTGATGAGCCAGATGCCCATGCCGCCATCCCTGGTCAGCTCATAAATGACCGGCAGCATCTTGACGATGGAGATGAAGGACACATCCATCACCGTGCCGTCCACCGGCTCCCCGCCGATCTGTTCCAGGGTCAGATAGCGGAAATTGGTCCGCTCCATGCAGACCACCCGGGTATCGTTGCGCAGGCTCCAGTCGAACTGGCCGTAGCCCACGTCCACCGCGATGACCCGCCCCGCCCCGTTCTGGAGCAGGCAGTCGGTAAAGCCCCCGGTGGAAGCGCCGATGTCCAGGAAAGTCCGCCCCTCCACCGGAAAGTCAAAAACGGCGAGTCCCTTTTCCAGCTTAAGGCCGCCGCGGCTCACGTAGGGCACCGGGTCCCCCTTGACCGTGATGGCCGCCGCCTGCAAATCCGCCGGGACCTGGTCCCCGGCCTTGGTCCGGCACTGTCCGTCTATTTCCACCATGCCCGCCATGATGGCCTTCTTGGCCTTTTCCCGGGAATCGAAGAAACCCAGGTCCACCAAATGCTTATCCAAGCGTTCTTTCTTCATCATTCCTGTCCTTTAAAGAGAATCTTCACCGACGCGATGGGCACCGCGATGCGGTGGATGATGACCGTCCCCTGGTTCATGGCGTACTCCTTGCCGATGGCCTTGCCCGCCACTGTCAGGCAGGCCGCCGCCGCACTGACCAGGATCCCCGTAAACGTCGCGTGGAGTGTGGGTAAATAGGTGACGAGCTGGCTGGCCATGCTCACGCCGATGGCGCCGCTGACGATGCCGCAGATATCCCCCACCACGTCGCAGCACACGCTGGAGACCTTGGAGGCGTTCTTGACCATGCCCACCGCCGTCCGGGCCCCCTTGATCTTCTTGGCCGCCATGGCGTTGAAGGGGTCGATGGTCACCGCTGTCACCGCGATGCCCACGATGTCCGTGGCGATCCCGAAGAGGATGATGACCATCAGGATGATGAAGGACACGAAGAGGTTGGTGTGCCGGGACAGGGTATCCGAAATATAGGTGATCACAAGGGTCGACAAAAAGGTGCCGATGCTGACGATGATGACCCACCGCCGCTGCTTCTGCTTGTTGATCTCTTTTTTGGTTTTTTGTTTTTTATTTTCTTCCTTCAATATTTGCTCCATTAACGAAAAAGGATTATGCCATGCATAATCCCAAATAAAAGGTGGCGGTACAATGAGTAAACTTTGCGACATAGGTCCAGTAGGTTTTCCCAGGACGCGACTGTTGCGTCGCCGCATCAGCGGTTTCCCTTTACACGTCCTCTGCTCCGTCACCGGCTGCAGGACTGAATTACCACTTAGTGTGCACTATAATCCCCAAAATACCTCTTTCGAACAGCCTAGGAGTTTTCCTCAACGGCCGAAACCAATCCTTAGCCTCTTTTGCAGTTGAGGTTTCGAACGCAATATCCACCATTCCCCGGGCCCTGGGGCATGGCGGACTGTCAGTCCATCTACCTCAACCACTCAAGGCAGGCTACACTGGTTCAGAATAGCCGGGCCACAATAGCCCTTTACTCGTTCCCAGGTTTTCCCTGAAGCACTGCGCAGCTTTGTTGCGTTAATACGCGGTATTGTTACACTGCTACACGTGGTATCCAGGTCTCCACGGAGGCAGGGTCGGACTCTGCATGCCATTGCAGATTGCCCCATCCCCCTTAACCCCCTGCCGAAACCCCCAACTGGGCGTCGGAAGCCAAGGCAAGGGACTTCATCGATATGCCCTTCGACGGATTTTTAGGCCCGCCTTGGTGACTGGTCAGGACGACTAGGATACTGCACCACCTTATTGTGCTATTTTATCATTCCGCGCATGAATATACAAGGGAAAAGCCGCAAATCCAATCCGAATCCCCGGCAGTTCCACGTAAAAAGCTCCCGGCTGCGCCAGGCACGCCGGAAGCTTATGCATTCATTCTGATTCAGAACTCATTAGAACATCGCGACCACAGCGCCGCTGTATTTTTCGTCGATGTATTTTTTAACCGTATCGCTCTTCAGGGCCTTGAGCAGGGCCTGGGTCTTGGCGGAATTTTCATCCCCCTTGCGCACGGCGATGATGTTGGCGTAAGTCTTGGCCGCGTCCGAATTCTTTTCTTCCTTGGCCAGGGCGTCACTGACCTTCAGGCCGGCATCCAGGGCGTAATTCCCATTGATGACCGCCAGGTCCACGTCGCTCAGACTCCGGGAGATCTGGGCCGCTTCCAGTTCCTGGATCTTCAGATTCTTCTTGTTTTCTTCAATGTCCTTGGTGGTGGCAGCCAGGCCCACACCGCTCTTGAGCTTGATCAGGCCCTGGTTTTCCAGAAGCACCAGCGCCCGGGCTTCATTGGTGGTATCGTTGGGTACCGCGATGGTGGCGCCGTCGGCCAGATCCGCGATGCTCTTGGTCTTGCCCGCGAAAATGCCCATGGGTTCGTAATGGATGGCACCGGCGGAAACCAGATCCGTGCTGTTCTTTTCGTTGTAATCCTTGAGATAAGGTTCATGCTGGAAATAGTTGGCGTCGATTTCCTTGTTGGTCAGCGCCTGGTTGGGCTGTACGTAGTCGGTGAATTCCTTGATCTGCAGGGTGTAGCCTTCCTTCTTCAGCTCATCCTCGCAGGCCTTTAAAATTTCCGCATGGGGTGTGGGGGATGCCCCCACGACGATAGTCTTGTCGTCCGTACTGCCGGACGAGGAAGACGAGCTGCTGCCGCAGCCAGCCAGCATCACCGCCACCAGACTGATGGCCAGAAGAATTGAAACAAATTTTTTCATAAAACTACCTTCCTCTCTTAAAAAAAATATTTATTTTCGCTTGTCCTGTTTCTGGGCAAGTTTCATACCGATTTCCTGGAAGACCTGGACCACGACCACCAGCAGGACCACCGTCACAATCATGATGGCATTTTCGTACCGGTAGTAACCGAAACGGATGGCGATGTCCCCCAGGCCGCCGCCACCGACGATGCCGGCCATGGCCGAGTATCCCAAAATCGTCGTCACCGCGATGGCCGCGCCGACGATCAGCGAGGGCTTGGCTTCCGGCAGCAGCACCTTGGTAATGATCTGCATGGGGCTGGCCCCCATGGACACCGACGCTTCCACGATCCCTTTGTCCACTTCCCGCAGGCTGGATTCCACCATCCGGGCCACAAAGGGCGCCGCGGCGATGACCAGGGGCACGATGGTCGCGTTGGACCCGATGGTGGTGCCGGTGATGAACCGGGTGATTGGGATGACCGCGATCAGCAGGATCAGGAACGGGATGGAACGGGTGATGTTCACAAACACGTCGATGACCTTGTGGAGCACGGGATGGGGCGCGATGCCCTCCTTGTCGCAGACCACCAGCACCACCCCCATGGGGATGCCGAACACGTAGGCGATGAGCGTAGAAACCAGGGTCATGTACAGGGTCTGGAGCAGTCCGACCCAAATCATATTGACTGTCGTTGCATCAAACAAAATCGCTCACCTCCTCCACTTTCAAGCCTTCACTGCGCAGGTACGTGATCACCTTGGACGCCAAAGCCATGTCCTCGGGCAGCTGGATGACCATCTGTCCCCGGGCGATGCCCTCGATGTTCTTCATATCCGCGTACATGATGTTCACCATGGCCTTGCATTCCAGGATCATCCGGGATACCACCGGGTCGAAGGAGGAGCTGCCGTCAAAGACAATGCGCAGACAGCGCTTGCCCACCTGGCCGCGGATGGCTTCCCCCTCGGGAAAGATCATCCGTTTGGCGATGTCCGTCCGGGGATTGGTGAAGATATCCTCCACCCGCCCCTGCTCCGCGATGTGGCTTTTGTCGATGATGGCCACCCGGTTGCAGATCTCTTCCACCACGCTCATTTCGTGGGTGATGATGATCACCGTGATGCCCAGATTCCGGTTGATGTCCTTGAGCAGGGTCAGAATCTGCCGGGTGGTGGAGGGATCCAGGGCCGAGGTGGCTTCATCGCACAGCAGCACCCGGGGCCGGTTGGCCAGGGCCCGGGCGATGGCCACCCGCTGCTTCTGTCCACCGGAAAGCTGGGAGGGATAGGAATCCGCCCGGTCCGACAGTCCCACGAGCTCCAGGAGCTCGTCCGCCCGGGCTTCCGCCTCTTCCTTGGACTTGCCCGCTATTTCCATGGCGAACAGGATGTTCTTTCTGGCCGTGCGCTGTTCCAGCAGGTTGAACTGCTGGAAGATCATGCCCATGGCGTAGCGCATGGTCCGCAAATCCGGTCCCGACAGCTGGGCGATGTCCTGGCCGTCCACCAGGACCTGGCCTTCCGTGGGCCGTTCCAATAAATTCATACACCGCACCAGGGTGCTCTTGCCAGCGCCGCTCATGCCGATGATGCCGAAGATGTCCCCTTCATTCACCTGGATGTTGATGTCATCCAGAGCGCGCACCGGGCCATTCTTGGTGTCGAAGGTCTTGCCCAGCCCGACGATTTCCACGACGGGCTTGTTTTTCTTATTTTCTTCCATTCTGATTTATTCCGCACTCCCTTTCAGTCGATGAAAAAATTATATGTTACCTTTTAAGTATTTGTCAAGTATTCTTTACTATCTGAAGAATATCATATAAAGCATATAATTTCAATATGTTTAATACTCTTTTGTGGGAATTTTTTTGTGGCGGCTGCGTATTGTCATAAAAAAAAGAATTCGCTATAATAGAACTAGGAAAAATACGAGCAACAGATTGGAGCTATCATGGCATATAAAGAAGAATTCATCGATTTTATGGTCCGGTCCGGCGTGCTGACCTTTGGGGATTTCGTCACCAAAAGCGGACGCAAGACCCCGTATTTCGTCAACACCGGCAATTACCAGACATCGGATCAGATTGCGGCCCTGGGGCAGTATTACGCCGCCTGCATCGCCCCCCACCTGGATGGCGTGGATTTCCTCTACGGTCCGGCCTACAAGGGCATCCCCCTGGTCATCGCCGCCGCCACGGCCCTCTACCGGGACCACGGCATCACCATCCCCTACTGCTTTAACCGCAAGGAAGCCAAGGACCACGGCGAAGGGGGCAGCCTCATCGGCTACAAGCCCAAAGACGGGGATACGGCCATGATCATCGAGGACGTCATCACCGCCGGCACCTCGGTCAAGGAAAGCGTGCCTCTCCTCAAGGGCATGGCCGATGTGACCGTCTCCTCCCTGATCATTTCCGTGGACCGCATGGAAAAAGGGGAAGCGGACCGCACCGCCATCCAGGAAATCGCCGATACCTTCGGCATCACCACCTATCCCATCGTCACCGTGCGGGAAATCATCGATCACCTCCACAATCACGAGGTGGATGGAAAAGTCGTCATCGACGACGCCATGAAACAGATGATGGAAGACCATCTGGCCCAGTACGGCGCGTAAAAAAAACAGCGGGCATCCATTTTCTGGATGTCCGCTGTTTTATTATTCTTATTCACCGGTGTAACGCAGGGCGTAATCCCACGGGAAATCGTAGTACGCGTGGACGTAAGATTCCTGGCCGGTGGAGTCGCCGGAAGCGCCGTCATAGTCGCTGACGAATTCCGCGACCTGGCCGCCGCCCACGTACATGGCCACATGGCACGCCGAATTGACCAGGATATCCCCCCGTTCCAATCCGGACACGCCGATCTGGGTCCATCCGCAGGATGTCAGGGCCGAATAGCTGTAGGACGCGTTGGCCCCGCCAGTGTCAAATCCCGCCTGTCTTAAGGAATACAGCACCGAGGAGGAGCAGTCAAAATTGGGTCCCCAGCGGTTGGACTGGGAATAGCCGTAAGTGGGGTCATTGCACAGCTCGATCATGATCTGGACGGCCTTTTCAACCTTGGGGCTGGAACTGGCCGCGATGTTGCTGATATCGCCAGACGCCGCCATGGCGGAGCTGGACGATGAACTGCCTGAGGATGAAGAAGCCGCTGACAGTCCGGCGGCCTTTTCCGCATCCGTGGCCTTGGCCAGCTGGGTCTGCTGATCCGCCAGCTGCTGGGTCTGCTGCTGCTTCAGGGTTTCGGCCTGGGTTTTCTGTTCGGCCAGCTGCTGGGTCGAATTCTGCACCACGTTATTGGCATTTTCCAGATTGTTCTTGGCTGCCTGAGCTTCTTCCCACAGCTTGGTATCACTGCTCACAATGGCCGATACATCCTGGGCATTGGACAGGAATTGTGAAATATCCTTGGCTGAGAACAAATAGGAAAGATAATCATCGGATCCCGTGATATACATTGCCCGGGCGCGATCGCTCACCTTTTGCATCACCGCATCGTATTCCGCCTGCTTCTGGGGCATCAGCGCGTTGTTCACCGCAATCTGGGACTGCAGTTCAGTGATGCTCGCGTTGATTTCCTCCAGCTTGGCGTTGGTGCTATTAATTTGTTCCTGGGTCTGTTGAATCTGCTTGACAATCTCGGATGACGTTGCCGCCATGACCGGCTGTGACAAGGGTAATATGAACATCAAAGAAAGGACCAGCACAGTTAGTTTCTTCACGATATTACATTCCTCCATTCTACACTCTCGTACCTATGTTACTGTCTATTTGTTAACATATTGTAACATATTTAAAACCAAATTGATACAATTTTCTGTAAAGCAAAGGAAATTTTATTCTATTTTCAGAATCGTTTCAAGGTAATATCCAGTTCACACCCTTTACGATCTTCTTTGCCGTCCTTTTTTTATAGAGCCTTACTTTTCCACAACCTTGATCTGGATGGCTTCGATGCGCAGGCCCAGACCTGTTGTGCCAGCCTGTTCGCCGTTCTTCACCCAGTCATTCCAGCCTTGGTTCTGAACGTGAACCTTATAATAAATGTCGTACTTACTGGCGCTGTCTCCGGACGCAGTGATCTGGATGGCTTCCAATCTCAGGCCCTGGCCCGTGGTGCCGGCAACCTGACCGTCGGACACTTCGTCCATCCAACCGGTATTCTGGACGTGGACCTTGTATTTGAGCTTCAAGTTCGCGTCATTGCTGGTTAACCGAATGGCTTCCAGTCTCAAGCCCTGGCCGGTGGATCCCGCCAAAGCTTCATGGTATTGATCCGCCGTTTGCCAGCCCTGGGTCCAGCCATAATCCTGTCCATGGACCAGCGCAGAAATTTTTTCTGCCACGCTTTGGCTCTTATCCGTCGCGTTGGCCGGTGATGGTGCGGGAGCCGCCGCTCCCTTGGCCACCACGACCACCTGGATGGCTTCAGCTTGGAATCCGTAACCTGTTGTCCCGGCAATGGCACCATTGCTGGTCCAGTTCATCCAGCCGATATTCTGGACATGGACCCGGTAATACACATCGTAATTGGCAGCCTTATCCCCCGTCAGACTCATCTGAAGAGCTTCAATGCGCAGGCCGCTGTTCGGCGTGCCCGCAGCCGCGCCGTCGGAAACATCCGAAAGCCAGCCCTGATTCTGAACGTGGACCTTGTAGCTGATGCCCAAACCGGAAAACGCGTTGCCGCTGGCATCAGTTATTTCCGCCTTAATGGCTTCCATCCGCAGGCCTTGACCCGTGGATCCCGCCGTCTTTGGACCGGTGATCCAGTTGGACGACCACTTATTATTCTGGACATAGGCCTGGTACTTGACCACCGGCGCCGTGGAATCGGCGTAGATATGATCGATGTTCTTGTCCGCTACCCAAACAGTGGACGGATTGGCCTTGTCGTCGGAGGTGATCTGGCTCATGGCCAACTGGCTCACCGACGTCAGTTTGCCAGGATCCGTTCCTTCTTCTGTCTTTAAACCGTCGGCAATGCTGATGGCGTTTTTGGAATAAATGCCGCCAGCCTTGGAGCCAATGCCGTAGCCCGTTACATCCCCGCCAGTAATGGCGACGGTGCCGGAGGTGCTCACCAAACCCATGCCGTGGTAATCACCAAAGGGCGATTCCCCAGTGGCCGAAACCGTGCCGCCGTTAATCGTCAGGCCAGCAGCTGATCGGATGCCCAGGCCGTAATACGGACCCGTTCCCTTGGCCGTCACCGATCCACCGTTGATGGTCATGGTCATTTCCGAACCGATGCCCGCCGCGGCGTAATTCACGCCGTCTTTATATATTGAGTTGGTATTGGTCCCTGTGGCGTTGATGGTTCCACCGTTGATGACCATGTCACTGGCGCAGAGGATGCCGTCGGTGCTCTTGCCGCTGATTTCCGATCGGTCTGCTGATGCCGTGATTGTGCCGCCATTGATTGTCAGTTTTCCTTTAACCAACAAAGCAATGGCATCCTTGTCTGCCGTGATGGACGGCATGGACGTCACCAGGGTTCCATCCCCGGAAATTTCACAATTACCTGTAACACTCAGCCCATGGATGGTGTTGGTTCCCTTCAGCACGATTTTAAGCGGAGTAGTATCCCGCAAAATCCCTTCAATGCTGTAATCATAGGTACTGGTATCTGTATAGGTGAAATTATCCAGGGTCAGGGTACGGGTGGCCGAATCAAAGGTCGCTCCCTCCACGCTGCCGCCGTCAATCAGATCCGTTGCCCCCACCCGCAGACTGGGTGTCGTAACCGCCTGAGTCTCGATTCCTGATTCAAGACCACTGGACGTACTGCCGTCCCCAGCTTCACTTTCTTCCGCCCACGCGCCGGTGGCCAGCAGACCAGCCAGCAACACCAGCAGCAAAACCATGAGTCCCGCGCGAAATCCATGGACTTCCAATTTTTTCAACATTGTAATTCCTCCCTTAATTATTTGAATGTAGAAATCAAAAGTTTCTTTAATATCATCATATCACCAGATTAATCTTGTGTAAAGGTTTTTTGAATTAAAAAGACACGCTCATTTAAGGGAGGGTTCACCAGATAATCCCATTTCCCATTTTGGGGAAGTCATTGCACGGATATGGGACGGATATGGAAAAGAAAAAGGACCTGCCATTAAAGACAGGTCCAAAATCAAACGGAACTTAACCATTCATTTTCAATGCTCGTCAAAGGCTCACAACCGCTCCCTCTCTCTTTTTTCCGCTGCCGCTTCGGCATACATCTGCTTATACGCCACCCCATACTGAAAAAAGGAAATGAGCAGGAAGGCGGCAGTCAGCAGGACCAGGGCATCGGACAGGGTCACTGGCATGGTCGGGAAGGCCGCCAGCAGGACCGTGGTAACAAAGAACACGGTGGTGGACACCTTGCCGGCCCACAGGGCGCCGGAAAACTTTTTACCCTTGCGGTACAGGATGATGTCATTGACCAGCATGAAGAGCTCCTTGCCGCAAAACAGGATAAACAGATAGGTCATGGAGCCTATGCTGCCCATGAACATGATGGCGATGGCTCCCTGGGTGAATTTATCAGCCAACGGATCCAGCAGGACCCCCAGCTCGGTGCGCATGTCGAAGCGCCGGGCGATGAACCCGTCCAGGAAATCCGTAAAAGCCGACAGGGCGATGACGCCAGCCACCGTCAGGTAGTCCTCCGGAGTCTGGGCGTGATAATACAGGTACAGAAACACGGGAATCATGAGGAACCGCAAATAGCTCATGATATTGGGAATGCTGAAGCATTCCCGTACGATATTCCGGCATTTCGATTCTTCTTCCATCATTTCCTCCGAATCAGGGCGAAACCACCCCGGGGATCCATGGCGCTCCCCGTCAACAAATAGCCCGGCTGTTCTGCGATTTTAGTACAGCGGTGCAGAAAAAGCCCGACTGAAAATTCAGACAAATTCTGGTCGAGTTGTTTCAAAGCCGCAGGATCAAGCCCCAGCTCCGGCTTCCAACCGCAGTTCCGCGTTCATGTACTGGTCCAGATCCCCGTCCATCACCGACTGGATGTTGCCCACCTCCACGTTGGTGCGGTGATCCTTGACCATGGTGTAGGGGTGGAAGACGTAGGAACGGATTTGGGAACCCCAGGCGATCTGGCTGTAATCCCCCACCACATCCTCCAGTTTTTCCTTCTTTTCCTGTTCCATGATTTCCACCAGCTTGGATTTGAGCATGTTCATGGCCACTTCCTTGTTCTGGTGCTGGCTCCGTTCGTTCTGGCATTGTACCACCACCCCCGTCGGGATATGGGTGATGCGGATGGCGGAGGACGTCTTGTTGACGTGCTGGCCGCCGGCGCCGCTGGAACGGTAGGTATCCACCCGGATATCGTCGGGTTCGATTTCGATTTCCACCGAGTCATCCACTTCCGGGGTCACATCCAGGGAAGCGAAGGAGGTGTGGCGGCGTCCCGATGAGTCAAAGGGAGAAATTCGCACCAGCCGGTGGACCCCCCGTTCGGTCTTCAGATACCCGTAGGCATTGATGCCCTCGATGAGCAGGGTCGCGCTTTTGATGCCCGCCACATCCCCGGGCTGCAAATCCAGGGTCTTGACCTTGTACCCCTTGGATTCGGCCCAGCGGGTGTACATCCGCAGCAGCATTTCCGCCCAGTCGTGGGACTCGGTGCCGCCGGCCCCCGGATGGAGGGAGATGATGGCATTGTTGCTGTCATATTCGCCGGAGAGCAGGGTTTCCAGCTTGAAACTCTCAAACTTTTTCTGATAGGCTTCCATGGTGGCCGGCAGCTCGTCCTGGGTTTCACTGTCCTCAGAGGCCAGCTCCAGCATGACGTTCACATCGTCCAGGTCATCCTTCAGCGCACTGTATTCATTGCGCTTGAGGCGAAGGATTTTCTGCTCCTTGAGCACCTTCTGGGCTTTTTTCTGATCATTCCAGAAATCGGACGCTTCGGTCAGGCTGTCCAGCTCGGCCAGGCGTTTATCCATTCCCGGCAGGTCCAGGGATTTTCCCAAAGCGTCCAGCTCTTCTTCCATCTGACCGGCGCTCTGCCTGTATTCATAAAGATCGATCAACGCGATTGTATCCTTTCTACTCTACTTATATAAACTACTGACAACATCAGCTGCAACGCAGCGTTCAAATCAGGCGCCGCAGCAGTTCTTATACTTTTTGCCGCTGCCGCAGGGACAGGGATCGTTGCGGCCGATTTTCTTTTTATGGATGGTCTGCTGCTTCTGGCCCTGGATTTCCGCTTCGTTTGTCTGGGCATTGGCCACATTGACGTTGACGTTGCGGGGCTTGGGAGAAACCTTGATCTTGACGTTGTATACGTATTTGACGGTTTCTTCCTGGATGCGGGCGATCATGTCCTCGAACATGGCGAAACCTTCGTTGGTGTACTCCTTGACGGGGTCGTTCTGGCCGTAGGCCCGGAGTCCGATCCCCTGTTTGAGCTGATCCATGTTGTCGATGTGTTCCATCCAGGCGGAATCCACGCTTCGCAGCAGGATGATCCGTTCCAGGTTCTGCATTTCGGCGTCGCCAAGCAGCGCTTCTTTTTCCTTGTAGTTTTCTTCGCACAGGGCCATGAGACCGCTCTTGATATCGTCGACGGTGGTGTCCTTGTCCACCGGCGCCAGCTTGTCGATGGGCAGGAAGGAGCCGAAGAATTTCTTCATGTTGTCCACATCCCAATCCAGGTAGTCGATGCCGCTGTTGGTGTACATGTCCACGTAGCTGCTCACGGTATCTTCGGTCATCTTGCGGATCTGTTCGTGCATATTCTTTCCGTCGATGACCTCCTGGCGCTGTTCGTAAATGATTTCCCGCTGGCGGTTCATGACGTTATCGTACTGGAGGACGCTCTTCCGGATGTCGAAGTTGTGGGCTTCCACCTTTTTCTGGGCACTTTCGATACCCCGGGTCAAAACCTTGTTTTCGATGGGGGTATCGTCGTCCATGCCCAGGCTTTCCACCATGTCCTGGATCCGTTCAGACCCGAAGACACGGAGCAGGTCATCTTCCAGGGAGACGAAGAACTGGGAGGAACCGGGGTCGCCCTGACGGCCGGAACGGCCGCGGAGCTGGTTGTCGATTCGTCTGGATTCATGGCGTTCGGTCCCCAGGATGTGGAGGCCGCCCACTTCCGGCACACCTTCGCCAAGGACGATATCCGTCCCACGGCCGGCCATATTGGTGGAGATGGTGACAGCGCCGGGCTGGCCGGCGTTGGCCACGATATCCGCTTCCTTTTCCAGGTATTTGGCATTCAACACGTTGTGGCGGATGCCCTCGTGCTTCAGGTACTTGCTGAGGAGCTCGGATTTTTCAATGGAAATGGTCCCGATCAGAACCGGCTGCCCCGTTTCGTGGCGGCGTTTGACTTCCCGGGCCACGGCGTGAAATTTGCCGTTTTCGGTCTTGTAGACCAGATCGTTGAGGTCGTCGCGGATCATCGGCTTATTGGTGGGGATGGTCACGACGTTCAGGTTGTAAATGGTGGCAAATTCCTCTTCTTCCGTCTTGGCCGTCCCGGTCATCCCGGACAGCTTGTTGAACATGCGGAAGTAGTTTTGGAAGGTGATGGTCGCCAAAGTCTTGGATTCCCGGTTGACCTTGACGTTTTCCTTGGCTTCAATGGCCTGGTGCAGACCGTTGGAATAACGGCGCCCGGGCATCAGACGGCCGGTGAATTCATCGACGATGATGATTTCACCTTCTTTGACCACATAGTCCACGTCCTTGATCATCAGCACATTGGCGTGCAGGGCCTGGTTGATGTTGTGGGTCACTTCCAAGTTTTCAACATCGGCCAGGTTGTCCAGGTTGAAAAATTTTTCCGCCTTAGCGATCCCGGTTTCGGTGAGCATGACGGCCTTGGCCTTTTCGTCCTTTTCGTAATCGTCAGGCTTCAGGCTCTTGGCAAAGGCGTCAGCCACCTTGTAAAGCTGGGTGCTCTTGTCGCCGCTGCCGGAAATGATCAGCGGGGTCCGGGCTTCATCCACGAGGACGGAGTCCACTTCATCGATGATGGCGTAATTGAGGGCCCGCTGGACCTGCTGGGACTTTTCGGTGACCATGTTGTCCCGGAGGTAGTCAAACCCGAATTCGTTGTTGGTCCCGTAAGTGATATCCGCCTGGTAGGCTTCGATCTTTTCCTCAAAGGACATGCCGTGGACGACCAGGCCGACCTTGAGGCCCAAAAATTCGTGGACCTGGCCCATCCACTTGCTGTCACGGGTGGCCAGATAATCATTGACCGTGACGATGAACACGCCTTTGCCTTCCAGGGCGTTGAGATAGGCCGGCAGGGTGGAAACCAGGGTTTTCCCTTCACCAGTCTTCATTTCAGCGATATCGCCGTTATGGAGGACCATGCCCCCCAGCAGCTGAACGGGGAAATGGCGCATGTGCAGGGTACGGTCCGCCGCTTCCCTCACCGTAGCGAAGGCTTCCACCATCAGATCATCCAGGGTTTCGCCATTGGCCAGGCGTTCCTTGAACTCCACGGTTTTATGTTTGAGGTCCTCATCGGACAGGGCTCTGTATTCGTCCTCCAGGGCTGTCACCTGATCGACGACCTTTTCCAGCCGTTTGACTTCTTTCTTGCTCGGGTCAAATAATGAATCTAAAAATCCCATTTATTCACACTCCTGTTTAAAATTACGGTTTTCATTCCTTTTTTATACACTTTTGAAATAGTATACCACATTGCAGGTTTTGTTTCATTATAAATCAAAAAGGACTGATTTTTTTCAGTCCTTTGGCTCGTTCTGAATGAATTAGTTCTGCTTTTTCTTACGCCAGAAGGCGACGGTCCGGCCTTCCACATTAATTTCCACCTTTTCGAAACCGGCTCTTTCCCGTTCCTCATCCGTCGTGGTACGGCGCATGGTGGACTGGGCGGACCCTGATGACGCCGCCGGTGCCGCCGGAGCCGCTTCCCGCTGACTGACAACCGGTTCGGGCTTTTCTGCCACATGATTGCGCTGGCGGGCCGCTGGCGTGCTGCGCTGGGCCGCTACGGCTTCTTCGATTTCCGCACGTCTTCTTTCCTTCAAGGTTTCCTTAGCCGTCTGCTTCATCTGGACCCGGCGTTCATTTTCAGCCTGGAAGGGACTGGCCGCTTCTTTGAAATCGCTGTGCCGTTTCCTGCCTTTCTGGCGCTTTTCCTTGTTTTCCAAGGTGACCTGGTGCCAGATATCCATCATTTCCTGTTCGTTTTTTCTCGATTCATCATCTTTCATGGCTTGTTCCTCGTTACTGTATTTTCGGTATGGGTTAATCCGCTTAGAATCAGTGCCATACGCTTTCTTTCCACTTTTTTCCTTCCGGTCCTGAGCCAGTGCCGGTTTATTCTTTTCAACAACAGCGGCCGCCTTGACCTCCGTCTTTCTATTTTCCAATGCCCGGTTGAACAATCTTAAATCTTTAATATTGGTCGTATCATCGACGTCGGTATCCGGTTTGACAGCTGCTTCCTTTGGTACCGCTCTTGGGACGGCCTCTCGGACATCGTCAAGCTCTTCTTCCTCTGACATGTCTGCCTCTTCCCCATCGGGAAAAGCCTGCTTGCCCTTCTCCGCGTAAAAGGACTGGGTGAAGAAACCCGTGTCTGCAAAATCGTCCTCGTCGTCTTGTTCCGTTTCCGTATCCACATGGTGGGAAACGGGCTTGGTGTCATAGCTGCCCAACTCCTTGATGGATGTGAAAACCCGGGTATCGTCCGGCCGGACATCGTCCTTCAATCCTTCTTCTTTTAAGGCATCCTCCAACTCCTTTGTGCTCATCACCTGGGTGATCACATCGGCGTCATCCTCATCAAAAAGTGGTCCCGCTTCTGGAGCAGCTGCCTGCTCCCTGGCAATCGGTCCTGATTTGAAAAATGAACCGGACTCATCGTTATCCTCAGCAAATAAGGTTCTCGTCTGTTCAAACAGATTGGGACGGGAATTCTCAAACAATTGCTTGGAATCTGTTTCGTCGTCCAGCCATGACGTGTCCATTTCATTCTCTCCTTTGGAATTATTTTCTGGAAGCAGCCCGTCCATAACGCTGGGCGGAGCGATAGCTCCCCTTTCATCGGCAGCCATGTCCCTAAGAAACGGCATGGCGTTTGCTCCATTCACCATCAGGTACTGCACATAGCCGATCAGTCCGATGAAGACCAGGATGCTGCCGACGCTGAATCCCGGAACCCCTCCGTAGAACTGGGGCAGTGCCCCGATGAAGGGAATCGGGATATTGATTCCCAAAAACCAGAAAGCCGTCGTCTCATTGGATAAGAGCGCGTACACCGCATTGGTATCCTGGGTGATGCTGGTTGCCAGGCTGCAGCTGCCCAGCGTCGTCACGATGGACTGGGCGACGGGCATCTTGCCTCCGTTGATGAATGAAACGACAAAATTCGCTGTCAAACCCACTGCCATCAATATGGACCAGAAATCGTCCAGATTAAATACAAAAGTAATGAGAATGAGAATATAACTGATGAAATTCAGGATGGGTGCGATGGAACCCAATACACTCACACTGAAACTAAAAGCCAGATGCAAAACCAGCTGAAGGATGATGCCAACCATACCAACCGGCCATAAAGAAACCTCGCCAAGTGTCAAACCGCTTAATTTTCCGCCCCTTATCAGTCCAATTACAATACCGATCAGGATGGCTAAAATGATAAACATGAACAAACCACCTTTTCCGCCATTCGAGCTGTATTCCCAATCCTTTGCCACTTTTTTAAAAAGCAACTGATAATATTGTAAATCAAACTGAAGGCCATGTCAAACAAAACACCCGCTAAAGAAAGATTTTAGCGGGTGTAAACTTTTCAGAACGCTTTCATTAAAATTCTTTTAAAAAATAGGTTCAATGAGCCCGAAGTTACCGTCTTTCCGCATATACACGACGTTGACATCATCGGTTTCAGCATTAAGGAAAACAAAGAAATCGTGGCCAAGTAGCTCCATCTGCATGGTGGCTTCATCCACCGACATGGGCTTGATGGCGAATTTTTTGGTCCGTACGACACGGGGAGCATTTTCTTCATATTCCGTATCGGCTTCCAGCGCGTCAAAATCGAATTTCACCGGACTGTTGCCATAGCGTTTTTGCAACTTGGTCTTGTGCTTCCTTAACTGCCCCTCCAGTTTGTCCACGACGGCTTCGATGGAACCCGGCATATCATCGCTGATTTCTTCCGCCCGCAAAATGGTTTTGCCCAGGGGAATCGTTACTTCAAGCATCTGATGATTCCGTTCCTTGCTGAAGGTGGCGTACACTTCTGTTTCTTTGTCAAAATAGCGGTCGAATTTTTCAAATTTCTTCTTGAGAGTATCTTTCAGTCCTTCTGATACATGCATGTTTTTGCCATAAATTGTAAATCTCATCGTTGGTGTCCTCCCAGTCCTTATTGTCTCTGAACAACCGCAATGATCAGAAACTTGCCTGATAGAACGTTTTCTATCTGGCTATGCCATCATTATAGCATGTTTTCTTAAAAATTGCACGATAAAAAAGAAATTCAGATATAGAAATTCTATTACATTTCATATGTAATCAAGTCAAATATTCAACATTATATATCTTATATCCATCAGAATCATATTGTTTTTCAAAAGTAACATTATCATTTGATAAATACTCTATACTTCTATTCGTACATATTTTCTTAATATTAAGAGTTTTCAAATCGTTTATATTTAATTCAACAAGAAATTTATCTGGATTTAAAAGCTTAAATTCGGTTTCCTTGTTATTTTGAAGAGATACTTCTATATTTGCATAACGATTATAAATATTTTGATATTTATTCTTAGAATCAACAAGTTCCCACATTTTCAAATTTGGATATGTATTTGTTGAATTAATCGTTGACGCGCCACACATAATCGTTAAATTTGACAAGGGCATTGGCAACTCATTAATCCAAATTGATTTTGTATCATTTTGGACCTCACTTTTTATTTCTTTCATTATCGGCATTTCATTAATATAGTTTACCCCTATTTCAACAGGATTAACCGCAAATCCACCTACTATTGCTACAAAAACTGTTAAAATAAGGAAAAAATCTTTTGCGCATTGCTTATCATAAAATAATATTGAAGAAAACAATGCGATCAAAAGAATCCCTCCAACAACAATCATGCTCTTATGATAATATTCCGGGAGATAATAATAACTCAATGATAATACAATAAAACTCAACCCAATTATTATACCAATTTTAATCGGTATATTTATTTCAACTTTTTTTATCAATGATAAAGATCGAATCAATAAAATAATATTTATAAAACCAATTCCAACAAACATACGATTTGATTGAACAACGAATAAAAGGCTGAATCTTGATAACATCGTCGGCCATTTAAGCCAACATCTTAAAATAAAATACAAAAGTAATATCAATTGCGATATTAGTAGAAAATCTTTTCCTTTTTTTGTTAAATAATAAATGCTAAGGATAATTCCTATTGGAAAAAGATCGAAAAAAACTGCATTTTCACAGACATTCCCCTTCAACCCATCCTCAATAATTGTAAAAAAAATAGTCGCGGGATAATAAAATAATTGCTCTATTCCTCCTCCACCGTTTTCCAAACGAGATCCTGGATAAACAGTTGCCATAACACTGTGTATGGTATCTAATGAATTTGATGCAATATGCAGCATAATTAAAAAAAACGGGATAAAGCAGACGCCAAAAATCAACAAATCCGGAAATAGATGAAGCTCTTTGTATTGATTCCATTTTTTTACAATCACCCATATTGCTAGCAACAAGAATACATATGCTAAAGGAATCATCCATGCTGGATATAATGTCAAAGCATAACACCCTATAAAGATATATAGTAATATAATTAAAAATAATTTGTTTTGAATTTTTGTTATAGATGGATATTTATGAAGAATCAGTATGCAAGCTTGCCCAGAGATAAACATCTCGACCAAACCATTTATAGAAAACCACCATTGAATAATTGGCGCACACACAATTAGAATTGCGTAAATTAATGAAAGTCTTTTGTTTCTATTGGAAATCAATAATCCAAATTCAAAAGAAACGGCAAAAAGAGCAATGAATCTACCTGCCCAAAAAAAGGCCAATCCTTTTCCTGAAGACAAAAACAAATAGCCAAGTTGAAAGGGTCTAAATATCATTGCGATATCTTTTACTGGAAGACCATAAATGATGAAAACATCAGTTGTTGTTCCCCTGATAATATTGCTAAAATATGAAAACGAATCAAAATATTGTGAGAAAGTCATCGGTGTAAACACTGCCCATTCATCTGATCTAATTAATCTTGAGATTCCTAATAGAGAATGATGTGACGTGCCATAGATAAATGTCTCCCACATTCCAATTGATGATCCATGCAACTCAAGAACTACGGCAATAATAAAAAGCAATAAATATAAGATGATTCTATATTTGAATAGAAATTCCTCAACTTTTCTCATGCGATGAAGAAGACATCCATAAAAAACGATAAAAACAAGAAGAACAAGAATAAATTTTATCACATTAAGATCAACTGCCAGCTTGATTATTTGATTATATTTAATTGAAAAGAAATTGACATTTTGACTAATACCATTAAAAACAATATTAAAAATCATTGTTGATATCAAACTAAACAATACTATTTTAATAGGCTCTTTTACATTCATATATTTACTTCCTCAAAGCAATCTAATTGTGAAATAATATAAATCAACTATACAATTCATTTTACTTAAACAGATTTCAAACACGTTAATCTTCCCATGTTGCATTACTAAATATGCTCTTAAACAATATAAGCATTATATATTGCTTCATAAATTATCCACTAATGAAAAAAATATATTGTTTTATACATTGTATGAATTATTTATTTCGCGATTCCTTAAAAAGATATAACTTGTTTAAAAACCTTTCGAAATTCTGTACATGTTGTTTTTTCAAAACAGACAAAATAACACCACTAAAAAAATTAATAACCCCGATAGTCGCAGCAGCACTGATAACAATCAATGTCGGAAATTGCGTAACAAGGCCTGTTTTCGTAAAATTCTGTACAATGGGAATGAAAAAAATTAGACAAACGAGCCAAATGATTATACTGAGCGTAGTAAAAAAAGCAAAAGGTTTAGTCTCTTTGAACAGACGTCCAATGGTACGGATGACTTTGAAACCATCAGAGTATGTATTCAATTTAGATTCACTGCCCTCAGGACGATCCCGGTATTCTATGGGAATCTCCACAATATTAAAATTGCTATCCAAAGTAAAAATCGTCATCTCTGTCTCGATTTCAAACCCTTTAGAAAGAACAGGAAACGACTTGACAAATTGATAACTGAAAGCCCGATATCCAGTCATTATATCATTAACATTTGCCTTATAGAGACTATTGATCAGCCCTCGAACTAATTTATTTCCAACGTTATGGAAAGGCCGTTTATTTTCTGTAAAATAGGTTGATGACAACCGATCACCAATAACCATATCCGCACGACCGTCCAAAACAGCCTTTTCAAGCTGTGGTGCTGCATCAGCTGGATAAGTATCATCACCATCAGTCATAATATAACAATCGGCATCAATTTCCCTAAACATAGAGCGCACTACATTTCCCTTGCCTTGCTTATATTCATATCGAACAATGGCCCCTGCTTTTTTTGCAATTTTATCCGTTCCATCCATTGAATTGTTATCATATACGTAAATATCAGCATGTGGCAATGCCGTTTTAAAATCTTTAACAACCTTTTCAATGGTTTTTGCTTCATTGTAACAAGGAATTAATACTGCTGTTTTCATATTTCCTCCAAAAGAAATTGATTTTCTTAAACCTTCAACACACTACTCAGATCTTTACTATATAGTCTCCTCTTAATAATGAAAGATTGGGATTATAAAAAGGATCGTTAACAATATACTTCTTCCAAGTTTTAAACATATAATCGGCTTCTTGATTAAAACGTTGTTGTTTTTCAACTGTATTTTCTTGACCCCTTGATCGCGATTCATAATGATATAATTCCACATCATGAAGCCAAATATTATATTTTCCCTTTTGAATTAATCTCAAACAAAAATCAACATCGTTAAATGCTATAGATAACTCTTCATTAAAACCATTAATTGATTCAAAATCACTACGTTTTACCATCATGCATGCTGCAGTAACCGCTGAATAATCACAATTTATTGCCAATCTTCCAAAATATCCAAAGTCATCCTTTGGATAATCCAAATGGCCATGACCAGCTGCTCCGCCCATTCCTAGAATTACACCAGCATGTTGAATTGTATTATCTGGATAACATAATTTTGCACCTACAGCACCAATATGCTTAAGCTGCGCAAATGAGACCATTTTTTCTACCCAATTATTTGTGATGATTTCCGTATCATTATTTAAAAATAATAAATATTCACCATGTGCTTTGCTTACAGCATCATTATTTAGTTTTGAAAAATTAAATTTGATATTGTCATAAAAAACAATAAACTTTTCTTTCATCTTCTTTTGATATTCATCATATAACTCAAAAACATTTGGATCTATACTTCCATTGTCAATAATAATGATTTCATAATTACTGTAAGTAGTTTTATCAACAATCGACTTAAGACACTTCTTCAAATCAAGATAGCCATCTCGTGTTGGAATAATGATTGAAACTAAAGAGTTGCTCAATATTGTGTAGCTGACATCGTATAATCCCAAACCTTTTCCATGTTCTACCGTTGCATTTAGATTTCTTCGATTTAATGCATCTTGAATTGCCTTTTTCCCCGCTTCAAAAGCATATCCTTTTGAATCCTGGTTAACTGCTGTAGATGATTCCAGCATACGCCAATGATATAATATCCTTGGAATATGACCAATATGATTTGTTTTTTCGGTGAATCGTAAAACAAGGTCATAGTCTTGAGCACCTTCATATCCTTTTCTAAAACCGCCAATTTGATTAATAATATTTCTTCGATATACTCCGAAATGGCAAATGTAATTTGTTCCTAATAACATATCGGGTGCCCAATCACATTTAAACACAGCATCGGATCGTCGTCCATTTTTATCAATCTTATCCTCATCACTATAAATCAAATCTAAATCAGGATTTTTATTTAATTTTTTAACAACTTCATATAAAGCAAATGGCGCCAATTCATCATCATTATCAAGTAATCCAACGTAATCACCTGTTGCAATCTCAAGCGCAGAATTTGAAGCTTCACAAATATGGCCATTCTTGGAACGAAAAACAACTTTAATCCGCGAATCATCTTGAGCATATTTATTCAAAAGACTTTTAACATATGGTTTTGTTGAACAATCATCTGCTATACAAAGTTCCCAATTTGAATAATATTGATTTTCTACAGAATCAATGCATTTCTTTAGCCATTTTTCATCAACATTGTAAACAGGCATCACGATAGAAATCAAAGGTTGATACGACCATTGAGTAATTTCGTCTTTTTCCTGACTCGGATCATCCTTCTCATTTTGAATAATCCATTCTTGATATTGAGAAGAATTCGAAGAATTGAGTACAATTTTTAATTTTCTGTATGTATCCACAAAACCGTGTCGACTCAAGTAATTCCAACCACGTTGAAATTTCAAATAATATCCACTAAATGGACTTCCAAATTCATTTGTTAATTTATATGAATGTCTAAGATTAAAACTTAATCGCCTAAACTCATTGCCTGAGAAAAAATTAATTCTCACTACGCCCTGAAACTCTTTTACACGAAGTATAATCAAAAATCCACAGTTTGTATCCACTGGTAGATTATATTTAGAATTGATATCACCACGAAATTTTTCTTTGATAATAATTGAAACAACATTTCTATTCTCTTTCAACTTAGGGTGAATTATTGAAAGATTTTTTTCATTCAAACCCCATCCCTGAAAAGCAATAGTTTTCTTCTCTTCATCTTTAATTATACTATCAATAAAGACATTAATATCCCGTTTCATCGTTATAAACTTGCCTTTCTGCAAAAGACATCAATAAATCATAATACATAATTGATCTTTCACGAATACTTGTTTTATACTATTAATCATTAATACTCAAGACACGATGAGTTAATCTATTGTAACATATTTCTACAATAATAACATCTAAAAAAAATATTAAATAACTTTTACATTTATCCCTGGATAAATCATTTTATACTTTCATCAGTTTATACATCTTCGTATTAATTTTCCACAAGCAAACATAACAAAGCCTAAATTTCAGGAGATGGAATTAGACAGAATTCAGTCACACAGTACAGTTCATATATCTTATCTGTAATTACCCCAATACAAGTCTTTATTCTCTCCAAATACTTTCCGACCATCAAGACAAATCAACATAATACATTGATGTGCATAATTACTAGTAATTGAAATTTCAATGCTCCTTCGTTGTTCCATTATGAATTTATTGCTTTGCATATCTTTATAATATTAACTCAAAAGATAAATAACTGTCAATATTTATCCTTGATGTTTACATTCGTATAACAATCAATAAGCATATCTAAATTCCATTTTTGTTCAAATGAATTCATTTCATCACGCTTTAACATGATTTCGTTATTTTCCAGGCTTTGACAAACAGAATAAGGAGTCCAGACTACATTGCAATTTTGTTCTCTAATTTTCAAGCAAAAATCAATAGCTGATAAATCACCTGAATACTCTTTACTAAATCCGTCTACAGAATCAAAAACATCTTTTTGAATCAAACAACATTTATTGCTAACAGCAAAAACATACTGTGGTAATGCTAAACGATAATAATAACCAATATTATCATTTGTACATCCGTAATGTGAATAATGAATACCCGAAAAATCATCCTCAAATCGCATTCCAGCATTGAGTACCCTTCCATCACAATCAAGAATTTTACAACCTACAATACCGACACCTGGATACAATCCTTCATTAACAAGTTCATAAAGCCAATCTTTCGATTTTAATTCCATCCCCATATCCATAAAAACTAAGAAATCACCACGTGCTTTTGAAGCACCAAAGTTTCTCAGCTGATTATAATTACGCTTTGCAGTATTATATTCATAACGAATTTTATCAGATTTTATTCCATTTATTTCTTCAAAATTAATCAAAATTATTTCATAATCTGGATAGTCTGTCTGTAAAAGAAGGTTATGAATCATTAATTCTGCTAAATTATTTTTATGAAAATAATTTACAATAATTATAGAAACAAATGGTTTTTTATCCTCAAGATAATCTAATTTATATGTGCCATACTCTTTTCCAATTTCGACAGTTCCTTTTATCCCACGACGAAATAATGCATCTTCTAAAGCTTTTTTCCCCGAAATGTATGCATAATTTTTGGCTTCAGGATTTTCTGCTACCGATCCTACAATTGTACGCCAATGATATAAGATTTTAGAAATATGAAAGATTTTATCTGTTTTTTCTGTCGCTCGAAGTACAAAGTCGTAATCCTGGCTTCCATTAACTTCCGGACGCAACAAACCCACTTTATCCATTAATGTAGATTTTACCACAACAAAGTGAGTAATGTAATTGTGACCCAGTAATAATTTTTCATTCCATGAAGATTTAAAAAAAGGATTGAAACGCCTTCCCTTCATGTCTATCATATCTTCATCACAATATAAAAATTCAGCATCTGGATATTTATTAATTGTTTTTACATATTCAAATAATGCATTTGGTGCCAATTCATCGTCGTTATCCATAAATCCAATGAAATCACCCGTTGCCATTTTCAGTGCAGAATTGGTTGCACGAGAAATATGTCCATTTTTTTCTCTAAATACGACTTTTATTCGAGAATCTGATTTTATATATTCATTTAACACACGTTTAATATGCGGGGCCGGTGAACAATCATCTGCTAAGCAAAGCTCCCAATTATCATATGATTGATTTCTAACAGATTCAATGTTTCTCCTGAGCCAAACTTCATCAACGTTATAAACAGGAACAACAATTGAAATTTTAGGTTTAATCGAAAAACTTTCTATTTCTTTTTTTATTTTATCAACTGAAAAAGTCTCATTTTGAAATATCCATAAATCATAATCATTCCAAATGTTTCTTCCCTGAGCCTTTAATTGATATATAGTGTTTTTTATCCCAATATTATTTGCACTTTTTATCGCATTTTTAATATATTGTGTTATTGAATACTTTCCAATATTCTTTTTATCAATCTTTACCGGCAGTATAATATTGTCATTATTTTTAAAAACAATCCATAAACTATTTATATCATGTTTTGTTGGAATTAATATTTCAAATCCAAGTTTTTCATTCTTGGGAATATTATGCGCGTCATTAACATCTTCTCTATTTATCCTCCTGAAACGAGCTGATTTATTATATGCAGTTTCCAATAAACTAAACTTTAATTTTGATTTATCAAGAGTTGAAAAACCCCAGCCGAGAATTTTTAGCTCATTGCGTTCAATATTATAATCCATAGAATCAATATTATAGAAGAAAAAACGATTGTTCTTCTTGATCATAGACTTTTGTTTTTCAAGTTGTAAAAATAAATTTCTTTCTAATTTATTCATTTTTTCCTCAATTTCTAGTTGCTTTTACTTTATCTAATACCTTTCTTGCTACTGAAGTTGCCTTCCAAAAATTACTATTTGCAATATCATCGTAATTCATTTTATATTGTTTTGATATTTTCATTTCTTCTTCATATGATTTTTGAGCTGCGTCAAGTCCATTTTTTAGCTCTGTTTTCTCTAAATTCATCTCATTAATAATTTGGACTGAAATTTCTTGTGCCTTTTTAATTGACAACACTTCAATTTCTCCTGTAATTAAAACTGAAGATAAATTTTCATAATCTCCCAATATCAGATAGTTTGGATCTTTTGTGATGAAAATATCCCAATCATTTAAATGACTGTTCAAATTATTAGCATTTAATTCTAAATCATTGGTTGAATTCAATATCGAGATATTCTTTAATTGACAAGATTGTTCTAATGGATCCCATCTCAATGAATGAATTCTTCTATTATTATTTTCTGTTTCTAATTTGAATTCTACTTTGAAAACACCTTTTTGGATATGCATTTCTGATATAATTTTATGCTGCTCACTAAACCCATCACCAAAATCAATATATAATGCTGATTCTCTTTTTGATTCCTTTAGAAATTCACTAAGTTCTGGTTCAATATTTAGAACATTTTTTTCATGAATTTCATTGATGTTGTCACGAACATAATTATTTCCAAAAAAGTCATCCCATTTTGTAAAAACGGAATGCAACTTTTCATCTAAATGAATGATCGACAATAATTCTTCTAAGCGATAATTTTTCTGAACAATTTTATTGCCAATATATAAATAATATAGACTTCGCCACGCTACATACTCTTGCGGAATCCATAAATCAAATATCCATTCATAATCAATAATATAATATTTTTCATCTTTTAAAATGATATTAGAAAATATTAAATCAATATTTGATCGAAACTTACAATTTAATGATATTTCTAATTTACTCTTGCCAAATACCGACTGAAATTTTTCATTGCAATAATCATCTCTATCTTCGACATTTTGCATCAATTCTGAATAAAAAGATTGAATAGTATGCTCAAATTTCTCTTTTTGACCCACTTTAAGCATATCAATTAATATTTTCTCTAAAGTTTTGCCTTTAATATATTCTATTTCAACTGAGTTATCTCTTTTATCCAGTTTCGCATTCTTCATCTTCCCCAAAGAATTATTTTCTAAATAGTACGAGTACATTTTTTCTATATGCTTATTGGATTGGACTCGCATAGGTGATTTAATCACTTTCAAATCACCATTTGATTCCTTAACAATTTTTGTAACAATTTGAAAGCTTGGCTTTCTATCCATTCCCATTTTTGCGTAGATGACATTCGAATCATTTACTACACATTCTTCTTTTTTTACTTCAACGAGGAAAGAATTGAAAAAATATTCAATTATCCCCTCGTCATACAATCCTTCTTGTACACTATTTTCGTCATAAAACCGAAGACGATCTGCATTATACGTTTTATCTCTTATGTTAAAATTAATCAAATCCAAACTATCATCAGAATATATGACTTCAGGAAATTTATAATCAGGAACTGGATAAAAAAACTTAAGTTTGTTATAACCAACATCTTTAAGGATACTTCTTAATTCGTTTTTAGTAAATGTTTTTACTTCTTTAACATCCGGATAATTATTAATGCCACTAAACAAATTAGAAGTATGATCTTCAATTGCACCATTAAAATATTTTAATCCAAATCTATTTTCTATCGCTATTAGCAAAACACCTGTTGGTTTTAACAATTCCTTAATTTGTGCTAAAAAATATTTATAAGGATTCTCCATATTTGTAAAGCTTCCAGCATACTCCAGCACACCATTTAACACAATATAGTCAAATTTATTTTGTAATTTTATATTATTAAAATTTCCCAAAATTATTTCGAGATTACTAAAGTGTTTATTCCTTTCGTAATTTATATTTCCTCTTCTTTGGGTCAACTCAATTGATTTAACTTCTTTAACACGTTGACAAAATAATCCTGTCAACGCCCCACATCCTCCTCCAACCTCCAGTAAAGTTGCATCAGGATTAAAAGGGTACCAATTTAATATATTTTGACGTAATGGACTTAAATGATAAAACAATGGCCATCTATTATCTTTACGAAGAACCTCATCGAAATCGTTGGTTGATTTAACAATTTCTAGTAATTCATCTTCAATTGCACCATCTGAATATCCATTTTCATTATTATAATATTCTAAATTTAGCTTTGCCATATTCTATCCTCAATGTATTTTATGAATATATATTTTTGTATCTGTATCAAAAAAGCCTACAGTATCTTTCATGGAAACGACATTTATTTCAGCAACATCATAAAATCTATGAAAAACCGTAAAATTTCCCTTGACGTCTAATCCCGTACATCCTAGCGAAATAAAATATGAGCCACTTTGAAAAGGAATCATTTGTCGAAACCTGATTTCATAATCATCACCTTGATTTGCAACAAACCCTTCTATTCCTTCATACATATTATTTGTACCAGTAATTTCAGTTCCTTTTATGTTTTTAAACGTAACTGCAAAAATCGGATCATGAATTTCTTGATTAAAATGAACTTTAAAAAGAATATCTATTGTCTGAAATTTTTCAACTTGTTGACATGGTTTCATATCTTCATCCACAACATTCAATTGAATAATTTCAGCTTGTTTTGTTCCATATTCTAGGATATTCTCACTCAATCTAATATTACTTTTTAATTTAACTTTATTTTCTAATAACTCATTCGTATTATTTGATGATTCATTTTTCTGCATTTCTTCATCAACAAGAATTTGTTTATACAAATCGACCATTTCACGGGCTTCACCTTCTTGAATCTGTTTTCCTTCATTTAAAACCATAACCCGATCACAATATTTAATAACGCTACTTAGGTCATGTGTAACAAAAACAATCGTTTTCCCTCGTTTTTTAAATTCCGTAAATTTTTTATAACATTTAAGTTGAAAAAATGCATCTCCAACACTTAAAGCTTCATCAACAATTAGTATTTCTGGATCAACATTAATTGCCAAGGCAAAAGCTAAACGAACAAACATTCCCGATGAATAAGTTTTTACTGGTTGAAAGATATGGTCACCAATATCTGCAAATTCAACAATCTCTGGCAATCTTTCATCCATTTCCTCTTTTGAATATCCCATTATATCGCCATTAAGATATATATTCTCAATGCCAGTATATTCTTGATTAAAGCCAGCTCCCAATTCAAGTAAAGCAGAAATTCTTCCTTTTATATTTAGTTTGCCCTCAGTTTCAGACAGAACCCCTGTCATTATTTTTAACAGAGTTGATTTCCCAGATCCGTTTTTTCCAATAATGCCATAACATTCTCCTTCTTTCACATTGAATGTGACATCTCTTAATGCATAAAAGTCTTCATGGTAACATTTCTTTTTACTAAGAGCAAATGCCTCCCGGAAACGATCCTTTGGATTTTTATACAAATGATATACTTTAGTTAAATGTTCTATATTTATTACTATATTATCGTCCATTTTAGCTTTCCTTATAACACATCTGAAAAATGCGGTCTCAAGCGGCCATATATGCTTGAACCAATAATCATCATAATCAAAGTAAAACACCAAAAATAAAGAGTTGAGGTGTCATATTGCCAAAACCACCCTCTGCTAAAAAATGCATCCCGATAACCCTGGACAATATAATATAATGGATTTAACTTAAACATCAAATGATATTTTTCTGGAAATGTTTTTATACTCCATAAAATCGGCGTTCCCCACATTAATACTTGCATTACAACGTTGATAAGCTGCGTGATATCTGAAAAAAAAGGTTGAATCGAAGCCGTTATCCACGTTAATCCCGTTAAAAACATTATTAGACAAAATAAGTAATAGATTATTTGAAGTGCATATATTGTCGGATGGAAACCATATAAAGATGTCATAATAAATGCAATCCCAATAAAAAATAAATGTGTATATAAATTTGACAACAATTTTGCCGTGGGCAATATTCGAATGTTGAACACAACTTTTTTTACTAAATAACTATATTCTCGAAAACAATTTGTTGCTGACATAAGTGTATCTGAAAAGAAGAACCATGAAATAATTCCCGTTGTCAAATAAAGAACAAACGGAATTTGACCATCGGTCATTCCTGATTTCAATCCCTTGTCAAACACAAACCAATATACAAATATCGTAACCATTGGGTTAATAAACGCCCAAAATATTCCAAGAAACGATCCCGCATATCGTGATTTAAAATCATTCAAAGAAAATTTAATTAAAAGACGCTTATTATGATAAATATCTTTAAAAAAAGAAAAAAACTCTTTAAACATCCATGTGCTCCTCATAAAGAAAATCTGCCGCTTCATTGTATGACAACAGACAGCGGCAGTATGCTAAATTTTATTATTTCTTGGAATACATCTTTTCGTAGTATTCCTGATACCCGCCGGACTTGACCTGGGCAACCCATTTCTGATTGCTCAAATACCATTCAATGGTTTCTTCAATCCCCTTTTCAAAGGTGTAGGAAGGTTCCCAGCCAAGTTCTGTGGTGATCTTGGTGTTATCAATGGCGTAACGTCTGTCATGTCCCAAACGGTCTTCCACATGGATTTTCAAATCATCGCTGATCTTGGATACGTCGGTGGCGATGCCGTCATAAGACCCTGCGCCAACTTTTTCCTTGACATTCTTGATGATCAGATCGACGATCTGGATATTGGCTTTTTCGTTGTTGCCGCCGATGTTGTACACTTCGCGCAGACGGCCCTTATGAAGGACGGTGTCAATGCCGCTGCAGTGGTCTTTCACGTGCAGCCAATCGCGGATCTGCATCCCATCACCGTAAATCGGAAGCTCCTTCAGGTCGATGACGTTGGAAATCATCAGCGGAATGAGCTTTTCCGGGAACTGGTAAGGCCCGTAGTTGTTGGAACAACGGGTGATGTTCATGGGGAATTTAAAGGTGTTGCCATAAGCCCGGACCAGCAAATCGGCACTGGCCTTGGAAGCCGAATAAGGGCTGTTGGGCTGGATGGGCGTGGTTTCTGTAAACATGCCGGTCTTTCCCAAGGCGCCGTACACTTCATCGGTGGAGACCTGCAGGTACTTCACGTCATCCTTAAAGGTCGGGTAGCCATCGGCATCATGACCGGTCTGCCAGGCATTCTTGGCAGCTGCCAGCAGTACCTGGGTCCCCATGATGTTGGTCTGAACGAAGATCTGGGGATTTTCAATGCTCCGGTCCACGTGGGATTCGGCGGCAAAATTGACAACGAAATCAAAGGCATGGTCCGCAAACAGCTGATCCACGAATTCCGCGTCCGCAATATCACCCTTTACAAATTCGTAATTCGGGTTGGACTCGATATCGGTCAGGTTTTCCAGATTGCCCGCATAAGTCAATGCATCCAGATTGACGATCTTGTAATCCGGATGGGTTTCCAGCATGTACTTTACAAAATTGGAGCCGATGAACCCGGCACCACCAGTCACTAATACAGTTTTCAAATGACATTCTCCTTTATTTGATCTAAAATTCCAGAGTATCTTTAATATCTTTCAGGAAAGGCTGCTTGGTGTCCTTATCCGATAAGGTCAAGTCTCCCAGCCCTTCGATAGGCCATTCCACACCCACATCCGGGTCATTCCAGCGGATGCCGCCGTCGTATTCCGGCGCGTAGGGATTGGTGCATTTATAATTGAATTTGGCGATGTCCGACAGCACCACGAAGCCGTGGGCAAAGCCTTCGGGGATGTAGAACATCGTGTTGTTTTCATCGCTCAGGGTCACGCCGGCCCATTGTCCATAGGTGGCCGAGCCCTTTCTCAAATCCACGCCCACGTCCCACACTGCCCCTTCGGTGCAGCGGACAAGCTTGCCCTGGCTGAATTTGCGCTGGAAATGGAGTCCACGCAAAACGCCTTTCTTGGACTTGGATTCGTTATCCTGAACGAAGACCATGTCCAGGCCCGCTTCATTGAAGACCGCCTGGTTGTAGGATTCCATAAAATAGCCGCGGTCGTCCCCAAACACCTGGGGATGGATGATTACCAAACCTTCTATTTTCGTTTTTTCAATTTCAATGGCTGCCATAATTGACTTCCTTTCCTTCCTTCGCACGTCTTTCCAGATATTGGCCGTAAGCCGTCTTGGTCATGGGCTGGGCCAGCTTGAGCAGCTGTTCCGCATCGATGAAGCCCTTATTATAGGCGATTTCTTCCACGCAGGACACGTACAGGCCCTGACGTTTCTGGATGGTTTCCACAAAGTTGGCCGCTTCAATCAAACTGTCGTGGGTTCCGGTATCGAGCCAAGCCATGCCGCGGCTGAACAGCTCGACCTTTAAATCCCCCCGCTTCAGATAGGTTTCGTTGACAGTGGTGATTTCCAGTTCACCCCGGGCTGATGGCTGGATATTTTTGGCGATATCCACCACATCGTTGTCGTAAAAATACAGCCCCGGCACGGCGAAGTTGGATTTGGGTTTTTCCGGCTTTTCTTCAATGGAAATGACACTGCCGTCAGAAGCGAATTCTACCACGCCGTAACGCTTGGGATCATGGACCGGATAGCCGAAGACGATGGCTCCCTGATCCAGGGAAGCCGCTGCCTGCAGGGAACGGGTAAAGCCCTGGCCGTAGAAGATATTGTCCCCCAAAACGAGAGCCACCTTGTCGTCACCGATGAATTCATCGCCGATGATGAAGGCTTCTGCCAGTCCGTTGGGCGCTTCCTGCACCTTGTAAGTAAAATTAAGTCCCAATTCTTCACCGGTGCCGAAAAGCCGTTCAAACATCGGCAGATCGACGGGTGTTGAAATAATAAGTATATCACGAATCCCTGCCAACATCAAGGTTGAAAGGGGATAGTAAATCATCGGTTTATCGTAGACCGGCAGCAGCTGCTTGGAAACCGCCCGGGTAATGGGGTACAGCCGGGTTCCAGAGCCCCCTGCCAAAATAATGCCCTTCATATTTTTTCCTCCACTTCAATTTTTTTATATATCAATCGTCGCTTATGCTTCCTGTGCTGCGAGCCACTCCAAATAGTCCACCAGGGATTCTTCCCAAGGGCGGAACACGTTGATGCACAGGGATTTGAGTCCGGCGTTTTCCAGCACGGAATATTTGGGTCGGGGCGTCTTGCTCACGTATTCTTCCGAAGAAACCGGGGATACCGCGATATCCACCTGGCTGAGTTCAAAGATCTTTTTGGCGAAATCGTACCAGCTGCATTGTCCCTCGCAGGTGCCGTGATACAGGCCGTATTTATCCGTCTTCATGAGTGCGATGATGGCTCTGGCCAGATCCACTGTGCTGGTGGGGGACCCGACCTGGTCACTGACCACGGTGAGGGAATCGTGGGTCTTGGCCAGCTTGAGCATGGTCTTGACGAAGTTGTTGCCGTCGCCGTACAGCCAGGCCGTACGGACGATGAAGTATTTGTCCAAGGTTTCCGACACGTTCTTTTCCCCCAGGGCCTTGCTTTCACCGTACACGGTTTTGGGGTCGATGGGATCGGATTCCAGGTAGGGGCGCAGGGCGCCATCTTCCATGATTCCGTTGCCGTCGAAGACGTAATCGGTGGACACATGGACCATGGTAATGTCCTTTTCTTTGGCGATAGCCGCCAGTTTTCCAGGGCCCTCACCGTTGATGGCCATGGCCGCTTCCCGCTGGGATTCGCAGCCATCCACGTTGGTCATCGCTCCGCAATTTATGATAAAGTCCGGATTTTCCTTATCGATAATCCGTTTCATTCCCTCTTTATCCGTAATGTCAAATTCCGGAATGTCGTAGCCTACAAATTCAGTTCCCTGTTCCTTTAATTGCTTGCTGAGCTCCCGGCCCAATTGGCCGTTGCAGCCCGTTAAAAATACTTTCATATAACTCCTCGTTCCAATACACAAATTTAGACATAAATCATTATTATTATACTTCAGCCACCATGCTTTGTCTAATATATTTCTTAATTTTCAGATGATGTATCCAAATTGTATCAAACCTGTGCTATAATTACCATAATAAAAATGAAATTTAATAAATCATGAAGAAAGGGTTAAAATGGCATTAAAGAAAAAAATACTGGCAGTCGTCGTGTCCCTCCTCCTCGTCGTCCTGGGCAGCACGGCTGTTTATGGTTTCAATGTGTTCAGCCAATTGTCCTCCGGCTCCCAATTGGATGAAAGCAACCTGAGCGTCAACGATCTGCTCAGCGGCGATATCGTCAACATCGCCCTGTTCGGCATCGACGGCCGATCCGACGTGGACGGTGACCGGTCCGATACCATCATGATTGCTTCTGTCAACTTCAAAACCGGGGATGTGAAGATCACCTCGATCATGCGCGACCTCCTGGTCCAGATTCCCGCTGGCACCAGCAACGACACCACCTACGAAAAAATCAACGCAGCTTATTCCTACGGCGGTGCCCAGGAAGCCATCAAGACGATCAATCAGAACTTTGATTTGAACATCTCCGACTATGTGGTCGTCAATTTTGACTGCCTGGTGGATACGGTGGATACTTTGGGCGGCATCGACATCAATATCCAGAACGAGGATGTCCTCTATTGGACCAACCAGTACATCATGGATGTCAACGACAAGACCAAGCACAGCGATCCCTTCCTGGAAGCCACAGGGACCCAGCATCTGACCGGTGTCCAGGCTCTGGCCTACTGCCGCAACCGTTATTCCGATGATGACTACGGCCGCACCCAGCGCCAGCGCGAAGTGGTGGAACAGATCTTCAACAAGGCGACCAAAGCCGACCTGCTGACGACCATCAACCTGCTCGGAAAGATCTATCCTTACATCACCACCTCCCTTTCCCTCCAGGAAATGACCACCTACATCCAGGGCTACATGTCCCTTGAAAACAAGACCTACGAAAACAACCGCGTCCCCTTTGACCAGTACAACTCCACAGCGGACATCAACGGGGTTTCCTACGTCGTGCCTTCAACCCTGCGGGACAACGCCATCGCCCTGCACCAGCTGATTTACGGCAGCGACGAATCCTATACGCCTTCCAGCCTCGTGGATCAGATCAGCAGCCGGATTTCTTCAATGGCCGGAGGCAACCTCACCAATTACACGCCGTCAACCTCTTCCGGGAGCAGCACCTCTACTGGAACTGGATCCGGCAGCAGCTCAAGTTCCTCCTCTGGGACTTCGGGAAGTTCTTCCACTTATGACAGCTCCGGCAGCTCTTCCGGCAGCGGAAGCTCAAGCTCATCTTACAACAGTGGTGGCGGCAGCTCCAGCGGTTATTGATGCGCTTGAAAGCCCATCTATGATTTAGTAATCAACAAAAACATAAAAACCGCTGTTCCACAAGCAAATGTGGAGCAGCGGTTTTATAAATTGCCGTCAAATTAATCGCATCGGACACAAAGGACTGTCCACGTCCATTTCCCGCAGTTCAATCCTTTATTAAAGAAATACCTGAATCTTAATATTCAATCGGATCTTCCATGGCGTCAAAAATGACGTTTTTAAAGCCTTCACAGGCCATCTGGCATTGGGACTGGGTCCCGGTCAGGATGGCGCCGCACATATTGGAAGCCGTGGGGTTTCCCCAGTACTTGACCACTTCCACGTTGGCCACCGTCAGCGCTTCATCGATGCCCACAGCACCCTGGATGGCCGGCGCGATCAGATAGGCGATGGAGGATCCCACTTCCAGCCCATAGGCCTTTGAAAAATATTTGCCGATGCGCGAGACACATTCCGCGTAAAGCATGGTCGTGTCATCATCGGAAATGCTATACAGCCCGGCTTCCCGTTCAGTGAAATCCCGGACGTAGCGCAGGCCCCGTTCCACGTCGGAAACCGTCGGCCCGGAAATGATGCCGAAAACCTGTCCGTCGTTGAAATTCCCATGGCCGCCGTAGGTCGTGCGGATATTGACGACCTCCACGTTGGCTTTCTTGGTGGCGTCATCCGCCGCCACATACCCCACGCCGTCACAGGCGGTCGTGAACAATCCCAAATCAATGTAGCCCTCCGGCAGGTGGTAGTCTTCAATCATGATGTCTTCCACATCTGTCAGCAGCCGATTCATTACCAGTTTTCCATGTACCTTATCACCGATCATACAGAACCTCCTCCGTTATGCATTTACTTATTTTTCAGTTTAGAACTATTATGCCTAATCATACCATCCTGGAACCGTTATTGCAAGACGAATTCATGATTGACATCTGCAAAAAATCATTCTTTCTTGAAAGCCTCCGCCTGCTCAAGCAGCCCGGCCAGCTCGGCAAAGTTTTCTCCTGTCAGGCTTTCGGCCCGGATCCGCACGTCGATGCCCATCTGCTCCAGAGCCGCTGTCACCACATCCCGTCCACAGCCCAGATTCATGGAAAGGCTGTTAACCAGGGTCTTCCGCCGGTTGGCAAAGGCTCCGTGGACCACCTTGAAGAAAAAAGCCTTCTTTTCAGAATCATCCTCGGGCACCTCCCGGCGGGTCAGGGAGATGACCACGGAATCCACATTGGGTCTCGGCATAAAGACCGTGGATGGGACATAAAAATCCACGTGGGGCTCTGCGTAAAACTGGGCCGCGATGCTCAGCGCCCCGTAGCTTTTGCCCCCGGGGGCGGCGCAGATCCGTTCCCCCACCTCTTTCTGCACCAAAAAGGTCATCCGTTCCACGGGCAGCTCGCTTTCCAGAAAGCCCATGATGATCGGCGTCGTCACGTAATAGGGCAGGTTGGAGACCACCTTAAAGGGATGGCCGTAAAAATCCGGCAGCTCCTGGGCCATGTTTAATTTTAAAATATCTCCCTGGATAACCGCCACATTGTCCCAATCCCCCAGGGTCTCGTGAAGGACGGGCACCAGTTTTTTGTCGATTTCAACCGCCGCCACCCGGCTGGCCCTTTGGGCCAGCTCCTGGGTCATGGTGCCGATGCCCGGACCGATTTCGAGGACCCAGTCCGATGCCTCCACCTCACCGGCTTCAACGATTTTTTTGACGACATTTTCATCAATCAGAAAATTCTGGCCGTAGCGTTTATTGAAATGCAGCCCATATTTTTCCAGGATTTCATCAATGGTCCTGGGTGATGTGAGTTTCATCATTGTCATTGGCATCATCCTTCTTTAAAAAATGGCATTCCGATAAGAAGGCCATCAAATCTTCCCGATTATTCATTTCAGGGTACTGGTAAATCAAATCCATGGCCGCGGACAATCCCCGGGCGATCTGGGCGCCCCGGTACCCCAGCTCCATCACATCCCCGCCATTGATGGCCAGCTCGCTCTTGAAGATGGGATCCCGACGCCTTGCAATTTCCGCGAAATACCGGCAATTTGCCTGGATGGCATCCTTGCGCTTGGGGTCGTTCTCCCATTCGGCCTGCCCCGTTTGAAAGGACAACAGGCTGGTGAAATCCGCCCATCCCAAATCCGCAATGGCTTTTTTAAAGCGCACGGGATCCGTGCTGCGCACCCCGAAGTGGCGGCAGTATTTTAAGACCAGGTTGGTAATCTTTTTGGGGAATTTCATGAAGGACAAAAATTCCACCCGCTCCACCTCGGTCATGGGCACCAGCATGACCGACAGCCGCATGGGCCCGTCCTTGGGCAGGTAGGCCATGATTTCAAAGCTTTCGATCAAATGGAAATCGTGCTGGCGGCGCTGATAGGCCGGGACGAAGCGACGGAGCAGATCCCGCATCAGGTCGGTCTTGACCAGCAGATACCCGCCCCAGGTCACCTTGGTGGCCATGATGATGCGCATGAGCTCACGGCGGATCCGGTCCACGCTGACCCCGTCGGTGTTGGGATCGGAGTGGATGGACTCCCGGGTTTCCTCGCTGAGGACCATCCTTTTTTCCGCGGCGATGCGGATACAACGCCATTTGCGGAGCTTGTCCTCCCGGAAGCGCTCATCGGGCTCCCCGATGCATCGGATCAGCCCCTCTTCCATATCCTTCAGGCCGCCCACGTAATCGTAAATGACGCCGTTGCGGTCCATCAGCAGTCCGTTGATGGTGATGTCCCGGCGGATCACATCCTCCTTGGGGATATCGGTGTAAATGACGGAAACGGGATGACGGCCGTCCTGATAGGCCGCGTCCTTCCGGAAGGTCGTGATTTCGTAGACGCCGCTGTCCAGGATGACGCCGATGGTTCCAAAACGCTTGCCCTTGGTGATGACGTGGGGAAACCACTCCATCACCTCACCGGGAACCGCGTCCGTGGCCAGATCGTAATCGTCGGGCTTGTCGCCCAAAAGCAGGTCGCGCACCGCGCCTCCCACGATATAAAGCTGTTTTCCCTTGGCTTCAAAGGTGTCAAACAGAAAAATCAAATCCTCATTCACCGTTTTTCTCCTTAATGATACAAATGATTTCTTCCAGCGAATTGACCTCGTACTCCGGGTGGCATTTGGCCAGCGCCGCCTGGGTGTTGTAGCCCCAGTCCACGGCGACCACATCGACCCCGGCCTTGTGGCTGGCGATGATGTCCCGGGTCTCATCCCCCACGTAAAGCATCTCCTGGGGCTGGATTTTCAGCTTCCGGCACATCTTCTTCAATTTTTTCTCCTTGGAGGTCAACGAGGAGCAGATGACGAACTTGAAATAATCGTCGATCTTGTAATTTTCCAGGAACACGTGGACCGTCCGCTTGGTGTTGGAGGTCACAATGCCCAGGGAATCCGTCAAGGCGTCGGCCTGGACCACGAAATTGTAGAGGTCCGCTTCTTCCTTGAAGGCCTGTATCTTTTCATTCTCTTCCTTCATCCGTTTTTTTCCATCCCGGAGGACCCGGGGGACCTTGTAAAAGGGAATGTCAATGATCTCCATGATTTCCGGTATGGTCAATTCCTTGATCTTCATCAATTCTTCATGGGTAATCTTTTTGTACTTGTATTTCTCGGCCATCTCATTGTAAATATCGAAGGCCTTTTGCTCTGTATCAGCCAATGTTCCATCAAAGTCGAAACATACGCATTTATATGACATTGATACCTTCCTTAATTCCAAGAATACACTTATTGTCTAACAAAATCCGCGGATTTTCAACAACAAATCGCTATAATATGATAAAATAATATATTAACACCATAAATGAAAAATAATGCGTCATAAAAGTTGACGTCCTTAAGGATTCATGTTATGATAGATGCAGTACTTTATTACGCTACCGTAATAAACAAAGGAGGAAGCATGTTAACCAGCTACACCATCGAAGGCTTTGAAAACATCCAGTACCAGGGTTTCAAGGCCCTGCGGCAAATTGAAAACAAACTGAATGACCTGTTCAAGAGCTATGGCTACCATCAGATTGCGACACCGACTTTCGAGGCCTATGACTTGTACGCCAATGAGGACGCCATCCCCAGCGACGATTTATTCAAGCTGGTCAACCACCAGGGAAAGGTCCTGGCCCTCAAGCCCGACGCCACCCTGCCCGTGGCCCGGATGGCCGCCATCAACCACCACAATCCCGAGGAAATTATCAAATTTTCTTACCTGACCAACATCTACCGGAATTTTTCTTCCCCGGATACGGTCAAAAAGGAAATCACCCAGATGGGTGTGGAATACTTCGGCAACGAACGGCCGGAATGCGACGGTGAAATCATCGCCCTGGCCATCGAATCCCTGATCGCCAACGGCGTCACGGACATCCAGATTGACCTGGGCCACGTGGGCTTCATCAATTACCTGCTGGACGAGCTGTCCATGACCCAGGAGGAACGCTCCACCCTGTTCCGGCTCATCGACAACAAGAATATCGGCGATATCCGGGATTTCCTCCAGGAGCACCGCATCGACCCCGCCATCGGAAAGATCATCGTCGAGCTGCCCATGCTCTACGGCCATCCGACGGAGGTCTTTGCCAAAATGGAAAAGCTCTGCGTCAACGCCAGAATGGAAGCCGTGGTCACTAGCCTGAAGGCCATTTACCACCATCTGGACATCGTGGGCCTGGCCGGCTACATCACCTTCGACCTGGGTTTCACCAGCCAGATGAATTATTATTCGGACATCATTTTTAAAGCTTACGTGGGCAACTGGGGGGAACCGGTCATCGACGGCGGCCGCTACGACACCATGAGCGAAAAGTTCGGCATCTCCCGCCCCGCCTGCGGCTTCGGCATCGATGTGCTGAGCCTCATGGATTATCTGGAGCAGCACAGCCTCCTGGTGACGGAGCCCAGCAGTCACAGGGTTATTTTATACTATCCCATGGATAAATGCCAGACCTATCGTCTGGCTTCCCGGCTTAGACTTAAGGGAGAAATCGCGGAGACCTTCAAAATCGAGGATTCCCCCGAGGATGTGGTCCGGTCCCTGTGTGCCCAGCAATTGTACCGGAAGGCCGATTATTACCTGGTCAGGGACGGCGGGTTCTTCCAATGGGAGGATGGCCGCTTCGCCCCGGCGGACGCCATCTGCGGACTGAAAGGAGACTGTCAATGAAAATAAAAATCGCTCTGGCCAAGGGCCGGGTCGCTAAAAAAGCCATCGCGCTGCTTCTGGAGCTGGGCTACCGATTCCCCGATTACAGCGAAGACAGCCGGAAGCTCATCTTCACGGACACCACGGAAGCCATCGAATTCTTCCTGGTCAAATCCCCGGACGTGGGGACCTACGTGGAAAAGGGTGCCGCCGACATCGGCATCGTCGGCCGGGACGTGCTCATGGAGCACCCCGCCAAGGTCTACGAGCTCCTCAATCTGAACATCGGACAGTGCAAGATGTGCGTGGCCGGTCCGCCGGATACCAAAATCGCCTTCAACAAGAAGCTGACGGTGGGGACTAAGTACCCCAACATCGCTAAACAGTATTTCAACAGCGTCGACCAGCCGGTGGATCTGATCATGATCAACGGCTCGGTGGAGCTGGCCCCCATCCTGGGCCTGTCGGACTGCATCGTGGATATCGTGGAAAGCGGCAGCACCCTCCGGGAAAACGGCCTGGTGGTGCTCCGGGAGATCTGCGACATCAGCTCCCGGCTCATCGTCAACCAGGTCAGTTTAAAGACCAAAAGTGAATTCATCGACCCCATCATCAACAAGTTTGAAGTGATGGCGCTTGAGTAAAGGACAACCCATGAAAAAATACACCTATCAAGAAAGCATCGGCCAGCTGGACCGGCTCCTCGGCCGCAGCGAAAGCGACAAGCAGAACGTCCGGGACATCGTCCTGGACATCATCGAACAGGTCCGGGCCCGGGGCGACCAGGCCCTCATCGACTACGCCAGCCGTTTTGACGGCTGCACCCTGACGGCCCTGCGGGTCACGGAAAAGGAAATCGACGACGCCTACGCGTCCATCGATCCAAAGCTCATTGCCGTCATGGAAGAAGCGGCGGCCAACATCCGGGCCTTCCACGAAAAACAGAAGGAAGCCACCTGGACCTACAGCCCGGCCCCGGGCATCACCCTGGGCCAGCACATCACCCCCCTGGAACGGGTGGGGCTGTACGTGCCCGGCGGCAAGGCGGCCTATCCCTCCACGGTGCTCATGGACAGCATCCCTGCCATGGTGGCCGGGGTGGATTCCATCGCCATGGTGACCCCGCCGGGCAAGGACGGCCGCATCAACCCCAACATCCTGGCAGCGGCCAGAATCGCCGGGGTCACGGAGATTTACAAGACCGGCGGAGCCCAGGCCATCGCGGCCCTGGCCTACGGCACGGAGTCCGTCGCCCCGGTGAATAAGATCGTGGGGCCGGGCAACATCTTTGTGGCCACGGCCAAGAAGGAGGTTTTCGGCCAGGTGGCCATCGACATGATTGCCGGCCCCAGCGAGGTGCTGATCCTGTCCGACGGCTCCGCCAGCCCGGTGTACGCCGCGGCGGACCTGCTGTCCCAGGCGGAGCACGACGAAATGGCCATGCCCATCCTGGTGACCACCGACGAAGCCTTCGCCGATGCGGTCATCGCCGAGGTTTACCGCCAGATTGAGGCGGATCTGAGCCGCAAGGCCATCGCCAGAAGCTCGGTTGACGATTACGGCCGGGTCTTCCTCTGCGACGATCTGGACCAGGCCTTCGACCTGGCCAACGCCATCGCCCCGGAACACATGGAGATCATGCTGCCGGAAGCCATGGATTATCTGGAAAAGGTCCGCAACGCCGGCGCCATCTTCCTGGGCTCCTACACCCCGGAACCTTTGGGGGATTACTTTGCCGGCCCCAACCACACCCTGCCCACCTCCGGAACGGCCAAATTCTCGTCGCCCCTGGGGGTCTACGATTTTACCAAGCGTTCCAGCATCCTGTCCTACTCGGAAGACGCCCTGGGCCAGGCCGCTTCAAAGATTGCGGCCTTCGCCCGGTCAGAAGGTCTGGATGCCCACGCCAAATCCATTGAAAGAAGGTTCGAAAATGACTGATTACATCCGCGACTGCGTCAAGGACCTGGAAGCCTACCAGGTCACCCCACCGGAATACAGCGTCATCCTCAACGCCAATGAGAATCCCTGGGATTTTCCGGCGGAGCTCAAGGAAGAGCTGTGCAGGGAAATCATGGATACGCCCCTGAACCGCTACCCCGACGCCACCTCAGCCGAGCTCCGGGAACATCTTTCCGATTATACGGGCATCGCCGCCAGCCAGATCATCTGCGGCTGCGGCTCCGATGAGCTCATCAACATGATCGGCCAGTCCTTCCTCAATCCCGGGGACAAGGTCCTGGCCCACGCCCCCAGCTTTTCCATGTACCAGATCTGGAGCACCATCGCCGGCGGCTCCTTCCTGTCGGTGCCCGACAAGGAAGACCACTACCCCGATGTGGAAGCTTTAATCAACACGGCCCTGCGGGCGGACGCCAAGATCATCTACCTGTGCAACCCCAACAACCCCACGGGCTATTTGTTCCCCCGCCATGATATCGTCCAGATTCTGGAGGAAACCAACGCCCTGGTGGTCCTGGACGAGGCCTACATGGAATTCAAGGGGGAAACCCACGTGGATCTGGTCAACAATTACGACAACATCCTGGTCCTGCGCACCCTGTCCAAGGCCTTCGGCCTGGCGGCCATCCGCTGCGGCTACTGTATGGGCTCCCAGGAGCTCATCGATGTGCTGTACAAGGTCAAATCCCCCTACAACCTGAACACATTAACCCAAAAGGCCGCCATCGTGGCCCTGAAGAACCGGGTCAAGCTGCTGGACCGCATCAAGACCCTCAACGTGGAGCGGCGGAAGATGTACCGGGCCCTGACGAACCTGCCCATCGAAAAGCTCTACCCCACCGCTGCCAACTTCATCTATTTTGAAACCAGCCGCGGCGACGCCATCGACCAGGCCATGCTCGACCACAGCATCCTGATCAAGCACTTCGGCGGCAAAACACGGAAGGGATTGTCCGGCATCCGCCTGACCATCGGCAGCCCCGATGAAAACACCAAGGTGCTGGCGGTGCTGAAGGAGGTCCTTCAATGAGCCGCCAATGCCATCTGACGCGGAACACCACCGAGACCCAGATCGAGCTGACCCTTAACCTGGACGGCTCGGGTGTGGCCGACATCCACACCAGCGTGCCCTTTTTCGACCACATGCTCACCCTGTTCACCGCCCACGGCTCCTTCGATCTGTCAGTCGATGCCAAGGGCGACGGCGTGGACAACCACCACGTCATCGAGGACATCGGCATCCTCATGGGCCAGGCCTTCGCGAAGGCCCTGGGGGACAAGGCGGGGATCAACCGCTACGCCAGCGAGTTCACCCCCATGGACGAGGCCCTGTGCCGCATCGCCATCGACATCAGCGGCCGCTCCTACCTGGTCTGGGATGTGCCCCTGACCCGGGAGTACATCGGCGATTTTGAAACGGAGATGCTGGAAGAATTCTTCATCGCCCTGGCGAACAACAGCAAGATGACCATCCACATCGCGTCTTTGTACGGCCGCAACAACCACCACATCGTGGAGGGCATCTTCAAGGGCTTCGGCCGGGCCATGAAGCACGCCGTGGCCATCGACCCCGCAGCCAAGGGAATTCCCAGCACGAAAGGAGTCATCGAATGACCATCGCCATCATCGACTACGACGTGGGCAATTTGAAAAATGTCCACACGGCTTTAAAGGACGTGGACCTGGACAGCGTGATCACCCGGGACCCGGCCGTCATCGACGGCGCCCAGGCCATCATCCTCCCCGGGGTGGGCGCCTTTGCCGACGCCATGAAGAATCTGGAAAAATTCGGCCTGCTGGAAACCCTTAACCGCAATGTGGCCAAGGGCAAGATCCTCATGGGGATCTGCCTGGGCATGCAGGTCCTCTTCGATAAAAGCTACGAGGACGGCCAATGGACGGGCCTGGGCTACATCCCCGGCCAGGTCATCCGCTTTGACGCCCCGGGGCTCACCGTCCCCCACATGGGCTGGAACAACCTGATGATCAACCGGGAGGACCCCATCGCCCGGGGCATCACCCCGGAGGACTACGTTTATTTCGTCCATTCCTACCATGCCGACCCGGCGGATTTTGACGCCCATGTGGTGGCCTACACCCAATACGGCGGCGTCCGGGTCCCGGCCATCGTGCGCAAGGACAACGTCATCGGCATGCAGTTCCATCCGGAAAAAAGCGCGGCGGTGGGAACCCGCTTATTGATGAATTTAAAGGAGTGCCTCAAATGATTATTTTACCCGCCATCGATCTCAAGGACGGCCAGTGCGTCCGTCTGAAGCAGGGCGTTAAAGAAGACAAGACCGTTTATTTCAAGGATCCCGTCGCCGTGGCCAAGCGGTGGCAGGACGAAGGGGCCGAATACCTCCACCTGGTGGATCTGGACGGCGCCTTCGACGGCAAGCCCCGGAATCTGGACATCGTCAAGGCCATCGTGGAAGCCCTGGACATCCCCGTGGAGCTGGGAGGCGGCATCCGCACCGATGAAATCGCCAGGATGTACATCGACATCGGCATCTCCCGGATCATCATCGGCACCCAGGCCATCAAGGATTTCCACTTCATCGAACGGCTCATCGACGCCTACGACGACAAGGTGTGCGTGTCCATCGACGCCAAGGACGGCATGGTGTGCACCGAGGGCTGGATTGAAAGCTCGGACATGGAAGCCCTGGAGCTGGCCACCAAGCTGGAAAAGATCGGCCTGTCCACCCTGGTGTACACGGACATCTCCAAGGACGGCATGATGACCGGCCCCAATTTCGACATGCTCCAGGTCCTCAACCAGAACCTGCAGATGGACATCATCGCCTCCGGGGGCATCGCCATGGTGGACCACCTGCTCAAGCTGGAATCCATGGGCCTCTACGGCGCCATCACGGGCAAGGCCCTCTACGAAGGCGCCATCAACCTGCAAGCTTATCTGGAAGGAAGAAAATGACATGCTGACCAAACGACTCATCCCCTGCCTGGACGTGGACCACGGCCGGGTCGTCAAGGGGAAAAAATTCAAGGACATCCAGGATGTGGCCGACCCCGTTGAGCTGGGGCGCTACTATTCGGAACAGGGCGCCGACGAGTTGGTATTTTACGACATCACCGCCAGCTACGAGGAACGGGATATCTTCCTGGGCATCGTGGAAAAGGTGGCGGAGGCCATCCGCATCCCTTTCACCATCGGCGGCGGCATCAGCACCCCCGACGATTTCCGCAAGGTGCTCATGGCCGGGGCCGACAAGGTTTCAGTCAACTCCTCGGCGGTTAAGAATCCCCAGCTCATCCGGGACGCGGCCCTGCGCTTCGGCAACCAGTGCGTGGTGCTCTCCATCGACGCCAAGCGCAACGGTGCCGGCTCCTGGGACGTCTTCGTCAAGGGCGGCCGGGACAACACGGGCATCGACGCCATCGAATGGGCCCAGCGCGGCCAGGACCTGGGGGCCGGGGAAATCTGCATCAACTCCATCGACACCGACGGGGTCAAGGACGGCTACGACCTGGAGCTCAACCGGATTTTATCGGAAAAGCTGACCATCCCCATCATCGCCTCGGGCGGTGCCGGCAAGAAGGAAGATTTTTCTGAAGTGCTCAAAGTGGGGGCTGATGCCGCTCTGGCCGCCTCGGTCTTCCATTACAAGGAAATCCCCATCCCGGATTTAAAGCAGTACCTGAAGGAACAGGGCCTGCCCATGCGGATCACCCCAGCGCCGGTTAAGTGATTTCCCAATAATCTCAAACTGAAAATGAACACAAAAAAACTTTCATAAGACGGAAAGGACGATACAAAGATATATGAGTGAATCCATCACCTTAAAATACAACGATCAGGGGCTGATTCCCGCCATCCTCCAGGACTACCACACCCGGGAGATTCTGATGATGGCCTGGATGAACGCCGAATCCCTGAAGCTGACCATGGAGACGGGCAAGGCCACCTTCTACAGCCGCAGCCGCAAACAGCTGTGGACCAAGGGCGAAACCTCGGGCCACTTCCAGGAAGTGGTCACCATCCAGTACGACTGCGACGAGGACACCCTGCTCTTAGAGGTCATCCCCCAGGGGCCGGCCTGCCACACCGGCCACACCTCCTGTTTTTACCGGGAGATGTACCGGGATGATGCCATAGATACGGGCAACGTGTCCATCCTCTTTTCCCTGGAGGACCAGATTGCCAACCGCAAGGCCAACCCGGTGGAGGGCTCCTACACCAATTACCTGTTCCGGGAAGGAACGGACAAGATTTGCAAGAAGATCGGCGAGGAAGCGTCGGAGACCATCATCGCGGCCAAAAACGCCGACCCGGCCGAGCTGACCGGCGAGGCCTCGGACCTGCTCTACCACCTGGCCGTCCTCCTTAACGACCAGGACCTGACCTTCGACGACCTGTTCTCATTGCTGACCACCCGTCACCGCGGGGACCGGAAGACCAATTACAATGACTCGGGAAAAATTAAATAATTAAAAAAAAGCGGGACTGTCGCATAAAAGGGTACGTGCAGCTGTCCGGCACATAAATCACATCCAAGGTCGACTCGACGCGAACAGCGAAGCTGTCCGCGGAGCGAAGACTGGGATGTCTTTATGTGCCGAACAGCGACAAGTGGCTTACCCTTAATGCGACAGCCCCGCTTTCGTTTTTTAAGAGGCCTTGTAGGATGGGTTGGGGCCGTCCAGCCGTTTGACCAGGTTCAGCAGCTCCCCGTTGATCCAATCGTTGTCCCGGATGCTGGCCTCGGTCACCGGGCCCATGCAGTTTTCACCGCAGATGTCCATGCCGATGACCTCGCAGCTGGCCATGATCCACCGGATGGTGTTTTTAAGCTCCCGGAAGGTCATGTCCCCCTGGTCCCAATCCGTTTCAACGATGTTTTCCCGGATCACGTCCTTGTCGATGGACACGTAGACCGGCCGGCTGCCGAAAACCATCGGGCCGCTGTCCTTTTCCTCCCGGGTCCGGCAGGTGATCCGGGCCTTGTACTTTGCCGGGATCATCCCCTTGTATGCCGGATCAACCCCGATCAGATAAACGTGTTTTAATTGCCGGTCCCCCTCCAGGGCTTCCAGAACCCAGGAGCCGCAGCTCAGCAGATTGCCGAAGGCCGGGGGCTTGGTATCCGAGTGATGGTCCATCACCACCAGGTCAAAGGGCCTGGCGATCTTTTGGATCCAGAAATAGGTCACGTAATGGAAATTGCCGCTGTCGATGAAATGAAGCCCCCTGGGGGACAAGGTTTCCAACGCCCGGGTCAGCCACTTAGCCGCCTGGGGATCGCAGTACCCGAAGGTCCCCTCCAGGCCCCGGCAGTCGATCCACCGGATCCACTCTTTATTGTAAAACCGTTCCTCTTCGTAAACACCGGAAAAATCCATAATCGTCAGAATTTCTTTTCCATCCTTCACGCCGTCGCCTCCAAGCTTTGCCGTCATACTATTTTTGTCAAACTATTTCTGTCAAACTGCTTCTGTCCATCTGTTTCTGTTTATCACGATTGTCTTATTTTTTATAAATCCGCAGCCCCTTGGGGAAGTGATTCTTTATCATGCCCTGACTGGCCTTGCCGAATCCCAAGGGATGGCCCTGCCAGCACACCAGGGTCCAGCCCTTCTGAGCTTCTGCGGGCAGAGGCTCACCCTTTAAATAGGCGTAGGCTTCCTCATCATCCGCCGTACACCGCACCTGGGAAAAGTTTTCCGGCTTCAGGGCCATGGCCAGGGTGTGGGAGGGCTCGAAGCGGTTCTTCTTCAGTTCCCCCAGGTACACGCCGCAGCGCAGGACGTGGAGGCCGCTGAGCCGCCAAGGTTCCAGTCCCGCCGGCAGGGCGTAAAGCCGGTCGCCCACGGTGGCGATTTCCCCGAAATCCACGTTTCCCAGATACGGGTCCGCAAATTCCTTATAAACCGCCAGCTCCTTCCGGTTGGCCCGGGTCAGACCGCTGGACGGGGCTTTGTTCTTTCCTTTGCCCCGGCGGCCGCCGCCCCCTTCTTCCAGGGACGCCGTCTTCCGCAGGCGGGCCACAAAATGGCCCTCGCCCTTGATCCGGCCGGGCATGACCCGGAGGGTGTCGCCGATGCGTTCATCCCCGGAATCCGTCCACTGGGGATGGCCATGGCCGGACAGCCCCGGCAAAATGATGGCCTCGGTGGTGTAGCGCCCGGTGGCCAGCAGCGCCTCCACCACCTGTTCGTTTTCCTCCGGCGCGAAGGTGCAGGTGGAATAGACCAATACCCCGCCGGGCTTGAGGAGCCCGTCCACGGTTTCCAGGATCTTCTTCTGCCTGGCGGCGCACTGGCACACCCGCTCCACGCTCCACTCCGACAGGGCGGCCGGTTCTTTGCGGAACATCCCCTCCCCGGAGCAGGGGGCGTCCACCAGGATCTTGTCGAAGGCCTCGTGGAAACCGGCGTCCAGGCGCTCGGGAAACTCGTTGAGGATCAGGCTGTTGGCGATGCCCATGCGCTCCATATTGGAGGCCAGCACCGCCGCCCGGTTTTTCACCAGCTCATTGGCCACCAGAAGGCCCTGGCCCTTGAGCTTGCAGGCCAGCTGGGTGGTCTTGCCCCCGGGGGCCGCGCACAGATCCAGCACCCAATCCCCGGGCTCCGGGGACAGAGCCTCCGCCGGAATCATGGCCGTCGGCTCCTGGACGTAGTACAGCCCCGCGTAATACGCCGGATTTTTGCCCGGACGCACCTCCGGGTCGATGTAATACCCCGTTGGGCACCAGGGCACTTTTTCCGCTTCAAAGGGGATTTTCGCGCACATTTCGTCATTGCTGCATTTCAGCGTGTTGGTCCGGATTCCCTTGAACCGCGGCTGGCTGTAAGAATCCATGAGCGTCTGGTAGGTGTCGGGATCCATCAGGGCCGCCATGCGTTCCCTGAATGCCCCGGGCAGTTCCAATTCCGTCATCTTTCCTCCTGAAAAAAAGCCGCTTTCGCGGCTTTTAATGAAATACTATTACCATCAATTGACGTTCATATCCGGCTGGGACGCGCAAAGATCATGCGCCCCGCGGCGGTTTGGAGAATGCTCGTCACCGTCACTGAGATGTATTCGCCGATATGCCGTTTGCCGTTTTCCACGACGATCATGGTGCCGTCTTCCAGATAAGCCACGGCCTGTCCGGATTCCTTGCCGTTTTTGACGGGCTGGACCCGCATCTCTTCACCGGGCAGCACCACGGGTTTTACCGCGTTGGCCAGCTCGTTGATGTTGAGCACGCCCACGCCCCGCACCGTCGCCACCTTGTTCAGGTTATAATCGTTGGTCAGGATCTTGAATTTCGTGTTCTTTGCCATGCGCAGCAGCTTGTCATCCACTTCCTGCAGATCATCGTAATCTTCCTCTGACACCTGGATGCGCTTTTCAAACTCATTCTGCATCTTCTTAACGATATCCAGTCCCCGACGGCCCTTGGCGCGCTTTAAATCGTCGCTGTTATCCGCGAGGAGCTGAAGCTCCCCCAGCACGAACACCGGTACCACGAGCTTTCCTTCCAGGAATCCCGTTTTAAAAATATCGTAGATCCGGCCGTCGATGATGACGCTGGTATCCAGGATCTTGTCCTCGGTCGCGCTCTTCTTCCGGGAAAGCTTTCGCCCCATGCCGGCCACGGTATTGCCCGTTTCCCCGGGCTTTCGTCCCTGGGCCTGACGGATGGCTCTGATGATCTCATCCCGCTTTTTAGCCGGCAGGGTAAAGCCGATATAGCCCATGATGATGTACACCAAAGCTGTGAGCAGGCTGGAAACCCAGGGCACCGGGATCTGGGAAATGGCAAAGCTGATGAGCAATGCGATGATGAGGCCGATGATCAATCCAAAAACGGACAGACCCACGTCGATCAGCTGCACATCTTCCAGGCTTTTTTCAATGACCGCGGATATCCGCTTGGACAAGAGAACCAACAGGGGAAAGAAAATATAAAAAATAATACCAAAAACTGCAGCAAAGATAAGATAGGTCACCCCTTCGACCGCTGTCGTGATCTTAATGTGGATGCTATCAAAGACCCAAGTGTTGGTTAAAACCGATTTACATACCACGACCCCGATCAAAACACCGATGATCGTCGTAAACCACCAAAAAAGTTTCTGCAACATCTGTTTCACCTCCTTTCTTGTGAAATATGGCTTTTTCCTTGGAATAAGCCACTATTATTATAACATTGAGAATTTATGAAACGGAAATAAATTAAAAGAAATCGACAAAATAAAGAAATAAAAAAGGAAAGGCCTGGGCCTTTCCGCTAGACGATGGGTACCGTCTCTTCGATGAAATTATTGGCTTCTTCCTGGCTTTTGCCGTCCACCAGGATCAATTCGCTGATCAAGAAATTCTTGGCCGACATGAGCATCTTCTTCTCCCCGCTGGACAATCCCTTCTTGCGGTCCATCAGCGTCAGATTCCGCACGACCTTGGCCACATCCAGGATATCTCCGGTTTTAAGCTGGTCCATGTTGCTCTGGTAGCGCTTGGTCCAATTGGAAATCATATCGTCCATGGGTTCTTCCAGGACGTGGACCATCTGTTCGATTTCCGAATGGGTCACAATATCCCGTACCCCCACTTCATCCGCCTTTTCCACCGGGATCAGGATATCCATGCCTTCTGAGACAATTTCCACTTCATAATAAAGCTGTCTCTTATCGAAGATTTCCTTCTCTTCAATTTTCTTAATGACACCAGCGCCGTGCATGGGATATACGATCTTGTCGCCCACGTTATACATACTTTACACCTCGATTGCTCTTTATATTACAATTATAACACAAAGGACAAGAAGAATGCAAATTATTAATTGTATAAAAATTTCATATTATTGTCAATATCTAATTATAAAATATGTCAAAAAACCCATTGGAATTTCTGTTTCCTTAAAACTTACACAATCATGGACAGGGCGATCCGGTTCCGGGCCCGGTCCACCTTGAGCACACGGACGGTGACCACGTCCCCCACCGACAGCACATCCGACGGATGGGTGATGTACCGGTCGCAGATTTCCGAGATGTGCACCAGGCCGTCCTGATGGACCCCGATGTCCACAAAGGCGCCGAAGTCGATGACGTTGCGGACGGTGCCCACCAGCTCCATGTCCGGCTTCAAATCGTCGATGGTCAGCACGTCGGACTTGAGATGGGGCGCCGGCGCCGAGTCCCGGGGATCCCGTCCCGGCTTTTTGAGCTCCTTCAGGATGTCCGACAGGGTCAGCTCCCCGATGCCCAGCTCCCCGGCGGTTTCTTTGATGTGGACCCGGTTGAGCTTCTTCACCGTTTCCGGCAGATGCTCCCGGGTCAGGTCCCCGTCGCTCAGCTCCAGGATGGTCATGAGCCTGCGGGTGGCGGTGTAGGATTCGGGATGGACGCCGGTGTTGTCCAGGATGGTGTCCCCGTCCACGATGCGCAGGAAGCCCGCGCTCTGTTCGAAGGCCTTGGCCCCCAGGCCCTTGACCTTCATGAGCTCCCTGCGGCTGTGGAAGCCGCCGTTTTCTTCCCGGTAGACGATGATGTTCCTGGCGATGGTCTTGTTGATGCCCGACACGTGCTTGAGCAGGGAAATGGACGCCCGGTTGACATTCACCCCAACGTTGTTCACCGCGTCCTCCACAGTTTCATCCAGCACCTTTTCCAGGGCCTTCTGGTTGACGTCGTGCTGGTACTGGCCCACGCCGATGTGCTGGGGATCGATCTTCACCAGCTCCGACAGGGGATCCTGGAGCCGGCCGCCGATGGAGATGGCCCCCCGCAGAGATACGTTGATGTCCGGGTATTCCTCGGCCCCCAGGGGCGAGGCTGAGTACACCGAGGCCCCGGCCTCGTTGACCACGATGTACTGGACCCTGCGGTGGCATTTCTTCAGCGTATTGGCGATGAACTGCTCGCTTTCCCGGGAGGCCGTGCCATTGCCGATGGCAATGATGTCCACCCCGAAGTCCGCGATGAGCTTCAGGATGACCCGTTCCGATTCGGCGACCTTGTTGTGGGGCTTGGTGGGGTACACCGTCGCCGTGGCCTTGAGGGTGCCCATGGCGTCCAGCACGGCAATCTTGCACCCCGTACGGTAGGCCGGGTCGAAGCCCATGGTGACCTTGTCCTTGAAGGGCCGCTGGAGCAGGAGCTTCTTCAGGTTGATGCCGAAGGTGCGGATGGCCGATTCCTCCGCCCGTTCCTTGAGCTCCGCCCGGATCTCCCGCTCGATGGAGGGAAAAATCAGCCGCTTGTAGCTGTCCTCCACGGCGTCCTTCAAATAATGGCTGCACCCCTTCCGGGCCACCTTCTGGTCCAGATACTGGACGACCATGTCGTGACAGTCATCCAGGCTGACAGAAAGCACCTTCTTTTTTTCACCCCGGTTGATGGCCAGGACCCGGTGGTTGGCCACGGTCTTAATCTGCTCATTATAATCGTAGTAATTCTCGAATTCGGTTTTTTCTTCGGCGAATTCCTTGGTCACCTTCGTGTGGATGCAGCCCTTCTCGAAGAGGATGTTGCGGATCTTCTTCCGGTATTCCGCCTCGTCGGAAATGATTTCCGCGATGATGTCCATGGCGCCCTCTAAGGCATCCGTCGGACTTTCCACGCCCTTTTCCCCGTCCACAAAGCGAACGGCCATGGTTTCCAGGGCCGCGTCGTCCATCGCCGGATCCAGCATGGACTCGGCCAGCCCGGCCAGTCCCCTTTCCCTGGCGATCATGGCCCGGGTGCGTTTCTTCTTTTTATAGGGCAGGTACAGGTCCTCCACATCCTGGAGGGTTTCCGCCCTGGCGATGGCCGCCTTCAGCTCCGGGGTCATCTTTCCCTGTTCCTCGATGCTGCCGCTGATTTCTTCCTTGCGTTTGACCAGCTTGCGCAAATATTCCAGCCGGGTGTTCAAATCCCTTAAAAGCACATCGTCCAGGTTCCCCGTCGCTTCCTTGCGGTACCGGGCGATGAAGGGGATGGTGTTCCCCGCATCGATCAGGGAGATGGTTTCCTCCACCTGGGTGGGCTTTATCTTAAATTCATTTGCTAATTTTTGTACGAAATAATCCAATGTCCTGCTTCTCCTTTCAGAGTCTTTGCTTATTTTATCATTTAAAAGTGGCCTTATCAAGGCCGCTGGCATTGCTAAAAAAACCGGGGCATGATAGAATATGGAAATACATTAAAACAAGGAGATTATCATGGGTATTCAATTTATTACAGACTCCATGTGCGATGTCAACGAGGAAATCCTGAAGCGGTATCCTTTTGAAATATTGCCGATTCCCATCACCATCGGCGAAAAAACGTATTATGACGGAATCGATATAACCCCTGAAATGATTATTGACAGTGTGGAAGCCAGCCCCGACGTCTTTCCAAAGACCTCCCAGGTCCAGGCCATCACCTACCAGAAGCATTTCAGGAAGCATCTGGAGAACGGCGACGACATCATCTACCTGTCCCTGTCCTCGGGCCTTTCCGGGACCTTCCAGACGGCTTCCCTCATCGCCTCCGAGCTCCTGGAGGACTATCCCGGCCGGAAGATCGCCATCATCGACTCTAAATGCGCCACCAGCGGCATGATGATGATCCTGCACCAAGGCCTCAAGCTCAGCAAGCTGGGACGGCCCTTTGAGGAAATTACGGAAACCATGGATTTCCTGGCCGCCCACATGAACATCTATTTCTTGGTCGGGGACATCAAATGGCTGGCCAAGGGCGGACGGATCAGCAAAAACGTCGCCCTGATCGGCGACATGCTCAAAATCGTCCCCATCCTTTATTTCAACGACGGCCAGATCCTGTGCTACGACAAGGTCCGCGGAAAAAAACGGGCCATGAAGAAGCTCTTCGAAACCGTGGATGACAAGATGAAGGACCACCGCCAGATTGTCGGCCTCATCAACAGCACCGCGCCGGAGCTCCAGCAGAAGGCCATCAAGACCCTGTCCAAGGACATGGAAATCAAAAGCTTCATCGCCTGTGAAACCGGCGCCGGCAGCGCCCTCACCGTCCACATCGGGCCCAATTGCCTGGGGATCATGTTCTTTGACGCCCTTCCGGACAATTACGTCAACGTCACCCCCTGACCTTTTTTAAAACGATTTTCACGCCCCGCTTGACGCGGGGCTTTTCTTTCTATATAATACATATAATGTTACTATGAAATGGAAGTGATGCAATGCGTATCTCCGCAAAGGGGCGTTATGGGCTGGCCGCCATGATCGAACTGGCCCGTTTGAGCGCCGACAACCACCCCGTACCGGTCATCGTCCTGGCGGACCGGCTGGGTCTGTCTAAAATATATCTGGAACAGGTCTTTTCACTGTTGAAACGGGGAAAGCTGGTCACCTCGATCAAGGGCGCCCAGGGGGGCTACCGCCTGAGCCGGCCGTCGTCGGAAATCGACGCCTACCAGATCCTCTCCTCTTTGGAGCAGATCCTCTTCGAGCCCACCGAGTCCAGTGTGACCGATACCGCCCCCGCCATCGAAACCACCATGACCGACGATGTCTTCAAGGTTTTGGATGAGGGCATCAAGACCACCCTGTCGTCCATCTCCCTGGCCAGCCTGGTGGAAAACGCCAATGACGTCACCAATCAATCCAATTACATGTTCTTTATCTGATTTTTCACCAATGCTTTCCCACAAAAAACGAAGAAACGAAGGTTTTGACACCTTCGTTTCTTCGTAAAATAAGGAAAAGAAATGAAAATTTTATTTGGTATCACCTTTCGGTGAGTTCCTATCTGATTTCTGTCTTATATTATACCCATAAACCGTGATGGTTTTGTGAAAAAAATCATTGAAATTTTAGAAATTAAGCTTTTTCTAAGCCTTCTTCCCGGATCACATCCAGAATCACCGCTTTTTCGTAATATGGCCGCACGCCTTTGCGGCTGGTTTCCGTCTTTTCATGGCCCTTGCCGGCAAAAAGGATCACATCCCCCTTGGCCGCCATTTTAAGGGCTGCCTGGGTGGCTTCCCGGCGGTCGGTGATGGTGGTGAACTGATCGGTCAAAGGCGCGCACCCCCCCACGATTTCCGCGATGATGGCTTCCGGTTCCTCGCTGCGGGAATTGTCCGAGGTAATGATGGAGAAATCGGCACCTTCGGCGGCGATGCGGCCCATGATGGGACGCTTGCCCTTATCCCGGTCCCCGCCGCAGCCGAAGACCAGGTAGATCTTGCCCGCGCAGAGCTCCCGGACGGTGGCCAGCAGGTTCTTCAGGGCGTCGGGGGTGTGGGCGTAATCCACCACCACGTCGTAGTCCAGATGGGCCTTGACCCGTTCCATCCGGCCTTCCACCACCGGCGCATCCTTCAGGGATTCGGCGATGACATCCCAGGGAATCCCTTCTTCCCGGGCGACGATGACGGCGGAGATCACATTGTACACCATGAACCGGCCGATGACGTCCAAAAACAGGGTGACGCTTTTGCCCTCGTGCTCCAGCACGAAGCGGCTGCCCGAGGTGGTACATTCAATTTCCTTAGCCTGATAATCGCAGGCGGGATCGGCGCCGTAGGTGATGATCCGCAGCTCCGGATTCTTCCGCTTGATCCGTTCCATGAGCTTCTGCCCCCAGGGATCGTCGTAATTGATGATGGCCGCCTTGGAGGTCTGTTCAAAGAGGCGGGCCTTGGCCTTGAAATAATTGTCGAAGGTCTTGTGGTAATCCAGGTGGTCCTGGGTCAGGTTGGTGAAGATGGCGTAGTCGAAATCCACGTCGCACAGCCGTTCCAGGTCCAGGGCCTGGGATGAGGCTTCCATGACCAGGTCCTCACACCCGGCGTCCACCGCTTCAGCGATGAAGGCCTGGAGGTCCCGGGATTCGGAGGTGGTCCGGCCCTTGTTGTCCAGGATCTCATCCCCGATCTGGTTGGAGATGGTCCCCATGCGGGCGAATTTCTTTCCGGCCCGCTTCAAAATATCGCACAGGAAGTAGGTGGTGCTGGTTTTGCCGTTGGTCCCGGTAATGCCGGTGATGGTGATCTTGGAGGAAGGATGGCCGAAGAACCGGCTGGAAATCCGTCCCAGCATCATCCGGCAGTCCGTGACCTTGATGTAGGTCACATCGCTGTGATATTTTTCCAGCTCCGCCTGGTGGACGATGACCGCCGCCCCATGGGCGATGGCGTCCTCCACGTATTCGTGGCCGTCGGTCTCAAAGCCGAAAATCGCCACGAACATGCTCCCGGGCACCGCCCGTCTGGAATTGTACACCACATCGGTGACAGCTCCCTCCCTGTCGCCATTTTTGATCTCGATGATTTCAGACTCTTCAATTAAATCATGGTAATTCATTTTCCTCGTCCTCTCCCGGCAATCCTACCGTTTTACAAAGAATTCATCGTACCATACCAAAAACGTGTAAACCGACCAGATCTTCAGGTAGCTGGTGATCCTGCCGCTGCGGTAGTCGTCCAGCATGCCGTCCAGGATGGCCGTGTTGAACAGCTCTTCCGCGATTTCCGTGTGGAAGGCATCCTTGACCTGGTTGTAATATTTATCTTCCTTGAGCCAGTATTTAAGGGGCACCGGGAAGCCCAGCTTTTTCTTGTTGGCTGTCTTTTCCGGCAGGTGGCGGTAAGCCGCCTTCCGCAGGGCCACCTTGGTGTTTTCGTCATTGACCCGGTACCGGGTGGGGATGCGGCGGGCCAGATCGAAGATCTCCTTATCCAGGAAGGGCACCCGCACTTCCAGGGAGTTGGCCATGCTCATCTTGTCCCCCTTGAGCAGGATGTCGCTGGCCAGCCACATGTGCATGTCCACGTACTGCATCCGCAGCACGTCGGCGTCGCCGCTGACCTTTTCGTAGAAGGGCATGACCATTTCCTTCCGGGAGGGTGCATTGGTCTTCACCTTGAGCAGGGCCTTCCGTTCCTTTTCGGAAAAACCGGCGTTGGGGTTGCCCTGGAACCAGTCTTCCAGTTCTCCCCGGTGTCGGTAAATGAAGTTCTTGGCCTTGAAGGGCGGCATCTTGTCTGCCGCCGCGCCGAAGACGGCCCGCAGGCCCCTGGGCAAACTGCAGTATTTCTGGGAGCGCAGGGTTTCCGAGTAGGAATTGTAGCCGCCGAACATTTCGTCGGCCCCTTCCCCGGACAGGCACACCTTGACCTCCTTGGCCGCTTCCTTGGCCACGAAGTACAGGGCGATGCAGGCCGGATCCCCCAAGGGCTCATCCAGGTGGTACATGAGCTTGGGCAGGGTTTCCCAATACTCTTCCTCGGTGATGGCCTTGCTCTTGTTGTTGATGTGGATGGCTTCCGAGCATTCCTTGGCATAGCCGATTTCGTTGTACTGGTCACCGGCAAAGCCGACGGTGAAGGATTTATCCACCTGGGCCTGGGCGGTGATGTAGCTGGAGTCGATGCCGCTGGACAGGAAGGAGCCGACTTCCACATCGGAAATCTTGTGGGCTTCCACCGAATCGGCGAAGGTCTGTTCGATTTCGTCCGTCCAGTCTTCCAGGGATCTGGATTCGTCCACCTCGTAGCTCGGCGTCCAGTAACGCACGGTCTTCATCTTGCCATCTTTATAGATGAAATAATGGGCCGGCATGAGCTTGTACACATTTTTAAAGAAGGTATCCGCCAGGGGGGAATACTGGAAGGACAGGTAGTTTTCCAGGGTATCCAGGTTCAGCTCCTTTTTAAAGGCCGGGTGGGGCAGAAAGGATTTGATTTCCGAGCCGTACATCAGGGTATCCCCCATCAGGGCGTAATACAGGGGCTTGATGCCGAAATAATCCCGGGCGCCGAACATTTCCTTTTTCTTGGTATCCCAGATGACGAAGGCGAACATGCCGCGGAGCTTGTTGAGCACATCGGTTCCGTATTCCTCGTAGCCGTGGATCAGGACTTCCGAATCCGTATGGGTGGTGAAGATGTGGCCCTTGGCGATGAGCTCTTCCCGCAGGACCTGGTAGTTGTAAATTTCACCGTTGAAGGTCAGGACCTTGGTCTTGTCTTCGTTGAACAGGGGCTGGCTCCCGCCTTCGAGGTCGATGATGCTCAGTCTCCTGAATCCCATGGCCACATCGTCATCGATGTAGGTCCCTTCGGAATCGGGGCCCCGGTGCCGTATGGCGTCTTTCATTTTTTCAAGAATCACGTCCGCGTCCGCAATATGATTGGTAAATCCAACAAATCCACACATATTCAAACCTCCAATTGTCTATAAAACGTGTTGAACAGTAATTTTCAGTTATTTACAATCTTTAATATTTTTACATTATACCTCAAAAAAACAAACCCGTCTACAATCGGCCATAAAAAAGAAGCGGTCGCCCGCTTCCTTAACTTTCGTTGATGCCTTGTCATCTCAAATTCAAATGCTTGTCCAGAAGATTGTAAGTCACCGCGAATAAAACCCCTGTAATCAGCGCTTCCACGGCGATGCCCAATCCTATAAAGCCCTGGATCATGCCAAGCATCACCTCCGTGGAAGCGGAAGACATCCCCGACATAAAGTGATTGTTTCCAAGAAAATACATCGCAATCACGGCCAGGGCCTGGAGCAGGATGCTGATGCCCACGTAGACCCCCACGCCGAGGAGCCCCCGGTGGGTGTTTACCAGCTGCCCCACGGCGATGGCTGCATAAAAATGCAGGACCTCCAGGGCGATGCCCAGAAGGACGGCAATCAGGAAGGCAAAGGGCAGAAAGCCTGCGCCCATCTGGCACAGCTCACCGAATCCCCTCGCCATGCCCCCTGCCAGTTCGCTGATACCCGATGTGCCCCCGCTGCTGAGGGCGATGAGCCCGACGGACAGCATGGTCACCACGATGGTGATCACCATCCACATCATGGCCACAATGAGCTTGGACAGGATGTGCTGCCCATTTTTAACCGGCAGGGTGAAGGTCAGGTACCCCTGGTCCGTGAAGCAGCTGCGGTAAAACCGCACGACGATGACCACCACCGTCAGCAGGGGGACTCCGACCATCAGGATGCCGTACAGGGCGCTGGCGATGCCCCGGATGACCTGGAAGACCAGGTAATTGTTGATCATCTGATCGTTGATGGAGAAAAACAGGGCGACCACCCCATCCAAAACGATGAGGGCCGCGTAGCCCAGAAGCATCCAGCGGGCCGTCTCCATGATTTCGTGTTTGAGCAGTTTCCTTAACATTTGAACACCTCCCGGAAGCATTCATCCACCGACTGACGGCGTTCCTCGCGGATATCGTCCACGCTTTTGTGGAGCACCAACCGGCCCTCCCGGATGAAGACCACCTCGTCCAGGATCTGCTCCACATCGCTGATCAGATGGGTGGAGATCAAAACCGTCGCCTCCTCATTGTAGTTGGCGATGATGGTGTTCAGGATGTAATCCCGGGCCGCGGGATCCACCCCGCCGATGGGCTCGTCCAGCAGGTACAGTCTGGCCTGGCGGCTCATGACCAGGATGAGCTGGACCTTTTCCCGGTTGCCCTTGGACAGGCTTTTGAGCACCGCCCCGGGGTCGATTTTCAGATCATCCATCATCCTCCGCGCCCGCTCCGGTTCAAAATCCGCGTAAAAATCCGCAAACTTGTCGATGAGGCGCTGGACCTTCATGGACTCATCGAAATAGGTGTGCTCCGGTAGGTAGGAGATGATGGCCTTGGTCTCCCAGGAAGGCTCCATGCCGTCGATATAGATCTCGCCGGCGTCCGGCTTCAAAAGCCCCGCCATCAGCTTGATGAAGGTGGTCTTCCCGCTGCCGTTGGGGCCCAGGAGGCCGATGAGCTTCCCCTTGTCCAGATTGAGGCTCAGATCCTTCAAGGCTTCCACCCTGCCAAAACGCTTGGTCAGACCCACCGCGTTGATGATGTGATTATCCGTCATTTCTAACCGTCCCCTTCTGGATCAGCGCGACGATCTCGTCCCGGCTGATCCCCATTTTTTCCATTCTTTCCAAAAACACCGTGATTTCATCCATGGCCATTTCATGCTTGATTTCTTCAATCATGCCTTCGTCCTCCGTAATGAACCGGCCGCTGGTCCGCCTGGAATGGAGCAGACCCGACTGCTCCAGGGTGGCCAGAGCCCTTTGCATGGTATTGGGGTTAACCGCTGCCTCAGCAGCCAAATCTCTCACCGATGGAAGCTTATCTCCCGGTCCGTATATACCCGACACGATCCGCCACTGGATCTGCTCGATCAGCTGGCGGTAAATGGGGCGCTCCGAATCAATCACCCATTTCATAGGGACCTCCTTGTTTGTATTACTTCTTTAATACAATAGTACATCTCGTCACCCATTCTGTCAAGCTGATTTTTATTTTTTTCTGGCACCGCCTGCACAAAAAAATGGCCGCCCTCCCCGGTCAGGGGGAAAGCCGCCGTTCATTTCAATCTTTATGGATGGTGTTTGATGCCGCTGGTTTGATCCGTTTCAGCTTCAGCCAGCTGTCTTTTCAGCCCCGGACCGCCTGCTCCAGCATGGCGATGCAGTCTTCCTCGCAGTCGGCCAGGGTGTAATCCGACGTCTTCAGGTAGTCGAAGTACTTGTCCGAGCGGGCCAGGGTGATGCATCCGGCGCGGCGGACCAGGCCCCTGAAGGTCTCCCCGACGGCGCCTTTTTCAAAGCCCCCGGCACCGGGGAAGTAATCCAGGTCGATGTCCAGGATCAGGGGCCGGCCGGCCGGAAGGACCGCCGGGTCAAAGCCCGCCTGGACGAACACCTCATCGGTGAGGCTGCCGAAAAGCGGCGGCGGCACCAGGTAGTGGTGGCCCGTGGGGTACCGGTGCTTCTCCATGCAGTTGATCATGTGGTAGTCGTCGATGATGCCCAGGGCCATGGCCGTCTGGATCTGCTCGTCGTTGTTCATCAGGGGCATCTGGGCGGCCAGGGAATCCGGGTCATCCAAATGGATGCGGTCCAGAATCCTTTCCTGCCGGCGTCCGGCCAGCTCCTCCCAATGCGCCGGGTCCCGGGCCATGGCCTTTTGGTAGGTGTAGAGCCAGAAAGGCGGGTCCGTGTCCGGATGGTAGTCCAGGCTGACAAGAACCGGCGCCTTCTCCCAACTCCGGGTGGTTGCTTCCCAGAATAGCAGGGCGTACTGGTGGTCGTCCACCACCGCCGCCGGCCTGGTTCCGATGGAAAAGGCCCGGAGGTGCTGACGGTTCTTCCAGTCATCCATGGGCCTGCTCCCCGTGGGCCTCCAGCAGGGCGATCAGGTCCTGGGCCGTCTCCAGGGTGAAGATGGCCCGGCGCAGGGCGGCGGAGCCGGGGATGCCCCGGGTGTAGGCCACCAGCTGCTTGCGCAGCTCCCGCATGGCGTAGGCACTGCTGTCCACCGCCGCCACCCGCCGGATGTGGGCGATGGCCCCGTCGATTTTCTCCCGGTCCGTTGGCAGGGCGATGCCTGCCGCCGTTCCCCGGTCCAGGGCCTGTCGGATCTCCCGGAAGATGAAGGGATTGCCCACCGCCGCCCAGCCCACGGCCACGCCGTCGCAGCCCGTGGTCTCAAAGGCCCTCAGGGCCTGCTCCGGGCCGTCCACATCGCCGTTTAAGACGATGGGGATGGATGCGCTGCGCTTTATCGCCTCGATGGGCTTCCAGTCCGCCCTGCCGGAGTAAAAGGCTTCCCGGGTACGGCCGTGGATGGTCAGGCAGGCGGCGCCGGCTCTCTCGATGCGCTCCGCCGCCTCCCGGATGACGATGTGGTCCGCGTCCCAGCCCAGCCGGGTTTTGACGAAGAGGGGCTTGGGGCTCGCCGCCGCCATCCGCCTGACGACCTCCTCCAGCAGGGGCAGGTTGTTGAGCAGGGCCGAGCCGTCGCCGTTTTTGACGATCTTGGGTGCCGGACACCCGGCGTTGAAATCCACAAAGGCGAATTCCGTAGGGCCGATATACCGGGCCACCACTTCCTCCAGGACCCCGGGGTCCGAGCCGAAGAGCTGCACCCCCGCCGGGGCTTCCTCAGGCCCCGTCACCATGAGCCGGGCGGTCTTCTCATCGCCGTAGAACAGGCCCTTGGCGCTGACCATCTCCGTGGTCACCACGTCGGCGCCGTATTCTTTTCCAATCAAACGAAAAGGCAGGTCCGTATAACCTGCCATGGGTGCCAGAAAAACTGGCTTATCAATCTTGAATTGTCCGATATTCATGCTGTTGATCCTACCGCTTGCCGCCCACATTCTTATCGTGGATGATCTTCAGTCCTTTAAGGGCCAGCTGAGGATCGAAGATGTCGATGCGCTGGACCTCTTCCAAAAACATCCGGCCGTAGCCGCCGGTGGCGATGACCTTCATGTCCGTTTCACCGATGTCCTGGATCATCTTGTTGATGATGTAATCCACCTGGCCGATGTAGCCGTAGACCAGGCCGGCCTGCATCCCCGTCACCGTGTCCTTGGCCAGGATGCTCCTGGGCTTGCGGATGGCGATGTTGGGAAGCTGGGCCGCGTTGCGGAACAGGGCTTCGGCGGAAATCTGAATGCCCGGGGAGGTCACCCTGGCGGCCAGGGCCCCGTTGCGGTCCACGTAGTCGTAGGTGGTCGCCGTGCCGAAATCCAGCACCAGCAAGGGCCCGCCGTAAATGTTGTGGGCCGCCACGGCGTCGACGATGCGGTCGGCCCCCACTTCCGAGGGGTCGCTGCTCAGGATGGGCATGCCCGTCTTGATGCCGGGGCCCACCATCATGGGTTCCAGGCCGAATACCTTTTTAAGACCATTATTCATGGAGTGCATGACGTTGGGCACCACCGAGGCGACGATGATGCTGGTCACCCGGTGGTAGTTGAGGTTGTCACTCTGGAAGAACCCCCGGATGACCACGGCGAATTCGTCGGATGTCCGGGGCGTCTTGGTCATGAAGCGCCAGGAGCACAGGATCTCATCCCCTTCAAAAGCGCCAATTTCAGTGTTGGTATTGCCTACATCGATAACTAGTATCATGTCCGTTCACTACTTATTCCGTTTTTGCAGAACCTTTCCCATAAATTTTGTCTTTTTCACGATGTAACGCGTGTGTGTCCCCTGGGCGACCTTCTGCACGGTATCCCACGCCTCGACGGAAAAGACCAGCTTGCGCTTGTCGATTTCCCTGAGCTGTACCTTCACCCGGACCTTCATGCCCACCGGCGTGGCGCCGATATGGTCCAGATTGATGTTGACTCCCACCGTCGTTTCTTCATCGGGCAGGCAGAGACCCGCCATTTCATAAGCGGCATTCTCCACCCAATTGGTCAGCACCGGTGTGGCCAGAACTTCAACGCCGCCGCTTCCAACCGTTTTGGCTGTTTCGTCGCGGCTGACGGTATAATCCTTCTTCAGTTCCATCCCTGCCCGGAGTCTTGATGACGTTTGTTCATGTCCCTGCTGTTCCATTAAATCCAAATCCCCTTTTGCAAAATTTTATTATTTCTCAAATGATGGTTCAGGCTGTACCGGCGGCAGGTCGAAACCCTTCTTCGGCGCGGCATCGGATGTATCTGTCCCATCGGCTGAATCGTCAAATCCCTTGTCGTACATGGCGTTGAATTCATCACCCGTCACGGTGCTGACCTTGAGCAGTTGCTCGGCCACGCCGACCAGGAGGCTTTTCTTTTCCGTCAAAATTTCGCAGGCCCGTTCAAAGGCCGTTTCCACGATGTTCCGAATTTCCTTGTCGATGACGGCCGCCACTTCTTCACTGTAATTGCGGGTCCGGCCCAGGTCCCTGCCCAGGAAGACCTCGCCGCCGTCGTCGTGGCCGAAGGTCATGGGACCCAGATGGTCGCTCATGCCCCATTCCGTCACCATTTTCCTGGCGATGGCCGTGGCCCGTTCGATGTCGTTGGAGGCGCCGGTGCAGATGTCGTCCAGGGCCACCTTTTCCGCCGCCCGGCCGCCGAGCAGCCCGGCGATGCGGTCCAGGAGCTTGCCCTTGGACATGTGCTGGCTGTCATCCGTCGGCAGGGAGATGGTGTAGCCTGCGGCCATGCCCCGGGGGATGATGGAAATCTCGTGGACTTCCTCGCCGTTGTTCAGGTATTTCATGACGATGGCGTGGCCCGCTTCGTGGTACGCCGTGATCTTCTGGTCGGATTCAACCACCACCCGGCTCTTCTTTTCCGGTCCGGCGATGACCCGCTTGATGGCTTCTTCCAGCTCCGCCATGGTGATGACGTTGCCGCGCTTGCGCGCCGTCAGAAGGGCCGCTTCATTCATGAGGTTTTCAAGGTCCGCCCCGGTGAAGCCCGGGGTCCCCTTGGCGATGACCTCCAGATCCACGGTTGAATCCAAAGGCTTGTTCCGGCGGTAGATTTCCAGGATTTCCTTCCGTCCCTTGACGTCCGGCGTGCCCACGGTGACCTGGCGGTCAAAGCGGCCGGGGCGCAGCAGGGCGGGGTCCAGGATATCCGGACGGTTGGTGGCGGCGATGATGATGATGCCTTCATTGACGCCGAACCCATCCATTTCCACCAGAAGCTGATTCAGGGTCTGTTCCCTTTCGTCGTGTCCGCCGCCCAGGCCTGCGCCACGGTGACGGCCAACGGCGTCAATTTCATCGATGAAGATGATGCAGGGCGCGTTCTTCTTGGCTGTTTCAAACAAATCGCGGACCCGGGAAGCCCCGACCCCGACGAACATTTCCACAAAGTCCGAACCGGAGATGATGAAGAAGGGAACCCCCGCTTCACCGGCCACGGCACGGGCCAGCAAGGTCTTGCCTGTCCCCGGAGGGCCCACCAGCAGCACGCCCTTGGGCACCCTGGCCCCCAGGCGGTTGTACTTGTCCGGCGTCTTGAGGAAGTCGACGATTTCCGCCAGCTCTTCCTTTTCTTCATCGGCGCCGGCCACATCCCGGAAGGTCACCTTCTTGTCCGAGTCGGTGTGCATGCGGGCCCGGCTCTTGCCGAAGCTCATCACCTTGCCGCCGCCCCCTGTCTGCTGGGACATCATCACCAAAAATACGATCAGCATGACGATGAGGATGGCTGAGGGGATCAGGGAGATCCACCAGCTTTGATCCTCGGCGATTTCCACCTTCATGTCCGGATTGCTCACGATGTATTGGCTGACCTGTTCATCGATGGTGTACTCCGGCACGACGGCTTCGTATTCTTCGCCTGAGACCAATTTACCCGTCGCCTTGGAACCATTGATCTTGATTTCAGCCACCTGCTTGTTGGCGATATCCGCCAGCAGCTGGCTGTAGGTCAGGCTTTTTGTCTGACTGCTCATGGGGTTTAAAAATGACACGGCCAATATGATGATCACCAGGATCAGCACATAAAAACCGATCATTTTCATATATTTTTTCAACGATACTCTCCTTTCATCACATGTATATTTCCCGTTTTAAAATGCCGATATAGGGCAGGTTCCGGTATTTCTGATTGTAATCCAGGCCGTAGCCCACCACGAATTCGTCCGGGACCTGGAAGCCGCAGTAATCCACTTCCACATCCACGACCCGGCGTTCCGGTTTATCCAGAAGCGTACAGATCTTCAGATCCGTCGCCTTTTTTTCCAAAATGGTTTCCTTCAAACAGGCCAGTGTCCGGCCTGAGTCCACGATATCTTCCACCAGCAGGATGTTCTTGCCCGCCACATCCACGATGTTGGCGTCGGGCAGGACGACCTTCCCGGAGCTGGTGCTCCCTTCAAAATAGCTGGCCGCATGCATGAAGGCGACCTCCACCGGCATGTCGATCTGACGGACCAGGTCAGCAAAAAAAACGAAGCTGCCCCTTAAGATGCACAGCGCCAATACGGGCTTGCCATCATAATCCTTTGTAATCTGCCGGCCGACTTCACCAATTCTGTCCCTGATCGCTTCTTCCGAAAGCAATACTTTTTCGATATCCGAGAGCACTTTAGAATTTCTCCAATCCGATCCTTAAAATCTTTTCTGTGTTCTGATCTGCCGCGTAATACCCATTAAAAAAAGAACCCGGTATCCAAATGATTTCTGAATGTACGGCCAGAAGTGGCAAAGCATTCCGTTGGTCCCGATCAATTTTCCGGTCGATGAAGAATTTTTTGAGCTTCTTCCTCCCCCGATTATCTTTCAGAACGATATAATCACCATCCCGCCGGTTTCTCAATAAAAGACTATTTCTAATTTTACCATAATCGAGGATAATTTCACTACTATTTTTCGTTTTCTGAGTTTTTTTTAAGCCTTGCCCCGATTCCATGGAGCAATGGATGGCCAGGCCCTCCCTGGCGCAGTAAAAACTGCCGTTTTTCGCCACCGGGTAACACCCGCCGAAGGGCACGGTTCCCAGACCGTGGTCCACCAGGAGCTCCCCGTAGCGCCGGCGCACCGACAGTCCCCGGGGCAGGTCCAGGTTCCAGGTGGTGATGCCCGCCTGAAGCTTGTCCGTGACGGCCTCCACATGGCGGCCCTCGATGTCCACCAGGGAGCCGTCGCAGGTCCGGATGGCCTCCCGGATCAGGGCCCTTTGGATCAGGGGGTCCTTTTCTCCAAAATCCGTCAGATCCAGGACCACGGCCCCATCCCGGCGGGACAGGCACCGGGCCGCCTCCCGGGCGGTCAGGTCCTCAAAAAAGCGGTCGTAGTCCGCCGCCGTCCGGGCGAAGGCCGCCAGGTGCCGGGCCGCCCCGGCATTGCACGCCGCCAGGGCCGGCATGACCGTGTGGCGCACCCGGTTGCGGGTGTAATTCAGGTCGCCGTTGGTGGCGTCCTCCCGGTGGGGGATGTCCAGGGCCGACAGGTAGTTTTCAATCTCCTCCCGGCTGAGGGCCAGGAAGGGCCGGACCAGCACCCCGGAGGCCGGGGCCATGGCCGCCGCTCCCCGGAGGCCCGAGCCCCGCACCAGGTGCATGATCAGGGTTTCGGCCTGGTCGTCCAGGTGGTGGGCCAGGGCGATCTTGTGGTAACCCTGTTCCTCCATGAGCGCCTTCAGCGCCCGGTGCCGCCCTTCCCGGCCGGCGGTTTCCAGGCTGATGCCCTGTGCCGCCGCCAGGGCCGGCACGTCGATCCGGCCCAGGTAGAAGGGGATGTCCCGGCTTTGGCAGAACGCCGCCACAAAGGCGGCGTCGCCGTCGGCTTCTTCCCCCCGGATGCCGTGGTGGATGTGGGCCGCCCCGATTTCCAGGCCCAGGTCCGCCCTCACCCGCAGGAGGTAAGTTAGGAGGGCCATGGAATCCGCTCCGCCGGAAACCCCCGCCAGGATCCGCTGTCCCGGGGCAAAGAGGTGGTATTCCCGGACGGTCTGGGCCGCCCTCGATTCAAATTCCCTGACCCAATCCTTTTTTCCGGCACCATCCTTCGCCATCGTCCTCGTCCTCCTAAGCCGCCAGGTCCGCCGGCGGTCCTTCCAATGAATAAATAAAAAATAAACCCGAAGATGCGTCTGCATCTTCAGGTAATCTGCTGATTGGTGACCCCTGGGAGAATCGAACTCCCGTTATCGCCGTGAAAGGGCGGTGTCTTAACCGCTTGACCAAGGGGCCAGCCGATATGGAAAAAAATAATGGTAGCGGCGAACGGGGTCGAACCGCTGACACTGCGGGTATGAACCGCATGCTCTAGCCAACTGAGCTACGCCGCCATTACATAAAATGGTTGCGGGGACAGGATTTGAACCTGCGACCTCCGGGTTATGAGCCCGACGAGCTACCAAACTGCTCCACCCCGCGACGAGTAATACGTTATTAAATTGGCTTCAATGAGTCTTGTGACAAAAGTGGTGCCGGAGACCGGAATCGAACCGGTACGATCGATTAGGATCGCAGGATTTTAAGTCCTGTGCGTCTGCCAGTTCCGCCACTCCGGCGCTTTTGGCCGCCCTCATCTGAAGACAAGACTCAGTATACACTTTAGAAAATCATCTGTCAACTGTTTTTCTAAATTTTTTATACGCCGCCCCTTCCAGGTTGTCGTAATCGCAGACCGTAAAAGCGTTACACCCCGTCTGTTCCAGAACCACCTCCAGGATGCAGGCCCCGGCCACGATGATGTCGGCGCGCTTGGCCTCCAGCCCCACGGTCTTCCTGCGTTCCTCCAGGGTGATGCGGGAAAGCTCCCGGGTCATCTGTTCCAGCCCGGCCCGGGTCACCACGCTTTTGTTGACCTTGTCCGAATCGTACTGGGCCAGGTGCTGGTGGATGGTGGACAGGGTGGTAGCTGTGCCGCCGATGCCCACCAGGCGGAAATCCCCGCCGTGGATATAGTCCGCTGCCACCGGCGCCAGAAGGCTGCGGGTGTCGGCCTTGATGGCCTCCAATTCCCCGGCCTGGGGCGGGTCGTGGCGGATATGGGCTTCGGTGCCCCGGACGCAGCCCGTGTTCAGGCTGACCATCTTTTCCATGCGGTCCCCCTGGCCCCGGATGAGCTCGGTGCTGCCGCCGCCGATGTCGAAGATCAGCACCGGTTCGTCAAAGCTCTGGGAAACGCCCAGAAAACCGTATTCCGCCTCCAGGGTCCCGGGGACCACCTGGACATCCAGTCCGGTTTTTTCTCTGGCCAGAGCCACAAATTCGCCGGAATTGGCCGCATCCCGCAGGGCGCTGGTGCCGAAGACGTAGAAATCCGCCGCGGCGTATTCCCCGGCGATGGTGCGGAACTCGGCCAGGGCGTCGAGATTGCGCCTGATGGCGTCGGGGTGGAGCCGGCCGGTCTTGCCCAGATCCTGGCCCATGCGGGTATAGCGCACCCATTTGCCGATCCGCCGGATCCTGCCTCCGCCCTCCACCGTGTAAACCAGAAGTCTGGCGGAATTGGTGCCGATATCGATGACGGCCCGGTTGGGTCCGGCGCCGCACTGCTGTGCATTCAGATTCATGTTCCCTCCGTGGTGTGATTCACTGATTCTCCTGATTGGCCGCTGGGTGCCCTGCCCTTCGCCCGAACGGCCCCGACTCCCCGGTGCCTAATTCCCCGTGCCCGCCGCCGATGGGCTGGGCGATGGGGTCGGCGCGGTGGTGCTGGGGGCGGCGTTTTGGTTGTTCTCCACCGTCACCACGATCTGCTCGTTGGGGTAGTACAGATTCAGGTTCTTCCGGGCGATGTATTCCGTGTAGGCCTGGGTGCCGATCTGCTTGATTTCCGCGTCCAGCTGGTCGCTCTTTTCCTGCTGGGCCTTGATCTGGGCGTTCAGATCCTGCTTCTGCCGGATCAAGCCGGCAATTTTGACGAAATTGAAGCCGAAGAGCCAGAACAGCAGCAGGATGATCACCGCGGCGACGATGATCGTGCTGCGCTTCTGGGACAACCAATAACTGAAGGACTGTTTTTTTTGCTTTGCCATGACCTCACCGCTTTCCAGCCTCGTGGCTGCTCATCTCATAACCCATACCGCATTCCAACGTCCGGCCGATGGGTCAACGGCCGTTAGTCGCTCATCAGGCGGTACATGGTTTCCGCCTTTTCCTTGGGGGCGTGCTCCAGCAGGGAAAGGACCTCCACCGTCTGTTTGCCGCCGCCGTAGGCGATGGTGAGGATATCCCCCACCTTGAGCTGGGTCCCGGCCTTGGCTTCCTTGCCGTTGACGGTGATCCGTCCGCTGTCCGCCGCTGCTTTTCCAACGGTCCGGCGCTTGATCAGACGGGCGTTCTTCAAAAATTTATCCACTCGCATAGTCTCGTATTCCTTTCAAAACTCAAAATCGAAAACAACTCCAATCCAAAAATAAATCCAAAAATAAATCATCCTATCAAAACAAATTAAAACAAATCAACAAAGGCGCATGGGGAAAATGCCAAAAAGACCGGAGCGCTTGGCTCCGGCCCGTATTATAATCGATACAGCAGCTTAGTTCAGCGCATCTTTGAAAGCCTTGCCGGCTTTGAAGGCAGGTGCCTTGGATGCATGAATTTCAATGGGTTCCTTCGTTCTCGGATTGAGGCCCGTACGCGCGGCGCGTTCGCGGACATCAAAGGTTCCAAAACCGACCAGTGACACTTTGTCACCTTTCTTTAATGCGTCCATCACTGCGTCAACAAATGCTGCCAGTGCCTTTTCGGAATCTTTTTTTGATAAACCGGATTTTTCAGCCATTGCTGCTACTAATTCAGATTTGTTCATTACTATCCCTCCATACACATTCTTAATTATAATATTTATGTTTACCGCATTTATTATACTCGCGTCCCTGTACAAAAAACAAGCACTTTCTTGTTTTTTTAGTAAATAGTTCTGTCATTCCGCCAAATTTAAGCTTTTAGCCCCCTGCCACAGGGTTTCAAGGCCCTCCAGGCTGTAATCTGACAAGGAGCGGCCTTCTTTTTCAGCCAGATTTTCCATGGCCCCAAAGCGCCGCTTGAACTTGGCGTTGCCCTTCTTCAAAACCAATTCGGGCTGGAACCCGGAAAGGCGGATCACATTGACGGCGGCAAAGAGCAGGTCTCCCAGCTCCTCTTCCAGGGCGGCGGGGTCGTTGCCCTCCAGCTCCTTTCGGACCTCGCCGGCCTCCTCGTACACCTTGTCCAGGGCCGGCCGGGGATCGTCCCAGTCAAAGCCCACCTTCCCCGCCTTGGACTGGAGCTTGCCCGCGGTCATCAGCGCCGTGTAGGCTGCGGGGATGCGGTCCATCTCGTCGGACAGGGTGCTGGTGGATTTTTCCTTCTTCTTGATGGCGTCCCACTTCTGGGCCACCTGCTCCGGCGTGTCGGCGTGGGCGGTGCCGAAGACGTGGGGATGGCGGCGGATCATCTTTTCATTGATGCCCTCGATGACGTCGTTGATGGTGAAGATTCCCTCTTCCTTGCCCACCTGGGCGTGGAACACGATCTGGAACAGCACGTCCCCCAGTTCCTCCACCAGGTTGTCCATGTCCCCGGTTTCAATGGCGTCAACGGCCTCGTAGGCCTCCTCCAGCAGGTAGGGCTTCAGGGACTCGTGGGTCTGCTCCCGGTCCCAGGGGCAGCCCCCGGGAGCCCGCAGGGTGGCCATGACCCGGAGGAGGTTGGTGAAGTCCCGGTTGTCGTCGGGCAGGGGCGGCAGATACAGGGTGGTCAGGTGGTTGATCCGGTCCTCCCGGTCGATCTGGTACAGGGGCAGCCTTTTTATGACCTGCTCCCCGGGGATGCCGCCGTTGATGATCAGGGTGACCTCGAAATCGTCAGCGTAGTATTCCGACAAAAAGAGCTTGACCTCCGAAGCCACGTGGCGGCTGTGGACCTGGGTGATCAGGTTGCCGCAGTGCTTGTCGGGGAGCTGGCTTTCCAGCTCGTAGGCGTCGATGACCTTGAGGCCCTCCACGGCGTCGATGCCCAGCTCGGCCATGGCCACGTCGATGAAGCTCATGCCGCCGATGACCCGGCAGGGGATGCCCTCCCCATCGCACCGGGCGGTGAGCCCCGTCACCGTCTTTTCCGCGAAAAAGGGGTTCCCCGGCACGGCGTAAACCACGTCCTTCTCCCGGGCCAGGGCGAGGATTTCGTCGACGATGGCCTGGTACACCCCTTCAAAGCTGTCCTTTTCCTCATACAGGGCATCAAAGCTTTCAAAGACGATGCCCCGCTTTTCCAGATAGGGGACCACGGGGTGGACGGCGGTGCGCAGGAACAGGTTCCCCGCCCCTTCCATGGCGTCCAGGGCCTCCAATGTGAGCTGCCCCGGGTTCCCGGGGCCAAGTCCGATGATGGTCAGCATAGTTTCTCCTTTATTTCCTTATTTCAGCGCTTGAACAGCTTCCGTCTCAGGCGGACGATGCGGTGGTAGGCCGGCTCGATGCGGTGATGGCCGGGGAGGATCATGAGCTCCTCGTGGGTGATGGCCCCGGTGAAGATCATGACGAAGGTGTAAACCACCGCCGCCACCAATACGGTCACCACCAGGGAGATGACGTTGCCCACGAAATGGTGGAGGCCGTTGTACACGGCCCAGGTCACCACGCCCATGATGGCCGCGGAAATCACCGGCTTGATCACAGTCTTCATCCAGTTGATCCGCACCCCGGTGAACTTCTTGACGCAGGAATAGTTGGCGATGGTCAGGTAGACGAAGGTCACCATGAAGGCCAGGCCCATGCCGTAGATGTTGATGGAGGGGATGGCCATGGTGATCCAGCCGGTGATGAAGAAGATCACCGTGCCGAAGCCCAGGGTGAACAGCGGCACCCGGAATTTATCGATGGACTGGAGGATGCTCTGGAAGATGTTGGAGAGCATCATGAAGATCGTCGCGTAGGCAAAGACCTCCATCATCCCCGGCCCGTAGAGGGACCCCGGGAACAGCAGGTCGAAGATCCCGTAGGACAGCACCGACAGCCCCACGCAGCAGGGCAGGGCCACCATGACCACGATGCGGATAGCCAGGTCGATCTTGCTGTTCATCATCGCCTTGTCGTGGAGGGCGAAGGATTCGGATATGGCGGGGATCATGGCCACCGCCAGGTTGGCGCTGATGACCAGGGGGATGTTGATCAGGGTATCCACGTTGGTGTAATCCCCGAACATCATGGTCGCCGTCACCTTATCGATGCCGGCCACCGCCAGCCGCGACACGTAGATGAAGGAGTTGATGGTGGCGAAGAGGGAGACGATCACCGAGGTCAGGGTGACGGGCACGGCGATGATCAGCAGCCGCTTCAGGATGGTCTTCCAGCTCCGGGGGTGCCTGCGCCGGGTAAAGGCCAGGCGGGCCTGGTTCTTGGAGGTGTAGGCCCAAAAGATGACGCCCAGGAAGATGGCGGCCACCATGCCGCCCACAGTGGCGCCCAGAATGGCGCCGCCCACGCCCATGCCCACGCCCTGGCCGCCGCTCATGGCCATCCAGCACAAAAGGATGCCCAGGCCCACCCGGATGATCTGTTCGATGATCTGGGAGACGGCGGTGGGGGTCATGATCTGGAAGCCCTGGAAGAACCCCCGGAAGGCCGAGCAGATGGAGATGATGAAGGGGGCCAGGGCGATGGCCATCATGGAGGGATAGCTTTCCTCCGGCCAGTTGGCCACGTGGATGATCCAGTGGGAGCACAGGAGCAGGAAGATGGTCGACAGGCCGCCCAGGACGAGGAGGGTCGCCGCGGACACCTTGAACACGTCCTTGGCCCCGCGGTAATCGTCCACCGCCGTGCTTTCGGAGATCATTTTGGAAATGGCCACCGGGATCCCCACGGTGGATACCATGAGGAGCATGTTGTAGATATTGGTCACATTGCCGTAGATGCCGTTGCCGTAGCTGCCCACCAGGCGGTACAGGGGCACCTTGTAGAACAGCCCCAGGAGCCGGGACAGGATCCCCGCCGCCGCCAGGATGGTGGCGCCCTTCAGATAGCTGTTCGCCTTGTTCGATTGATGACTCAAGCTGATAACCTCGCGTTTTTATTATCCGTACAGGACATAATATTATATCGTTTTTAGGCGATACAATCAACTTACAAAAACGCCCCGCTGTCAGCGGAGCGTTCTGAACATTAAATGACGTTTTCGTGGGTCGTGACATTGAGTTCGGTCTTAAGCTGATCCACGTACTCTTCTGTCGCGCTCTTGATGTCGCTGTCGACTTTGATCTTGATGCCGTTCTTCAGGCTGTTTTCCAGCTTGGTGTAGGCTTCGCTGCCCTTTTCTTCCTTGACTGCCGTGGTGATGGAGTCCTTGTTGTCCTGGGCCGAGGAAACGGTGCCCGTCTTCTTGTCGTAGACGAAGATCACGTGGTAGCCGTAGTCCGTTTTGACCGGCTTGCTCACGGAATTCTTATCCAGGGCGAAGGCCGCCTTGGAGAAGGTTTCGGTCATCTGGCTGTAGGTGAAGGCTCCCAGGTCCTTGGCTTCGGTCACGCTGCTGTTGCTCTTGTATTCATCCATGACCTTCTGGAAATCGTCCTTGGACTTGCAGTCCTTGGCCTTGCTGTAGATTTCGTTGGCCAGGGTTTCGTCCGAGGTCAGGATGTGGCAGGCCGACACGGTGCTGGTATCGTAATTCTGCTTGTGCTTGTTGTAGTAGCTGGCGATGTCGCTGTCCTTGACCTGGATGTCGCTGGTGAGCTTGTCCTGGATGGCGGTCTTGGCCGCGTTGGCCTTGGCTTCCTGCTTCTGGTAGTTCTTGTACTGGGTGGCGTCCATGTTGTAGCTGCTCAGGTAGCTGGTCAGGGAGCTGTCATCCTGGAAGAACATGCTCGTCGTGTACTGGAGGGTCTGCTGGGCCGTGGAGATGGCGCTGTCCGAGATGGTGATCTTGTTGTCGTCGCAGTACTTGATGAGCTGGCGGTTGAGGCCGATGTCGTTGAAGATGGTGTCGTTGGTCTTCTTCAGCGTCGAGGCGTCGGTGGCCAGGGCCGAGCCCGTGGACATATAATTGGTCAGCTCCTGTCCCACGTAGTAGTAGCTGTATTCCCCGTGGGTCAGGTCGGTGTCGTTGATCTTGCCGATGGATTCATCCAGGTAGAGCTTGGTATCCTTCTTGATGGCATCCTGCCGGGCGGTGAGGGCCTTGTCCGCGTAGGCCGAGGTCACGGCGTTGTCCTGCATGTAGGCCGCAAAAAGCTTGTCGTTGGTGAAGTTGTCCGAAAGGATGCTGTCGTACTTCTTGGCCGCTTCCTTCTTGACGCTGTCGTAGGAGGTCTTGCCTTCCGCCTTGGCGCTGGCTTCATCCACGGTCACCCCGTCCTTCTTGGCCTTGGCCGCCAGGACCTGGTTCTGGATGATGGAGTCGTACAGGTTCTTCTTCAGGGTCTTCAGGTCCGAGCCCGTGGGCAGGTCCTTGTTGTTGGCCGAGTAGTAAATGTTGGTGTACGCCATGGCGTTGTCGTACAAATCCTTGTGGATATCGGTGCCGTTGATGGTGGCCAGCACCTGGGCCCGATCCTTTTCCGCGTTGACGGAAACCAGCGCGCAGCCCGTGCCCGCCCCACAGACGAGTCCGATGACCAGCGCCGCCAAAATAAACTTTTTAGTAAAAATACGCATGTCCTTCTCCTGTTTTTTTCAATGATAAATTATATTATACACATTTTTTGGCAGAACTCCAAGTTTTTAGATCTTTTTCAAAAATTCAACAACGCGTTTAAGCATTTTATCCTGGGTCCGGTGGCCCAGCTCGATGCTCCAAACCTTATCCCGCCGCCGGTCCGCCGTAAATTTCACCCCGAATTCCTCGTACAGGGACTGGATGGCCTGGCCGTCGGGGAGCTCCAGGGGGGTATCCAGGTAAAAATAGAAGAGGATCTTCCCGCCACGCTGGCGGATTTCTTCGATGCCCCGTTCCCCGGCCATGGACCCCAGAAGGGACAGGACCAGGAGGTTCCTGACCCCCTGGGGCGGGGGCCCGAAGCGCTCGCCGATCTCCTCTTCCAGGGCCGCCAGGTCCTTCTCGTTCTGGATGGTGGCGATCTTCTTGTACACGTCGTACTTGACGATCTCGCTGTCGATGTACCTTTCCGGTATGAAGGCGTTGATGTCCACGTTGATCCGCACCGGCGGTCTTTCGGCCTTGGAGCGGACCTGGCCGCCCATGTGCTCGGTGATGGTTTCCTCCAGAATCCGGCAGTACATCTCGTAGCCGATGTTGAAGAGGTGGCCCGACTGCTCGGCCCCCAGCAGGTTGCCGGCGCCGCGGATCTCCAGGTCCCGCATGGCGATCTTGAAGCCCGAGCCGAAGGCCGTGAAATCCTTGATGGCCTTGAGGCGCTTCTGGGCCACCTCGGAGAGCACCTGCCGGCGGTGGACGATGTAGCAGTAGGCCTGGACGTCGGAGCGCCCCACCCGGCCCCGGAGCTGGTACAGCTGGGACAGGCCCATGGCGTCGCCGTTGTCCACGATCATGGTGTTGGCGTTGCGCACGTCCATGCCCGATTCCACGATGGCGGTGGTCACCAGGACATTGTACTCCCGGTCCACGAAGTCCACCATGATGTCCTCCAGCTGGGCCCCGGTCATGCGGCCGTGGGCCACGACGATCTTGGCGTCGGGGGCCATTTCCCCCACCTTCTGGGCCGTCTCATGGATGTCGTTGATCCGGTTGTGGACGAAGAAGACCTGGCCGCCCCGGTGGATCTCCCGCTCGATGGCGTCGCTGAGGACCACGGGGTTGTACTCCATGACGTAGGTCTGCACCGGGCGCCGGCCCAGGGGCGGCTCCTCGATGACGCTCATATCCCGGATCCCGGTCATGGACATGTGGAGGGTCCGGGGAATGGGGGTGGCGCTCAGGGTGAGAACGTCCACATTTTCCCGGAGGCTCTTGAGCTGCTCCTTGGAGCGCACGCCGAAGCGCTGTTCCTCATCCACGATGAGGAGCCCCAGGTCCTTGAAGACCACGTCCTGGGAGAGCAGGCGGTGGGTCCCCACCACGATGTCCACCCGGCCGGAGCGCAGGGCGGGGATGACCGCCTTCTGCTCCTTGGCCGTCCGGAATCGGCTGAGAACCTCCACGGTGATGGGGAAATGGGCGAAGCGCTCCCGGATGGTGTTGTAGTGCTGCTGGGCCAGGATGGTCGTCGGGGCCAGGATGGCCACCTGCTTGTTCTCCATGATGGCCTTGAAGGCCGCCCGCAGGGCCACCTCGGTCTTGCCGTAGCCCACATCCCCGCAGAGCAGCCGGTCCATGGGGATGGGCTGCTCCATGTCCTGCTTGATTTCTTCCACACAGCGGAGCTGGTCGTCGGTTTCCTGGTATTCGAAGCTGTCCTCAAATTCCTTCTGCCAGGCCGTATCCGGCCCGAAAGCGTAGCCCGGCGTCGCCCGTCTTTTGGCGTAGAGGGCGATGAGCTCGTCGGCCATGTCCTCCACGGCCTTCTGGGCCCGGGCCTTGGTCTTGGCCCATTCCGGCCGGCCCAGAGTGTTGATCTTGGGCTTGCGGTCCCCGCCGGTGCTGATGTAGGCCTGGACCGCGTCCATTTCCTCCACCGGCAGGTACAGGCGGTCGTCGTCCTTGTAGGCGATGACCATCATGTCCTTGGTGTTGTCCCCGATGGTCATCTGCTCGATGCCCCGGTACACGCCGATGCCGTGGATGTCGTGGACCACGTAGTCCCCCACGGAAAGGGAGGAGAAGGAATCGATCTTCCGTCCCTGGTGCTTGCGCTTGCGCCCCCGGACCCGCTGTTCCTTGAAGATTTCCGACTCGCCGATGACCACCAGCTTTTCCGCCGGCAGGTCGAAGCCCTCGGAGATCCGGCCGCTTACCAGGTAGATCCCCGGCTCGTCCTCCCCGCCGAAGCGGTTGAGCTCCTGCTCGGTGAGGAAGCGCTTCATGGCGGCCATGGTCTTCTTGTTGTTGCAGCAGATGACGATGCGGTAGTCCTCCGCCAGGTGGCGTTCCACGAACTGGCAGAAGTAGGGGATCCGCCCGGCGAAGCTCTCGATGCTCCGGGAGTCCATGTCCACCCCCGGCCGCCGGGACCGGGAATCGGCGAAGAGCCGCACCCCCAGGGTGGGCTGCCGGCCCACCCTGGCCTCCACCTGGGCGAAATCGAAGAACCGGTCCCGCTCCTCGGGAAGCATCATGCCCTGGCGGATCAGGCCCTCGAAGTCGTCCCAGGCCTTCTTTAAAAAGATGTCCGTCATGTCCCGGGCCCGTTCGGGCTCGTCCCAGAAGACGATGGTGCCGTCCCCCAGGTAGTCCAGGAAGCTGGCTTCGGGCTGGAGGACGGCGGTGAGGGTCTCGTCGTGCTCCCCTTCCTCGATGCGGATGGTCTCGATGAGGTCCCGGTACTCCCCGTCTTCCCCGCCGTTTTCTTCCAGAAGGGCCAGGACCTCCGCCCGTTCCGCCGCCGTCAGGGTGGTCTCGCTCACCGGCAGGATCCGGGCGGAGCGCAGGGCCTTGCCGCTGCGCTGGGTGGCCACGTCCAGCTCCACCATGGTCTCGATCTCGTCGTCGAAGAAATCGAAGCGCAGGCCCTGGTCCCCGGTCACCGGGAACACATCCAGGATGCCTCCCCGGCGGGCGAACTGGCCCCGGCTTTCCACCTGGTCCACCGCCACGTAGCCCCGGTCCACCAGGGCCTCCGCCAGGGCGCCGATCTCGATGACCTTGCCGGCCCTGAGGGTCAGGATTTCCGACCTGACGCGCCCGGGCTCGGGCATCTTCTTGATCAGGGCCTCCATGGAGGTGCAGATCAGGTACCGCCCCCTTCCGGCGATCTTGTCGAAGACCTCCATCCGCTGCCAGTTGAGCTCCTGGCTGTGGGCGTCGGCAAAGTAGTCGTGGACCGGGATGGCCGGAAAGTACAGGACGGCATGGCCCCCCCAGTTCTTCAGGATGGCCGCCTTGTCCGCCGCTTCCCGGTCCGTGGGGCACAGATAGACCACGTGGCCCGCCGTGCCGTTTTTCACGAACATCGACAAAAAACCTTTCAAACCGTTTTTCACGTTTGAAAGGTTCATTGATTTCCCGCTATTCAGTTCATCAATGATGCGAAGGGTTCTCGCGGTGTCAAAAAACCGAAATACCTCACCGTTCATTATTCACCTTTTTCATTTTTTACAATCCCCGGGGGCCGGTGACCCGATGTCACTCCTCCCGCCCGGTTTTGTTCATGCGGTTCATGGCCAGGTCGATGCCCTGTTCCACCATGAGGGCCGCGGCCTCGGCCGCCAGGGCCACGGTATCGTCGATGACCCGCCGGTCGTCGCCGCCCAGCTGGGACAGGACGTAGTCCGCCAGGTCCCAGCCCGGGGGCTGGCTGCCGATGCCGATGCGGATCCGGGGGAAATCCCCGGATCCCAGCTCATCCACGATGGAGCGCATGCCGTTGTGGGTCCCCGGTCCGCCCTTCTTGCGGATCCGCAGCCCGCCGGGGGCCAGGTCCACGTCGTCGTAAATGACGATGAGGTCGGACAGGTCCACCTTGTAGTAGTCCACGATCTCCCGGACGCAGCGGCCGCTTTCATTCATATAGGTCTGGGGCTTGACCAGGAGGACCTTCTCCCCGCCGTCAAAGTAGAAGCCCGTCTTTCCGTGGTGCTCCGACTTGTTGAAGGCGACGCCCTTGTCCCGGGCCAGGCGGTCCACCGCCATGAAGCCCACGTTGTGCCGGGTGGCCGCGTACTGTAAGCCCGGATTGCCCAGGCCTGCGATGACGATCATGGATTAATTATACCGTTCCACGAAGAGCTTGCTCAGGGAGCGGCCGAAGTGGACGTAGTCGATGGCCCGGCCGAAGAGCACGCCGGTCTTGATGATCTTGATCTTGTCGATCTGTTTTTCCTTGGGGATGTCCAGGGTATCCAGGGTCACCAGTTCCACCAAGGAGGATTCCTGGATGCGCTGGATGGCCGGACCGGAGAACACGCCGTGGGTACAGCCGGCCCGCACGGACTTGGCTCCCATGGACATGACCGCGTTGGCCCCGGAGGTGATGGTCCCCGCCGTGTCGATCATGTCGTCGATCATCAGGCAGTTCTTGCCCTTGACTTCACCGATGACGTTCATGACCTCCGCTTCATTGGGCTTGGGCCGTTCCTTGTCGATGATGGCGAAGGGGGCGCCCAGGGCTTTGGCCAGCTTCCGGGTCCGCTTGACGCTGCCGGCGTCGGGAGCCACCACCACCATGTCTTCCAGATTCAGGCTGGCGAAGTAATTGGCGATCATGCTGCTGCCGGTGAGGTGATCCAGAGGGATATCGAAGAAGCCCTGGATCTGGTTGGAGTGGAGATCCATGGTGATGATCCGGTCCGCTCCCGCCGTGGTCAGCAAATTGGCCACCAGCTTGGCCGTAATGGGATCCCGGGATTTGGCCTTGCGGTCCTGACGGGCGTAGCCGTAATAGGGCATGACCGCGGTGATGCGCCCTGCTGAGGCGCGCTTCATGGCGTCGATGATGATGAGCAGCTCCATGAGGTTGTCGTTGCAGGGATAACCTGTGGACTGGAGCACGTACACGTCCGCGCCGCGGACGGACTCAAACACATTGAGGCCGATTTCCCCATCGCTGAAATGCAGCACATCCGCATGGCACAGAGGCACCTCCAGATAATCCGCCACATCCTGAGCCAGCTTCCGGTTCGAATTGCCGGCGATGATCTTCACACTACCGTATTTTCCATCCATTTTGTTCCTGTTCCTCCACCTAAATGTTATTTCTCTTTTCCTTGCAGTTGGGGCATTTGCCTGGCATAGCCGGGCTTGTTGACCTGGCGGGCCCTGGCGATGGCCAGGGATTCCCCGGGCACATCCTGGGTGATGGTCGAGCCTGCGGCCACGTAGGAGCCGGCTTCCACCGTCACCGGCGACACCAGGTTGCTGTTGCATCCGATGAAGCAGTCGTCACCGACCACCGTGCGGAATTTCCGGGTGCCATCGTAATTGACGAAGACCGTGCCGCATCCCAGATTGACCCGTTCGCCGACTTCCGCGTCGCCGATGTAGGTCAGGTGGGAGGCCTTGGCCCCGTCCTTCATGGTTGAATTCTTGACTTCCACAAAATCGCCGACCTTGACATTCTTGCCGATGTGGCTGTTGGGCCTTATATAGGCGTAGGGGCCCACATGGGTGCCCGAGTCCACAAAGCTTTCCAGGATCGTGGAGATCTGGATGTCCACGCCGTCGGCGATGGTCGAATCCACGATGCGGCTGTCCTGGCCCACCAGGCAGTGGGCGCCGATGCGCACCGCGCCTTCGGTGATGACGCCGGGGTAGACCACCGTGTCCGGACCGATTTCCGTGTCCGCGCCGATATAGGTGCGTTCGGGATCGATGAAGGTCACGCCGGCGTCCATGAGGCGTTCGTTGATCCGGCGCTGCATGATTCGGCCGGCCTGGGCCAGCTGGACCCGGGAGTTGACCGCCGCGATGTCCTCGGGGTCCGGGGTCAGGTAAGCGCCGGCGGTCTTCCCCGACCGGTTGATGATTTCAATGGTGTCCGTGAGGTAGTATTCCCCCTGGACGTTGTTGGGCCGGATGGCCGACAGGGCGTCGCGCAGGGCGCCGGCGTCAAAGCAGTACATGGCGGAGTTGATCTCCGTGATGGCCCGCTCCGCCTCGGTGGCGTCCTTGTGCTCCACGATCTTCACCAATTTGCCGCCGTCCTTGACGACGCGGCCGTAGCCCGTGGGGTCCGCGAAGTCCGCGGTGAGCACCGTGGCGGCGTATCCCCCCGCCTCGTGGGCGGCGATGAGGCCCTTCAGGGTTTCCGGGCGCACCAGGGGGGCGTCCCCCATGAGGACCAGCACGTTGCCGTCAAAGCCTTCTATAAAGGGAAGGGCCTGGATGACGGCGTGGCCGGTGCCCAGCTGCTCCACCTGCAAAAAGGCCGATACGCCGTCGGGGAGCGTCGCCCTGACAGCGTCAGCCTGATAACCGACGATGACCGCGATGTCGTCAATGCCGGCATCCCGGTTCGTCGTAATGACATGATCCAGCAGCGACCGCCCGCAGATCCGATGCAGGACCTTGGGCATGTCTGACACCATGCGGGTGCCTTTTCCCGCTGCAAGAATGATTGTTTTTGTTTTTTTCATCAATATTTTCAAATCCTCCAAGCTTGTTCCTTAAAAATCATACCTTTTATCCATCAGGATGTCCACCTTAAAAAAAATCCTGAAAACGAAAAAGGAAGGGCTGCCCCTTCCCATTACCGTCTTTTCAGGAATCCTCCCAGTCTCCTGAGGTCCCATCACCCATTTCTTCATAATCCACTTCCAAGTCCGTGGATGGTTCCGGCTTTGACGCCTCTTTTTCCGCTACGGCCTTGTAATAGGCGTCCAATACGGACGTCTGCATAAGCTGACGCATTTCCGACGCGATGGGATGGCATATATCCTTGAATTCCCCGTCCGGCGTTTTGCGGCTGGGCATGGCGATGAAGAAACCGTTCTGCCCTTCGATGACCTTGATATCGTGGACCACGAAAACATCATCAAAGGTGACAGATACGATTCCACGCATCTTCCCGTTGGGATATATTTTTCGAACTCTGACATCGGTGATTTCCATAGCGCAAGTCCTCCCTCTTAAATGTTATATAGAACCATATTTTAGCTATTGTATATGTTATCATACTTCGGCCCAAATTGAAATACTTTTCATCTATTTTCAGGCATTTTTTCTTATGATTATACATGGAAGTTTTAAGGAGGCGCCGTCGGGATCCAAGAATCTTTCCATAATACGAATTGGCATTTGCTTTCACCATGCAGGATTGATATAATAAACCGATACAGAAAATTCGGATTAATGCGAAGAGTGAAGGAGCATTATACATTGAAAGAACAACTGGAAAAAAGATTTGGCCGGCCGGTGAACAAGTTATTCTTCATCGGCATCGGCGGCAGCAGCATGAGCGGCCTGGCGGGCATCGCCCTGGACCAGGGATTTCAGGTGGAGGGCTCGGATATGGTGGAGTCGTCCTATACCGGCAAGCTCAAGGCGCGCCATGTCATCATCCATATCGGACATAAATACGAAAACATACCGGAGGACACGGACCTGGTGGTCTTTTCCGCGGCCATCCACGAGGACAATCCCGACATGATCCGGGCCAAGGACCTGGGGATCCCCCGGGTGGAACGGTCGGATTACCTGGGCCTGCTGTCCAATGTCTTCTCCAAGACCATCGGCGTGGCCGGCACCCACGGCAAGACCACCACGTCTTCCATGATCGCCGCCCTGCTCCATTACGCGGATTTCGACCCGTCGGTGAGCATCGGGGGCAAGGTGCCGGAAATCGGCGGCAATGCCTGCCTGGGCCACAGCGACTACCTGGTCATCGAATCCTGTGAATACGTGGATTCCTTCCTTAAGACCTCCCATTACATCGGCATCATCACCAACATCGAGGAGGATCACCTGGATTATTTCAAGGGGGGGCTCAAGCAGATCAAGCAGTCCTTCCACGATTTCGGCGCCATCCTGCCCCCCGACGGGCTGATGATCGCCTGGGGGGATTCCCAGGATGTGATGGACGCGGTGGAGGGCCTGCGCTGCCCGGTGGTCACCTACGGCCTGGGCAAGGACAATGACTGGACGGCGGACAAGATCACCTACAATGACATGGGGAACCCGGCCTTCGACGTGTACCACCACGGCGAATGGCACGGCCATTACCAGCTGCGGATCCCCGGGGAGCACAACGTGCTCAACGCCCTGGCCTGCATCGCCTGCAGCGATTTCCTGGGCATCGGGACGGAGACGGTGGAAACCACCCTGGACCACTTCGGCGGGGCCAAGCGCCGCTTCGAATTCCGGGGCGCGGTGGACGGCATCAACATCTACGAGGATTACGCCCATCACCCCACGGAGCTCAAGGTGGTCATCGACGCCTGCCTGAACCACGCCCACAACAAGCTGTGGGTGATCTTCCAGCCCCACACCTACTCCCGGACCTACTACCTTTTCGATGAGTTCATCGATGCTTTCAAGAATGTGGACAAGATCATTTTAAATGACATCTACTCCGACCGGGAGGGCAATGACTGGAACATCTACTCCGAGGACCTGGCCAAGAACATCAAGGCCAAGTACCATAAGCCCACGGTGGTGTTTTCGGAGTTCGACACCATCGTCAAATTCCTGACGGACAACCTGGAACCCGACGACCTGGTCCTGGTGGCTGGCTCCCAGACCATCAACAAGGTCGCGTTCATGCTGTTCGACGCTCTGAAAGATAAATACCCCAACGCCTTGATCAAGGAGCCCTGATATGGGGGGGACGTTTCTGGTCAGCGCCGTTTCAGCGCTGGCTTCTGCGGCCGGCGTCATGGCCGGCATCCTCTTCCTCGTCATCTGGCTCGTGTTTTATGTGCTTTCCTGCGTCGGGCTCTACGGCATGGCGGTCAACCGGCGGATGGATTACCCCTGGCTGGCCTGGATCCCCATCGTCCGTTATTATTTACTTGGAGAACTGGTCTCGGAAAAGGCTTATTTCATCAAATGGCGTCTGCCCTACCCCCAGGTCATCCTGCCCCTGCTGTTCTGCCTGGCGGTGGTGACGGCGGGCATCCCCATCGTGGGCAACGTCCTGCTGGTGCTGTTCGTGTTTTATTACGACTGTGTGCTGTACCGGCTGTACCGGCTGTACGCGGGAAGCCACGCCCCCTTTGACCTTCTCCTTTCCATGGTGTTCCCCCTGCTTTTCATGCTGTTCGTCTTTTTGTGGCGGAACCGGAAGTGGAATGAATATTTATAAACCTGAATTTGGAGGCAATTATGAAGAAAACAGGTCTGGTACTCAGCGGCGGCGGCACCAAGGGCGCCTTTGAAATCGGTGTGTGGAAGGCCCTGATTGAAAAGGACATCGCCATCGACTGCGTCATCGGCACCTCGGTGGGGGCCATCAACGCGGCGGTCATCGCCCAGAACGATTTTGATCTGGCCTATCACTTTTGGAATAACCTGACCATCAACCAGGTCCTCAAGCTCAATTCGGACATGGCGGACAAGTACGTCAACCAGTGGTCCGGGGACAGCTTCGATCTGTTCCGCCTGGGCTTCATCAACGACCTGTTCAGCGGCGGCCTGGACATCTCCCCCCTGCGGGAGAATCTGGCCCGGCTCATCGATGAGGATAAAGTGCGCCGCTCCCCGGTCCGTCTGGGCCTGGTGACAGTGGAGCTGGACACCCTCAAGCCCGTCCAGCTCATGATCGAGGACATCCCCCAGGGCAGGCTCCTGGATTACCTGCTGGCCAGCGCGGCCCTGCCGGTGTTCCAGCGCCAGGAGATCGACGGCAAGACCTATCTGGACGGCGGCTTTTACGACAACCTGCCCATCAATTTCATGGCGGATTCGGGCTACACCAACATCATCGCCGTGGATTTTCCGGCTCCGGGCTTCAAGAAGAAGATCAAGGAGGACCACCTGAACATCAAGGTGGTGAACAATTCGGAATACCTGGGCATGATCATGGAATTCAGCCAGGCGGTGATCCAGAACAACATCCAGATGGGTTATCTGGACTGCCTGAAGACCTTTGGCTACCTCCACGGCCGGAATTACTATTTTGATATCATGGGGCCCCACGGCTTTTACGACAAGCTGACGGATTTCATCGGGACGCCCCTGGCCGACGCCCAGGCCCAGCAGGAGATCGACCTGCTCCTGGACCTCCCCCCGGAGGCGGACCGGGATACGGTGCTCCTGGCCATCTTTTCCCTGCTCGAGCGCACCAATTACGGCCGGGAGCCTTCCAAGATGATCTCCCTGCTGGAGATGACGGGGAAGAGCCTCAACGTCCCCCGGCTCCAGGCCTATTCCCTGGACCACTTCATCCTGGCCCTGCTGACGGCCCTGGAGAAGCTCACCGAGGACAATCTGTCCTTCCTCAAGCAGGCGGACACCATCCAGAAGGCCTTCATTGAAAACACCGACGGCTACAAGCCGACGACGATCCTGGATTTCATTTCCTTTTACGTGCTGTTCGTGGGGGCGAAGAACGACCTGCCCTTCACCATGCTCCACACGCTGATCAAGAAGTTCACGCCGGAGTTCACCTTGTCCATGATGATGCTCATTGAGATCCATCAGCTGCTCAATCAGTAGCCGGCCTTGCGTCCAATAAAAAGCAGCGATCCACCCGATTCCAACCGGGTCCGGATCGCTGCTTATTTTTTTCTCAATTTATCAGTCCAATTATCAGTCAAATTTGACTGATAACTGGCCACCAGGTGGACACGGATGCGAATCCGTGTCCGCCCGGCGGAAGGCGCTTGACAACCTTCCCTATTTTTTTACGATTTGGATCTGGACGGCTTCCATGCGCAATGCCTTGCCGGTGGTGCCGGCGTAGGAGCCGGAATTGGCGTCCACCCAATCGGTCCAGCCGCTGTTCTGGACGTGGACCCGGTACTGGACGGTATAGGCTGCGGCGTCAGCGCCGGTGGCGTTGATTTCGATGGCTTCCATGCGCAGGGCCCTGCCCGTGGTGCCGGCGTCTCCGCCTTCGGCCACCCAGCCGCTCCAGCCGTCGTTCTGCACGTGGACCCGGTAGCTCAGGGTCAGGGCGCTGTCATCATCCTTGATCCGGATGGCTTCTGCCCGCAGGGCCTTGCCCGTGGTGCCGCCGGTTGCCGGTCCGGTGACCCAGCCCTGGCTCCAGCCAAGGTTCTGGCTGTGGACTTCGTAGGTGACCGCCGGGGCGGATTGGGCCACGGTGAAGGTTAATGGGATATTCTGGATTTCATTCCGGGCGGAGACCGTATTGACCGTCAGCGGACTGCTGCTGTTCGTCAGGAGGTCCACCGGGATCTTGTCGCTTGCGCTGTAGGCCCCATTGCCGGCGGTCATGGTCCATGTGCCGCCGTCCACCGCCGGGGATACCGTGGCTGCCGCCGTGCCGGCGGGCAGGGTGATGGTGCTTAAATCACTGGTGGTGATGGCGTCTCCCAGCTTCTTGCCGGAAGCGTCGTAGGGCTGCACCGTCACGCTGGTCACGCTGGCCAGGTTGGTGGTGAAGGCCTTGATTTCCACATTGCCGTAATTGCCTGTGGCCGTCGCTGTTGCCGATACCTGTTCCGTCCAGGCCGGCAGGGTGGTCACATCCGCCCAGGCGCCGTCCGTCTTGACGTAGCTCTGACCCGCGTCCGCTTTGGCGACACACTTGATCACATCGCCATTCATCATTGTTGTTTCATAGCTGTCGGATCCTTTTTCGATGGGCAGATAATATTTTCCCGACGGTGTCTGGATGGTTTCTATCACGGAATAGGCCTGGCCCTTTTTCAGCGTGACCGGTGTGTCCAGGGTGATGGTATGGTAACCGCCACTGGCCTCGAGGACGGTCTTGGTGGCTGCCACCGTCCCGCTTTCCGGGTTGGACGCGTCGCCCAGCAGGTTCACCTGGAGGCTGACCATGCTGTCCGGATCCACCGTGATGGCGGAGACGGCCTTCAGGCTTTGATCCGAGGTCGCTGTGAACACGTTGGCCACCGAAAACGGGGTGTTGCTGTTCGTGGCCTCAAAATTGCTCTTTTGACCCAGATAATCGTACTGATAATTATGATCGTAGGCGAAGGTCTTGGTCGTGGCGTCAGGCTGTTCTGCCGTTATGGACGTCACCATCGTTATGCTCTGTTCGTAATAGGAGACGTAGTTATAGCCGCCGATGGCGTTATAATCCCCATAGGAATTCTTGATGAGCCAGGCGCCGTTTCCCGGGGGACGGTGTTCCGCGTTGAAATTGGTTGCGGGATAATCGTCATCCCAGCCGACGATGGTGACACCGTGATTTGGCGCCTGGTATGTGTCGCCTGTGTAAATGGCCGTCCTATCGCTGCTCATGTACGGAGCGCCTTCCATGTGAAATCCCATGGCTACGGCGCCCGTATTCATGAGGGCCTGCTTGATGCCGGCCACGGCATCCCAGTCCGTCCAGTAGCCGGTATAATTCGTTACATCGGTAAAACGGGCGGGGCTGGACAGCACATTGCTGTTGGATACCCGTTCCGCGCTTTCGGAAAGCTGATTCGCGTTCAGCGTCCAGTCCCCTATTGTTGGATCAGAGGAACCGTCCTTGTTGGTGTAGGGGATGGACGATTCATTGGCCACACCATCCCATTGGGCGATCTGGGCGATGGCCCGATTGATACTGCCGCCCAATTGCATGAAATCCGCCAGGGGATTGCTTTGCTTGATAATTTCAATGCCATCGCCGTTCTGCACCTGGTAGACGAAATAATCGATCTGATGCTCGGACAAGTCCGGCAGCGCTACGGCGGCGGTGCCGGTGGCCTTATTCTGCTTGAGAATGCTGGATTCCATGGACGCCAAGGCTGCGAAGGACCAGCAGGTGTTCGCACTCCCCTGCATCTTGACCGTGGTGCACTGTCCCAGGGCCCGCAGGTCATAGCTGGCCGGCAGGCCGGCTGACTGGGCGCTTTGGGCCTTCATGGTGTCCGGTGTCGTACTGCTGTTGTACTCCTGGGCGTTGTTGGGCACGATAAAGCCATTGGCTTGGAAATCCATGTCCGCGGCAAAGGCTGCCGGCGCGAATACGAAAATCGCTGTGATCAGTGCTGCTGTCAGTGAAAACCAGAATCTTTTTTTCATGATTTACCCCTCTTCTTCATTTTTTATTATTTATCCGTCAAATTTGACTGATAATTGGCCACCGGGTGGACACGAATGCGAATCCGTGTCCGCCCGGCGGAAGGCGCTTGACAACCTTCCCTATTTTTTTACGATTTGGATCTGGACGGCTTCCATGCGCAATGCCTTGCCGGTGGTGCCGGCGTAGGAGCCGGAATTGGCG